>PPYF01024783.1_pt1 | contig 52470 bp, 43 predicted proteins | sample 1559871 | NCBI WGS metagenome assembly PPYF01 (sample SAMN08240021, study PRJNA423297) | Human gut metagenome, whole genome shotgun sequencing project.
GTGATCGGAGGACTTGGAAGTGCAGTATGTGATGTCCTTTCAGAAAAAGCACCGACACAGGTGATGAAGATCGGAATCAACGATACGTACGGTGAGTCCGGACCGGCTCTTGAGCTGATCGCAAAATACGGACTGGATACAGAAAGTATCTATCAGAAGATCAAAGCGTTTGTATAAAATTCAGAAAAGAGAAATCCCCTGCCGGCAGAAACAAATTGTTCTCCGTCAGGGGATTTTTACTTTGGCACTAGATTGTAGCCAAAGTGGAATGTCCATATCGTAGAGACAAGAAACAGTCTCATCAATGCATATCCAAACAGGAATCCTGTAAGGAACCTTCTTATATTTGTGCTTTCGCAAGAAGTGACCATCTGAATCACCCCATCCAGGATCATCGGCAGCATCAGTATTGCAAAGATCCATGGAGACCAGGAAACAAGCGGAAAGGTAAGCGGACATAAAATCATGCCGACCAGTTCTCCGGTACACCTGGCACAGATTGGAAACTGTGTCCCCTTCCAGTAAAAGGAACGGTCACTTCTGCAATGACAGCCAAATATAATAGGAAGCCACTTATAAATCCAAACTCTCATCGAGCCTTAGAATCCCATAGCGGCAAAGCCTACACCAACCACTGCGATCAGTACATAATACAGGATCATCAGGATTACACCGACCAATGCGCCGATACCGGCAGCCTTGGATGTCTTTGGTTTGGTGTCTTTCCATACAAGGAATAAAACAAGACCTACAATCGGGATACAGCAGCCTAACAATCCCCAGAGAAAGCCGCCGTTGTCCGTGACTTGTGGAGTTGTGTTTTGAGAAGCTCCGCAGTTTGGACAGGTTGCGGCATTGTCCTCAATCTGATTGCCACAGTTTTTACAAAAAGCCATAGGAAATCCCCCTCTCTTTAATTGGTTGATAGTTACAGATGTATACTCTGTAAATGGAATCTTATTGTATATTTATACCATACAATTTTTGTATCGTCTACAAAAAACAGAAAAATGTCCGAAAATATTTTTCGCAGGTAAAGTGCGTGCTATAATATGGGAAGAAGCTGTCTGTACAGTGAGAATCCGGAGGTGGAAAGACTTGAAATTATGGTATCGAATGATTCGAAGTTTGGAAGAATTTTATATAAGAAAGCATAAAGAAGAGTTCCTGTTGAGGAAACAGAAGTGGGATGAAGAATTTTATGAATGTATTCAGGATATTGCGAAGCATCCGGTTGTGCTTCGTATGAAACTATATCTGCATCATGGAAATACGAATTGTTATCAGCATTGCCTTCATGTATCTTACTACAATTATGTGTGGTGCCGCTTTTTTCATCTGGATGCAAAATCAGCGGCAAGAGGCGGGATGCTGCATGATCTGTTTCTGTATGACTGGCATACCCATGCAAAAGAGACGGGGCAGCGTTTCCACGGGCTGACACATCCGAAAACAGCCTTAAACCATGCATGTCGTTTATTTTCTCTGAATGATATAGAGAAAGATGTGATCCGGGCGCATATGTGGCCAGTCACATTTTTTAGCATTCCTCACACAAAAGAGGGATGGATCATCACACTGACAGACAAATATTGCGGAGCATTTGAAAGTATGAAAAGAAAATAGAAAAATTTTGGGCAAAAATTTTGTCGAACTTATGTGACATTAACTGATAAAATCGGCCTTTTTCGTGTGCTATTCTCTAAAAGAACCCGGGGGAGCGGACAGGCTTCCGGCAAAAAATCAATTGAATCAAGGAGGATATACAGCATGGAAAGACAGATCCCAAAAAATGTTCGTCAGATTGGAAACGTGAGTGACAGCCCGAAAATTTATGTGGAGGACTATGTAGATACTTTTTTCCTACAGCTTTGTGACAAGGCGAAGGACGGACCGATCGGTGCATTTCTCGTAGGAGATATGCAAAAGAGCGAGGATGAGGAATATGTATACATATATGGTGCGATTCAGATGCACGACTTGAAGCTGGTCGGCAATGAATACGTGATTGATGATGAAACATGGAAAAATGCATATGAGGACTGTAAACAGTATTTTGAAGACGGAGAAATGTTGGGCTGGTTTGTCGCACAGCCCGGAGTAGAACTGGATGCAAAGAGCAACATAGTGAAACTTCATAAAAAATCGTTCCCGAAGCAGAATACTGTTTTTGTTATGAAGGATTCCGCAGAGAAGGAAGAATCTTATTTTGTGCATAAACTGAATGATCTGATGGAGATTGGAGGTCGTTATACATATTATGAGAAAAATCCATGTATGCAGAACTATATGATCGCTGCTCGAAGAAAGAATGGGGTGTCTCCCTCGGAAACTGTTGAGGATCGAGCTGCTCAGGACTTTCGGAACATGGTCCGCAGTCGAGGAAGCCGGACGCATCAGAAAAAAAACAACCGTCTGATGTATGTGGCGAGTTCTATACTGATATTGGTTGCAGTCATTATGGGAGTTACGACGCTTAATAATTTCGGGAAAATGAAGGCTGTCCAGAAAGTGATGAGTCAGGCATCGTCAGCGGTCTTACAGGAAAATAATACAGAGGAGGTGCAGCCGGTGAGCGGTGAAGTGACAGAGGCATCCAATGAGGGAGACGTGGAAAAACAGGAAGAAACACCACCATCAGAAAAGGATGCGTCAGATCCGGAAATAAAACAGGAAGAAGGAAAAACAGGTGATATTGTCCAGGAACAGGAGAGCGCAGAAGGAGAAGGTGATTCCTCAGAGGGAGTGTACGTAGTGGAGCAGGGAGATACACTGGCGATCATCAGTAAAAAGGCCTACGGAGATGTTTCGCATGTAGATTCTATCTGTCGGATGAACGGAATTACGGATGGAAATTTGATTTATGTAGGTCAGAAATTGCTATTACCATAAAATAATGCTATAATCGGAAAATAAAACAAAATGATAAGGGGTCGGATATGAAGCAAAAGAAAAATCCGCGGTTTCGATTTTCTGGATCCATAGATATGGAGATCATCCGGAGGCAGGTTAAAAGGCACAGAAGAAGCGTGCTGGGACAGTGGACGATCCGGATCGTCGTGGCAGCCATGATCGTGACAGGAACCTATCTTGTGATTGAAAATCAGACGTATACGTCCGTTGCAACAGCGGACTCACATAAGAAAGATACAGAAGACAGCAACCAGTATATCGCATTTTCAGACGGTGTGATCCGATACAGCAGAGATGGCGTTGTGTTTCTGAATAAAAAGAATAAGGAAAAATGGATTCAGCCCTGTCAGATTCAGAATCCGATAGTGGACGTTAATGAGGATGTGTTTGCAATAGCAGATGTGGGCGGTAATACGATCATGATCCTTCAGAAGAGTGGATTAAAGGGGGAGATTGAGACTACGCTTCCGATTGAAAAGATTTCTGTTTCAAATCAGGGGATTGTAAGCGCGATCCTGAAAAACGAATCTACGCCCCAGATCATTTCCTATGATGCAGTGGGAAATATTCTCGTAGAGCATCAGGTGAATCTAAACAGTACCGGATATCCAATCTCACTGGACATGTCGGCGGATGGGGAGAACCTGATGGTATCGTATCTTTCCACAAAAAACGGAACATTGAAGTCCATGGTTGCTTTTTATAATTTTGGAAAAGAAGGTCAGGAAAAAACGGACAACCTGATTTATACAGAAGATTTTGAGCAGACAGTCGTTCCGGATGTGTTTTATATGGACGCGTCCACATCCGTTGCGGTTGGTGATAGATCATTTGTGATCTATGAAGGTACGAAGTCCGTGAAAAAGAAAACCGAAGTGAAGCTGAATCAGGAGATACGCAGTGAATTTCACTCGGACAGGTATATCGGGTTTATTCTTACGAATAAAGATAAATCAGGATATGAAGTGCAGCTTTATGATAAAACGGGAAAACAGATAATAAACCGGGAAATAACAGGAGAATATAGTCATGTAAAGATAGCAGGAGATGAGATCATCATGTTTGACGGAACAAAGGGGTGTATCATCAGCGACACGGGAATACAGCGATTTAAGGGAGACTGGGGAATAGAAGCACAGGAAGTGATTCCGGCTGCCGGAATTCACAGATACCTGATCGCCGGTGAAGATGAACTGCGGCTAGTTTACCTGACAAATTAGGAGAAAATATGGATAATTGGTTATTGATTATTGTAGGAGTGATATTTTTGATCAGTATCGTGGCAGGCTATGTCAGAGGACTGCTCAAAATCGGAATTTCGTTGCTGGCTACGGTTCTGTCGATCGTGCTGGTTATGTTTCTGGCGCCTTATGTCAGTGATGCGCTTATTAAATGGACACCTGCGGATGAGATGATTGAAGAAAAATGTATGGAGATGTTCATGCCTCAGATTTCTGCAGATACATTGAAAAATGCAGATTTAAGCGGTACTTCACTTGGAGAATTGAATCAGGATCAGCTGGCGGACATCAACAATCTGGACTGGAACCAGTTGGGAATCAACATTCAGGATATTTTGAATATCATTGGAGAGATTCCAAAAGAAGTGCAGATTCAGGAGATTGAAAATGCAGCGTTGCCGGAGTTTTTGAAAAACCGGCTGCTGGAAAACAATAACAGCACAATTTATCAGGAACTGGGAGTTAAGTCATTTCCTGAGTATGCGGCATCGTATATTGCAAGGATGATCCTCAAGGTTGTGGCGTTTCTCGTTACATTTATCCTTGTGTGGATTCTTGTCAGGGCACTGATGGCTGCAGTAGATCTGATCGGCGAGCTTCCGATTCTGGGATTTTTCAATCACCTGGGCGGAGCGGTTGTCGGAGCAGCGGCGGCACTGGTGATTGTCTGGCTCTTGTTTTTGATCATAACATTATTGTATAATAATGCGATTGGACAGTCTTGCTTTGAGATGATTGAAAAAAGCAGTATTCTGACATTTTTGTATGATAACAATATATTGATTACGAAGCTGTTGTCATTTTAAGAGGGATTTTCGATCTTGAAAAGTCGGTTTTGAAGATAAAATATATATTTTACAAAAAATTGAAAAAATCTATTGACAGGTACTGTGCGATATGGTATATTTTAATAGCTGTCGGTGATAACTGAACAGCTTGAACGGGGGATTAGCTCAGTTGGGAGAGCGCCTGCCTTGCAAGCAGGAGGTCACGAGTTCGAATCTCGTATTCTCCATTTACTCAGTGATAAGAGCTGAGACAATTTTATAGTATTCCTCGATAGCTCAGTGGTAGAGCATTCGGCTGTTAACCGAAGGGTCGTTGGTTCGAACCCAACTCGGGGAGTTGTTAAGTTCCATAGATAGTAATATCTATGGAATTTTTTCTTTCCTATCATCAGATAAGGTTCAAATATAATATAGTAGTTCTGATATTTGGTACAGACTCCATATTTTGAGCGATAATCGGCAATGGCATCGCGAAGCTGCTCTTCTGTTACATCCAGAAATTCAGCAGTTTCGTGATATTCCCGGCATCCGTGCTGATAGGCATCGATCAAACCACGCAGACCGATCAGCCGTTCATAGGTCCACATTCGTGCCTGGCGTTCCTGCTTTGCATTTGCAGGATCGGAGATATCCAGAATATTTCCGACAGAAGTGTAGTGATGACCAAGCTCTTCTGCCAGAATACAGGCTTTTTCTGCAGAGGTCTCCAACTGGTCCGAGAGGGCGATATTTTGATCTACATACAATCCCTTTAAGTTTCCATGAAAAGGAAAGTTCTCATCTACTGATATGTTCTGGGCGGCAGCCTCTTCTAACAGTTCTTCATATTTGTTCAGCATAGCCGTTTCTGAATGCTCCTTTATTGTTTTCTTTTTGAGCGGATAAATTGAATGTATTTTTCAACATCATCCAACTCAGCCTGCGTAAGGTCAGAGGTATCAAGGTGTGCGGCAATCGTGACAGGTTCGGGTTCGTGAGAGAGTGAACTACGTCCGAGAAGATAGTCTGCATCGACCTGGAAGATATCTGCAATTTTATTCAGAATATCAAAATCAGGTTCACGCCGTCCTTGTTCATACATACTGACTGCACTCTTTGAGATGCCAAGGCGAGTGGCAAGCTCCTGCTGGGATAAGTGTTTATCTGTTCGCAGTGTTTTGAGTATATTGGCAAATACAGCCATAACATACACGTCCTTTCTAAGCAGCTTTTTTGCTGCGCTGGGAAGTTTTTGTAAAAATCAAAACTTTTTATGAATACAATATGATTATACACAAATCGTGGGAAAAAGTAAATAAAAAATCCACAAAATGTGCTTGACAAAAGAACACGAATCGTGCATTGTATAACTACACGAAACGTGCACAAAACGTGTAAAAAGAAATAGAAAGACCGAATACAGAGAATTTCGGCAGGAGGTAAATATGAGAGATAGAATTTTACGGGAAGTACCGGAAAAGAGAGAGCGTTGTGTCAAACATTTTCAGATGACACAGAAGGGAATGGCGGCAGCTGTATATCCGGCTCCGGTCCATTATGAAGAAGACGGACAGTGGAAAGAAATTGATAACCGTCTGGAAGCTGTACAGGAAAACGGGAGAGAAGTTTATCGAAATCTTGCGTCCGCAGTTCGTGTAAGTTTTGCAAAGGAGTCAGATACAAAGGAACTGGTAACGATCGAGAAAGACGGAAAGAAAATCTTATGGGGATTGTCACCTTTTTTACACACAAAAAGTACACGAAATGTGAATTATGAAGGCGGAAATTCTACATTTCGTGTTTTGAAAAAGGAAGATTTCTGGAAAGAAGCAGAAATGTTGGATATGAAAGTGTCTGTTTTAGAAGAGGAAGAGTCAGAAGAGGATGAGATCCGAAAGATGATGTGTGTTCCGCATTTAAACGGAGAAGGTGTGTATGAGGAAATTCTTCCGGGAATTGATCTGCATTACTCAATCCAGGGAGAGCAGCTAAAAGAGAATATTCGACTGAACAGAAAAGAGGCGGCAGAACAGGAATTGAGCTTTCAGCTGACGCATCCTGGAATGGAGCTGCGAAGCGAAGAAGATGGAGGACTTGGGCTGTATGATTCGGAAAATCAGGAGTCAGGAAGGATTTTCAGACTGGTGAAACCGTATATGTATGATGCCGCAGGAAATCAGTCTCTTCAGGTGGAATTTCAAGTAGAAATCGGCACAGAGAGCAGTGTTATCAAAGTTGTGCCAGATCGTGAATGGATGCAGGACACAGAACGTGTTTATCCAATCGTGATCGATCCAATGACAGAGACGAGTAAAACAAAAGGAAATATTGAAGATACGTATGTTTTCACAGGAGGAAATGTACCGGAGAATCCGGGGAACGTATATGCATATGGATCTTTCGTGGTAGGGCGAAGTGATGAACTTGGAAAAATGAGAGCGCTGCTTCGGTTTCGAGACCTTCCGGATATTGGAAAAGGTTCGATCATTTACGGAGCGACCATGTATATCTGGCAGTTTGAATATTCATCCTACAGCAATCCGGAGCTGCCGCTTCTTGCTTATGAAGTAAAAAACAGCTGGGATGAAAAAAGCGTCCGTTGGGGAAATCAGCCGGCAGTAGATGGTGCAATACTGGATTATAAAAAAGTAAAACAGGTAATCAATGGAAATACAGTTTCGATTACACCGATAGGATTCAATGTGACCAGATTGGTGCGTCAGTGGTATAACACAGGAAAAAACTATGGAATTATGGTGAAATCAAAATATGAAGATGATGAAAATCTGGCAAACCGTGCTTATGCGAGATTCTATGCATCTGACTCACCAAGTATCTCTTTTGAACAGTTTCCAAGCGGTGTGTTTTATTACAGGAATGTAAATGGTCTGGAGGATTATCAGAGTTACCATGAGCAGTCAGCAGGGCGCGCAGGAATCGGTTACACGAATGACTTTACAGGAAATGTTGTCTGGAGTCATTTGGATGTGGCAACAGAGGGCGGTCCGATGACAACAGAAATCCGTCATGTGTATAATTCCAGCGAAGCGGATACCTCTTCCCGTATGGGGTACGGATGGAGACTCAGCAGCCAGCAGGAGTTGAAAGAAAGTGGGATCAAAGATTATCCGTATGTGTATATCGATGAAGACGGAACAAAACATTATTTCTATAAAGATACCAATGACGGTAATAAGCTGAAAGATGAGGATGGGCTGGGACTGACGATCACAGTGACGTCAAGTTCTGAACATGACCGTTATCGCACGATGGAAACAAAAGACAAAGTGAAGTATATATTCGGACAGGACGGATTTTTACGATTCATCGAAGATCTGGATGGAAATTCCGTGAAGCACCAGTATGGTCCGAATTCAGCGGGAAACTTCTTGGCATATGTTACGGATGCGGCAGGGGGAACGTTAAATGCAGTTTATTCTACAGATGCCACATACTCCAGATTAACGGCTATTCAGGATACCAAAGGGCGAGAGATCCGATATGGATATGATGCGCAGGGGAATCTGACATCCATTACTTATCCGGATGGAAGTAAGAGCCAGTTTACTTATGATGGTTCTCATAAACTGCTCAGTGTGACCAATCCGGATGGCTATCGTGTAAATTACGAGTACACAAATGATTTTCGGGTACCCCGTGTCAGCAAAGTATCCGAAACGGGACAGAAAAATGCACCGGGTCAGGAATTAAAGATTTCCTATGAAAACGGAAATACTACGATTTTTGAAGAACCTGGATTGGATGGTCAGATGGAACGTCCGGGAGATAATAAGAAAGCAACGTGGCATTTTGACAATATGGGACGTCCGACAGATGTGCTGGATGCAGATGGATTTGCAAACAATTATTCTTACTATACATCCGGCATGAAAAATCATAAGCTGAGTAAAGATGGTTCTGTTCAGAAAACAGTGTATGGTCTGCTGAGAAATCCAACATTTGATCCGTCTCATGGAGATGGCGGATGGTACACCTGTCGTATGTCAGATGGAAAACGGGGAGCGATCACACATGCAGATGGATATATTGGTACAAAAAGTGCGAAACTGACAAAAACAGAGCTGACATCAGAAGAAGGAATCTGTCAGCCGGAACGTATACATTGTCTGCTTATGTAAAAACAGAATCGCTGAACCCGGAAAACCAGGAACAGGGAGCGGTTGTATCCGTGATCCGGGCAGACCGGACCAGAATCATGGGGGAACGCTGTATTGACTATGTGACAGATAAAAACGTGGATGACGGATGGGAGAGACTGGTTCTCACATTCCAGCTTCCGGCAGAAGAAACCATTTCCGTGTTTGTGGGAATGACAAGAGCAAGAGGAACACTTTTGGTAAGTGGTGTTCAGCTGGAAACAGGAAATGTGGCAAATGAACTGAATCTGATCGACAATCCGGGATTTGAACGGTGCACAAATGATGTGCCTGATAATTGGGGATTTCATGCAGCTGCAACCGGGAATAAGAGTATGATCACTGCAGATAAGGGAAGATGTGCAGTACTGAACGGACAAATGGAGCAGCAGCTTCATCTGTCTCAGGCTGTAAATATTTCAGGACAGGAAGGTGATATCTTTAATCTTAGCTGCTGGGTAAATGGATTTGGAATTCCGGATAAGCAATTTTCAGTGGATGCAGCAGTCATTTATACGGATGGTACAGTTAAATGGCATCAATTACAGTGTAATCCGAATATTAAGGGATGGCAGTTTGTCAGCAACACCTTCAGCACAGATGATCAGAATGAAGGGGCAAAGAAAAGCTACAAAGCGATTCATATTTATCTGACGTATCACAATCAGGTGAATCAGGTCTTGTTTAAAGGAGTTCAGCTTGTCAGAGATGATGGGGAAAGCTATCAGTATGATGATGACCGATCCGGATGACGGCAGATGGCGGAAAGCATCTTGGGGCAGTCATACCGGGCAGAGTGTATTATATCCGGGAAAAAGTTTCTGGAAATTATCTGGATGTGAAAGGCGGGGAAGCAAATAATGCAGTAACAGCTCAGCTTTATACATTTAATGGAAGTGCTGCGCAGAAATGGAAGCTGATCGATGGAAAAGACGGATATATGCAGTTTGAGCCTCTTTGTGGCTCTGGATACCGCCTGGATCTTAATAACAAATCTGAGGCAGAGGGAGAAAAAATTCAGATTTATGGAAATAACAATACCGATGCACAGAAATGGAAGCTGCATCCAAACGCAGATGGAAGTTTCCAGATCACCAGCAAGGCAACGAAAGATAAGAAAGCGCTGACAAACGGACCAAAGAGTACCACAAGCGGACAGCCGGTGCAGAGTTATACACGAAAAGAAGAAAACGAACATCAGGACTGGTATTTTGAACCGGCAGATGAGGGAACTGTTTCAGCAGTTCCGAAAGCGGGAGGGATTTATCATATCCGGGTACGTCATTCGGGACAATATATTGATGTGAAGAATGCTTCGACAGCAGCAGGAACACAGGCAGTGCAGTTCAACTACAATGGCGGGATGAACCAGCAGTATCGTTTGCTGCCATATGACGGCACGTATTATCAGTTAGAGCCGGTTCACGCACCGGGAAAAGTACTGGCAAAATCAGGAACCAACGACAGAGGCTTTTCTATTCTTTCTTTAGAGACGGCTACGCCTGGAGCTGCAAATCAGCTGTTCCGATTCGAAGAGGTGGCACCGGGAAATGGATATGCGATCATCTGTAAAGATGGAAACCTGTCTCTGGATGTGATGGATTATTCCCATCAAAAATTGGCAGATATCATTCTGACAGCCCACCAGTCAAACAGCCAGGTCAACAAATGGTGGATCCTGGAAGAGTGCAGTGAGCGCATGGAATCGTCTATGACATACACATCCGATTATAAGCAGCCGAAGACGATCACAGATTCCAGAGGAAATACCGTGCATTATGAATATGATGACAAGAACCGTCTTCTGACAAAGCTGACAGATGCAAAAGGAAATGCCACTTCCTATGCATACGATGCTAACACGGATAAGATGACAGAAGTTGCGAGAATGGTGGATGGAAAAGAAGTGAAAGTTTCTTACACCTATGAAAACGAAAAAGTGACATCCATCGGTCACAATGGATTTACGTATGATTATGCGTATGATCCGTTTGGAAATCTGGAATCCGTGTCGGTTGGAGGAAGAGAACTGGAGCGCACCACGCTTCGAAGCCGGAACGGTCTTGCGGACAGGATTACCTATGCGACAGGGGAAGCCGTTCGAAATGAATACAATTCGGAAGAACAGCTTGCGGCACAGTATCTGATCACCGCAGACGGCAGAGAAGAAAAACTGTTTGATAATACGTATGACAGCTGTGGAAAAATTGCAAGGCACAAAGATCTTTGCAGTGGAGTGACCAGCACATACCAGTATGACCTGATCGGAAGAATGGTAGGAACAGACCGTTCTGACGGGATGAAACTTCGCAAAGTGTATGATGAGAAAAATCGTGTCAAAGGATATACGTATCAGAAAGATCGAGTCGGACATGAGGTGGAATTCCTTTACGGGGATGTAGAGAAACAGCAGAAACCAGGACTTGGATATGGAATCAAGATCAACGGCGCCCAGAAGATTGCCTATGAATATGATGCCCTTGGACGTGTGATCCGTACCCACAATCACTTCTCTGATACGAACACATCAACTCAGGAGTATACATACGTCTCAGGCAAAGAGACAGGAGTGACCACAAACCTGGTTGCATCTGTCCGGGAAGGAAACCGTGCAGAATCCTACACCTATGATGCCTGTGGAAATGTGGAAACAATGGTGGAGCGAAGCGCCGATGGCAGCGAAAGAAAAATCCGCTACTACTATGATGCACTGAATCAGCTGGTACGAGAAGACAATCAGAAGCAGAATAAGACAATCTGTTACACCTACGATGTGGGTGGAAATATGGTCAGAAGAGATGAGTACAGTTATACGGAAAATCCGGTGATCACAGAAGCACCGTGGAAGTCCGATACATTTGAGTATCAGACCGGAGGCTGGAGAGATCAGCTTCGTTTCTACAACGGACAGGCAATTACCTACGATGCCATGGGAAATCCGCTCCAGTATCTGGGGATGCAGATGGAATGGGAAAAAGGACATCAGCTGAGGCACATCACAGGCGCCGGGCTGGATATGTACTGTATGTACAATGACAGCGGAAAGAGAATCCGAAAGACAGTCAATGGCGTTACGACAGACTTCTATCTGGATGGTTCGGCCATTCTGATGCAGACGTCCAGTGACGGCAGCAGGATCGATTTCTTCTACGATGACAAGGGTAATGTGTTTGCCATGAAGTATCAGAATGAGATGTATTTCTACCGCAAAAATCTTTTTGGGGATATTCTGGGAATTCTTGACAGTCACGGAACGGAACTTGTAAAATATGAGTATAATTCCTGGGGAAAACTGCTGAATCTGACGGATTACAGTTCGAATGGACTGGGCAGAAGGAATCCATTCCGTTTCAAGGGATACTACTATGACGAAGAACTGGGAATGTACTATCTGAATAGTCGGTATTACGATCCGGAGACGGGCAGTAGCTACAGGTGGAACAGCTGCCATTGTTTGCGGTGCCGCATTGACAGGTTCCATACTAGGAGGAAGTATAGGTGCAGTGACAGGAGGAGTAATGAATGGGACTGATGGTATGTATACAGGATTTTTGGTAGGGACTATATCAGGTGGAATATTAGGAGCGGTTTTATCAGGTGGGAATATTGCGCTAGGTGGTATTAAAGTCATAGGGACTGCACAAAAAACAGGTACAGTATTTCATCAGGCAGCATCTAATATAGAAGCGGGTATTATGGCAATGCAACCGGGACGTTATTCTAAAATTACATTTGATAGAGCCTTAAAAACAGCTGGATTGATTGGAAGAGAGAGACCAGATGTCATAGGTGTAGCAAGAATTGGAAAAAATAAATTAGTAGAGGTAGTAAGTAAAAGTCAAACAACAAAACAAATGCGTGAAAAATGTAAAAGAATGGAATCGAAAAATAAAAATATGCAAAAAAGTAAAGTTGTAGGATGGCCAGGAAAAATCGGGAAATTTTTGAAAAAACTATTTAAATAAGGGAGCGTTAATGAGAAAATTTTATTATACGATGGAAATCTATATCGGAAGCTATCCATCAGAAATCATTGGACGTGAAATGCTGGAAATTGCAGATGAGATTTCTTCCATTTTAGGATGTACTTATGAAAAATTAGGATATTCATTATTGCATCCAGATTATGATTATAAGCAAATTGGAAAAAGTTTCCGTAATGGAAAAAGGGGGAGAACAAAATTTATAAATTTACAAATTCCTATGTTGTATTATGGCGAAGAAACAGATTCTTCGCCAACGATAGAATTTGAATGCCACATGAAAAATAAGGATATATTTCCGTATTTTTCAATTGAACTTGATTATACATTTCATAGTGATTATTTAATAGCTGAAGTAAATGTTAGAAGAGATTTATTAAAAACAGAGTTGTCATTGAAAGAATTTGAAAAAATTTTGATGGTGTTTGAAAACAGAAAATATAGGGTAAATTCTGCGTTTGTGCACTGTTACGGCGGAAATCATCGAAGATTTTTGATGTCAGGTATTTATAATGGATTGAATACGATAGAAGACGCGCGAATTGCAAATCATATAGGAAACTACAGGAATCATTGGAAGAATAAAATGGTAGGTGTATTTTATATGAATTGCGTTAGAAAAGAAGGAATGCCGGATTCAGTGTTCCATGCTATATGCAAGATTGTTGGAAAGAAAAATGCAATCCAGGAGAATGACCTGATTCTGTTTAAGCTTCCACAATGTCCGATGTGGTATCGAATGAATCGCTATTTTCCCACATATAGCAGATGGATTGTGAAACATATTTTACAAAAAGAAAAAATATGCGAAAAAGATATGACATGGATAGCGGCGATATTAGATTTAATTTGATATACGAAGGGAAAATTTTATGAAACCATTTAAGTGGATGTTTGAAGAACAAAATGCAACAGAGATAGAGTATAAGGGTAAGCAAGTAAGTTCATTTTATCGATACGATAAAAAGGGGAAGTATCGATTAAAATTTACTTTTGTAAGTACTAATTCGCAACATGAACAGTCAATTATTTTACATTTGGATGGATTTAAAGGGAAGATATTCTGGAATGGAAAACGTTTGAAAAAGGAAAGAAGGAGATTTCCACAGATTATTTTTGAAGAAACCTGGGCTCCGAAAGAATTTGAACTAGAAATCATTTTGGAAGAAGGAGATATTGGCATTAGCAATGGGTATTCCAAAACTGATGTAGGAAGGATAGATTGTTTTATGGGTGGCTGCGCCATGATCAAAGAAGAATTAGGTGAGGATAAGTTTCGGTTTTACTGCAACGATATTGATTGGGATGATGATTTTGATGATCTGATTTTTGATCTTGAAATCAAAAAGGTGCCATATGAGGATTAAGCATTATTATTGTTTAAAAAATAAGTTTGGTTTATTGAGATTTCTGAATCGATATGAAATCCCTTATTAGACAGAAGATTCTTTTGAAGTACTAGGGACATCTGTTCAAGTAAGTGATAAGGAGTATCTATTTGAGTTGTATGAAGATCAGAAAGTGTATGAAAAATTTAAGCAACAGTTTCCATTTGTTTCAAGACTGGATTCGATTACAACCTGTGAATATTCCCAAGGAGAAATTGAAGAGGCGCAATGGTTGTTTGTTCGGAACAAAAGCGTGAAAGTGCAGTGGGAATATGATGAGTATGCATTTCAACGCTCCTGCGGTTATAAAAGACCATTTCAGAAAGAAATGGAATACCGACATGAGGAGCAGATTGGATATTTATCCGTTACGAAGCCTGTAAGGTGGGGAACAAGACAATTTTTCAGTGGGCCGAATGCAGCAGATGAACTTTTGTTTTGTTCGGACAAGACCAGAAGGATTTTAGGAAGTGTCTGGAAAGGTTTGGAATTCTGGCCAGTTAAGAAATATGCTTCCCAAGGGCAGATAAAAGATTTATATCAATTATATTTTGCGGAAACATTGCCGATGGAAGCAATTACAAACAAGCCGATCATATCTTGTCCCAAATGCGGAAAAGCAATGATAAGAATTCCAAATCCGGTACAGAAGTTGGTGCTGGACAAAAATTATTTGAAAGATCAAACACATGTCTATAAAACAGGGGATGTGTTGACAGAGCAAAAAAGAGGGTATCATACATCATCTTTCAATATTGTTTCACAAGAATTTTACCAGTATTGCGAAAGGTATGGTATGAATCGGAGCATGGTGTATGAACCGGTGAAGATGTTGTAAAAAGTTGAACATACAGGGGAATGAGAAAATATGAAGAATAAAAATCCATATTGGTTTGCAGTTTTGTTAAATTTAGTGACGTGTATCGCAGTGATATGGTGGTCGATATGGGATATGTCTTTTGGATTATCTATTTTGTATATAGCGGAGAAGCATACTATGGCTGTGTTAGATATAGGAATCTCATCGTTGGGACTTATGTGGGGAGGCTGGAAAGGAATAAAAGTTGTACTATTTATAATCGATTTGTATACAGGACCAGAAAAAGATAGAATGCGTATACGAGAAATGAAAAAAATAGGATTATGGCGTGAAGAAACTACCAGAGATGTTACCAAATATAGTGAATGTAACTGGGTGTATGGGAAAATTATTTTGAAGCCGATACGAAATGTCAAAGCAATGAAATTTCAAATTGTGGCCTCAGGGAAAGAACTGGCAAAATTTGCTGACCAAAAAATCGTGACATTTTATTATTTCAGGCGTTCCAGAATTATTGAAAGAATTGCATTTGATGAGAAACCGGAAGAAAAGAAATGACGGGGATAGAATGGGAGAAGATCCATGTATGATTTTACAGGAATCTATCAGGAAATGATATACTTTGGAGTGTTGGGAGTTGTGGGAATTACCATGATAGTACAAAGTAAATTCTGGAATAAAAATAAGAGAAACATAGGTGATATGCTATTAGGAATAGCGGTTGTGATTGCCTGCCTGTACACAGTTATACAAGATACACGGGCAATTCAGAATGAGAATATTTGTATCTATGAAGGGAAAGCCTGGGAATCCTGGCATCGAGGATATACTTTTATGGGAGCGGAAGGAGATAAGAGAAAGTTGGAGATATGGGGACCAGCCTGGAATAAACTATGTGAAGAACAGATAGAGAAAGGAAAGCGGTATCGGGTTTATTATGAAGAGGAAACAGAAATTATTGTAAAAATACAAGAGATAAAATAAAGAGTAAAACAGTAAGAAACTGTCGATATACAGAGGAAACTGCTACTTCCGATGTATATCGGCAAGAGGGGGATTTATGAAACCATTTAAGTGGATGTTTGAAGAACAAAATGCAACAGAGATAGAGTATAAGAGCAAGCAAGTAAGTGCATTTTATCGATACGATAAAAGGGAAAATATCTGAATGGTTGTAAGGAGAAGACATATGAAATTCACAAATACATATCGTTATGTGGTATTAAAGCAGGTAATGTTCTTGATTCTATTCTTAATTATTTTAGTGTGCATGATTAAAATAGATTTAGAATACTTAAAACAAGAAGTGCTTATAGTCTTTGCGTTTATAATATACTTTGCCATAAAAATAGGTTTATTTTTTATTGACAGATTATGTGGAGTGCAAAAAGAAAAGATGCAGTATCATGGCATGAAAGCAGTTTATGATGAAAAGGGATAAACATTATGGATCACATTTGGACGATAGAAAACTGGGAACAGAACATTGATTTTATGGAAGAGGGTCATCGGACGGGATTCAGACTTCGGTTTGACAGTGGGATAGATCCGGAGGTACGAAGGGCATGTAAAGAGTTTGCGGCATTTTTGAGAAAAGAATATTTCTTTCCCCTCAGAGTTGTTGCCTACATAAAGAATAAAAAGAAAATACGGGCAATGGACGGGGATCTGGTATATGGGACATTCTGGAGTATGGAAGATGATTGTACAGTGGAACCGTATATCCGGGTTGCGGCAGGAGACTATTTAGATTTATGTGACAGATGGGGAAAGGACAGTGCATTGACGGCAATCTTGCTTACAATAGGGCATGAACTGACACATTATTTTCAGTGGATTAACGCATTGGAATTAACCCCGATTGGGATGGAGCGTCAGGCAACAAAGTATGCGAGATATGTGTTAGACGATTATGCAGAAACAAGAGAGCATCCTTGAGTGAGGATCGAATGAAAAAAGGAAAAGAAAAATGAGTGGCAGAGTAGAACATTCTTTGAAAAGAATGCCGTCTATTCTGCTTTTTTAATTGAAGGTGGTGAAGGATATGAAGCAAATGGTGACGAGTCTGATCGGAATGTTTGGGAGTGCGGTTACAGTTTTATTTGGAGGCTGGGATATCGCACTGCAGACATTGCTTATTTTTATGGTGATTGACTGGATCACAGGCGGGATTCTTCTGCCGGTGATTTTTAAGAAAAGTCCGAAGTCAGAAAATGGCAGACTGGAGAGTCGTGCGGGCTGGAAAGGGCTGTGCCGAAAAGGAATGACACTGTTGTTTGTTTTGATCGCAGTCCGTCTGGACCTTTTGATGGGGACAAATTATCTGAGGGATGCCGTGTGCATTGCGTTTATCGCAAATGAAGCATTGTCTATTCTGGAAAACGCGGGATTGATGGGGATGCCCATTCCAGAAGTACTCAGACAGGCAATTGATATTTTGAATGGAAAAGCAGAGAAATATACAGAAAGCAGGGGAGAGCGATGAAGAAAGAGGAATTTATTCAGAAAATTGCGGGATATGTAAAGAAATATGCGGCCGTATATGAAATCAAAGTATGCAGTCCCATCATTGCACAGGCAATTTTGGAGTCCGGCTGGGGAGAATCCAGGCTGGCGAAAGACTATCACAATTATTTTGGATTGAAATGTGGAACAAAATGGCAGGGAAAGTCTGTCAATCTGGCAACCTGGGAGGAATATGAGGCCGGAACGGCGATGGTGATTTCCGATTATTTCCGGGTATTTGACAATATGGAAGAGGGGGTGAAAGGATATTTTGAATTGCTTCAGCTTCCACGTTATCAGAATCTGAAGGGAATCACAGAACCCGGACGATATCTGGAAACCATTTGGGCAGATGGGTATGCGACCAGTTCCGTCTATGTGCAGAAAAATATGGAACTGATCGAGCAGTATCAGTTAACAAGATATGATGAGAATGCATCGGGAAGAAGCGCTCAGGATGTATTGAACGTGATGCGTTCGTGGATTGGCTACAGTGAAGCGAATGGGAAGTTCCGACAGATTATTGATCTGTATAATTCCCACCTGCCTCTGGCAAGGGGATATGCTGTGCAGTATACCGATGAGTGGTGTGATACCGCAGTTTCTGCAGCGGCGATCCAGGCGGGATGTGTGGACTTGATCGGAACAGAATGCGGATGTGAAAAGCATATCGAAATCTTTAAAGAAAAGGGGATCTGGATCGAAGATGGAACTATCGTGCCACTGCCCGGAGATATCATTTTGTATAACTGGGATTGCCAGGTACAGCCAAATGACGGATATTCTGATCACATTGGATACGTGGAGTCTGTTTCAGGACAAATGATCACAGTGATGGAAGGAAATTATAATGAGGCAGTTGCCGGGGAAGTGATACAAGGAAAATATGCAAACGGTGAAGAACGAAGAAAGAAGCTGTGTGATATGGGATACGATCCGGATGCTGTTCAAAGGGAAGTAAACAGGCAGTTGAGTCAAAATGAGGCTCCGGCGGAATATTATGTTGTGCAGGAAAATGATACTTTATCAGAGATTGCAAAGCGTTTTGCAACAACTTATCTGGAACTGGCAGCATGGAATTGCAGATCCGAACATGATCTACGTTGGACAGAAAATCAGGATTCGATGAAGAAATATTGGCAGAAATGATTGAAAAATTACCGTAAAAATTTGATGTGAAAACGTAATATGTAAAAAATAGACAAAATAAATGAGCGAAATCTATTGTGATAGTAAAGAAAGTACAATTTCTGGTAAATATATTCCATATTAAAGGAGGGAACAGTATAGTACTCTAGAATTCAAGCGGGAAAATCCCAGACATGTAAGGAACCAGAAAAAAATAAAGCATTTTCTGGTTTTACTTTCATGTGGAAGAAAAGGAGGAAAATGAGGATGAAAACCAGAAAAGAAGGGAGCAAAGCCAGATTACTCGGACTGTCATGCATGGCGCTTGTGCTGACGGCATTTGGGGTAACAGGAGTCCGTGCAGATGCGGCAGATGCAAAAAAAGCACCGCCACTGGTCAATCTGGCAGAGGAAAAGGATGTCAAAGTCACAGTCGGGGAAAATATGGATCTGAAAAATGCGGATTTATTAACCGACGGTGACAAATATTATCTGCAGCATGATGCTACAGGTAATAAAGAGGGAAACAACTGGGAGAATTATCAGGAACAGGGAACAGAAGTCACCAGCATTGCAGAAGGAAAAAACGGTGTGTGGGTACAGGTGGATCTGGGCGCATCCTATCCGTTGGAAGTCATCAATCTGAAACGACAGGTATATGATGGACAGGCGACAATCGGAAATGGAAATCCGAGTGGTCAGGGAAAACGTCTGAAAGGAACCAAGATTTCTTATAAAAATACTGCCATTGTGATTGGAAATGAAGAGGATTTATCGGACGGTCAGATCGTTTATTATGAAGGAAATCCGACACTTCCGGATGGGGTGAAACAGCCGGAGAATGTTTCAAAGCCATACGAAGAAGCGATGGGCGGACAGTGGTTCTATATGGATTATGCAAATAAGAATGGACTTGGGGCCACAGAGCTTGGAACGACAAAAGAAGCACGTTATATCAGAGTGTATACAGAGAATCCAAAAGGTGCCGCAGTAAAATTCATGGAACTGGGTATTTATGGATATGAAAATGAGCAGGATGTACAGTCACAGGATGGTCCAAGACGTGTGATCGATAACGAACACCCGATGATGATCGCAACAGCGTATTCCAACGATGTCTATCGGATCGGACAGGAAGAAGGACCAGAATTACAGGGTTCTAACACAGTAGACGGAAGATGGAATGCGATTCCGGATGATTTGAAAGAGAATAACGTTTTGCTGTTACATACAAACAACCTCAGACAGTTTGCACCGGATCATATCGGTCAGGCTTATCTGCAGGCATTCCATGAACATGGGCTGCAGATTGCCTATGAACAGGGAGCACCTATCATGCTTCTTGGATTGACAGCAGCTGCAACTCCGGAAAATGGAGGAACACAGTACAATATTACAGCGGATATGGATTACGGCTGGTTGGATCTGATGTACCGTATGTATCCGAATATGCAGGGTGTGTTCAATACAGAGAACTTCTGGGCAGGTATTCATCCTCCATGCGAAGGAAGCGCTAAGATGCTGGAGATTGCTGACCGATTCGGTGGATTCTTTGTATGGTCAGATCAGGATCACGGTTCTACAGTGACGAATATTGTCAGCAATGCAAATATGAAAAAGGCACTGGAAAAACACGGAGATGCATTCTACTTGATTTATAAGAACACAAGTTCAAATCAACCGGATGATTTGAAAACAAGCAGTTTCTTCCAGGGAAGCTGGCTGGCAGGATATACCGGAGGCTGGGGAATGCTTTCCGATACCTGGGCATGGGACAAACAGTTCTCAAAACTCTGGCAAGGAGCCGGAAGTTATAATAACTGGCAGAGACTTTGCGGAGAACCGGAAGCATTGCTTGGAATGCAGATGATGAGCACCTATCTGGGCGGCGGTGTGATCTATACCTTTGAGTTCCCGGAAATCGTATATGGAACAAGTAACACGAACAGTCCGGCAAATACACATGTCCTGACAGAATTGTTCCGTTACATTGTCAATCATCCGGCACCGTCCAAAAAAGAAATTATGGAAGAGACTAAAGCGGTCCTCTACGGAAATGTAAGTTCTGATTTTTACAGTGGTTTATCAGGAACACCGACAGGATTCCAGATTTATGAAACAGGACGCTATGGCATTATTCCTGTTATTCCGGCATGGGGAACCAGAGCGGAAGTAACAAAAAAACTGATTCAGGAAGCAGACAAACTGGGCGTAACCCCTCCGAATGTACTGGATGTCAAAGACAAGAATCTGTCCGGACAGGCAAAACAGAAGTATTTCAAAGATCTGTATCCGATCGAATATGTAGGAAATGCATTTGCTGACAAATGGGACGGCACATGGTATCTCTACAACAATAAAGTTAATACAAATGAAAAGCAGCATGCAATTTTACCTCTGGAAGGGGAAGAAGAAAGCGCACGTCTGAAAGTAGAGATGGAGCCTCACGAATTTATGATCATGAATGAATCCGGAGACGGAACAGCGATGGATATCACGTTGAATAACTACCGGGTAAATAAAGATGAGATTATTTTCGATAATATATATGGCTTAAGCTGGAAAGGAGACTTTTCACCTGGACAGACAACGATTGATGGAAAATTGTCTGTGTATAAATATATGGATGAGTACAATGTGGTAAACGCACCGGAAGGAAAGCTCTCTCCGGAAGATAATGAACTGCGTACCACTACATTTGAACTGACAAAACTGGCAAAGAAACCAGAAGTGAAGGTTGTAAAGGGACAGCAGCCGGACACAGACGGACAGCCGCAGTACACAGAACCAAAAGTAGAATTTAACGAAGAAACAGGAAAAGCAGTTATTACAATCCAGACAAATGGATGGGTTGATCTTTCTATCACAGGCCTGGAGTTTGTATATGATGAGAATGCACAGAAAATAGAAGATGAGCCGATCAAATCTGAGAGAACCAATCTGGCAAGAGGCAAAAATGTGAGCTTTTCAGAAGATGCAAGTGAAGCTTCCAGAAGAGACGATGCTGTAGATGGAAATAAGACGAATCCTGATAATTACTCAGATCCTGGCAGAAATAACGGAGGTGCACAATGGCTGCAGGTAGATCTTGGTGGGTTACATCATGTCGAGGAAGTGAACCTGTATCGGTATTGGAATGGAACGCGTAAATATCATGATACCGTCGTACTTCTGTCACCGGACAGTTCCTTTGATCCTACTAAAACGTTGGTGCTTTGGAACGGAAATCGGGATGCAGACAGAGAGTGGCCGGCATCTTTAAGTGGAACACAAGGAGAGACACACAAACTTCCAAAAGGCGAAAAAGAAGAATACATCGAGACAAAAGATGGAAAAAACATGAAAGTGTATGGTGAAGGTGTATCTTGGTTAGATACGGACACAAAAACACCATTGCCGAAAGATGGAGAACATTTTGATGCGGGATACATCCGCGTATATATGAACGGAAGTACAGAAGGAAATACAAACCACGTTGTAGAACTGGAAGTAATGGGCGAAACAGGGGATGTGGTGATCAAAGATGAAGAAGCACCAACTGTGCCGGGCAATCTGAGAGTCGTATCTCCGAAGGCAGCGGAAGCAGAAATTCGTTTCCTTCCGTCAGTAGATAATACAGGAGTCGAAAAATACAAAGTAAGCTGGAGTAAAGGCGGAGAACAGGTTGGTTCCCGTGAAGTTACACAGACTGCACTGATTTTAGATCCGCTGGAAGTCGGCAGTGAGTATACAGTTCAGGTAAAAGCTGTGGACAGATATGGCAATGAATCTGAAGCAGCAGAAGTATCCTTTACGGCAATGGATATTCAGGTAAGCGCAGATGTTGCTTCCGGACAATATGATTCTGCGCAGCAGGTGACATTGACAGCAGGTGAAGGAGTAGAGATTTATTATACTATGGACGGCAGTCAGCCATTTGAGAAAAATAAAGAAGTTTCTGAGTCCGCTAAAAAATATGAAGGACCGATTACAATCGAGAAAAATACAATTCTGCGGGCAGCAGCAAGAAAAGATGGGGTAGAGTATGGAACAGGTTCCTGGTATTACCTGATCGGAACACAGAGCCAGGACAACTGGGAAACACCGAAAGCTCCAAACGACGTGAGAATTGACAGCAAATCTTCGTCTTCCGCAAATATCAGCTGGGCTGCAGAAGAACCTGGATGTACGTACCGTGTGTATGTAAATGGTAAGATGGTATGGGAAGGAAAAGAAATGAATCAGACGATTCAGGAGCTGACCCCGCTTACTACATATCAGGTTTATGTAACTGCAGTAAATGAGAGAGGAATTGAGTCTCTCCGTTCAGAAACAGTAGAATTAGTCACTATGGCACAGTAGATAGTAGGAGGGAAAAAGATGAAAATAAAGAAATTAACTGCGTACCTGCTGATGTCCGGAATGATTTTAGGAACGATGAGCAGCGATCTGTATACGATCAAAGCGCAGGCTGTAGAAACAATAGAAGAAACAGAGGATAAGACACCGGAAAATGAGACACCTCAGGTACCGGAAACTCCTGAACAGCCGGAGACAGAACCAGAGAATGAAGAGGTGCCGGAAGCAGCACCGGCGGGAGAAATTGAACTTTCTGCAGAACAGTTTCCGGATCAGGTGATACTGACATTTGCAGGAACCTGCGACAAAGATGGAAATGGAAGCCTGTCGGAAGCAGAGTGCATGGAAGTGGAAGAACTGGCAATGCCGAATGCAGGAATTACCGATTTAAAAGGTGTGGAGAATTTCCGGAATTTGCAGCGTGTGGATGTCAGCCAAAATGCGATCGGGGATTTTGCACCGGTAAAAGATCTGTCATCTCTGCAGATTTTGAAAGTAAACGGAAATCCGGCTTCCGTGCTGGATGTGACAGGATGCAGCAGCCTGAAAAAGCTGTATGCTCAAAACAGTACATTTTCAGAGCTTCATGTGACAGGACTTGGAAGTCTGGAAGAAGTACGGATTGAAAATAATCATCTTACAGATCTGGATCTGACAGGCCTGACTTCACTGCGTGCATTAAGCTGTTATGGAAATCAGCTGCATACACTGGATGCAAGACCGGCAGCGGTTCTTGAAGTGCTTCAGGCAGACAGTAATGGAATGGAAAGCCTTCTCGTAGAAGGACTTGGAAATTTAAAAACACTCCATTGTCAGAATAACAACCTGCAGCAGATTTCACTCTCAGGTCTGGGAGCATTGGAGGAATTTAACGCAGCAAATAACAGTCTGACAGAACTGATCGTGGATGAAGCAACTGCATTAAAAACGGTTCTTGCAGGAAATAATCAGTTATCCGGAGAGTTCCGTTTCGGAACAGCAAAACAGGTCAGTGTGGAAAATAACCAGATCACAAATCTGATCGGGGCAGAAGAAAATATTGCATACTTAAATTTTAACAACAACCAGCTTACCAGTCTTAAGATGGACAGTGCTGCGCCGGAAAGTGTTTATGGAAACCAAAATAACCTGTCACTGCTGCAGTTTGGAGATGTTTCAAACCTGAAAACATTGTATTGTGCAGAGAATCATCTGGCATGGACAGAGTCAGGAAAGGCTCTGGATTTACAGTTATCTCCGCAGACGATCGAGTTAAAACGGAAATATGACGGTGAAAAGTACTGGACAGATTTAAATGAGGTACTGACACCTCAACAGCTGCAGAGAACGGAAGTTCTGATGGGAGAAAACAGTCAGATTGCTTCATTTGACAAAGAGAGCGGAAAAGTATTCTATACAGGACCGGCTTCTGCACTGGAATATTATTTCACAGCAGGTGATGTCGGAGAAGACGAAGGAAATGCACGGATGCTGGTGCAGGCAAAACTGACAGAAGAAACAGTGACACCTCCACAAGAGGAAAAATTCCATGTAACGATCAAAACCAATGACAACAGCATGGGAACCGTAACCATTGATTCAGCAGACGGAAGCTACAAAAAAGGAGAAAAAGCAGAAGTTATCGCAGTGGCAAACGAAGGATTCCGTTTTGTAAACTGGACCGATGCAGAAGGAAACGTGATCAGTGAGTCCAACCCGTATGTATTTGAGGTGACAAAGAACACCGAACTGATCGGAGAATTCAAAGCAGTGGAAGTACCGCACGTTCCGGGTGCACAGGAAATCTTAAACGACATCCTGGCAAACAATAAGATTCCATCAGAAGTGAAAGCAGGAACAGAAAGACTGGTTCTGCCGGAAGTTCCGGAAGGAAGTAAGATCGAGATCGTGGCAGTAAATCCGGAAGGAATCATCGGACTGGATGGAAAGGTAACAACACCGGAAAACGATAAGGATGTGATCGTGACCATTCAGGTAACGGATACAAACGGAGCAACAGCCAAAGCTGATGTGAAAGTTCTGGTCAGAGGAGAAAAAGCGGATCCGGACGATGGTAACAACGGAAATGACAACAACAGTGGAAACGACAACAACAGTGGAAACAATAACAATGGCGGAAGCAATAACGGCGGAAACAACAATACAGGAAACAATGGTGGAAGCAGCAACGGCGGAAGTCATAACAATGGAAGTACATCCGGTTCACATCCTCAGAGTGTGCAGACAGGAGACAATGCCAATGTGATCATGTGGGCAGTACTTCTGGTGGCAGCAGTAGCAGCTGTTGGCGCAGTAATGATTATCAGAAGAAAGAAAAAATAGGTTGAAGTAGATGAAAACCTGTCGTATGCTTAGAGCAGACGGCAGGTTTTGTGATAGAAATAGCAGACGGCAGAGGACGTATTATGTACTGCATGCTGATTGTAGACGATGAAGATCAGGAACGTTTAGAATCCAATCTTTTCTGAAGAAGGCAGGGATTGACTCTATATGACCAAGGTGAATAATTATTCTCTGCAGAAATATTTGATCACTGGTATTGTCGTGGGAAGTGTAAAAGAATAAACAAAAAGAAGGGAAGTTGTTATGCAGAAGATATACAGAATCAAGACATCACCCTGTGCGAGACAGGAAAATATGATTATAGGAAATCAATACAGAATCACAGTACTTACGGAAGGGCTGGTGAGACTTGAGTACAATGCAGATGGAGAGTTTGAGGACAGAGCCACGCAAATGGTCTTATACCGGGATTTCCCCGAGGTGGATTACCGCGTCATTCATACAGAAAACGGGATAGAGATCAATACCTCCCGCCTACATCTTGTATATGATGAAAAAGAGTTTTCATCTGGCGGTCTTAGTATACATGTGAAAGGAAGTGTGAACAGTACCTGGCACTATGGAGAACAAATCTGTGATCTTGGTGGTACAGCGCGGACTCTGGATGGAGTTGATGGAGAGATCAGATTGGATCATGGTGTTGTGTCGAGAAATGGATTTTCTCTTCTGGATGACAGCAACTCCCATGTATTACTGGAAGATGGATGGATCAAGTCGAGAAAAAAAGGGGGAAAGGACCTTTATTTCTGGGGATATGGTCACGATTATAAGGAGGCTGTTGCTGACCTGATCCGTCTTTGCGGAAAAACACCTATGTTGCCGAGATTTGCACTTGGCAACTGGTGGAGCAGATTTTACCGATATAATGAAGAGAGTTATCTTTCGCTTATGGATCGATTTGAGCAGGAGAATCTTCCATTTACAGTTGCAGTGATTGATATGGACTGGCATCTGGTGGATATCGATCCCAAATATGGAAGCGGATGGACCGGATATACGTGGAACCGGGAATTATTCCCAAATCCAACACGATTTCTGGACAATCTACATACAAGAGGGATGAAAGTGACTCTGAATGTACATCCTGCAGATGGAGTGCGCGCCCATGAGGAGATGTATGTAGAGATGGCAAAAGCTCTGGGAGTAGATTATGCGAATGAGGATCCGATTTTATGTGATCCGGCAGATCCCCGATTTTTGGAAGCATATTTTCAGTATCTGCATCATCCGAGAGAGGAAGAGGGGGTTGACTTCTGGTGGATCGACTGGCAACAGGGGGAAGTTTGCAGGGATGAAGGACTGGATCCACTCTGGATTTTTAATCATTTTCATTTCCTGGACTCTGCAAGAGAGGGGAAAAGACCTCTGACATTTTCAAGATATGCAGGGCCTGGAAGTCACAGATATCCAATCGGATTTTCAGGAGATACAATCGTAACCTGGGAATCTCTAGATTTTCAGCCTTATTTTACACTTACGGCTTCGAATATAGGATATGGTTGGTGGAGCCATGATATCGGTGGTCATATGCTGGGATATAAGGATGATGAAATGACGGTAAGATGGGTACAGCTTGGCATCTATTCGCCGATCATGAGGCTTCATAGTTCCAGCAGTGAATTTAATGGAAAAGAACCATGGCGTTATAAGAAAGAAGCAGAAATGGTGATGGATCATATGCTGCGGGAACGGCACAGGATGATCCCGTATCTTTATACAATGAATTACAGGAGCTATTGCGAAAATAAACCTTTGATATCACCCATGTACTACAACTGGCAGGAATGTAATGAGGCTTATGAAAAGAAGAACCAGTATCTCTTCGGAACTTCTCTGATGGTTGCTCCGATAACAGCACCGCGGATAGAAAAAATAAATATGGCGAAAGTACAGGCATGGCTGCCAAAAGGACGTTGGTATGATATTTATACAGGAATGATATACGATGGGGACAGAATTCTGGATCTGTACAGAGGGATTGAGAGTATTCCCGTTTTTGCTTCCGCAGGAAGTATTCTTGCGTTTACAGACGAAATCAGTGCAGTGCAGGCACAGAAAAATCCAAATTCCTTACATCTCATGGTCTATGCAGGGCAAAATGGTGAGTTTGAGCTGTATGAAGACGACAATGTGTCCTGTGCATATGAGGAGAGAATCTGTTGTACAACGAAGATGGTGTATTGTGAAGATGAAAAACCAATCTTTACAATATATCCGTCTGCAGGAAATCGGGACCTGATTCCTCAGAAACGGAGTTATACAGTTGAAATGACTGGTTTTGAAAATTCCGGTGAAACGGTCGTGGTCAGAAAAAATGGTGTAGGAACAGATGCTCAGATATCTTATGACAGATGGAAAAAAGCAATTGTAGTAGAGATACCAGAGACAGAAACAGATGCGATGATCGAAGTGAGTTTGGAACATACGGCTTCCGGAGCCAGAAATGATGTTGTGGAGAGATGTTTTGATTTTCTGAATCAGGCAGAGATAGAATTTGTGCAGAAAGACAGGTTATACGAACTAATACGGTCAGAACGTCCGGCTGCGGGGATTTTGTCAGAACTGTTTGCAATGGATATCAGCAGAGATTTAAGAGGTGTTCTGGTTGAAATTCTTACGGCACAGATTGTGTAAATACTGACAGAAAAAATCGTTTCACCTCATTGACAACTCCTGATACGAGTGCTACTATAATGATATCAAAATGATATCAAATAAATTCATATGAGGAGGACAAGAATATGGATGGAGAGAAAAGTGTAGTACAAGATGAAAAAGTATTGAAAGCAAAGAGTGGATATGCCATGCTTTTACTTGGTATCATCGGGATGCTGCTTGGTGTGGCTGTGATCATTGCGGGATGCATGGTGTTTGGTCAGACAGGTGAGACGAATACGGCGCTGTTGGCAGGTTCTATTATTCTTGGAGTGTTACTGATTGTGGGATTTATACTCGAACTTTGCGGATTGAGAGTATTGAATCCAAATGAAGCCTATGTATTTGCCCTGTTTGGAAAATATTACGGAACGATCAAGACAGCCGGATTTTTCTGGGTAAACCCATTTTGTGAAGCGATCAACCCATCTGTACGTCCGGCAGCACCGGTTGTTACATCCTCAGGCCTTGCCAATCCGGCAGCTCTCTCAGGAAAAGCAAAGAAAGTGTCATTGAAGACACTGACGCTGAACAACGAAAAGCAGAAAGTCAACGATGAACTTGGAAACCCGGTAGAGATCGGCGCAGTAGTGATCTGGAAAGTGACAAATCCGACAAAAGCTGTGATCAATGTGGAGAACTATAAGAATTATCTGTCCATTCAGTGCGATGCGATTATCCGTAACACGGCAAGAATGTACCCATATGATACCAGTGAAAAAGGAGATGAAAAGTCCTTAAGAGGAAGCTCCCAGGAGATTGCTGAGATCATGTGCAAAGAATTGCAGGAGAAAGTTGAGAATGCGGGAATCAAGATTCTGGAAGTCCGCATCACACATCTTGCTTATGCACCGGAAATTGCATCTGCAATGCTGCAGAGACAGCAGGCGGCAGCGATCATTGATGCAAGACAGAAAATCGTGGAAGGTGCTGTCGGCATGGTAGAGATGGCACTTGACAAATTGAACGAGAATGATATTGTAGAATTGGATGAAGAGAGAAAAGCAGCAATGGTGAGCAATCTTCTGGTCGTCCTTTGCGGAAATAAAGATGCACAGCCGATCGTGAACAGTGGAAGCCTGTATTAGAATCGTCGGGCGGAGTATCTGTGAAAAATAATTAGAAGGTGGGACAGATTTTGGAAAAGGAAAAGAAAGAAAAAAGCAAAGTGAAAAAGCAGGTTCCACTGAGACTTTCCAAGGAGCTTTACGATGAGATCGCACAGTGGGCAGAAGATGAGTTCCGTTCGATGAACGGACAGATCGAGTATCTTCTGACAGAGTGTGTGAAGTGGCGGAAGCGGTCTGGAAAGAAGGATGAGTAATATCATTTATATACAGAAAAGCTAGGGATGTCGTTTGACATCCCTGTTTGATGCAGCTGAAAATTCGCAGCCACCTGAGAAACGGAAAGGGAAGCATCTGTATAATGATTTCCGATATATTCCATGACCCGGCGGCAGAGTGCGATATCTGACGGAACGGCGTCCATTTTCTGAATGCACTGCAGTCCGTAAAACAGAACTTCATTTTTCAGGTTCTCCAGAGAATGTTCGGTATCCAGTATGGAAGCGGAGAACTCGGTTACGGGCTGAGCCAGATTTTCCGGAATATGAAAATACACATGGTACACAACAAAAATCTCGTGGATCACAAGGGAAAGATACTCACTGTTTTTCTTCTGACTGATGGAAAGGAACAGTGTTTCCAGATATTCCAGCAGATCTTTGCGGTTCTGGGCGTGCAAAACGGTGATAAAGTGCTTCCGCATTTTTAAGAGTTCCTCGGAAAATCCTGGCCTTTCCGGATGAGAATAGCTGATGCAGAGATTGGATTCCCGGGAAAAATAGCGTTCTGTCAGAAGGTGCAGGCAGCGGGTGTAATATGGCTTCCAGTCGGTTGTAACAGGAAAGATATTTTCAATGTACAAAAATGTATATTCGTTTTGCTGTGCAATAAAATCCGTAAAACAACTTCCGATATGGAGTAGTTTTTCTTTGTCGGAGAGGAAAATCTGAAGCATGTAGATGTATTCGCTTTCCTGCATATATTCGCAGAGAAAATCCTGCCTGCGCAGACGATCCACCAGCTGTAATACTGCATCGTGAGTGTGTTCCGAAACATAGACACTGCAATAGATGCTGTATGCCAGATTTTCAAATTCCGGATGCTGTACACACAGATCGGAATAGGAAAGCACACCGTCCCGGATATTGGCAAGCATACTGCACAGATGAAAGTGCTCATAATGCTTTAATGTATGGCGGGTCTGCTCTTCGGAATGAATGGCCTGAATACATTCAGACAGCGCCCGCTCCAGTTCTTCGGCGGCAACCGGCTTTAGCAGATATTCTTTTACCCCGTACCGGATCGCGGTGCGCGCATATTCGAAATCATTATAGCCCGATAAAATGAGGATATGCACAGAAGGAAAATGCTCTTTGATATATCTGGCAGTTTCGATTCCGTTCATATGCGGCATTTTGATATCCAGAAGCAGCAGATCCACGGGTTCTTTTTCCAGATGGTCGATGACCTGCTGTCCGTTTTCGGCTTCTCCGGCAAAAATAAGATTTAGTTTTTCCCAGGGTATGATCTTTTTAATACGCTGACGAATAAAATATTCATCATCTGCAATCAATAGTTTCAATGACATGGCAATCCCTCCTGTTTGGGTAATGTGATCATGGTGATGCAGCCGCCAGTTTGGGGACTTTGCATGGACAGTCCATAACCCGGCCCGTAGTAGAGCAAAATTCGCTGCTGGATACTTTTGATTCCAAAGTGGTCAGCATCCTCCTGCCAGATTTTTTCATAGTCTTCTTTTGAAAATCCACGCCCGTTGTCTGAAATCGTAAACCGGATACAATCCCCAGTATCTTCCGCCTCAATATGAAGGATTCCGTGCCGGTCAAGTCCCTTGATCCCATGGTAAATACTGTTTTCCAGAATCGGCTGAAGCAGCAGTTTGATGCAGCTGTAGTTTTTTAACGCTTCCGGGCAGGTGATGGTGAAATCGAATTTATGGAAATAGCGAATCTGCAGGATTTCCAGATATGCTCTGGAAATTTCCAGTTCCTGTCCGATGGAAATATGCATCTTTCCATTGCTTAAGCTGGAGCGGTAAAAAGAAGAAAGATTCATAACAAGCTGAATCAGAGTTTCTTTTTCATCAAGCTCCGCCAGAGCGCAGATGTTATCCAGAGTATTGTAAAGAAAATGAGGATTTACCTGCTGCTGAAGGAGGACTTTCTGTGCAATATGGTGAGAAGCAAATACACAGAGCACCATAACCAGTGCGGCAATCAGCAGAGACAGGCAAAACATCGCGAACAGAGGCGCCAAAAAGCTGACGATCGGGATCTGGTTTAAAACATACCAGTCAAGGGTAGAAAAAGGTGTGAAAAACAACAGATTTCCGCCTGCAAAAAAATACTGGGAATTCAGATTTTTAAGAATGAGATCCATATATTCATACTGGCTGTCCAGTTCGGGATTGCCGTTACTGCTCTGGACCTGTCCGTTTTTATCGATCAGAAACAGTTCATTGGTTGTATTGTATTGTTTATAAATGCCGGAAATCTGTGTTTCTGGTATGGAAAGCTCTACATATCCGAGCATTCGTCCGGAATTGATATTATAGAACGGGCGAATGTAGGAGAGGACTTTTATCCGGAAATATAGCTGAGCTGCTGCAGAGCATTTTTCCCTTCCAGTTGAAAAGAATGCTTCAGAAATAAACCAGAAATCCCTAAAAAAAGCAAAACCATGAACAGGATAGAAGTCATGGATATGCTTCGGAAAAAGCTAAAGCTGATGGAATTTTTGTTGTGTTTGATCTTTTTCATTGCAGGAATTCTCCATAGTATAGTCGATGTAACAGAATTAAAATCATTATAGAGAATGTAGGAAGAAATGTCAAAATAAGTTTATTTGAGATTCCATATTGAAAAAGAACAAAAAATATAGAAAATGAACATTGTGAAAAACCCGCTTATTTTCTATACTAGGTGCATCACATAAATGTTTCAAAGGAAAACGGAGGAAAAAGGAATGAAATTGAAAAGAATCACAGCGGCGCTGCTGGCAGGAGTGATGTGCGTGGGACTTCTGGCAGGATGCGGAAGCAAAGGGGACGGAGACGAAAAAGGTTCAGGCGATAAGATTACGATTCGTCTGTTGACAAGAATGGCAGGAACGACAGCGCAGGTGGATATCTACAATGATATTCTGGATGAATTTAAAGAGAAACATCCGGAAGTGACGATCGTTGATGATTCACAGGGGGATGAATCTGCATTCAACAATATTTTATCGACAGATATTGCATCTGGAACAATGGCAAATATTTTCCGTATCCAGGGTGTTGCCAATCTGTCAGAATATATCGATAACGGGCTGATCCTGGATGTACAGCCATATTTAGACGAAGATCCGGAATGGGGCGGCGGATTTACAGAGGGAGCGCTCTCTTATTATCAGGTGCCTGGAAAAGAAGGAACTTATGCGATTCCGATGGAATCCGGACTGATCGGAGTTTATTACAACAAAGATTTGTTTGAAAAAGCAGGCGTGAAGGAATTCCCTGAAACATGGACAGAATTTCTGGATGCGATCAAGAAGTTAAAAGCCAGCGGTGTGATCCCGATCGCAATGGGAACACAGACAACTTATATGGCAGGACATCTTCATGATCAGATATTCTACAAATGGCTCGGAACAGATGCTGCGAAGAAGTTAGGTTCCAGAGACATGAAATGGACAGATCCGGAAGTGGTAGAGACACTCCAGTTTGTACAGGATCTGATCGATGCAGGCGCATTTGACAAAAATGCAGCAGGTATGACAGACAATATTGCAATGACACAGTTCCAGCAGGGAGAAGCTGCGATGGTAATCACAGGTCCATGGAATATCGGAACTTTTGAAGATCCGGCAGAGACACCGGTATGTGACAGCATTGAAGTTGCAAAATTCCCATACTTTGAAGAAAAACCGGAGTTTAAGAATGAAGATATGCAGACATTGTCTCCGTATATGATCAGCGGAAAACTGGAAGGAAAAGAACTGGAGCTTACACTGGAACTCGTAAAAATGCTGACAGACAAAGATGCAGCGAAGAGATTTGCAGAGGAAGCAGCCTTCTTGATTCCGAGAACAGACATTGATCTGGATGAAAGTGCGATCTCTCCACTGTTTGCCAAAAATGTAGAGCTTGGCGGAACATCTGAGGGAATCGGAGTCGATGTATTTGATTTTGATCCGCTGGCTTCTATGCAGGATCGAACAAGAAACTCTATCTCAAGCATGTTCACCGGAGAAAAACCGGACAGCGTTGCAAAAGAGATTCAGAGTGAGATTGATAAATAGGTATCAATAAAATAGGACGTACAAAAATGCCCTGTCAGCTTTGTGCAGGGCATTTTTTTAAAGAACAGGAGGTTTCCGGATGATAAAGTTAAAAAGTAAAAAGACAAGAATGGGCATTATGCTGTTTCTTGTTCCGGCACTTGTGATCTATCTGGTATTTCAGATTATTCCGATTATCGGTTCCATCTATTTTTCTCTGGTTGACTGGAACGGAATTGCAGGATCTGCGCCGAAATTTGTAGGACTGAAAAATTATATCGATGCATTTCACAATGCAGATTTTATTCTTTCTTTAAAGAACATGGCAAGAATGGTCATCATCAGTGTGATCTGTCATACCCCGATCGCACTTTTGATGGCAGTTGCGATCAATACAAAGTGTAAAGGCTACCGGATCTTTAAGGCGTTGTTCTTCGTACCGACTGTATTCCCGCTGACTGCAGTTGGTCTGATGTGGTATTTCATCTTCATGCCGACCGGATCTTTCAACTCTCTGCTGGAAGTGATCGGACTCAGCGATCTGGTGATGCCATGGCTGGTAGATCCTTCAACAGCGATGAATACGATCGTATTTGTCAATGTCTGGGCAGGTGTTGGTTATTACATGGTTATTATTTTAGCCGGTCTGACGACCATCCCGGATGATGTATATGAAGCGGCAGCGATCGATGGAGCAACATCGATCCAGAAATTCTTTAAGATCACAGTTCCAATGCTGAAACCGATCCTGGCAATGTGTATTCTGATGGATATCATCGGATCTGTCAAAGTATTCGATCTTGTATTTGCCATGACAGGAGGCGGACCGAACGGTCTGACCAACCTTCCGACAACATTGATGTACAATGAGGCGTTTAAGTACAACCATTACGGAGTAGGAAGCGCGATCGGAATCATTATCATGGTGATCTGTATTGTGGGTACGGTTGGAAGCAATCTGATCACAAGCAGAAAGAAAGCGGAGTAGGGGGAAGAACACATGAAAAAGAAAGTAAAAACTCGTAAGAAAATTACGCTGCAGAGTGTGATCATGTATATTCTGCTGATTTTGACAGCGCTGATGTTTGCAACCCCGATGTTGTTTACCCTTTTGTCTTCCATTAAGACAAAAGTAGAAATTTTTGCGAAACCATTCTCCTGGCCGGAAGTCCCGCAATGGTCCAACTATGTGGAAGCCTGGACAAGTGCCAACATGAGTCACTACTTTTTAAACAGTTTGATTCAGGCAGGAGCGACAGTGATCGTACTTGCGATCGTGTCTACAATGGCAGCCTACGTACTGTCCAGATTTGATTTTAAATGCAACAAATTTTTACTGTTATTCTTTATGTTGGGAATGATGGTTCCGGTACATACTGTACTTGTTCCGGTTTCTTACATTATCGGAGCGCTGAATCTGAAAAATAATATCCCGGCTCTGGTTATGATCTATGTGGCATTCAGCCTTCCGTTCAGTATTCTGGTCGTGACCAACTTTATGAAGGGTGTGAACCGTTCTCTGGAAGAAGCAGCTCTGATCGATGGAGCAACCTATTTCCAGATTTATAAAAATGTGATGCTGCCGATGACAGTACCGGCGATTTCCACGATTTCTATTTTTAACTTCCTGGGTGCATGGAACAACATTCTGTTCCCGCTTCTGTTCATCAATGACAAGAACTTAAAGCCGATCGCACTGGGACTTCTGAACTTCAACGGAGAGCGTGGAAGTGATTATGGCCCGTTGATGGCGGCAATCGTGATCACAGTTGCTGTTCCGCTTGTGATCTACCTGTTATTCCAGGAGAAAGTAGAAGGTGGTCTGGCAGCGGGAGCTGTGAAAGAATAGGCATGAGGAGGAAAATAAAATGAGCAAAATCAGATACAGACAGGTGCATCTGGATTTTCATACAAGTGAGTACATACCGGATATCGCAGCAGATTTTGACAAAGAAGAATTTGCAAAAACATTGGAAGAAGCACATGTAGATTCCATTACATGTTTTGCAAGATGTCATCATGGATGGCTGTACTATCCGTCAAAAAAATTTCCGGAGCTCATCCACCCGGGATTGAAGAACAAAAACTTTTTACTGGAGCAGATCGAGGCGTGTCATAAGAGAGGGATCAAAGTGCCGGTTTATACAACTGCACAGTGGGATGGAAGAATTATGCGGGAACATCCGGAGTGGCTTTCTGTGGATGAAAACGGAGAATTTATTGATACCCAGGGAGTTCCGGCGCCGCATTTTTATCACACGATCTGTCTGAACAGCGGTTACAGACAGTTTTTCAAGGATCAGCTTCAGGATATGATCGAGGTGATCGGCGTGGAAAATCTGGATGGAATTTTTATGGATATTCTGTTCCAGGTAGACTGCAAGTGTGAGCATTGTGTGAGGAAGATGCAGGAGCTTGGAATGGATACAGAATCCAAAGTGGAACGGATGCGGTACGCAGAGCATATGCTGGATGAATTTAAGACGGAGATCAGCGAATTTATCCACAGCATGGCGCCGGAGGCAACGATCTTTTACAATGGATCTCATGTGGGACCAAGAAGCAAGAACAGTTTTAAAGAATACAGCCATCTGGAGCTGGAATCTCTGCCAAGCGGCGGCTGGGGATATGATCACTTCCCGGCAACCAGCAGATATGCCCGTAATCTCGGAAAAGAGATGATTGGAATGACCGGAAAATTCCATACATACTGGGGAGATTTCCATTCTCTGAAAAATCAGGCAGCGTTGGAATATGAATGTTTCCATATGCTGGCAGTGGGAGCAGGATGCTCCATCGGAGATCAGCTTCATCCAAGAGGTGTGCTCTCCAAAGGCGCTTACGACCTGATCGGGAATGTTTACAAAAGCGTAGAGGAAAAAGAGCCGTATTGCCGGGATGTCAAAGCACGGACGGAGATTGCAGTGATCACACCGGAGGAATTCTATCCGGAGGATGCAAAGGATTCTGTTCTGTCACCATCTTTGATCGGAACGGTGCGTATCCTGCAGGAGTTGGGCTATCAGTTTGATATTATTGACAGTCAGATGCCGCTGGATGATTATCAGGTAGTGATTCTTCCGGACTGCATTTATTATAATGAAGATCTGAAACAGAAGATGGAAGCATATCTGGCACAGGGTGGTCATGTGATCGGTTCTTTTGATTCCTGTCTGCCAAAAGACGGAAGTGAGAGCATTTACGGTGTGGCATTTGAGAAGGAATCGGAATATTACAGAGAATTTGTGATGCCGAATGACGTGATCGGAAAAGATCTGCCAAAAGAAGAGTTTGTCATGTACTTGAGAGGATATGATGTAAAACCGGTACATGCAGAAGTGCTTATGGATAAGATAGAGCCGTATTTTGACAGAAAAGGAAACACCTTCTGTTCACACCAGCATGCACCGTCTTCCGGGAAAGTGGGAAGCCCGGAGGTGACGATCTGGAACAATGCGCTGTATTTCTCCCACCCGGTTTTTGCACTGTACCGTAAAAATGCGGCAAGATGGTGCAAGCTGATGGTGAAAGATGCGCTGGAATATTTCATCGGAGAAAAGCTGGTCAAATATGAAGGCCCGTCTACACTGAATATTCAGTTGAATGCGCAGGAAGAGAAAAACAGAGATGTTCTGCATATCCTGCATTATATTACGGAGAAGAGATCGGAAGATATCTATACCGTAGAAGACAAGATTCCTTTGTATGATCTGGAAATTCAGGTAAATACAGATGGAAAACAGGTAAAAGAAGTCAGAAGTGTTCCGGATGAAACGCCGCTTTCTTTTGTTCAGGAAGGCAAATACGTTAAATTTTCGGTAAAAAAAGTAGACGGACATCAGATGATTTGTATTCAATATTAAAAGAAGGGGATGTTCTGGAAATTTGTATAGGGATACAGGTTTTCAGACATCCCTTTTCTACAGGAGGTTCAAGGTGGAAGCAAAAAACTGGAAGACAGAAAAAGAGACCATCATCCGTTGTGTGCTGTTAAATCTGGCAGGCGTTTTTATTTATGCGGTTGGAATCAACAGCTTTGCGGCGCCGCACAAGATTGCACCCGGAGGGGCAAGCGGCATTGCGATCCTGATCAATTATCTGACAGGATGTCCGATCGGTCTGTTTGTCTTTGTATTTAATATTCCGCTGCTTCTGATCATTGTGGTCAAAAAATATTTTCCGCGTTCTTTCGTGTTTCGCACCCTGGCGTCTACGGCCCTGCTCTCCATTGTAACAGATCTGGTGATCGTCAGGATTCCGGTATACAAAGGAAATCCTCTTCTGGCGGCTATGTTTTGCGGAGCCATGATGGGGATCGGTCTGGCGCTGGTGCATATGGGACAGTCCAACACCGGGGGCATTTCTCTTCTGGGACTGATCATGCAGAAATGCAATCCGCAGTTTCAGGTAGGCGCCTGGATCTCGGGATTGAATATTGCGGTTGTACTTGCCTCTGCAATGGTATATCGTAATATTGAAAGCTTATTATATGCGGTTGTGACGGTGTATATTTCGGGAATGTTCATGGATCATATGCTGGAGAATGCAGATGCAAAAAATCTGATGATCGTGATTGCCGAATCTACCGATAAGGTACGTCAGGTATTTCTGGACAGGAAGATCGGCGTGACCGTATTAAAAGGAGAAGGCGGTTATTCCAGTGAGGTACAGCGTGTGGTGATGTGCGTGTCAGAAAAGAAGGAATCATTCAGGAACTGTCCGCAGGAGCAGCCGGCGCGGTGAAAGGAATGGGGATCAAGGCGTATGAGATGGACATCCGTCCGTTTCTTGAAGCAGCAGGTGTGCGGGCAGTCAGTGCTGTGATCGAAGGAATTTATACCGGAGCTTATGAAATCTGTCTTCCGGGAGAGGAACCGAAAGAAATTCCGGATGTGACACTGACTGGAATCGATGAAAATCTGTACCCGGCAGCGCAGGGGGAATTAAAACAGGGGATTTCTCTGGCAGAGGCACAGAGCTGGGCAAGAAATATGGTGAATGCACCGGGAAATCTGTTTCATCCGATGGACTTTGCAAGAGAGATCATGGAGCATATGAAAGAAACATCTGTAGAATGTGAATTGATCGTATACAGTAAATTAAATGCAATGGGTATGGAAGCGCTGACCAGTGTGGGAAAGAGCAGTGAGAATCCTCCGTGTATGCTGGTAATGCGCTATCGTGGGGATGAAGAGGCTCCGGTAACCGGACTGGTTGGAAAGGGAGTGACCTGTGATACCGGCGGGTACTGTCTGAAACCGGCAGGATCCATGATGGGGATCAAAGGCGATATGGCAGGCGGTGCGGCAGTTGCGGCGGCAATTTATGCAGTTGCGGCAAATCAGGTCAAGGTCAATGTAACCGGCGTAATCCCGATGTGTGAAAACAGGATCAGCCCGTCTGCGCTGGTTCCGGGAGACGTGATTGGTTCCTATGGCGGAAAGAAGATTGAAATCTGTAATACGGATGCGGAAGGTCGTCTGATCCTTGCCGATGCTATGGCATATATGGTGAAGGATGAGCATGCAGACCGGGTGATCGATATTGCGACACTGACTGGTGCAGTTGTGGGAATGCTTGGATTTTCCACAGCAGGATTGTTATCAGATGACGATGCGTTCTGCGGAGCATTTTTAAAGGCAGCACAGACAAGCGGAGAACGCTACTGGAGACTTCCGATTTTTGAAGAACAGAAACAGATGATCGAAAGTAAGATTGCGGATATCAAAAATATGGGGCGGGATTACTGTGGAACGATCACGGCAGGTCTGTTCATTCAGGCGTTTGCCCAGGGACGTCCGTGGATTCATCTGGATATCGCGGGAACCGCATGGACAGACAATCCGCTGTACCAGGGACAGCCGCAGGGAGCGACTGCTGCGGGAACATCCAGCTTGTATTATCTGTTGGCAGGAGGAGAAGAGACATGTTTTTAAAAGAGACAGAAGAACATATCCGGAAGCAGTTTGCTGCTTTCACGGAAAAATTTGAGAGGGCAGGAAAAGAGATCGAGGCCAGGATTCATGCAGAGCCGGCAGATATTGCACTGCTTTTAAAATATTTATACGCCAATATGCCGTTTAGTGATGTGGCAGATTATTCCTACGAGATGTTTCGAGAGTTTGCAGCACATGGTGCGCAGTTAAGAAAAGAACAGATCTGGAAAGGAGAAACCCGGATTCCGGATGAGATTTTTCTGGACAATGTGGTATTCCACCGTGTCAATACCGAAGGAATTACTTCCTGCAGACCTTTATTTTATGGGCAGTTAAAGGGGCGAGTTGCAGGAAAACAGATGGAAGCAGCGATTCTGGAAACAAACTACTGGTGTGCCGAAGAGGCCACCTATCAGGCAACGGATGACCGTACTATCTCCGCAGAGGCTGTGTATCGAAACGGGATCGGACGCTGCGGAGAAGAGTCGGTATTTACGGTAAATGCGCTGCGCAGTATCGGAATCCCGGCAAGGCAGGTATATGCGCACCGCTGGGCACATTGCGATGACAATCATGCCTGGGTCGAAGTATGGTGTGAAGGAACGTGGCATTTTCTGGGAGCCTGTGAGCCGGAAGAGATTCTGGATCTGGGATGGTTCGTCAATGCATCTTCCCGCTCCATGATGATCAATTCCAGAATTTTCGGTTCACAACAGGCAGACGGAGATGTGATTGAACATCCGGATGTGACCTCAGGGGTGAACCAGCTTTCCAGATATGCAAAAACAGTTGATCTGGAGCTGTTTGTGACAGAAGAAGACGGGACTCCGGTGGCAGATGCGGAAGTCAGTTTTGAACTGTTGAATTATGCAGAGCTGGTTGCAATCTCCAGAAAGAAAACGGATGCAAACGGGAAGGTCGTGCTCAGGACCGGAAAAGGAAGCCTGTTTGTTTCCGTGTGGAAAGAAGATAGACATGTGACTGCCATTTTGGATACGCGTGAAATTTCTGCGCAGACACTGGTTCTTGCAGGAAAAAAAGCAGAAAAATCAGCAGAGGAGTGGGTGGCGTTCGATATGATCGCACCTTCGGATGCTCCTGTCAACACGAAAAGACCGACAGAAGAGCAGAAGCAGACAGGTGCGCAAAAATTCCGTCAGGCGACAGAAAAGCGGCTTGCGAAAGTAAACAGTTTCTTTGGAGAAGAAGCAGGGAACGCACTGGAAAACAGTAAGGGAAATCATCAGGAAATTCAAAAATTTCTCGATGCAGAAACACCAAATGCACTTTGGAAAAAGGCGCTTCTGGATCAGTTGAGCCTGAAAGATTTCAGAGACTGTAAGGCGCAGGAGCTTTTGGAGCATCTTGAGGAGGCATGTGTGTGGGGACATACGCTTCCTTCGGAGATTTTTGCAAAATATGTTTTAAATCCAAGGATTTCAAGGGAACAGCAGAGTGCGTACAGAAGAGAAATTCAGGCGTTTTTTACAGAAGAGCAGAAAACACAGTTTCAGAAGAATCCAGTAGAGATCTGGAATTGGATCTGTAAAAATATTCAGGAAGAACCGGCATATGAATATGAAGAGCTTTTAACAACTCCGGCGGGAACGCTTCGCTATCAGAGGGCAAGTCTGGAATCGAAGAAGGTGTTGTTTGTGGCGGTCTGCCGTACACTGGGTGTTCCGGCAAGATTAAATCCGCTGGATGGAGAAATGCAGTATTATGGGGAAAACGCATTTCTGAATGTGGAAAACTCTGAAAAAACAGAAGAAGTATGTGAAAAAACAGCACAGATCCATTTGAAATCCGGGGACGATACGAGATGGGTCTATATGCAGAACTGGACGATTGCGAAAAAATCAGAGACAGGTTATCTCTGGCAGACCCTGCAGCTTGGGGAAGGATATCAGGGAGAGGCAAAACTGGAAGTAGAAGCGGGGACATACCGTGTGATCACAACAAACCGTCTGCCGAACGGGAACCAGTTTGCTGCCTGCACAGAATTTGACATCGAAAATGGTCAGACAAAAGAAATCCAGCTGACTCTTCGAAAAGCGGAGCTGAAGGATATGCTGGAAGAGATTCCGCTGGAAGAATTTGCGGTAGAAGATGAGCAGGGAACCAAAATTTTGGGAAGTCAAAAAGTCAAAGAGGGAACCTCGTTGTTTATCTGGCATGAGGTTGGAAAGGAACCAACGGAACATATTTTAAACGAACTCCGTGAAAGAAGTCAGGAATTTGCAGCGCTTGGAAGCCGGGTAAATCTGATTTTGAAACATAAAGAAGATCAGGCAGATCCGACATTTGCAAAAACAAAGGCAGAATTGCCGAAAGCAGCGGTGTACTATGATGAAGGAACGGAAAATATCAATGTACTGGCGCGCAGAATGTATGGGGATCCGGATAAGCTGCCGTTGATTCTTGTTGTAAAAGAAGGAATGCAGGGGGTGTATTCGGCAAGCGGATATAATGTAGGAACCGGGGATATGCTGCTTCGGGTTCTGAATAGCGGGATATAGGCATCTAATAAATATAGTAGCTCTGAAAAAACAGTTCTATCGCAAGGTAGGACTGTTTTTTCGTATGTATCATATGACTTCCGGGATTCCTTCATCAACTGCTGTCTTAAGTTGTTGAACTTGACAATCCATGGTAAACTAAATTCTTAGTAAGAACAATCCGTAGGAGGGAAAAAGCAGTTCTATGAAAATACATTACAGAGTATCTGGAGAGGGGATAGAGATCGTTCGGTGTTTCGGAACAGACAGTCAGGTTGTCATTCCGGAGCAGATTGAGGGGAAACCGGTAATAAAGGCAGCGCCCTATGCGTTTTCTGCAAGAAAAGACAAGGAAGAGATTGATGTACAGACATATGATACGGATCAGATCGGACAAAGGTCGGCAGAGGAAAAACTGCTTGCAGGCGATGTTGTGGAGGAAGTCGTTTTTCCCAATACCATGCGGGAGATCGGGCGTTATATTTTCTATGGATGCAGAAACTTAAAAAAGCTGGAGTTCTCGGACAATCTGATGCAGATCGGAAGCGGAGCGTTTACAGTGTGCGGAAATTTGCAGAAACTGATTGTTCACTTGCAATTTGGAAGTAAAAGCTGTGTAAAAGAGATTCTGGGAGAGTTGTGGCAGAGAATGGATGTGACTTTCGTTTACGAAAACGGAGCATTCATCGGTCAGAAAGCAGAGTTGGTATTCCCAGGGCATTATGAAGAAGCAGTGGAGAATACGCCAGCCCGGATTTTGTATACGCAGCATCATGGTTCGGGAAACAATTACCGGCAGTGTTTTCTGGCAAAGGAGTTGGATTACGAGAAATATGATGAATTGTTTTCTATGGCAGTGGTGATGGAAAAGCTGCCTGTACTCATTGATCTGTGTTTCAGGAGGCTTTTGTTTCCCATCCGGCTTTCGACAAGGGGAGAAACAGCTTATCAGGGATATATCAGGTCTCATCTGGAAGAAATCGTTCCATATCTGATCAAGAATGAACAGATAGAAGGGATACGCCTGATTTCCGGAGAAAAACTGTGGACACCAGAGGGGCTGGACCTGGCGATCGAGTGCGCTTCCGACAAGCAGAAGCCGGAGATTTTAAGTCTGCTTATGAATGAACGGCAGCAGATGCAGCCGGTCAGAAAGAAAAAATTTGTGTTGTAAATTTACAGTATAAAATAGAAGGGATATATGCGTATGGAAGAAGAAAACAGTAGAGAAGCAGCCGAAAAGCTTCAACAGATCGGCAGCAGTATTTTAGGTGCTGCAAGGGATGAGCTGTATCTGGGAATGCGTTTTCTGGATGTGGCGCTGAGCAGTTTTGTATATCAGATGGATCCGTCTGTCAGTCCCTTTGGAACGGATGGAGCAGTGATATATTTTCACCCGCAGCAGCTTGGGGGCTTGTACCGGCAGAATCGGATTCTTGTGAACCGGGGATATCTGCACATGGTGTTTCACTGTATTTTCCGACATTTTATCAAACAGGGCATGGACGGACGCTATTGGAATTTGAGCTGTGATATTGCAGCAGAGCATATGATAGATGGGATTTATCACAGAAGTGTCCGATTTTCCAGGAGTCTTCTCAGACGGGAGACCTACCGGAAGCTGGAAGCAGAGAAAAAAGTTCTGAATGCCGAGCGTATCTATCGGATTCTGACTGCCTGGGAGTTAGAAGAGAAAGAATTGTTGAAGCTGGAGCAGGAGTTTTATCAGGATGACCACAGATACTGGGAGAATCAAAAACCGGATCAGAAGCCAAGCCCGCAGATGAACCAGAAATGGCAGGAGATCAATGAAGAGATGGAGACCGATCTGGAGACATTTTCAAAAGAGGCATCCAGGCAGACCGGAGATTTTCTGGATCAGGTAAAAATCGAAAACAGGAAACGACAGGATTACCGGGAATTTTTACGGAAATTTGCGGTGTTTCGGGAGGAAATCGGTGTGGATCCGGATACGTTCGATTATACGTTTTACAGTTATGGACTTCAAATGTACGGAAATATGCCGCTGATCGAACCGCAGGAAACAAAAGAAGTCAAAAAAGTTGCAGAATTTGTGATTGTGATCGACACATCCATGTCCTGTTCCCGAAATCTGGTACGAAAATTTCTGGAAGAGACATATGGCATTTTGTGTGAAGAGGACAGCTTTTTTAAAAAGACCAACATTCATATTCTGCAGTGTGATGAGACTGTGCAGTCAGACCAAAAGATTACAAGCAAAGAAGAATTGAAAGAATATATGGAGCATCTAAAGCTGTACGGAGAGGGCGGGACGGATTTTCGTCCGGCGTTTGCATATGTGGATCAGATGTTGGAAAATCATGAATTTGAAGAATTGAAGGGACTGCTTTATTTTACAGACGGTTACGGAATCTATCCGGGGAAAATGCCGGCATACAAGACGGCATTTGTATTTATGCAGGAGGATTACCGGGATGTGGACGTGCCGGCCTGGGCATTGAAGCTTATTATAGAAGAATCAGAAATGGGAGGAGATACATGGATATAAAGCGAGCAAAACAGGAAATTAAAGATTCTATTGAGGCGTATTTGGCCAAGGATGAATTTGGAGATTATCGGATTCCGGCGATCCGTCAGAGACCGATCTTTCTGGTGGGACCTCCGGGAATCGGAAAAACACAGATCATGGAACAGATTGCGAAAGAATGCCGTATCGGGCTGGTAGCATACACGATCACACATCATACAAGACAGAGTGCGGTAGGGCTGCCGTTTATTCAGGAAAAAGAGTACGGTGGAAAAACGGTATCTGTAACAGAGTACACGATGAGTGAGATCATTGCATCTGTGTATGACAAGATCGAAAAGACCGGAATTCGGGAAGGAATCTTGTTTCTGGATGAGATCAACTGCGTGTCGGAGACGCTGGCGCCGACGATGCTGCAGTTTCTCCAGGGCAAAACATTTGGAAATCAGAAGGTGCCGGAAGGCTGGATTATCGTAACAGCGGGAAATCCACCGGAGTACAACAAATCCGTACGTGAATTTGACGTGGTGACACTGGATCGTATTAAGCGGATCGATGTGGAGGAAAATTTCGAAGTATGGAAAGAATATGCATATCGTCAGGGAATCCACCCGGCAGTCATCTCTTATCTTGAAATTCGCAGAAAGAATTTTTATCGGATTGAGAATACCGTGGATGGAAAAGTATTTGCGACAGCAAGAGGCTGGGAAGATTTATCCCAACTGATACAGGTGTATGAGATGCTGGAAAAGACAGTGGACAGGGATGTGGTCTATCAGTATATCCAGCACAAGATGATCGCAAAAGATTTTGCAAACTATCTGGCGCTTTATTATAAGTACAAACAGGATTATGCGGTGGAAGATCTGTTAAAAGGAGAATGGGATCCGTCCATAATTCAGAAGATCAAGAATGCGCCGCTGGATGAGCATCTGAGTATCGTAGGACTTTTGAGCGGTCGTCTTGGCGAGGCGTTTGCAGCCTGTTATCGGGCAGATGCAATGGTCACGAAAATTTATGAATACATGCTTTTATATCGGGAACATCAGGAAGAGTGGTCTTTGGAAACGGTGATCGGACAGATCACGCAGGATCTGGAAGCAGGAAAAAAAGCGGAGCAGCTGACCCGCACAGAAGAGAAAACCATGCAGAAGGCAGAAGCGTTTTTTGAAACAGCCAGAATCCGTGTGGATGAGTCATCCGGTTCCAAAGAAGCGGTTTATGACGAAGTCAAAGCACAGTTTGAAGCAGAGGCAGAGAGGCTGGAGGGACAGACAGAAGAGGCAGCCGGTATGCTGCAGCATGTGTTTGCGTTTCTGGAAGCTGCATTTGGAGAGAGCCAGGAGATGGTGGCATTTATTACAGAATTAAATGCGAATTACTACAGTGTGTGGTTTATCAAAGAAAATGGATCCGATGCGTACTACCGGTATAATAAAGGGCTTTTATTTGAAGAACGGCAGCAGAAGATTCTCGGGCAGATGGAGGAAGTGGAAACATTGTTAAATGCCGGGATTAAATCATAAATTGTCATAAAAATCAGATGAAAAATCGTTGACTTTCTGTTCGACAGTCATTATGCTAATTCTTATGGACATATGAAACAACAGAAAATTACTGGTGGGAACAATAACATCAGAAGAATGGAAAGCAGGAGAACACCATGATAAAAGTAATAGCAAGCGATATGGATGGAACTCTTCTTGGTAATGACCATAAAGTAGCGCCTGAGACATTAAAAGCAATCCATGAGGCATGCGATGCGGGAATCCGTTTTATGATCGCCACAGGACGAAACTTTAAAGGCGCAATGGAAGAATTAAAAGAAACAGATATTGTCTGTGATTATATTGTCGGAAGCGGAGCGGAAGTGCGGGATCAAAAGCAGCAGATCGTCAGTACAGCACCGCTTTCGATGGAGTTGTGTGAGGAGATTTACGAAAATCTGAAAGAATTTCCGGTTTCGATCATTTTCAGTTCCGGAGATTATGACTACCGGATCGGAACGAAAAAAGAAATCGAAGAAAGTTTTTTGAAACAGATCCAGCTGTTTCACATGGATACCGGTCAGGATGCGGATGAGAGTGCCGTTTTATCTTCCCCTCTCTATCGGAGAATCGTAGAAAATACGAAGATCATCTCCGAATTTCAAGAACTGGAAAAGTCTCAGGTATCAGTCTACAAAGTATTTTTGTATTCCAACGACCTGGAAATGCTGGAAAAGATCAGCAAAAAACTGGAGAAAAATAAAAAACTGGCAGTGGCTTCCTCTTTTAAGACAAACTTAGAGATTACGGCAGTGGAGGCACAGAAAGGACCGGTCTTAAAACAGTACATCGAATCACTGGGGTATACGATGGATGAGGTGATGGTTCTTGGAGACAGCCTGAATGATTATTCCATGCTGTCTATGGATTTTGGAGCAACAGTGGCGATGGAGAATGCAATGCCGCAAGTGAAGACGGTTTCAAAATATATCACAAGGTCCAATGAAGAGTTTGGAGTTGCATATGCAATCTACGGAGTGCTTGCACAGATCAGAAAGGAGAATGCAGGATGGATGTCAGAAGCATGAGAAACGCTGTCCTTGGGGCAAGGGTTGTAAATGCCTTAAAGAGCAGAAATATGGATGCATATTATGTAGAGACAAAGGAAGAGGCAGTCGCAAAAGCTCTGGAGCTGATGCCGAAGGGAAGTACGATCAGCTGGGGCGGAACGATGAGCGTGGCAGAAGCCGGACTGATGGATGCCATTCGAAACGGAGATTACACGTTATATGACAGAGATCAGACAGAGACGTCAAAAGAGAGAGAAGACATGATGCATCAAGCATTTTTTGCTGATTTCTTTCTGGGCAGCACCAATGCAGTAAGTGAAGACGGCGTTCTTGTGAATATCGACGGAGTGGCGAACCGGGTTGCAGCCTATGCTTACGGGCCAAAGAATGTTCTTCTGATCGTGGGGATGAACAAGGTTGTCAAGACACAGGAGGATGCTCTGCACCGGGCAAGAAATGAGGCGGCGCCGATCAATGCGCAGCGGTTTCAGAAAGAGACGCCGTGTGTTTCGGGCGGAACCTGTTTTGACTGTAAGAAACAGGGATGTATCTGTTCTCAGATCTTAATTACAAGATACAGTCAGATTCCGGGGAGAATCAAAGTGATCCTGGTGAATGAGTCTCTGGGATTTTAAAAAATAACAACAATGAAACAGGTAGAAGAGGTTGAAATGAAAGAAAAAAAGCAGCAGAAAAGAAAAAAGAAAAAAGGCTGGGATCCATTATCACTGACAGTGCTTCTGATCGCGCTTTGTGTGTTTGTGTTTTCCGCGTATCAGCTGGCAATGATGATGGTTCCGTACTACACTGGCGGTGAGGAGTATGACGAGATCAAAAATCTTGCCATCGTCAGCGACAAGATTGGGGAGGGAGTGGAAGAAGCTCCGAAGTTTCAGGTGGATTTCGATAAATTGGTGCAGGAAAATCCGGATACCGTGGCATGGCTGCGCTTCGACCAGCCGTCGATCATCAGCTATCCTGTTGTGAAGAGTGCAGATAATAACGAATATCTGACAAAGACGTTTTCCGCAAATGACAACAAACTGGGAGCAATTTTCATGGATATGCGCAATCAGAATGATTTCAGCGACCGGAATACGTTTATTTACGGACACAATATGAAAGTCGGAGGAGAGATGTTCTCCCAGCTGAATGAATATGCAAGTGAAGATTTTTATAAGGCGCATCCGTATTTCTATATTTACACACCGGACGGAAAGACACGGACTTACGAGGTCTTTTCTGCAAGAGTAGTGAAGGATTCGGCAGAAGTCTATAACCTGAATATTACGACAGATGAAGAGTTTGAAGCATATCTGGCAGAGTGTAAGAGTACGTCCAATTATGTGACGTCTCCGGGAGTGGACAGAAATTCCAAGATCGTCAGTCTTTCTACTTGTACAAATGTCAATGAAGATGAAAGATTTCTTCTGCAGGGAGTTTTGATCAAAGAGGAGTAGGACATGGCAGACAGATTTAATGTGGGAGATGTAATCCGGATGAAGAAGCCTCATCCGTGCGGCAGCTGTGAATGGGAGGTGCTGCGTGTGGGAGCTGATTTCCGGCTGAAATGTCAGGGATGCGGACACCAGATCATGGTGGCGCGCAGGCTGGTAGAAAAGAATACAAAAGAAATTAAGAAAAAGTCTTGAAACGAGCAGATTCTTATGGTAAAATAGGAAACTGTGACGTACTGCTGAATTATCAGCGGACACAATTTTCCTTGTTCCCGGAGGAGCCGGGAGCCAGAGACCATAAGGAGGTGCAGAACATGAACAAGTATGAGTTAGCTGTTGTTGTCAGCGCAAAAATCGAAGACGATGCCAGAGCTGCTGTGATCGAGAAAGTAAAAGAGATGATCACACGTTTCGGTGGTAACGTAACAGACGTTGATGAATGGGGTAAGAGAAGATTCGCTTACGAAATTCAGAAAATGAAAGAAGGATTTTACTACTTCGTACACTTCGAGTCTGACGCGAGTGTTCCAGGTGAGATCGAACAGCGTATCCGCATCATGGACAACGTACTCAGATATTTATGCGTAAGACAGGAAGCATAAGAGAAGAGAGGTATATATGAATAAAGTGGTTTTGGTGGGTCGCTTGACAAGAGACCCGGAAGTTAGATATTCACAGGGTGACAGTGCAACTGCAGTTGCAAGATATACAGTAGCAGTAGACCGCAGATTCAAAAGAGATGGAGAACCGACTGCAGATTTTATTCCGTGTGTTGTGTTCGGACGTTCTGCTGAGTTTGCAGAGAAATATTTCCGTCAGGGTATGAGAATTTCCGTTTCCGGAAGAATCCAGACAGGAAGCTACACAAACAAAGACGGTGTGAGAGTCTACACAACAGAAGTGATTGTAGAGGATCAGGAATTTGCTGAGAGCAGAGCAGAAAGCGAAGCAAACAGAAGTTCATTCCAGTCTTCACCGGCACCTGGCCCGGCACCAAGTATTGATGCAGGGGACGGTTTCATGAACATTCCGGACGGAATCGATGAAGAATTACCGTTTAACTAACTTCAAAAGCCATAGTTATCAAAACAGGAGGTAATGAAGATGGCTTACGAAAAAGGTAGCAGACCAGAAGGCGGCTTCAAGAAGAGAGGCCCTGCACGCAGAAGAAAAAAAGTTTGCGTATTCTGTGGAAAAGAGAATAACGAAATCGATTATAAAGATGTAGCAAAACTGAAAAAGTACGTTTCTGAAAGAGGAAAAATTCTTCCTAGAAGAATTACAGGAAACTGTGCAAAACATCAGAGAGCCCTTACAGTAGCAATCAAGAGAGCAAGACACATTGCTCTGATGCCATACGTACAGGACTAATTCTAAAGAGCGTAAATACATCGGAAGGACTACCACATATTGTTGTGTGGTGGTTCTTTTTTATTTACTTTTCAGTAGATATTCGAAAACAGTTTTTGTTATAATAAGGGAAAATGGATATGAAGGAGGAGACATAATGGCAGGAAAAGCATCAGATAAGATTCAATACTATCAGAATCCAAGTGGTCCGACTATCGGAACAGTCGGTCGGAAAGTGATTGAGAAAGACGGGTTTTATTTTAAAGATTTGGACGGCAGCGGGGAATGGAAAGAATACGATGACTGGAGGCTTCCGGCAAAAGAGCGTGCGGAAGCCTATGTAAAAGAGCTGACGGTCAAGGAAAAGATTGCACAGCTGTTTATTTCTGACTGGAGAATGGGGAAATATCCATCAGGCGGTCCTATGACATTTGAGCCGAGTGAGAAGGTGTTGGATGAAAGTGGTTTGCTGGATGAGGGAGAGTTTCGGGGAAAGACTATTTTCGGTGAGCAGCATCTGCCGGGAACGACGACTTTGCTGAAAGAGTGGTTTTCCCGTCACATGATTTTACGGGCAAATCCTACCCCGGAAGATCTGGCAGACTGGATGAATCAGCTCCACGCAGTGGCAGAAGAGTGTGAGCATTTTATTCCGGTCAGCGTAGCTTCGAATTCCAGGAATGAAAATGGTGAAATGGTCTTTGGTATGAATGATGCGGTGGGTACTTTTGCCACCTGGCCGGGGACGATGGGGATTGCGGCAGCAGTAAAGGGCGCCGGGATTGAAGTTGCAGATCAGTTCGCAGACTGTATCCGCAGAGAATGGAATGCCTGTGGTCTGCGCAAGGGGTATATGTATATGGCAGATGTGATGACAGACCCCAGATGGCAGAGGACTTACGGTACTTTCGGGGAGGATCCGGAGTTGATTTATGAGATTATGGATCATATCATCCCAAGAATCCAGGGAAGCGCAGAGGGTGTGACGCCACAAGGCGTTGCGGTAACGACGAAGCATTTTCCGGGAGGCGGAGCAAGAGAGAATGGATTTGATCCTCATTATGCAGCAGGACAGTGGAATGTCTATGCAACCGAGGGATCTTTACAGAAGTATCATATACCGGCGTTCAAAGCCGCAGTAAAGAATCATACGTCATCTATTATGCCGTATTATTCAAAGCCGTCAGCAGAGAAGAGCGCACTGCAGAGGGATTGTAATGGGGAAAAACTGGAATTCCAGCCGTTTGGATTCGCATACAATCGTCCGTTTATTCAGGAAATGCTCCGAGAACAGATGGGATTTGAAGGGTATATCAATTCCGATACCGGTATTGTGCATAATATGAGCTGGGGAGTGGAGATGCTGGATATTCCGGAACGTATTGGATTTGCAGTGAATCACGCAGGGGTGGATCTTATCAGTGGTCTGTATGACAACGAAGCAGGAATGGAAGCTTACATGCGAGGGAAAAATGCATATTATGAAACACATCCGATTCCGGAAGGGTTTCAAAAAGAACAGCTGATCTTGACGGATGAAGCATTGGATCGGGCGGTTGCGCGCACTTTACAGGAGCTGTTTGAACTTGGTATGTTTGAAAATCCATACAGGGATCCCAAAGAGGCTGTGAAAGCAGTGGCAGAACAGAAGGATTGGGATGCAGCTGCGAAAGCACACCGTCAGAGTGTAGTTCTTTTGAAGAATAAGGATGTTCTGCCTTTGACAGAAGAGAAACTGAAAGGAAAGAACATTTATGTTGAGGCATTCCATAAAGATGCAGAACAGTCAAAAAAATCTACAGAGGCTTTGAAAGAAATGTTCTCAGGTGTAATGCTGACAGAAAATCCGAAGGAAGCGGACTTTGCGATCCTGATGATTTCTCCGTCCAGTGGAGAGTATTTTAATGCAACACAGGGATATCTGGAATTGGATATCTGTGAGGAAAAAGTAGTGTGCAATGTGAGTGCAGACGGAAAACCCGAGTCAGGAACACACAAAGAGACGACTTTGGCAGGTGCGGACAGGATAAAAAGAATTGCAGATGCAGTCCATAAAAATGGAGGAAAAGTGATTTCGAATATCAATTTTACACTTGCCTGGCTGGTGAAAAATGTGGAAACGCAGTCAGATGCACTGTTAGCAGGATTTGATACGTATCCGAACGCAACGCTGGATGTCATTTTGGGTCGGTTTGCGCCGGTAGGCAAGCTGCCTGTCACATTGCCGAGGGGAGAAGAGGTATTAGCAGTGAATGCAGAAGGAGTCTGCATCAGTCCAAACGATGTTCCGGGATATGACAAAGATTTGTATATGCCGGATGAAATGAAGGATGAGAACGGAAAGGCTTATGCATACAGAGACAGTATGGGAAATTATTATGAATTGAATTTTGGATTGAGCTATCCGGGGGAAACAGTGAAAGAATAAAAATAAAATAAAAGGATTGATATCTGTTCCAAACAGAGTATACTGGAAATAAAATGGCTGACAAGACAGGAGAAAGAGCAGGTAAAGTATGAATCTAAACAAAGAAAATTTAAAAAAGATACGGGGACTGATCGTGTTTACAGTGATTC
>PPYF01612109.1_pt1 | contig 52455 bp, 48 predicted proteins | sample 1559871 | NCBI WGS metagenome assembly PPYF01 (sample SAMN08240021, study PRJNA423297) | Human gut metagenome, whole genome shotgun sequencing project.
GGCGCTGGCGCTGGCGCTGGCGCTGGCCGTGAGCGCGTCATCCTGGGCGCAGAACGTCACGATCAACGGCACCGGCGTGAGCCTCGAAGCCAACAAAACGCCGATTCACACAGCAAAAAATCCGCAGGCTATCGCCCAACTGCCGAAGGGTCTCCACCTGGCGGTGCCGGGTAAGCTGACCGTCGCGGTCGCCGCGCTGAATTCGCCGCCGCTGACCGTGTTTTCTGATGATAACAAAACCCTGCTCGGCAGCGAGGTGGATATCGCCCGCCTGGTGGCCGACAGCCTCGGGCTGGAGCTGAACGTGGTGCCCACCTCGTGGGAAGACTGGCCGCTCGGCGTCGCCTCCGGCAAATATGATGCGGCGGTCAGCAATATCACCGTGACCAAAGAGCGCAAAGAGAAGTTTGATTTCGCCACCTACCGCAAAGATTCGCTGGGTTTTTACGTCAAGAGCACCAGTCCGCTGAGCAAAATTGAAAAAGCCGAAGATATTGCCGGGCTGCGGATTATCGTCGGCTCCGGCACCAACCAGGAAGCGATTTTGTTAGCGTGGAACGCCGAGAATCTCAAGAAGGGGCTGAAGCCGTTTACGCCGGTCTACACCAAAGACGACGCCGCCCAGACCCTGGCGCTGCAGTCCGGGCGCGCCGACGCCTTCTTCGGCCCGAACGTAATCGGCGCGTGGAAAGCGGCGCTGACCGGCAAAACCAGGCTGGTGGGCAGCGTTGACGGCGGCTGGCCGAAGGCGGCGCATATCGCCGTGACGGTGAAAAAAGGCAGCGGTCTGGTTGAACCGGTACAGACGGCGCTGAACGGCGCTATCCGCAGCGGCGATTACGCGAAGGTGCTGAGTCGCTGGGGCGAAGGCGTGGAGAGCATCCCGCAATCGGAAATTAACCCGGCCGGACTCGGCGATTAACAGGAGGCATGATGAGCGATCTATTCCGCGATGTCTCTCCGGAAGCGCCGGAGCTGCAGCCGATTATTGAGGGCCTGTTCGGCGAGTACGCCGCGCGCTACGGCGACTACTTTTCCCGCGATGCCGAAGTCGAGCTGACTGAATGGTATCTGGCGCCGCAGGGGCTATTTATCGTGCTGGAGCGGGAGGGGGAAATTATCGCTACCGGCGCGTATAAACCGAAAGATGCCCATACGGCAGAAATCAAACGGATCTGGACCCATCGTCGTCTGCGCCAGCAGGGGCTGGCGGCGAAAGTGGTGCAGGAGCTGGAACGTCGGGCGCTGCTGGCGGGCTACAGCCATATCTTTTTGACGACCGGTTTTCGTCAGCCGGAAGCGGTGCGGCTCTATCTGAGCCAGGGCTACGAGGCGCAGTTTGACCTCAACCGCGATCCGGAAGAGTACAGTTTGCCACCGTTCGATGGTCGGCTGCGCTTTACGAAAGCGCTGGCGGTCAGCGCGCTGAGCCAGAGCGCTTAAGGAGCCAATATGCATACCCAGGAAACGATTAAGGTTGTCCCCGCGCGCTATCCGCTGCGGGCAGTGGGCGCGGTGCTGGCGCTGCTGGTGCTGGCGGTGGTGATTCAATCAGTTGCCTTTAACCCGCGCTGGGAGTGGGGCGTCTTTGCCCGCTGGTTCTTTGACCCGGTGATCCTCGAAGGCCTCGGGCAGACGCTGCTGTTGACCCTGCTGGCGACGGCGCTCAGCGTTATCTTCGGCGGACTGCTGGCGCTGGCGCGACTCTCCAGTTCATGGCTGCTGAGCAGCCTTGCCTGGGGCTATATCTGGTTGTTTCGCTCGCTGCCGCTGATCGTGGTGCTGATTATTCTCTACAACTTCTCTTATCTCTACGACACCCTGTCGATCGGCATTCCGTTCACCGCTATTCGCTGGGCCAGTTTTGAGACCATTAGCGTGCTGGGGCAGTTTTCTACCGCCGTTGTCGGGCTGACCCTGGTACAAAGCGCCTACACCGCCGAAATTATTCGCGGCGGTTTCCTCGGGGTCGATCACGGGCAGTATGAAGCGGCGGCGGCGCTGGGGCTTCCGGCCAGCCGCCGCACGCTGCGCATTATCCTGCCGCAGGCGCTGCGCACCATTTTACCGGCGGGTTTTAACGAAATTATCAGCCTCGCCAAGGGGACGGCGATGGTTTACGTGCTGGCGATGCCGGAGCTGTTTTACACCATCCAGATGATCTATAACCGTACCCAGGAAGTGATCCCCCTGCTGATGGTCGGCGCCGCCTGGTACCTGGCGATCACCAGCGTGCTGTCGCTGATTCAGTATCTGGTCGAGCGCGGCCTGGCCCGCAGCGAGCGCCGCTCGGCGGTTAATAGCGCCCGCAGCAGCCGTCGCGTTGTTGAAACCGTTCATCGTCCCCAACCGCAGGAGTCCGCCCATGCTCAACTCTCGTAACGGTCATATCTCCATTACCGGCGTCAGCAAATACTTTGGCCGTCATAAAGCGCTGGATGATGTATCGCTGGAAATAGCACCCGGTACGGTGACGGTGATCCTCGGGCCGTCCGGTTCGGGAAAATCGACGCTACTGCGGGCGATCAATCATCTGGAGCGCGTTGATGAAGGCTTTATTCAGATCGATGGCGACTATATCGGTTATCGCCGTAAAGGCGACAAGCTCTACGAACTGAAAGAGAAGGAGATCCTTCGCCAGCGGATCAACGTTGGCTACGTGTTTCAGAACTTCAACCTGTTCCCGCACCTGACGGTGCTGGAAAACCTGATTGAAGCCCCCATCGCCCATAAACAGGCGACCCGTAAGGAGGCTATCGCGCGGGCGTACGAACTGCTGGACGTAGTTGGACTACGCAATAAAGCCGACGCCTGGTCGCGGCACCTGTCCGGCGGTCAGCAGCAGCGCATCGCCATTGCCCGGGCGCTGGCGCTTAACCCGCGAGTGATGCTGTTTGATGAACCCACCTCCGCGCTTGACCCGGAGCTGGTGGGAGAAGTGCTGGATGTGATTAAAAAGCTGGCGCGCTCCGGCACCACGCTGGTCGTGGTCACCCACGAAATTGGCTTTGCGAAAGAGGTGGCGGATCGGGTGGTGTTTATGGTCGACGGCAAGATAGTCGAGCAGGGCAGCAGCGACGATGTGCTGAACCATCCGCAGCACCCGCGTACGCAGCAGTTTTTATCGAGGGTATTAGCGGCATGAGAAACGGATTTTTGACCCTGGCGTTACTCTCTTTATCTGCGGCATCGCAGGCGGCTATCGACCTGCGCGCCAACGAGCAGCCGCTGCCGGTAACCCGCGATGAGCAGGCGGTGGCGAAGATCCCGGCGGATTACGTCTTCGTCGAACCGGGTACTTTAACGGTGGCGATTTCAGCGCTCAACTCGCCGCCGCTGGCGCTGCTGGCCAGCGATAACCGCACGCGTATCGGCAGCGACCCGGATATCGCCCGACTGCTGGCCGGCAGCCTCGGGCTGAAGCTAAAGCTGGTGCCCACAGCCTGGGAGGACTGGCCGTTGGGGATTACTTCCGGGCGCTACGATGTGGCGCTGGTGAATATTGCGGTAACCGAGCAGCGGAAAGCGAAGTTTGATTTTGCCACCTATCGCGTCGATTCGCTGGCCTTTTCCGTAAAATCGACCAGCGACATCGCCAGCGTGAGCGGCCCGGCGGATCTCGCTGGTAAAAAAGTGATTGTCGGGTCCGGGACCAACCAGGAGCGAATTTTGCTCGGCTGGAACGCCGAAAACGAAGCCGCCGGGCGACAACCTGCGCTACCGGTCTACCTGACCGATGACGCTTCGGGCAATCTCTATATTCAGTCCGGTCGCGCGGACGTGTTTTTTGGGCCGCAGTCGGTAGCCGCTTACAAAGCGGCGCTCAGCGGTAAAACCAAAGTCGTCGGGCTGGGGCCGAAAAAGGCTTATGTCGCCACCACCACCAGGAAGGGTAACGGACTGGTCTATGCGCTTCAGGCCGCGCTGGATGGCGCGATAGCGCGCGGAGAGTATCAGAAAGTGCTGGCCCGCTGGGGCGAGCAGGGCGAAGAGGTGAGGCAATCGGAGGTGAATCCGCCGGGGATTACCTACTAAAAAACCGCTGTTTCGCAGGAGTGTGATGCGAAACAGCGGAGGCGAAGGCTCGCCAGAGTTTTAAATCAGGCGGCGCGCGGGGTCAGCGTTAAGCGATCCAGCGGCCCGACGATAAACAGGTAGGAGAACAGGCCCAGTACGCCCATGGAACCGACGTACAGGATGGCGTAATCGAAGGAGTGAGTATTAGCAAGGATCACGCCGATAACCAGCGGCGTGATAATACTCGCCAGGTTGCCGCACATATTGAACACCCCACCGGCAATTCCCAGCATCTCCTTGGGTGATGTGTCGCTCAGCACGCACCAGCCGAGGTTACCGAACCCTTTAGCAAAGAAAGCCAGGCTCATGGCGGCGATCACCACCACTTCCGAAGTGGTGTAGTTGGCGACCACAATGACGCAGGAGAGCAGCATGCCGCAGATCACCGGCAACTTGCGGGCGGTCGTCAGGCTATAGCCGCGTTTCAGCAGCCAGTCCGAGAACACGCCGCCCAGCAGGCCGCCGATAAATCCGGCAATGGCCGGGATGCTGGCGACAAAGCCGACCTTGAGAATCGACATGCCTTTGGCCTGGTAAAGATAGGTCGGAAACCAGGTCAGGAAGAACCAGGTGATTGACGTCACGCAGAACTGGCCAATATATACCCCGATCATCATACGATTGACGCAGACGCTTTTGATTTGCGCGAGGGTTAATTTCTGCTGCGTTTTTTTCGTGCCTAATTCCGGCTCGCCGCCGCCTTCGCGAATATAGTCGAGCTCCTGTTGGTTAATTTTTGGATGATGAGAGGGATCTCTTACTTTTACCAGCCAGAATATCCCCAGCACCACGCCGATAGCGCCAATATAATAGAATACGTAGTGCCAGCTTAAATTATGCAGAATAATCGTCATTAGCGGCGTAATAATCCCCAGGGAAATATACTGCGCGGCCTGATAGACCGAAGTGACGAACCCGCGCTCTTTATTGGGAAACCACTGTACGCTCAGACGGCTGTTAGCGGGAAAGGCGGGGGCTTCTATCGCGCCCATCATCAGGCGCAGAATCACCAGTACAATCAGCGGGCTGGCGAACAGATAGATCGTTCCCTGAAACATGGTGACGACCGACCAGCCAATCAGCGCGCAGCCGTAGACCAGCCGCGAACCATATTTATCCAGCAGCCAGCCGCCGGGTATTTGCATAATGACGTAGGAGATGCCAAAAACTGAAAAAGCCAGCCCCATCGCCTCGGGATCAAAACCTAACTCTTTACTCATAATAGGCGCGACAACGGACAGCGTTGCCCGGTCGGCATAATTAAATACGGTAGCCAGAAATAAAAACAGTAATATGCCGTAACGCACGTTGCTGCGTTTTAAGGGTGTAGTCATCTTCAACTCCTTTGCAGGGTTGTTTATTGTGGGTACAGCCAATAAGAGGTATTTCCCCGGCAGGGCTACGGGTTTTCAGTCGTCCGCGGACCGGTAACCCGGACAGATGCGCAGCATCGCCTCCGGGAGAATGCGGTATTCTCCCGGGGGCGGCGCCTGATGCGCCTTGGCCGGGCTACGGGGCCTGTAGCCCTTATGCCGCCATGCGGGGAATTCGGTTAAGGGCGTTTGCCAAACTCGCAGCTTTGCTGGGTCCAGCGGCGGGCCTGTTCGCTCAGGGTGAAGCCCAGACCGTGGCGTTCGGAAACCCACATCCTCCCGTCGCGCAGTTCCAGCTGTTCGTTAAACAGCGGGTTCAGCCACTCGAAGTGCTCCAGCCAGGGCTCGAGCGGGTAGGCGGCGGCGAGATGCAGGTGTACCTCCATCGCAAAGTGTGGGGCCAGCTTGCGACCGTGCTTCGCCGCCAGATCCATAATCTTCAGGAACGGGGAGATGCCGCCGACGCGCGGCGCATCGGGCTGCACGAAGTCGCTGGCGTTGCCGAGGATCAGCTGCTCATGTTCGCGGAAGCTGGTCAACATCTCGCCGGTGGCAATCGGCGTATCCAGCGCGGCGGCGAGCTGTGCGTGGCCTTCCACATCGTAGGCGTCAAGGGGCTCTTCAATCCAGATCAGATTGAACTGCTCCATTTTGCGCCCCATGCGGATAGCGGTTTCACGGTCCCACTGCTGGTTGGCGTCCACCATCAGCGGGAAGTCATCGCCCAGGACTTCGCGTACTGCCGTCAGACGGCGAATATCCTCAGCGGTATTCGGCTGACCGACTTTCAGTTTTATCCCGCCAATCCCGTTCTCGCGTGAAATAGCCACGTTTTTCAACACCTGCTCCAGCGGGGTATGCAGGAAGCCGCCGGAGGTGTTGTAACACTGCACGGAATCGCGGTGCGAACCGAGCAGTTTCGCCAGCGGTAGCCCGGCGCGTTTGGCTTTCATATCCCACAGCGCAATATCGATAGGGGAGATTGCCTGCACCGCCATACCGCTGCGGCCAACGGATGCGCCGGCCCACAGCAGTTTGGTGTAGATCTTGTCGATATCATTCGGGTCTTCGCCGAGCAGATTATCGGCAATCTCCCTTGCATGGGCGTAAATGCCCTGGCCGCCCGCGCGTTTGGAATAGCTGAAGCCAACGCCTTCAAAGCCGTCCCGGGAGCGGATTTCCGCGATAACGATCGCCACTTCGGTCAGCGGCTTTTGTCGACCGGTCAGAACCTTTGCATCGCTGACGGGGGTGGCCAGCGGCAGAAAGGCCAGCGACAGTTTGACATGTTCAATGCGGTCGCCGGTATCGGCGGCGGTTTTGACGCCGGAAGCTTTGGCGTAGGTCACGGAGTCGGAATTAGCGCTCGAGGTCATAGTGAGTTCCCTTTTGGTAATAAAATGTTTGCGCTAACATTTTTAATCCCGGCGCTGATTTTGCGCTACGCTAGTGATTTTAATTTGTACAAACGATCACAATTAGCGGTTATAAAGGGTAAAATTATGCAGCGCAGATCACGATCCAAAAAGGGTTGTGAAAACTCACAAATTAAAATGATAGCGATAACATTTAATTCGGCAGGTCGTTGATTCTATTAGGGATGTACGGACGGGCGCTGGCAATTGCCTGGACCATCATCAATAATGGCCACAGGAAACGACTCAACACAGGGGCTTAGCCGTGAAAAGCAGAAAACCGACGCGCGCGCCGACGCTGGATGATGTGGCCCGCAGCGCCGGGTTGTCGTCGATGACGGTCAGTCGGGCGCTGAATACGCCGCAGCTGGTAAGGCCAAAAACGGTAGAGAAAGTGATGCAGGCGGTGCAGGCCACGGGTTATATCCCCAACGCGCTGGCCGGCGGCCTGGCCTCCAGGCGCAGCAAACTGGTGGCGGTGGTGGTGCCGCAAATTAATAACAATATGTTTGTCGATACCATCCAGGCGCTGAGCGATACCCTGGCGGCGCGCGGCTATCATATGCTGCTGTGCGTGGCGGGCTATAGCCGTCAGACCGAAGCCGAGCTGGTAGCAACCTTACTCTCCCGGCGTCCGGATGGCGTGGTGTTGACCGGTATTCAGCACGCTCCGGCGTTAAAGAGGACGATCCTCAACGCCGCCACGCCGGTGGTGGAAATCTGGGATCTCACCCCGACGCCGCTGGATATGCTGGTTGGTTTTTCGCATGAAAAAGTCGGTGAAACCATTGGCGAATATTTGCTGGAAAAAGGCTACCGTCGCCCGGGACTGCTGTGGGCAGGCGATGCGCGCGCGACGTTGCGAAAGCAGGGGCTCCTGGCCCGGCTGGCCAAAAGTGGAATTAACGTTGCCCCGCAGGTCGAGGTGCCGCTTCCGGCATCGCTGGCGCTGGGGCGACGCGGTCTGGCCGAACTGCTCGCCGATGGCGAGTTTGACGTTATCGTCTGCAGTTCCGACACCCTTGCCCAGGGAGCGATTATGGAAGCGGAAAGCCGGGGGCTGCGCGTGCCGCAGAATCTGGCGGTGATCGGCTTTGGCGATCTGGATTTCGCCGCCAGCAATCGTCCGGCGATCACCACCGTCAGCGTCGACCGTCACGCCATTGGCGAGCAGGCGGCTACGCTGCTTGCCGACCGCATAGAAGGCGGAGAAGAAGGGGACGCGATTATTGATATTGGCTTTCACCTGGTGGCGCGCGAGTCGGCGTAGCGCTGTGGTTTAGCCTGGGCGAGGGGGACTCCATAGCGATATTGCTCAATCAAACCTATACTGGAAGGTTGCTAAACCCGTCGCCGCTCTGTTCACGGGCGGCAAATTTCTTGAGGGCGCAGAATATGATCACCGTCTATGGCGTACCCGGCTGGGGCTCAACGATAAGCGAACTGATGCTGACGCTGGCCGATATCCCGTACCATTTTGTCAACGTTGAGGGCTTTGACCAACCGGGCCTGCAGCGCGACCGTCTCAAGCAGATTAACCCACTGTGTCAGGTGCCGACCCTCACGCTTGAAGATGGCAGCGTGATGACCGAATCCGCAGCGATTGCTCTGATGATCCTCGACGTGCGACCGGATCTGGCTCCGGCGCCGGGATCGCCGCAGCGGCATGCCTTTCAGCGTCTGCTCATCTGGCTGGTGGCGAACGTTTACCCCACCTTTACCTTTGCGGATTACCCGGAGCGCTGGGCCGCCGATGCGCCAGAGCAGCTGCGGGAAAGCTGCATCAGCTATCGCAAATCGCTTTATCTGTGGCTGGAGGAGCAGCTTGCCGCCGCGCCGTATGCGCTGGGGGCGGAAATAACTCTGCTGGACTGCTATATTGCCGCGATGTGTGCCTGGGGCCCGCGGCGGGAGTGGTTTGCGGCGCAAACGCCAAAATTCGTCGCCGTGGCGGATGCGGTGTATCGCCATCCCAAACTCGAAGCCGTTCTTCGCCGCAACGAGCTGATTTAAAGCACAAAAAGCGATCCAGATGATGCGGGTTATGCTAGCTTTATCATCCTGACAATAAAGGAGCCTGCTATGCCGCATATTGATATTAAATGTTTTCCCCGCGACCTGAATGATGAACAAAAAGCGGCGCTGGCCGCCGATATTACCGAGGTGGTGATTCGCCATCTCAACAGCAAAGAGCGCTCGGTGAGCGTGGCCCTGAATGAAATTAAAGAGAGCGACTGGCAACAGGTGTGGGACAGCGAAATCGCCCCGCAGATGGAACAGCTGATTAAAAAACCGGGTTATAGCATGTAACCCGCTTTCTTTCCCGGAGGCGATGCTGCGCATCTGTCCGGGCTACGCGTTCTCAGTGGTCTGCTATCCGGTAGCCCGGGCAGGCGCTGTGCGCCGCCCCCGGGAGAGAGTGCGGAGTGGCAGAATATCCCGGAGGCGATGCTGCGCATCTGTCCGGGCTACGCGTTCTCAGCGGTCTGCGGTCCGGTAGCCCGGGCAGGCGCTGTGCGCCGCCCCCGGGAAGAGGTGCCAGGGCTGATGTATTAAAACCAAATCTCCGTCTGCACGCCAAAGTTCCAGTTTCCTCCGGCGGTAAAGCCTTTACTGCCGAAATCATCGTTGATCGCATAACGATCCAGGTCTTTATCCCAATTCATCCACGTGACAAAGAAACGTATCTCCGGCCTCGCTTTGATATCAAACACATCGCCCACTTTGAACGTCGGGGCGAAGGTCAGCTTGTAAAAATCGCCGCTCACCGCCTGGTATTGATGCACGCCGCTGTCGTAGCGATAGGTTCGGCCGTTGGGATTCAGGTCCATATATTGCCAGGACGCCTCGTATAGCAGGGCGAAGTTGCGGGTGATGCCCTGGGAAACCCGTAGGTTAAAGGTTGCCCAATCGTAGCGGTCGCCATCGCGGTAGCGATCTTCGCTATGCTGGGCGATAACCGATGGTGCAAGCTGCCAGTTTTTCCCCAACGGCAAAATGCCGTAGGACGCAAATCGCAGGGACTTAGCATTCTCGGTAAGATCGCCATCGCTGCCGGGCTGGCGCGCCTCGGCGCCCAGCCCGCCGCCGTACTGCAGGGCGCTCTCCGATACGCCCGGCGCGAGGCCATAGAATTGCTGTTTGTCGTGATACGCCAGCATCGCGTAGTAGCCGTTTTTCGCCGTATTATCGCTGCGCAGAGCGTAACTGCCGGTGGTCGAGGTATTATCTTTCAGATCATCATTGCCCTGGGCGGTCATCGCCGTGGTCATCAGCTGCCAGTTGTTCCAGAAGTGGTTGGCGGTGAACATCAGGTTCTGTATATCGTTATCCTGGTAGTTATCGCTACCCAGATCGCCGAAGTTACGCGCATAGACCGAGTAATCGCCGCGCAGCGTATCACCCCACTTCACGTCATTGATCCCGCCGCCGGTACCGCCGAGGAACATAATATCGCTATCGGTAAAGTGGATATCGAAATTATCGCGGTCGAAACGCTTGCCCGCCCAGATGGAAGCGCTCCTGAACGGTCCGGAAAAATCGGCGAAATTGCCCATCTCGACGTACAGCTGACGCACGTTCAGGTGGTGGCTGTCGTTATCCTGTACCCATGGATCCGGGTTGGTTGCCCCGTCGGCAAGCATGGTTTTAAAGTGCGCCCATGACCCGTCGCTGAAGGTCATTTTTTTGCCGAAGCTGAGCTCCACGTAGTTATCTTTCTCGTTGCCGAGACGGCCAACGTGGGCATCGCCGTTGAGCGAACTGGCCGGGGAGACACCCGGGCCGCCGCGCGCGCCTTTACCATGGCTGTCAACCAGCATCCCGGAGCGCGCGTAGGCGTTGAACTCGAAGCCATCGCTGAGGCTGCTTTTCGCCAGCTGTTTGTCGGCAGCCTGCTGCTTTTGCTCGGTCGCTGCGGTGCGCTGACTGAGGGTCTGCACCTGCTTTTCCGCTGCCGCCGCGCGTTGTTCCGCGGCGCTGGTGCGCAGCTCCGCCTGCTGCGCCCGACGTTTGGCCTCTCCGGCCTCCTGCTCCGCATGATTAAGCCGGGCCTCCAGCTGCGCTAGCCGTTGTTCGACGGTGAGCGGGGCCGCACTCGCGCCGTAAGCCGAAAAAAGGGCGCAGCAAACCGCTGCGCTAATCAAAGAGATACGCATATCAATCCTTATTTTTTTCAGAGGTATGAAGGGGGTGCTGCGCCTTAAAGGGCGTGGTTTTCTCCAGCAACGGACGATGGGTTCGACGGCGCACGGCGTCCAGCGTCAAGGTCGGCGCGGATCTGCTCGTACTGGTCGTCGAGTCGGTAGAAGCGACCAATCCACAGCATTGAAGCCACAATCAGCAGCGCCGGGATATAGAGGTAGCAGGCTTTTATCGCCAGCATCGCGCCGTCGCTTTGCGTCTGGTTAGCGATATAACCGCCGGATGAGAGCAGGGCCCCGGTAATGGCTCCCGCGCCCGCCATCGCCACCTTGCCAAGAAAGCCGTTGATGGAGGTTAAAATGCCGGCGGTATTGATGCCGGTTTTCCATACTCCGTAATCCACCGGATCGGCTTGCATAGAGAAGTAAATTGCCGTGCGCTGTCCGGCGCCAAGCGAGAGTACGACCGCTCCGGCAACCAGACCCCAGCTGTTAACGCCTGCCGCCATCATCATGCCCATGCCGACCAGGTTGATCGCGCTGGCTACCAGATAGACGTGGCGTTTTTTCATCCTGCTGGCGAGCAGCGGAACGGTGAGGGTACCCAGCAGAGGAACGAAGGTGGAGATCCCGGCGACGATCGCCGTGAGATCGTTATTACCGACGTAATAATGGAAGAAGTAGACCAGCGCCCCGGTCTGGAAGAAAAACGCGCCCCACATCAGGAAAATATTGATGGCGAAGACGAACCACGGTCGGTTGGCGCGCAGGCTGACCCAGGCGCGTTTTAAGGTCATGCGCTCCTGAGTAATACTGATATTTTCCTTAACGTTCCGGAAGCTCACCAGCAGAAAAAAGGTGGCAATAACGCCGAAAATCACCGCCGTATAGAAGAAGCCGTGCTCCTGATTGCCTTTCCCCAGCGCGCCAACCAGCGGCAGAGTGGCGACCGCGACAATAGTCGCGCCGAGCGAGCCGAGCAGAATGCGCACCGCCGACAGCGTCGTGCGCTCCCGCGAGTCGTTCGTCAGAAACGGCAGCATGGCGCAGAATGGAATATTAACGAGGGTATAGAGAAACGACAGACACAGATAGGTGACAAAAGCGTAGATCAGCTTACCGGTGGTGCCAAAATCCGGCACGTAGAAGGCCAGAATACACAGCAGTCCGAAGGGGATCGCGCCAATCAGCAGATACGGACGGCAGCGCCCCCAGCGGGTGGCGGTATTGTCGATAACCAGCCCCATTAGCACGTCGGCAACGCCGTCCACCAGGCGCGTCACGAGGAACATCAGGCCTACGTAATAAGCGGGCAGGCCCATCACGTCGGTGTAAAAGAACATCAGATAAAGAGAGATCATCTGCCACACAAGGTTGCAGGAGAGGTCGGCGATGCCATAGCCAAGGCGCTGCCGCCAAAGGGTAAAGGTTGTTTCTGCCATAAAAGTAAACTCGCTTATCGTTGTTGTTAAAGTCCGTACTGGCGAATAAACCAGGCCGGGGTGCAGCTCCACGCATGGCAATAACTGTTTATCAGCTTGCTGCCATAAGGGGAAAAATCAGGATGCGCCGGGTCGAAGATTTCCCAGAAGGTATCGGCACCGTAGTCGACCATTGCTCCCCAGTAGGCTTTGATCTGCGCAATAGCGTCATCGCGCAGCCCGCACTGCAGAAGGGCGGCAATATAGTGGTGACGCAGGTATGGCGTGTTCATGGCGATCGCGGGGGGATTTTGCTCCAGATTATGCATGATCTCCCGGCGCTGCTGAGGAGTACCGACTTCCGCCAGTACCAGCCAGATTTGCGATGCCCATGAGACCTGCCGCTGCTCGCCGCTGATGTAGAAGCCTTGCTGCTCGTCCCATAAGACATCGAGGGCCGCAGCTTTAATCTGCTGTAAACGCTGGCGATAGCTGACGGCCAGCTCAGGTTCGAAACGCTCCGCCAGCCAGACGGCGCGCTGCAGGCAGTAAATCAGCACGCCCTGCGCTGCAGCCTGTTTATTCAGCGATGCCTGCCAGTCGATAAACACCCACCAGTCGTCGCTATCGCGCACAACCCCGGAGGCGTCGCAGCGTTTCAGCGCCAGTTCAATCTGACGACGGGCCGTGGGCCACAGCTCGCGGGCCGTAGCAATATCCTCCGCGCTTTGCAGATAGTTGTAGAGAACGTCAACAAAAAAAAGAGAATAATCAAAAAGAAAGGTATCGTCAGCAATGACATCCGGCTGCACGAACACGTTGGCCGATACCATACCGTCCTCACGAGTATGCCCGGCGAAAAGGTACAGGCAGCGGCGTACTAAATCGTGACGGGCGAAGGTCACATCGTTCACCAGCGCCTGCAAACGTAAATCGCCGAGCCACAGGCGGCGGTCGCGTTTGGGGCCATCCTCAAACACCTCCTGCATGCAGTTTTGCAGGGTCAGAACGGCAACGCTGTCGATGGCCTTGAGCTGCGGGTCGGCGGTTGTCGCTGCCGGGCATGCGCCGCTGGCGGAGGTAACGGCATTCACCTGAATCTGGTTGAACTGCAGACGAAACTTGCGCGACACGGCTTTGACCTCCACCTTCAGATAGCGGAAGCAGTAGCGGCGCGGCAGATCAACTTCGGCCGGCAGGACATCAAGCCACAGATCCTGCTGCTGCAGCCAGCTGCTGCTTAGCCAGCCCTGGTAATCGCTGAACGGCTCACACACTTCGCTCAGCGTTTCGCCGAAGGTGAACTGCAGATGGGCCGGAGCGTCCGGCGGGCTCCCGACGCTCTGACAGAGAAAATGCAGGTAGCCAACAAAGTGGCTGCCAAAATCAATAATGACGCTATCGCCGCTGCTCAGCTCGCGCTGATAAAACGCGGCCAGGGAACTTACCGGTTCGGCGCGCCAGCCAAACAGTGCCGTGGCGTCGGCGTGAGCTTCCACCACGGCGATCGGCGGGTACGCCTGGCGGCATAGCGCGGGCCGGAGCGTCTCGGCGGTGCGTAGAAAATCCGGGTGGCGGGTCATCGAGACCTGAGAATTATGCTGAATTGCCTGTGACATACTGCGTCCTCTGTATTTATTTGTCCGCAGCATAAGATGCCGGCCCCGGGGGCAACCACTCTGGCAATGCCAATGCATTTGCCAGATTGGCACTGATAATGAGATGGGCGGGTTGCCGATCACAATTCCAAAAATCTTGCTCGTGGCGGTCGGGAAAATGCATTATCTTGCCTCTGCGCCGTATGCCGTTTTGGACTTTATAGATGATGATGTTGACCGTTGAGTATTATTTCACCCATCCACAGGATAAGCTGGGCATGTACGCCAGCGATCCGGAAGATAATAGCCATGAACATAGTCATGAATTTGCTGAGCTGGTGATCGTTGAGGAAGGGCACGGTTTACATGTTATTAATGGCAGGCCACTATATATTCAACAGGGCGACGTTTTTTACGTTCAGCCGGGTGACGTTCATTATTATGATGAGCTAGGGACGCTTAAGTTAATTAATGTGCTGATTAACCCGTTGGTAGGGTTTCATTATTTACAGCCTCTCGATACTTTATTACAGACTTTCTCTGCGCAGAATGCGTCCTGCTACGGTTGGCTGGCGCCGGACACCCGCCATATCTGCAAGGAACTGGTGGATAAGATATTCTCTGCCGAGCTGCGGCAGGGGCAAAATATTGCTCTGCGCGAAGCCGCGTTTTTCCAGCTGGTGACGACGATTCTGCATGCCGAAACCGAAGCCGAATATAGCACCACCAAATATAAGCTGCATAAATTGCTGACCTGGCTACAGGAGCACTGTTTTGAAGATCATAACTGGCAGCAGTTGGCGGAGAAATTCCATCTGACCACGCGTACCGCTTTTCGCCATATTAAAGAGGCGACGGGATTGACGCCGGATAATTATTTAAAGCGTCTGCGATTAGTTTCGGCGCGCGTAAAATTACGCGAGACCGATATGACGATTACCGAAGTGGCTTATCTATGCGGCTTTGCCAACAGTAATCACTTTACCACTTTATATAAAAAGGTTTTTGGCCTGACGCCCAGCGAAGACCGGCGGCGTTTGCAGCGCTAGTTCTCTCCCCGGAGGCGATGCTGCGCATCTGTTTGGGAGACACGTCTGGAGTAACCCGCTCCGGTAGACAGTTTCTGTCCGCACGGTGAGGCTTTTTCGGCGGTCGCCGGGCAATTTCCGATCAGCACCTGGTGCAGGCCGACAGAACCGGCCTGCACAGGCGAGGGGATTTTCAATCAGATCCCTTTAAAATGCAGGTTTCGTAACATTTATTTTTTCTATTTTTTAGCAATTTGAAGTCCATTTTTTGAACTGTCTGAAAAGTGTTCAGGTGGGAAAAATGCACAAGCAAATTCAAGAGCAATCGTTCCATACATCAATCCTAAATGACAGCATCAGTACCCAATGTTTGTTGAGTGCTGACACAGTTAAAGAATTTATTTATTAGCCATACAAAATTTTAGTTGCAAGGATGTCTACCACTTCAGATGGGCTGGGTTGTAATGCAATTTCTGCTGCAACTTGGGCAGCAGTGGATCGTAACGTAGAATCATTGAGAAACATATTGATCAGATCACTGGTCAATCCTTTTTCACCAGGTATAATCCCACACCCACGTTTTTGAACGACGTTTGCATTCACCGGACGGTCAGCGCCTTCACCGAATACGATTTGCGGTATACCGTTATAGAGGGCTGTGAGAGTGTTACCTGCGCCGCCATGATGGATAAAACCATCAGCGCCGTTAAGAAACACCCCCATAGGGATCCAGTCTACAAGATGTACATTTGGTGGTAATTGCCGTAAATCAGAGCGAGCGTTTGCTGCAAGCTGCAGGATGATTTCCGCATCAACCTCTCCAGCGGAATCCATAACCCACTTAATCAAATCCAGCCCGTCAACCATTGGCTTGACGGTACCCAGGCTAACCAGTAGGCGTTTCTTATTTGGTATCCTGTCCCACCAGTTCTCCCATACAGCTCCGCCATTGTAGGGTACATATTTCATTAAAATAATTGGTTCTCCATTATTTTTAAGAATGCTCATACTGGGCGGAGTGATATCAATCCATACGAGATCTTGTTGTGGTCGAGTGACTCCATGGCGCTTGTAGGCATTTGCCAGAGAAGTATTCACCTTATTTATGTGAGCAGGAGTATGGGCAAATCCTACAGTTTGCATCACCGTTGGAATACTATATTTAGCCGCAACTAGTGGGCCTGCGAGGCCAAGTGGTGGATATATGATGAGGTCAGGCCTCCATTGACCTGCAAAATTAACTAAGCCGTCAGCCATCTCGTCGCTGAAGAATGAGAAGTTTCCTGTGATATGGGTCCTCTTTCTCAAATCTTCCTGATGGCGATAACCAGCTTCTGAATCGAGTCCTGGTGCAGCATCGAAAGTAACAAGACCTGCTTCAGCGGCTAGAAATGCAAATTTTCCTGCACTAGCGATAACGACATCATGTCCGTTGACACGGAATGCCTGTGCTAATGAAAGCATTGGGAATAATAATCCATACAGCGGTGGGCCAATAAAAAGAACACGCATAGAAAACCTTCATTTCAATTGGTTATAGTTAGGCAAGCATTGCGGAGCATTACTTGTCGGGCAAAAACACCTGAAGATGTTAAACATTTAAATAGCGAAATAGCTCATTTTCTTCTTCAGTTTTTGAGAAATTGCTTTAAGATCAAATTCCTACCTGAATAAATATCCATAATGGATGGGTGATAAATGATGAGGTTTCACCAAGTTCAATAAAAAACAGAGAATTAGAAATCATGTCCACACCCACAACAGCAGGCGCAACCACAGCCACAGATATATTCACTATAATTATCTGATTCGCCCTCTTTATAAATGGTGCTTCCGTCTGGGGCATTAATAATATTAATGGTTTGAGATGTGCTATTAAAAATTTTGCGTTCCAGGGGGTTGGGATGGACGATTATTGAATGTAAATCTGGCTTTTCAACTGTTGAAATATACAGTTTTGTTTCTAAGTTAGGATTTTTCTCTTTATGAAGGCTCATTCTGATATCTCCTTGTTCCACCACCGACGGTGTTATTCATTGCCAGGACGCTACACATGCTTAAGCTTTAAGTAAGAAAAGTACCTGCTTAAGATAAACGTTGAAAACTTACAGAACCTATTATCAAAAAACACTTGACTTTGTGTGGTTACCATGCCAAGTTTGCATGCGAAAGTAAATAGTAATAATTATCTTTTGCATTAGTGTTCACGAGGGGGGTTATAATGTTTATTCCAGATATGAATAATGACCAAAGAAACTACCCTGATATCACACAGCAGATACAGTTAGCCCTGATAATGACGGCCGTAATTCTTGAGTACACTTTATTGATGTGTTGAGCCTGAAAACGAACCCGTAACCTGATTGAGATTTCTGGAGGCCTGGAAGGGATAGTTATGTGCTTAATTTTTAGGGTATGTTTAATGGAACTATCTTGATCTGATTATCACCGAAATAAATCTCATGAAATACTTAACTTATTGCTATATGAATTCGACATTAGGCGTAACTGTGATTAAATCTCATTAGTGTACTGCACCAATACTCTGATGATGAAGGTGATAGCCGGAACAATTTTTATTTTAAAGAGAGCCAAAAATGGATCATAAGACTAAACGGGGATGGATAGATAAAGCTGCTGTTGTTCTAACCGTTCCTCTAACAATTATCTTTGTTTCTTTTTCCTCTTTACAAGTTATCGGTAAAGGTAATTCATTTATTGATGTTTTCCTGGCCTGCATGGTTTATTTGGGTTTGTTTAATTTCTTCAGGGTGCTCAAAAAGGCATTTTATTTCTTTGTCAAGTGAAAGGAAAATAGTATGCGAGAATTAACGCAATATCAAATGGAAAATGTAGCTGGTTCCGGAGGTGCTCCTGCAACTGTAGCAAATGCTGCCGGTGTAGGCATTATTATTGGTTCCCTCGGTGCAATTGCCACAGGTGTTGCGGCAGGAACTCCCGTTGGGCCTGTTGGTATGGTGATTGGTGGCATATTGGGTGGGTTAGGTGTTGCAGTAGGTTCAGCTACAGGTAGCTCGGGAGGTGGTTCTTAACCGATTTAAAATAAATCCTTTCTTATACTATTATCAACGTTGTAAGTTGATAATAGTATTTAATTTTTAAGTGATGTCTTTTAATTCTAAAAAACTATTTTACTGAATATAAATGATATGTTGTATCACTTAAGCGCACATATAGAGACATATGCCTTTAAGTTTAGGTCATGTTAATCACCTATGTCCTTGTGCTAAAGTAGGTTTTTAACTGAATGATGAGCAAGGATTAATTTGGCATGAGTAATAATTTTAACTTTAATAGACTAACTGATAACCTTGTTCCTTTTACTGCCCATAAGGTTATGTCGTCATTAATATGGAGTGCTTCGGATGTGGAGGATATTCAAGAATTACAAAAAAACTGCAGTTATATAATAGATCCAAATAGTTCAGCCTCTACCAGAAAGTTTTATGCCGAGCGCTATGGCGGCAGTGGTATACAGCGCAATGGTGGCGGTGCCCGATGTGGTTTCAATGGATATTATCAGGTCAAGGGCATTGGGGCGAATTGTCTGGTAGGCGAAGGAACTGATCAGCGTCATTCCAATGGCGCACTTGGTGCAGTTCACGCTATTTATGAAGCTATGTGGGGGGAGATTCTGACACAAACCTTACCCTACGGGGCTGTGCGGGCACGGGCTGTTTTACTTACGAATATTTATACCGAAAAATCATTTGATCGTTCCCACGGAAAATCCCGACGTGCTCTGTTAATCCGTGAACCTGTGGTACGTCCTGCACATTTTGAACGCGCTCCTTACTTCAGACCTTTGCCGGAATATGCAGACCAGTTAATTCATGATGCCCGGCGGGTCAGATCTGTGATCCGTATGCTGCCAGAGTATCTACCTGTATCCTCAGAAGGGATTAGCGAAGAAGCGAGACGTGATTTACGGAATTATTGTATTGAGGGGCTATGTGAGCTGTCCCGTCGTGAAGCATGGCAGATGGCATATTGTCGGACACGTTTCCTGAGGCTGACAACATCTCCATCCAATATTGCGATAGATGGCAGGTTAATGGATTTTAACGGACTCAGTTGTTTATTCCCGGGAGACTCTCCCGTTGATTTTGGGCAGCAACTCAGGCTTACCGAGCTGTTGAAAGAACCAATGTTACTTCAGCAGGGGGTATCGGATATATGTCTTTATCTGGGGAAATATCTCTTTGATGCCGAATTTACAACGGTAGCTCGCCAGAGAGTAGAAGAGACGTTCCGGAACGTATTCCACGAAGCCTGTTATTATAGTTATCTGGAGCAACTCGGTATACCCATGAAGTTTCTGGAGGATAAAGGGGTCCCGGATACTTTGAGGGAAATGGTCAACAGTTTCGTTGTGTTAATTAATAACCGCTACGAATCATTGTATAGCCCGAACGTTGACAGTAAGGGATATTCACCTTTGCAAAGTCTGGTGGCAGAACTGATCTGCCGGAGCCAGGAGCAATTCTCACCCGAAAGCCTGAATTCGCAGTATGATGTTCATTTCACTGAGGCGTTACGGTGTTTTGCCAGGGGGCTCCGCTGGTTGATTCAAACTGCGAATAAAAGGCAGATTAATAATTCGACTCTCCTGAATGGAATGGAGGAGCATGCAAGGAAAAGACTCCAACCCAGAAAAAAACTTGCAAAAGAATTAATGTATCAGGAAATAGCTTTTTTGCTGGATGAACATGGTGATGCTCCCCACCTTCTTCAGGAGGCATTTTCTGATATGGAATTCCGCATGAAGCAATTTTCCAGTGAAGCATTAGGCCATTTAAATCCTGTAAGGTTTGCGGTTTAATTCAAAAGGATACAATTACGATGTCACACATACGAGAAACCATCAGGGGCAAAGAAGAATGGACCGTCTATGAACAGATTGGTTTTGCAGTTACTTGCATGCTCTATAACCGTAATTACAGCTTGTATCCTGTTCTGACCATTCAGTACTGGACCGAGTATGCTATCCAGCATCACCAGATTAAATTTCTTTTTGATACTCGCGGATTTCCACTGGCCTATATTACCTGGGCATATCTTGAGGCTGATACGGAAGAACGTTTACTCAATGATCCACAGTTCATGTTGCATCCTTCTGAATGGGATGAAGATGGAAGGACATGGATTTTGGATTTCTGTTGTAAACCTGGTTTTGGACGAAAGGCCATCGAACGTTTTATTCATCTTCGTCCTTGGGGAGAAGGTGAAGTGAGTTGGTTGAACAGAAGGAAGAAAATCATGACATTCAGGCCAGCTCAGCTGAATAAAGAACAGGGTATTCAGAACTAATAGGGAGAATTTTAAATAGCCCAGAGTGCCGCTGTTCAAAGTTTTGAATGTGTTTCTTCATAATATCAATGATTTATACGTACCTAACAGGTGTGGCAGGGTACCTGGTGACAAAGGACATGTATATTGTTTCGTAAGAATGCTTTAGAAAACAGGAAAATGAAATGGCGGGGGCGCGCCATTTTACTTCCAGGAATTCCACTATGGGTAATCATGCTGGGTAGTTTGATTTTCATTATAGCATTTCTGACATTTATTATTACAGGCTCTTATAGTCGTCGTGTCAATGTCAGTGGAGAGATTTCTACCTGGCCGCGCGCCGTCAATATATACTCGGGCGTGCAGGGTATTGTAGTCAGACAGTTTGTTCATGAAGGGCAGCCTCTTAAAAAAGGGGATCCGATTTATCGGATTAATGTCAGTAAAAGTACAAGTAATGGTGTTGTCAGTGAAAATCAGCGCAGAGATATTGAAAATCAGTTGGTTCGCGTGGCTAATATCATTTCTCGGCTGGAAAAAAGCAAAAAAATTACGCTGGATATGCTGAAAAAACAACGTCTGCAATACAGTGAAGCCTTCCGTCGATCCTCAGATATCCTACGACGGGCAGAAGAAGGGATAAAGATAATGAAGAACAACATGGAGAACTACAGGAGTTATCAGTCAAAAGGGCTGATTAATAAGGATCAATTAACTAACCAGGTCGCGTTATATTACCAACAACAAAATAATTTACTCAGCCTGAGCGCACAGAATGAACAAAATGTTCTGCAGATAACCAGTCTGGATAGTCAGATTCAGATTCAGGCTGCAGATTTCGATAACCGCATATATCAGATGGAACTACAACGTTATGAATTGCAGAAAGAACTGGTCAGTACTGATGTGGGCGGAGAAATAATTATCCGGGCGTTGTCAGACGGAAAAGTAGATTCACTGAGTGTGACCATCGGGCAAATGGTCAATGCCGGAGACAGCCTGCTTCAGGTTATCCCTGAGAATATCGAGAACTACTACCTTATTCTCTGGGTGCCCAATGATGCGGTTCCTTATATTTCCGTGAACGATAAAGTCAATGTTCGTTATGAGGCCTTCCCTGCGGAAAAATTTGGGCAATTCTCCGCGAAGGTGGTCGCCGTCTCAAGAACCCCTGCTTCAACGCAGGAAATGCTGACCTACAAGGGAGCGCCTCAGAATACGCTAGGAACCTCTATTCCCTGGTATAAAGTTATTGTTAAACCAGAAAAGCAGGTGGTTGTCTATGACGGGAAATCTCTTCCACTTGAGAATGGAATGAAGGCAGAAAGTACCTTGTTTCTTGAAAAAAGACGTATTTATCAGTGGATGCTTTCTCCCTTCTATGACATGAAACACAGCGCGACAGGACCGGTAAATGAGTAACGGAAATTTCAGACGAATGATAAACCAGCTTGATATGCGATGGCGTCATCGGGTCCCGGTTATTCATCAGACGGAAACCTCCGAGTGTGGCCTGGCCTGCCTGGCAATGATATGTGGGCATTTCGGAAAGAATATCGACCTCATATCCCTTCGGCGACAGTTTAATCTGTCCGCTCGTGGAGCCAACCTCGCAGGGATTAATGGCATTGCGGAACAACTGGGGATGGTGACACGGGCACTCTCTCTGGAACTGGATGAACTTGGAGCGCTCAAAACTCCGTGTATTCTTCACTGGGATTTCAGCCATTTTGTTGTACTGGTCAGCGTGAAGCATAACCGTTTTATACTCCATGACCCGGCCAGAGGTAAAAGGACGGTTGGACAGGAGGAAATGAACCGATATTTTACTGGAGTAGCGCTTGAAGTCTGGCCTGGCAGTGAGTTTTCGGTAGAAACCGTTCAGAATCGTATCAGTCTCCGTTCACTGATTAACAGTATTTATGGCATTAAAAGTACACTGACAAAAATCTTTTTTCTGTCGGTGGTTATTGAAGCTATTAACCTTGTGATGCCAGTGGGTACGCAACTCGTTATGGATCATGCGATCCCGGCCGGAGACAGAGGATTGCTGACCCTCATTTCCGCTGGGTTGATGTTCTTCATTCTCCTCAGGGCTGCAACAGGCATGCTTCGGGCATGGTCCTCCCTGGTCATGGGCACGCTCATCAATGTGCAATGGCAATCAGGCCTGTTTAACCATTTGCTTCGGTTGCCATTGACGTATTTTGAACGTCGTAAATTAGGTGACATTCAGTCTCGTTTTGGCTCTCTTGATACCCTGAGAACCACTTTCACCACCAGTGTTGTTGGTGCCATCATGGACAGTATTATGGTGGCAGGTGTTTTCGTGATGATGCTGTTATATGGAGGCTATCTTACCTGGATTGTTCTGGCATTTACGGCAGTCTACGTATTGATACGTCTGGTAACTTACGGTTATTACCGGCAAATATCGGAGGAAACCCTGGTCAGGGGAGCGAGGGCAAGTTCCTATTTTATGGAAACGCTGTACGGTATTGCTACAGTGAAAATCCAGGATATGGCTGAGCGAAGGGGAACACACTGGCTTAACCTGAAAATTGATGCCATCAATTCAGGTATCAAGTTAACAAAAATGGATTTGCTTTTTGGCGGGATAAACACTTTTGTTGCAGCCTGCGATCAGGTGGCTATCTTATGGCTGGGAACCAGTCTTGTGATCGATAATCAGATGACAATAGGAATGTTTGTTGCCTTCGGATCTTTCCGGGGGCAGTTTTCAGACCGGGTTGCCACACTGACGAACTTTCTTCTTCATCTGAGAATGATGAGTCTCCATAACGAACGTATTGCCGATATAGCTTTACACGAAAGAGAAGAGAGAAAACCGCATCTTGATCTTCAGAATAATATGCGTCCGGTATCACTGGAAACTAATGACTTGAGCTATCGGTATGACAGTCAGTCCGCACCGATATTCAGCGGCCTGTCTTTGTCAGTTGCTCCGGGAGAAAGCGTTGCGATAACGGGTACATCCGGAGCAGGAAAAACCACGTTGATGAAAGTTTTGTGTGGGTTGTTTGAACCTGATAGCGGAAAAGTACTGGTGAATGGTACTGATATTCGTCAACTGGGGATAAATAATTATCATCGGATTATTGCCTGTGTGATGCAGGATGACCGGCTCTTTTCCGGTTCAATCAGGGAAAATATATGTGGATTCGCTGAGGAGATGGATGAGACGTGGATGACGGAGTGTGCAAAGGCCAGTTATATCCATGATGTGATAATGAATATGCCAATGGGCTATGAAACCCTGATAGGGGAATTAGGTGAAGGGCTTTCAGGTGGACAAAAGCAAAGGATTTTTATTGCACGGGCTCTTTATCGAAAACCAGGTATATTATTTATGGATGAAGCAACAAGTTCTCTCGATACAGAGAGTGAACGTTTTGTAAATATAGCGATCAAAAAGCTTAATGTAACCAAGGTTATTATAGCTCATAGGGAAAGTACGCTTAGAACAGTTAACAGAATTATTAACATATAACTCTTGCAAAATGAATTTTGATGGATCGATGAACATGAGAAGAATACTTCCTTTTTTAATATTTTTTCTTGAAAAATCAAGTTTAATCTATTTCGCATTATCCTGTTTACTGGCGATAAAAGGTGATTTGGATGGACACACCACAGAGGTTTTATTGATAAGCTGTTTTTTTGGGGTTGTTCAAACACTAATAAATCTCAAGAAAATAATTTAACCAATGCAACCCAAATTGGGAGTATTTCAATTTAAACTTTATTGGTCCGGACTGAAGTTATCTTGTAATTATGACTATTGAGCCTTTATAAGGCACTAGAGGACAGTGGTATGAATTTAAAGAAGAAAACTTTAATGATGATGCTTTTTTTATGCTCTCTCTCAGTTTACTCACATGAAGAACTATCTGAACAGATACGTTTGGGAAAAATTAGTTATTTTTCTATCGGGCTGAATGGTTTTGCTGGTAAAGAAAGCGAAGGTGAACTTCTATATAGATCGATTCTACAAAGAGATAATGCCAAAGACATTTTTTATAATATTGCAACAAGCGAAGATGCTACGAATGAATCTAAGCTTTATGCTGCATGTGCACTTCGAAATCTAGGAGTGAAAAATATAAATGAAATTTTTGATCAACCTCTGGATAGTGAGGTTGTGGTTTTAAATGGCGACATATTAAGGAGGGTTAATTTTAAAGATAAACTATTCGCAATTATAAAGCATGGTTGCGGTTTAAATGAATCTAAATAATATAGGGTATAATTATGCGGGAATTAAATGCTAATATGTTATATTTTGCTAAGGGTGGGATGATTCTTGATGGTAGACCAGAATCGTCTAATGTAACTGATCTCAGAGGGAATGACCAGGGGTCTTATATTGATGCTAATGGTGCGTGTTGGATGCCTGGCACCTCCTCAATAATTATGTATCCCAGCGGAGGAAATTCTGGATTCAACTGGGGAAGCTCAAGTTCTACATCAGGTGTTGGGGGCGGGAGTTAAAAATGATTAGGTTACAAACTATGATGTGTATTTCCCTGGCATAGGGAGTTATCTAGTAAACATTCGTGATGAAGATGCCAGGCTTTATCGAGGCATATCTTAAAAGCATCATTAGCTAAAATTTTCGGGTTGCATTAATGCAACCCGCTTAATGTATGCATTTGTTAAAATTCCATGGCTGTTATCTGTATTTAATATATACGGTACAAGATTTAGATTATCGCTCTTTTTTTATTCTTATTTTAAATTTTCGATATTAGGGTTTGTATTATTCAACATTAACAATAGGCCGGAGTAAATTTTGAAAATAGGGCGATGGCAACCTTATCTGAGAAGAAGCATCCTACTCTTACTAGCATATTTCTGATATATGGCTGTATAAGGTATATATACATAATTATACATCTGTCAATCCGTCGATAATCGCTCCACGCCACCAGGCATAATCGTGACCACCAGTATAAATTGAGAGTTCACTTTTCATACCTGCGGCGCGCAACATTTTATGTAGATTTTTTACATGGGAGACCATTGAACCTTCTAAAGATCCTATGCCTAACCGAATGTTAACGTCTCTTTTAGTCATGGAAAGCATCTGTTTACTCACCCACGAACTATCATTCTCGCTAAACATGACCGGGGTTTTTCTCTCAGGGCTCCACCACATTGATGGAGAATGGCTGATAACCATGCCAAAAATTTGGGGGGCATATAAAGCGGCCATCAGTGCTGAGACACCGCCAAGACTTTGCCCGGCAAAAACGGTCTTAGAACGGCCTGCCCATATTATATTCGGATGGTCCTTATATATTTGTGGTAGCAGATTTCCAGCGATATCGAGAATGAGATCTTTGTTCCCACCCAGTGTCTTCACACGATCAGATTCATTAATATTGTCTATACCCAGAACGGCCATTGGGGGAATACGTCCATTAGTGATAGCAATGTCTATTGCCTTAGTAATATCTAGACGGCCAAACCAGGTTTCTGCGTCAGGTAATACAAGTAATCCAAGAGGGTCTGCAATGGGGGTCTCCGGTAAATAGAAACGTACCCGGCGCTTGCACCCGGCAACAAAGGAATATGATATTGAGAGGGTTCCACGGCATGTGTGGGAACTATCATCCCATTCTTTTTGTTCAGGAGCCAGGTCAAGAGACAGTATTGATTCGCCGAACCCCCGTACGTTTATTTCGGATGCTTTATTAAATGGATCGGGTTGACCGGGGAGCGGTGAGAATCGTCCTCCAAGCTGAGAAATTTCATCGGGGGTCATTCCTGGCGGAATTTCTATGAACGAGTATGAACCGCGATATGTCGCTGGTAACTCCAGAGTCAGTGTCCAGATATCCGTTGAAGGGACGCGAGTCATTAATCCTTTTTTGACATCTTTTTTGTCAGTAACCCGATTCAGACGAACATATACCCCTTGTAGAATTTCTTCTGAGCGCCAAAAAAAAGTAACATTGCGTTTGTCACTATCATTATTACCTTCTGAAATAAAGGGGGTATGGACAGATTTAATATCACACCAGAACTGGTTAAGATCTATTAATGAGAGTTCTACCGGCAAAGAACATAAGCTTGATACAAAACAGGCATGGTGTAAAAGTGAAGGGAGGTTATTCTTCATGATTATCTTCCCTGGTAGTAAACGTGTACTTAGATAGAAGGGTGAATGTATAGTACACTTACAAACTGTAAACTTCAACTGAGAATTTGATGTTACAATGCAAGGGAACATATAACCTCACCAAAAAAGAGAGGCAAAATATATGCAGTCATTATATCTTTGGCTGCAACTTCTCAAAAGAGTGGGTGATGTGTATGATCGTGGATTCTCAAAATATCCAAAATATAAATTATTATATTGTATGCCCTTCACCGAAAGGGTGTTGTTTTTAAATTTTGTACTTAAGTTGATAGTAGTTAATATAATAATAAAAATTGTCAGGTGTGGTTCGATGTTATTTAATCAATATCTTCGTTTATTTTGATACACTACTTTCTGTACTGAAGCCTGGAATACAACAGTTCTCTGCCGAGTTAAAGCTTCGGGGAATAAAGCATCACGAGCAGTTTTTTAACGTGGGGTTGTATACCAGCCGGCAGAGCTGTGAAGGTGAGGAGATGTCAGTACAGAAACTACGTGCTTTTTTCCGGCGTCTGTCGGAGGAATGCGGTTACGTGGTTTCGCCCCATCGTTTTCGCCACACGATTGCGACGGAAATGATGCGTCAGCCGGACAGTAATCTGCAGACTGTGAATAATCTGCTGGGCGTTCGAACATAAACACTACGCTTGAATACGTGGACGGCAATGTGAATACGGTGAGAGAGGCGCTGGAAGCGAAGTTTGCGGTGCACAGTAATTTTTTTCACCGGGTTCTGGTACGCCGCCGGTGTTGCAGTTAGTCGACTGAGATGCAGGATGATTTACACGCTATTGACATAAGCATGCTACTAAAAAAGTAAGCAATAGAATGCCCGGAGCTTACTGGAACAAGCTCCGGGCTTTTAGGTAACCTCAATAGTCATGTAGTCAATTTATTGGCTCAAATTGCAGACATGCATAACCGACCGGGACCCTTTTAACACCCGTTAAACTTCGCGAAAAGTTTAACCGGCGGGTCTTGATGGTGGTGGTGCCGGACTCGGAGTCGAACCAAGGACACGGGGATTTACTCTTCTGGCGTATTGGCGCGGACGTGGCGGCCGCTGGCGACAAAGTTGCCGGTGCCGAGATGATGGAGGGTATTGATCTTATCATCGTCGAACTGCCAGCGTCCGGTGACAAACGCACGTTCGTCGGCGGCGGCGGAAACCACTTCGCCAAACAGCGTATCGTACTGCTCTTGAGCCGCCGTTGCCGGCAGCAGTCGGCACTCCATCCACGCCAGACACTTTTCTTCAATCAGCGGCAATCCCAGCTCCGGGCCTTGCACCACCGGAATACCGTAAGCGTTAAATTTATCCTCATCGCGTCCGCTGATGCTACCGACCGCGTAGGTCCAGCTGGCGGCCTCGACGCCCGGGACGACGATGCCGAACGTGCCGTTGCGCTCAATAATTTCCCGCGTCCAGGCGCTTTTATCCACCACGATAGCCAGCCGCGGCGGGGCGAACTCCACCGGCATCGACCACGCGGCGGCCATGACGTTGCGGCGTTGAGAGTGGGCGTCATAGCTGGTTATCAAAATTGTTGGGCCATGGTTGAGCAGGCGACTGGCGTACTGGAGTTCCACGTGGCGAAAACGGCTCATATGCGTTCCTTGGTAAATGGGTCTGATGCCAGACAACACGTTAATCCGCAATGAAAATGTAATCAATACGTCATCAAGGCTCCCTATAGTCGGCGTCACTAAGTCCCAAAGAGGATAACAATATGTTAGCTCCCCTGTCTTTGACACAGGTGAGCGCGGGCCGGCGGATGTTGACCGCCGGCAGAGCCACGCTTTCCCAACGGGAGGGCGAAAATGCGCGCGCTTACCAGCATTAAGCTTGACGGCGTTTCTTTCGCCTTCGGCGCCAACACCGTCCTTAATCAGATCGATCTGCATATCGATGCGGGCAGCATCGTGGCGCTGCTGGGGCCTTCTGGCTGTGGCAAAAGCACGCTGCTGCGCCTGCTCGCCGGATTAACCGTACCCGCCAGCGGCAGCATTCACTTCGGCGATCGGCTGGTGGCGAAAGCCGGCTGGGGTATGCCGCCGGAGCAGCGCGATCTCGGCATGGTCTTCCAGGATTACGCCCTGTGGCCGCATATGACGGCGGCGCAGAACGTGGCTTTTCCGCTGCGTATGCGCGGCGTCGGGCGTCAGCAGCGACAGCAACGGGTCGAGGAGGCGCTGGCAATGGTCGGTCTCAGCGGCTTCGCCGAGCGTAAACCGTCGGGCCTTTCCGGCGGACAGCAGCAGCGCGTTGCCCTGGCCCGCGCCATTGTCGCAGAACCGCGCGTGCTGCTGTTCGATGAGCCGCTCTCCAATCTCGACAGCGAGCTGCGCGAGTCGCTGTGTCTCGAAATGAGCCGCCTGCTGCGCCAGCTGGGCATCACTGCCGTCTACGTCACCCACGACCGTCGCGAAGCCGAGCTGCTGGCCGACAAGATTATTCATTTATCTGCGGGCTGCGTTGCCGCTGTCCGCGCCGTGACTTCAACCTCAGGGGAATCCGTATGAAAACCGTTATTACCGTTACCAAAGGAGCTGCTCGCGATGATGCTGTCCGCCACCACGATCTCCTGCGCCCACGCGCTCACCGTCTACACCGCCGGGCCGGGCTCGCTGGCGAAAAGCCTCGCCAGCGGTTATGAGAAGAAAACCGGGGTGAAGGTGAATATTTTCCAGGCTACTACCGGTAAGGTGATGGCGCGTCTTGAGGCCGAGCAGGCCAACCCGCAGGCGGATGTGCTGATTTCCGCTTCGTGGGATACGGCGGAGGATTTGCATCACCGCGGCTGGCTGCTGCCGTATCAGAGCGCCAATGCCGATAAAGTCCCGGCGAACCTGAAATCCGCCGATTACGTTGCCCAGGGGATTTCGGCGCTGGGGATCGTCTGGAATACCAATAGCGGCACCCCGGAGCCGAAAGAGTGGCGTGACCTGACCGAAGCGGCGTTCAAAGACAAAGTGACGACGCCGGACCCGGCGCTTTCCGGCGCATCGCTGGATTTGCTGATCGGGTTACAGAATGGCATGGGCGACCAGGCCTGGGCGCTGTTTAATGACTTGAAGAAGAATGGCATGGTGGTCAGCGGGCCGAATGCCCAGGCGGTGACGCCGGTGATGCAGGGAGCGAAAGCGGCGGTATTCGGCGCGGTTGATTATGTCTCTTACGGCAATATCCATCAGGGTGAATCGCTAAAGGTGATTTTCCCGGCCAGCGGCACGGTGATTGCGCCGCGGCCGATGATGATCCTCAAAACCAGCCCGCATGCTGACGATGCAAAGGCCTTTATTGATTATGTGCTGTCACCGGAAGGCCAGGCGCTGGTCGCCGACGCCTGGCTTATGCCCGCCCGCAGCGATATTCCGGCGAAGCGCCCGCTGCTCAACGAGCTGAAAATTCTGCCGACCGCCGGCGAAGGCACTAGCGAACGTAGTGCGGTGCTTTCCCGCTTTAATACGCTTTTCGCCCAGTAAACCGACTTTTCCCCAAGCTGCGAAATTTGGTTCGGGCACATTCCCCGGAGGCGGCGCTGGTGCGCATATGGTCTGCCGGACCGCAGACGGCTGTGACCCTGTAGCCCGGCTAAGCGCAGCGTGAGCCGGGTAAGATCGTATCCAGGAATATATCGTGAAACAGAGACTTATTTCAGCGGGCACGCTGGTGGCACTGCTGGTGCTGGTGGCGTTGCCGCTGCTCTTTATCGTCCTCCAGGCGATTTTTCCCCGGTTTAGCGCCGGCTCGCTGAGCGGCGCGTTTAGCGGCGTGTCAACACTGATTGCCGACCCGCAGCTGCCTACGATGCTCGGCGGCACCCTGTGGGTGGCCTGCGGCGTGGCGCTGATGAGCGTGGTCATCGGTCTACCGCTGGGCGTCGTGCGCGGATTGTTTACTATCCCGCTGCCGCGGCTGTGGGATCTGCTCTTTCTGATCCCCTTTCTGACGCCGCCCTATATTGCCGCGCTGTCGTGGATGCTGATGCTGCAAAGTCATGGCTATCTGCAGCAGCTGACCGGCTGGGATCTTAACGATCTGCTTTTTAGCCGCATCGGGATCGTGCTGGTGATGACCCTCAATATCTTTCCGGTGGTCTACTTTGCCGTCTCGCGCAGCCTGTTGGCCAGCGGTCAGCGGCTGGCGATTGTCGCCCGGGTGCACGGCGCCAGCGCCTGGCGTGCGTTCTGGTACATCACGCTGCCGATGCTTTCGCCGGCGCTGGCGGCGGGGATGCTGTTGGCGTTTACCCTGGCGATTGAGGAATACGGCGTTCCGGCGGCCCTCGGGTCGCGGGCGGGGCTGGTCATGCTAACCGTAGGCATTGAGAAAAAGCTTGCCGACTGGCCCGTCGATCTGCCCGGCGCGTCGCTGCTTTCGCTGCTGCTGATCGCGGTGGCGCTGCTGGCTTGGTGGCTGCAAAAACGGCTGACTGGCGATAAAGAGGTCACCAGCGTCACCGGCAAGCCGGGAGAGAATAGCGGGGCGGAACTGGGCTGGCTGGCGCTTCCGGCGATGCTAGTGATGGCGGGCGTCGGTGGGTTGGCGGTGGTGCTGCCGGGCGCGTCGATGGTGCTGACCAGCCTGATGAGCACGCTGTCGGGCGGTATCCACGCTGACAACGTTACTCTTCGCCATTTTGCCGCGCTGTTTGCTCAGCAGGGCGATGCGCTGTCGGCGCTGGCAACCAGCCTTTCGCTGGCGCTGGCTTCGGCTGGGGTTGTTGGGCTGGTGGGGCTGCTCGCCGCCTGGCTGGTTGTGGTGCAAAAAATCAAGGGGAGCGCGATAGTCGATGCCTTATCGCTGCTGCCGGCGGCGCTGCCGGGCGTGGTGGTAGGCGTCGGGTTGATTCTGTTGTGGAATCAGCCGTTCTGGCCGCTTTCCCCCTACAACAGCTGGTTTATGCTGCTGCTCTCCTACAGTTGTCTGCTGCTGCCCTGGCCGGTACGCTACGTCGGCAGCGCGCTGCGCCAGCTTGGCAATAATCTCGAACCCGCGGCGCGGGTGCACGGCGCAACGGCCCTGCAGGCGCTGCGTCTGATCGTTCTGCCGCTGGTCTTCCCGGCGCTGCTGGCGGCGATGCTGATGGTGTTCGCCGTCGCCTCCCGCGAGCTGGTAACTTCGCTGCTGCTCGCGCCAGCCGGGACGCAAACCGTCGCGGTGTTTATCTGGCGCCAGTTTGAGCAGGGCTCGGCGGGGCAGGGAATGGCAATGGCGTCGCTGACGCTGCTTACCGGTCTCGGGCTGACGCTGCTTACCGGTCTCGGGCTGATGCTCAGCGCGCTGGCGCTGATGCAGCGAGGCACGCGCGGATAAATGCGATCGCACAAAATAGCTGGTCAGGCGGGAAAAACAGGCTATAAATGTCGGACACCGATTGCTGGAGGCATTGATGAGTTCCTTTTTAAGCGCCTATTTTTCTCGTCTGGGCTGGACGGGCACCCCGGGTGTTTCACTTAATACCCTGCGCGAATTGCATATTCACCATAACGGCGCGATCCCCTTTGAAAATCTGGATGTGCTGCTGCCAAGAGAGATACATCTCGACGATCGCACCCTGGAAGATAAGCTTATTCACGGTCGTCGCGGCGGTTACTGCTTCGAGCAAAACGGCCTGCTGGAGAGAGCGCTGCGCGAAATTGGTTTCAATGTGCGCAGCCTTCTGGGCCGCGTGGTGCTGGCCAATCCGCCGCATATGCCGCCGCGTACCCATCGGCTGCTGCTGGTGGACGTGGAGGGCGAACGCTGGATTGCTGACGTTGGTTTCGGCGGCCAGACCCTGACCGCGCCGATCAAGCTGCTGGCCGATGTGGAACAAGCGACCCCGCACGGTGAGTATCGCCTGATCTACGAAGGGGAAGAGTGGACCCTGCAGTTCAGCCATCACGGCCACTGGCAGTCGATGTACCATTTTGACTTAGGTCGCCAGTACGCTTCCGACTATGTGATGGGCAACTTCTGGTCAGCGCACTGGCCGCAGTCGCACTTCCGCCATCATCTGCTGATGTGCCGCCACTTACCGGATGGCGGCAAGATGACGCTGACCAATTTCCACTTTACCCATTGGGATAAAAACCATGTGGTCGAAAAGCGGGATTTAGCGGATGTTCCGGCGCTGTATGAAGCGCTGCAAACGCGTTTTGGCCTCGGCGTGGATGATGCCAAATATGGCTTTAGCGAAGCGGAACTGGCGGCAGTGATGGCGGCGTTTGATACCCATCCCGAGGCGGGTAAGTAAATACCGTACAGGAACCGTTGGCTGGATAAGGGGTGGCTGTCAAACGTGGATGTTACCCGGCTTGCGCTACGCTTAGCCGGGCTATGGGTTCACAGCCATCTGCGTTGATGTATCCCGGGTGAGGCGTTTACGCCGCGACCCGGGATGATTGCAGATTTTGCTCAGCGTCTTGAACGTACCACCTGGTAGCGGCGGGTGAAATATTCAAACGGCGCGCTCCAGACGTGAACCAGACGGGTGAACGGGAACAGCAGGAAAATCGTCATTCCCAGTACCAGATGTACGCGGAAAACAAAGGCGACACCGCTGAGCATTTCAGACGAGCCGCCGCGGAAGGTCACGATGCCTTGCGCCCAGCCAACCAGCTTCATCATTTCACTGCCGTCAGGATACTGCGCCGAAAAAGGAATCGTGCTCAGCCCGAGCAGGCACTGAATCAACAGAATGCTCATGATGATGATATCCGGGGTGGTCGAGGTCGCGCGAACGCGCTGGTTGGTCAAACGACGCCAGAGCAAACCGGCGCCGCCGATCAGCGTCAGGACGCCGCAGACGCCGCCGAGCACCATCGCCATCTGCTGCTTGACCGCAATCGGTAAAAACCAGGCATACATCCAGTGCGGCGTTAACATGCCGAACAGATGGCCAAAGAAAATGCCGAGTATGCCGATATGAAAAAGATTCGACCAGATCACCATCCCGCGTTTATCGAGCATCTGGCTGGAGGAGGCGCGCCAGGTGTACTGACCGTAGTCATAGCGCAGCCAGCTGCCGAGAAAAAAGACCGTCGCGCAGATGTAGGGGTAGATGTCGTAAAAAAAGACGTTCAGGTACTGTATCATTTCGGGCCTCCCGCGCTGACGTCGACGTACTGCGGCGCCACGTCCTGGCTAAAGCGTCGTTGATATTGCTGTAACGGTGAGCTGTCACAGGTTGTGGCGTTATCTTCGATAAATTTCACCTGCTCTTCTTCCCAGACCGCATCCAGCGCCTGCCGGGTATCATCCCGGGACTCGTTGTTAACCTGCTGCGTGACACTGTCACTTGAGAGGGGGCTCCCGGCGAGGCTCAGCAGGGCGTCAAACAGCGGGTACCACGCTACCTCGCGCTGCTTGAGCCGCCCGCCCAGCAGCGCCAGAATCGGCGCGACGTTTTGCAGCCCCTCACGCGCTTCGTTTTCCGGCAGGATGCTGAGGTATTCCAGATACAGCGGCAGATGGTCTGGAAGTTCGCGACAGTCGAGCTGTAGACCCGCTTTTTCATACTGAGCGAGCAGATCGACCATTGCCTGGCCGCGATCGCGGGACTCGGCGTGAACGTGTTCAAACAGCAGCAGCGACGTGGCGCGGCCCCGGTCGAACACTTCGCACCATTCGGCCTGCTTGTCCAGCAGCGGGGCATTCAGCATCTCAGCGGCGAAGTCGTTGAGCATGGGGGCGTCGTGCCGCACCATGGCCAGCACCTCCTCCTTGCACTGCCAAAGAAACTCATCCGGGTACTCCATCAGCAGGCCGATCGCTTTGAGGATTTGCATTATTCCCCCTCCGCTTTATCGCGTACTTCGGTGATGTTGATGGCATCGATACGGCTACTGTTGAACAGGTTGAATTTGGTGTCGGAGCCGTGGCAGCCGTCGCCAAAGGTAAAGCCGCAGCCGTTGCGCTCGGGGAAAGCGTCGCGCGCCATTTCGCGGTGGCTGGTCGGGATCACGAAACGGTCTTCATAGTTGGCGATCGCCAGATAGCGGTACATCTCCTCGACCTGTTCAACGCTTAAGCCCACTTCCTCGATGGCGCGGGTATCCGTGACGCCTTCCACCGTTTGCGAGCGCATGTAATGACGCATCGCCATCATGCGCTTCAGCGCGCGCAACACCGGGCCGGTATCGCCCGCGCTGAGCATATTGGCGAGATACTGTACCGGAATACGCAGGCTTTCGATGGCCGGAAGCACGCCGTCGCTTTTCGGCAGGCCGCCGGCGTCGGCGTAGGACTGAATCGGCGACAGCGGCGGCACGTACCAGACCATTGGCAGGGTGCGGTATTCCGGATGCAGCGGAAGCGCCAGCTTCCAGTCCATCGCCATTTTGTACACCGGCGAGCGCTGGGCGGCATCAATCACGTTTTGTGGAATCCCCTGTTTCAGCGCTTCTTCAATCACCGCCGGGTCGTGGGGATTGAGGAACACCTCGCACTGCCGCTCATAGAGATCGGTTTCGCGCTCGGTGCTGGCGGCCTCTTCAATGCGATCCGCGTCGTATAACAACACGCCGAGATAGCGGATACGCCCCACGCAGGTTTCCGAACAGACGGTGGGCTGTCCGGATTCGATACGCGGGTAGCAGAAGATGCATTTTTCCGATTTACCGCTTTTCCAGTTGAAGTAGATTTTTTTGTACGGGCAGCCGCTGATGCACAGACGCCAGCCGCGGCATTTATCCTGGTCGATCAGCACGATGCCGTCTTCTTCACGCTTGTAGATGGCGCCGCTCGGGCAGGTGGCGACGCAGCTCGGATTCAGGCAGTGCTCGCACAGGCGCGGCAGATACATCATGAAGGTGTTTTCAAACTGGCCGTACATCTCCTTCTGAATCTTGTCGAAGTTACGGTCGCGGGCGCGCTTTTCAAACTCGCCGCCGAGCAGCTCTTCCCAGTTGGGCCCCCAGATGATTTTATCCATCCGCTTACCATCGATAAGCGAGCGCGGACGGGCGGTGGGCAAATGTTTCCCCTCCGGCGCGTTGTGCAGGTGCTGATAATCAAAGGTAAAAGGCTCATAATAATCGTCGATTTGCGGTATCACCGGATTGGCGAAGATTTTGGTGATAACGCCCATTTTGCCGCCCAGACGCGGGCGTATTTTACCATTAACGTCGCGCACCCAGCCGCCTTCCCACACCTCCTGGTCTTCCCAGTTTTTTGGATAACCGATGCCCGGTTTGGTTTCGACGTTGTTAAACCAGGCGTATTCCATTCCTTCCCGTCCGGTCCAGACGTTTTTACAGGTGACGGAACAGGTGTGGCAGCCGATGCATTTATCAAGATTGAGAACCATGCCGACCTGTGAGCGTATTTTCATTTTTTCGCCTCCTGTATCCCGTCGCGACCTTCGTCATCCAGCCAGTCAATATTTTTCATTTTGCGTATCATGATGAACTCATCGCGATTGGAGCCGACGGTGCCGTAATAGTTGAAACCGTAAGCCAGCTGGGCGTAGCCGCCAATCATATGGGTCGGTTTCGGGCACACGCGGGTCACCGAGTTATGGATCCCGCCGCGCCGTCCTGTGACTTCCGAGCCCGGAATATTCATCAGACGCTCCTGCGCGTGGTACATCATGGTCATCCCCGGCGGTACGCGCTGGCTGACCACCGCGCGAGCGGTGAGCGCGCCGTTGGCGTTAAAGGCCTCGATCCAGTCGTTATCTTCAATCCCCAGTTCGCGAGCATCGGTTTCGCTGATCCACACGATCGGCCCGCCGCGCGACAGGGTTAGCATCAGCAGGTTTTCGCTGTATGTGGAGTGAATGCCCCATTTCTGGTGCGGCGTCAGAAAGTTGAGCGCTTTTTCAGGAAAGCCGTTAGGCGGGATCGCTTTCATCTGGCTGACGCTGCGGGTGTCAATGGGCGGACGATAGACCACCAGGCTTTCGCCAAAGGCGCGCATCCAGGGGTGATCCTGATAGAGCTGCTGGCGGCCGGAAAGGGTGCGCCAGGGGATCAGCTCGTGGACGTTGGTATAGCCGGCGTTGTACGACACATGCTCGCTTTCGAGGCCGGACCAGGTCGGGCTGGAGATAATTTTGCGCGGCTGGGCCTGAATGTCGCGGAAGCGGATTTTTTCATCCTCTTTATTCAGCGCCAGGTGCGTGTGCTCGCGGCCGGTAAATTCGCCGAGCGCTTGCCAGGCTTTGACCGCCACCTGGCCATTGGTTTCCGGGGCGAGGGCGAGGATCACTTCCGAGGCGTCGATGGCGGTGTCGATGCGCGGGCGGCCTTTAGCCGGGCCATCCAGCTTGACGTAGTTGAGCTTGCCGAGGAAATCGACCTCGTTCTGGGTGTTCCAGGTGATGCCTTTACCGCCGTTGCCGAGTTTGTCGAGCAGCGGGCCGAGGGAGGTAAAGCGCTCATAGGTCGCCGGATAATCGCGCTCAACCACGGCAATCGACGGCGCGGTTTTACCCGGCGTCAGCTCGCATTCGCCTTTCCGCCAGTCCAGCACGTCAAAGGGCTGAGAGAGTTCCGCCGGGGAGTCATGCTGCAGTGGCACCAGCACCACGTCGGTCTCTTTATCGAGGTGGCCGACGCAGACTTCAGAGAAGGTTCTGGCGATATCTTTGTAAATTTCCCAGTCGCTTTTTGCCTCCCACGCCGGGTCAACGGCGGCGGAGAGCGGGTGAATAAAGGGATGCATATCCGAGGTGTTCATATCGTCTTTTTCGTACCAGGTGGCGGTTGGCAGAACGATATCGGAGAACAGACAGGTGCTGGACATGCGAAAGTCGAGCGTCACCAGCAGGTCGAGTTTGCCCTCAATGGCCGCGGTTTGCCACTCCACCTCTTCCGGCTTCACCTCATCGGTAGCCCCCAGCTCTTCGCCCTGAATACCGCTGTCGGTCCCCAGCAGGTATTTGAGCATATACTCATGGCCCTTGCCGGAAGAGCCCAGCAGGTTTGAGCGCCAGATAAACAGATTACGCGGATGGTTTTTGCCGTTATCCGGCTGTTCGCAGGCGAAGCGGATCTCGCCGGACTTCAGCGCCCGGGCGGTGTAGTCGGCGGGGGGCAGTCCGGCTGCGGCGGCCTGCGCCTTGATGGTCAGTGGGTTAACCCCCAGCTGCGGCGCGGAAGGCAGCCAGCCCATGCGCTCGGCGCGAACGTTAAAATCGATCAGATGGCCGCTGAATTGGCTGGCGTCGGCCAGCGGCGACAGCAGCTCCCGGGCGGTCAGCTTTTCATAGCGCCACTGGCTGGCGTGATTGTAAAAAAAGGAGGTGCTGTTCATCTGGCGCGGCGGACGATTCCAGTCCAGCGCGAACGCCAGCGGCAGCCAGCCGGTTTGCGGACGCAGTTTCTCCTGGCCGACATAGTGCGACCAGCCGCCGCCGCTCTGGCCGACGCAGCCGCAGAACACCAGCATATTGATCATCCCACGGTAGTTCATATCCATGTGGTACCAGTGGTTGACGCCGGCGCCGAGAATAATCATCGATCGTCCGTGGGTTTTATGCGCGGTATCGGCGAACTCGCGGGCGATCTGCTCGATGTGCTGGCGCGGGACGCCGGTGATCTGTTCGGCCCACGCCGGGGTATAGGCTTTCATTTCGCCAAAGTCCCTGGCGGCGCTGGGGTCGTCTAAACCGCGATCGAGCCCGTAGTTAGCGAGGATGAGATCATAAACACTGACCACCAGTCCCGTTTCGCCATTGGCCAGCGGGAGGTGTTTAACCGGTAGCTGGTGCAGGGTGACCGGATCCTGCTTAACGCTGCGAAAGTGCGGGTTTTCGTTGCCGCCGAAGTAGGGAAAGCCCACCGTCACCACGTCGTCACGGCTATCCAGCAGCGATAGTTTGAGTTCAATGGTTTGCCCGGCGGCCTGCTGTTCGAGGTTCCACTTGCCTTTCTCTCCCCAGCGGAAGCCAATCGAACCGTTGGGCGCCACCAGTTCACCTGCGCTGTTGTACGCGACGGTTTTCCACTCCGGGTTGTTGCTTTCGCCCAAATCGTCGACCAGATCGGCGGCGCGGACCATCCTGCCGGGAACGTAGAAACCCTCCTCGCGGCGCTCAAGCATCACCAGCATCGGCATATCGGTATAGGTGCGACAGTAGTTGAGGAAATAGTCGCTGGGATTATCAAGGTGAAACGTTTTGAGGATCACATGGCCCATTGCCATCGCCAGCGCGCTGTCGGTGCCCTGTTTCGGCGCCAGCCACTGATCGCTGAGTTTGGCAACTTCCGAAAAATCCGGAGTAATCGCGATGGTTTTGGTGCCCTTATAGCGCACTTCGGTAAAAAAGTGGGCGTCCGGCGTTCGGGTCTGTGGGACGTTTGAGCCCCAGGCGATGATATAGCTTGAGTTATACCAGTCGGCGGATTCAGGGACATCGGTTTGCTCACCCCAGGTCATCGGCGAGGCGGGGGGAAGGTCGCAGTACCAGTCGTAGAAGCTCAGACAGGTGCCGCCAAGCAGCGACAGATAGCGGGTACCCGCGGCGTAAGAGACCATCGACATCGCCGGGATCGGCGAAAAGCCCGCCACCCGGTCCGGCCCGTAGTTTTTGATGGTCCAGACGTTGGCGGCGGCAATCAGCTGATTCAGCTCTTTCCAGCTTGAGCGGATAAACCCGCCTTTGCCGCGTACCTGCTTGTAGCTGAGGGTTTTAACCGGGTCCTGCATAATGCTATCCCACGCCTGCACAGGATCGGCGTGCTGAGCCAGCGCTTCGCGCCACAGCGCAATCAGCCGCTTGCGCACCAGCGGATACTTCAGACGGTTGGCGCTGTAAAGGTACCAGGAGTAGCTCGCGCCGCGCGGGCAGCCGCGGGGTTCGTGGTTGGGCAGATCCGGGCGGGTTCGCGGGTAGTCTGTTTGCTGGGTTTCCCAGGTGACCAGACCGTTTTTGACGTAAATCTTCCAGCTGCATGAGCCCGTACAGTTCACGCCGTGGGTTGAGCGGACGATTTTGTCGAACTGCCAGCGCTGCCGATAGCTGTCTTCCCAGTCGCGGTTGGTGTTGTATACCTGGCCGTGACCGTTGGCAAAGCTCTCGCCTTTTTGTTTAAAGTAGCGAAAGCGATCCAGTAGTTTACTCATGACATTTCTCCTGCTCCAATAATGTCCGGCCTTACAAGACCGCACTATCCTGTAGGCCAGATAAGGCTTCAGCCGCCATCCGGCAAAGATGTCGTTATTTTTTTGCCGGTTTACGACGGCCGTAGACCAGCCAGGTCACCAGCACACAAACCACGTAGAAAACAAAGAAGACCTTCATTGCCCCTACAGGTGAGCCGGTCAGCGCCAGCGAGGTGCCGAAGGCTTTAGGGATAAAGAAGCCGCCAATGGCGCCGATTGCGGAGATAAAACCGAGCGCCGCCGCGGTGTCGGTCACCGCTTCGTGCTGAGCCTGTTCATCGCTGCCGCCGCGCTTCTTCACGCTGTCGATAGTTATCTGGCGGAAGATCACGGCGATCATCTGGAAGGTGGAACCGCTGCCGAGACCGGCGGTAAGGAACAGTCCCATAAACACCACGTAAAAGGCGAGAAAGCTGCCGGAGCCGGTGCCGGGCAGGGTGAGGAACAGCAGGCCGGTGAACAGCGCCATTAAGATAAAATTGATCAACGTGACCCGCACGCCGCCGAGACGGTCGGAAATAATGCCACCAAATGACCGCGCCAGCGCGCCGATAAACGGCCCGAAGAAAGCCAGCTTCAGAATATTCACGTCGGGGAACTGCGTTTTCGCCAGCATGGCAAAACCGGCGGAGAAGCCGATAAACGAGCCAAAGGTGGCAAGGTAGAGCAGGCTTAACAGCCACATATGCGGGCGCTTCAGTACCGGCAACTGCTCGCGAATGGAGGCCTTCGAGCTGGCGATATCGTTCATTCCCACCCAGGCTGCGAAGGTGGCGATCGCCAGCAGCGGTACCCAGACGAGCGCGGCGTTGCTAAGGGCGAGAAGAGATCCATCCTCCTGAGGCACCCCATGAACACCGAGAAAAGCAAAGATGGGCAGAAAAATCACCGCCGGCGCGATCATCTGCATCACGCTGACGCCGAGGTTGCCGAGCCCACCGTTAATCCCCAGTGCGCTACCCTGTTTCGCTTTGGGGAAGAAAAAACTGATATTTCCCATGCTCGAAGCAAAGTTCGCACCGGCAAAACCGCACAGTAAGGCAATAATGATAAATACCCAAAACGGGGTATTGGTATTTTGCACGGCAATTCCCAGCCAGATGCAGGGAACCACCAGAATAATCGTACTTAATACCGTCCAGTAGCGACCGCCAAATATGGGTACCATAAAGGAGTAGGGTACGCGTAATATCGCGCCGGAAAGCGAAGGCAGAGCGGTTAATAAAAAGAGTTGATCGGTAGTGAAATTAAAACCGACTTTATTGAGGTTGACCGCGACGGCGCTAAATAACATCCAGACGCAAAAGGCGAGTAGCAGACAAGCTACGGAAATGCAAAGATTTCTGCGGGCTATTTTCTTTCCCTTATTTTCCCAGAATGCCGCGTTTTCAGGTTTCCACTCGCTTAAAAGATAATGATTCTTTTTCTCATTTTTGCTCAGCATATTGCCCTCGAATGAACATTAACCAGTCAAAAAGAATAAAGATGTAAAACAGTCAATTAATATAAAAGAATGAAAGAAGGGGCCGAACGATGTGTTTGTAGTAATGAATGAAGAATAGATAAGAAAAGCGCGTCGGCAGTCGACGCGCGGAGAATAGAGGGGGATAATTTGTTACAAAGTGTAACCTGAGTCAGAACAGCTCCATCGAAATAAAATAATTGATATGCCGGTTAAAGGTGGCGTCATCTATTTCCTCCATACCCAGCGCGTAAATACCATCCAGGCCACATACCAGCGCAATGAGCCGCCAGGCAATACTTTCCGCATGGTCTTTTGGCGTAAACTCACCTGCTTCGGTTCCGCGCTGAATAATTTTCAGCGTCTCTTCATGCCACATACTCATCGTCAGCAGATATGCGCCTTTGATATCGCTATCGCTGTCGGCCAGCAGCTGCGCTTCGCGCCATAAACGAATATAGGGCTCAAGCTTGCCGTCGTCGCTGCCCACCATGGAAAACAGGCGTTCCCGCCACGTGGCGTCGTCAGCGACCAGCGGCATGTCCAGCATTTCACGGATAAGGCGTACAAAGGTATGGGCTTTCAGCTCGCCTGCTGAAGTGAAATGGTGGTGCAGTTGACCGGCGGAGACGCCGGCTTCGGCGGCAATCTGGCGCACGGTCATGGCGCTGAATCCGCCTCTAAGCGCTACGCGCATGGCTGCCAGTACAATAACTTCCCGTCGCGCATCGCGATTTAAGTAGCTCATAACGCCTGGTGACCCCCGTTTTTGGCCGATAGTAACAAAAAGTTGGACACTCGTTCAACATTGGGGCAGGATCGCCATCCTGGACACTTGTCCAATTTTCAACTTTGAGGAAAGGTAGTATGTCTCGGCAATGGTTGACGCTGATGGCGATTTTGCTGGTTTATATTCCGGTGGCGATTGATGCCACCGTTCTGCACGTGGCCGCGCCAACGCTTAGCGTAGCGCTGGGGACCAGCGGCAATGAGCTATTGTGGATTATTGATATTTACTCGTTGGTGATGGCCGGCATGGTGCTGCCGATGGGCGCGCTGGGCGATAAAATAGGCTTTAAACGCCTGCTACTGCTCGGCAGCGCTATTTTTGGCGCCGCCTCGCTGGCGGCGGCGTTTTCGCCGACGGCCGAAACGCTGATTGCGTCCCGCGCGCTACTGGCGGTAGGGGCAGCGATGATCGTCCCGGCGACGCTCGCCGGTATTCGCAGCACTTTTGCGCTGGCGCAACAGCGTAATATGGCCCTTGGCCTGTGGGCGGCGGTGGGTTCCGGCGGGGCGGCCTTTGGCCCACTGATCGGCGGCATGCTGCTGGAACATTTTTACTGGGGCTCGGTTTTCCTGATCAACGTGCCGATCGTGCTGCTGGTGATAGCGATTAACGCCAAAGTGGTGCCGCGTCAGCCCGCACGACGGGAACAGCCGCTGAATCTATTCCAGGCGCTAATCCTGATCGCCGCCATATTGATGCTGGTATTCAGCGCTAAAACGGCGCTTAAAGGGCAAATGGCGCTGTGGTTAACCGGGCTGGTGGCGGTTGCTGGCGCCGGTATGTTGTTCTGGTTCGTGCGCAAGCAGCTTATGGCGACGCGGCCCATGGTCGATATGCGACTGTTTACCCATCGCATCATTTTAAGCGGTGTGATGATGGCGATGACGGCGCTGATCACGCTGGTGGGCTTTGAACTTCTGATGGCGCAGGAGCTGCAGTTCGTGCATAGCAAAACGCCATTTGAGGCCGGGCTGTTTATGCTGCCGGTGATGGTGGCCAGCGGTTTTAGCGGGCCGATTGCCGGCATGTTGGTTTCGCGCCTGGGGCTGCGCGAGGTGGCAACCGGGGGAATGCTGCTCAGCGCGCTGAGCTTCCTCGGCCTGTCGATGACCGATTTCAGCACCCAGCAGTGGTTGGCCTGGGGACTGATGACGCTGCTGGGCTTTAGCGTCGCCAGCGCGCTGCTGGCTTCCAGCTCTGCCATTATGGCCGCAGCGCCGAAGGAGAAAGCGGCGGCGGCGGGGGCCATCGAAACTATGGCCTACGAGCTGGGGGCTGGTCTGGGCATCGCCCTGTTCGGTCTGATATTGACCCGCAGCTACACCTCATCGATTGTTTTGCCGTCGGGCGTTGACGGCGCAGCGGCGGCGCAGGCGTCTTCCTCCATCAGCGAGGCGATTAAGCTGGCGCAGTCGCTGCCGGCTATTCCAGCGCAAAACCTGCTCGAAGCGGCGAAGGCAGCGTTTATTCATTCGCACAGTATCGTGCTGGCGACGGCCGGTGTCCTGCTTCTGCTGCTGGCGGCTGGTATCTGGCGCAGTCTGGCCAGGGCGCCGGAGCTGAATTAACCCTTACAGCTGAAGAGAAAGCGCCATCGCCGCCCGCCGTAGCGGGGCGAGGGCTTTCTCTTTCAGCGCGGCGGCGTTGGTATAGCCTGCCTGAACGCCAACGTTAAGCGCCGCCACCACCTGACCGCTGCGGGAAAGCAGCGGTACCGCCAGCGAACATAATCCCACCTCAATTTGCCGGTCAGCGAGCGCGTAGCCCTGCATACGCACTCTGGCGATTTCCTGCCGTAAACCCGGCAGATCGCATAGCGTATACGGGGTATAGCGGATTAAGCTGGCTCGTGACAGTGTCACTTCAAGCTGTTCTTCCGGCAACGCGCTAAGCAGCACGCGTCCCATCGACGTGGCCCACGCAGGCAGACGGCTACCGCGGCCGATATCTACGCTGAGCAGGTTATTCACCGCCGCTCTGGCAATATACAGGACGTTATCGCCGTCCAGCGTGGCGGCGGAGCAGGATTCTCCGAGGTTTTTACCCAGATTATCCAGGGCGCTCTGCGCGACTTTCGCCAGCGGCGTTCCGGCCAGGTAAGCGTGACCCACCGCCAGCACGCGGGGGAGTAGCTCATAGCTGCGGCCATCCGGGCTATGCACCATTCCCAGCGCGGCGAGGGTATAGAGGCAGCGGCGCACAGCCGCGCGGGAGATCTGCGTTTTTTGGCTAAGCTGGGAAATGGTCAGGCGCTGCCGCTGCGGGGTAAACGCGTTAAGGACTTCCAGCCCGCGCGCCAGGGACAGCATAAAGTTAGGGTCGTGTTCAGACTGGCGGACGCTGAGAGTATCTGGTTTTTTTTCGCTCATACACCCCTCTTTTACTGAAGATAAAGGTTCATGGGGCATCACTATATCGCGGGTGAAAAACGCGGCGATTCCTTGTGCTGTTTTTACCATGTCGATCACATTATTAACCCCAATTTAACAACCTCGTCGATAATCGCACAACATTTCGATTATCGCCGTTGACCGTCCCGACCGTGCAGACCTATTGTCAACAGAATCGTTACCCCACGTTATGAACAGGGGGATGAAAAGTTATGTATTTCATCACCAGGAAAAAAAGATGACCGCGACCATTGAACGTATTGAAAGCTGGCTGGTAGATATCCCGACCATTCGACCGCACAAACTCTCCATGACCACGATGGGCTGTCAGACGCTGGCGATCGTCCGCATCACCCGTTCGGACGGGATTTGCGGTATTGGCGAAGCCACCACCATCGGTGGATTGAGCTACGGCGTGGAGAGCCCGGAAGCTATCGTTTCGGCAATTAACCATTACCTGATGCCGCTGCTGAAGGGCCAGCCTGCCGATAATCTCAATTCCCTGACCGCGCGAATGAACGGCGCGGTTAAAGGCAACACCTTTGCCAAATCGGCGATCGAAACCGCGCTGCTGGATGCGCAGGGAAAGGCGCTTGGCCTGCCGGTTTCCGCGCTGCTTGGTGGCGCGCTGACGACCTCGCTGCCGGTTCTCTGGACGCTGGCGAGCGGCGACACCGAGAAAGATATTGCCGAGGGGGAAAGGCTACTCGCGGAGCGTCGCCATCGGGCCTTTAAGCTAAAAATCGGCGCGCGCGAGCTGGCGACTGACCTGCGCCATACCCGCGCGATTGTTGAAGCCCTGGGCGATCGGGCCAGCATCCGCGTCGACGTGAATCAGGCGTGGGAAGCCACCGTCGCGGCAAAGGGCTGCCGCGAGCTGGCGGCGATGGGGGTCGATTTGATTGAACAGCCAGTTAGCGCTCAGGATAACACTGCGCTGGTGCGCCTCAGCCATCACATCGGCACGGCTATTCTGGCCGATGAAGCGGTAGCGACCCATTACGAAGGCTATCGCCTGGCGCAGCAGGGATTCAGCGGGGCCTATGCGCTGAAGATTGCCAAAGCGGGCGGGCCAAACAGCGTGCTGGCGCTGGCGAAGGTGGCGCAAGCGGCGGGAATTGGGCTTTACGGCGGCACGATGCTTGAGGGGACCGTTGGCACCCTGGCCTCGCTGCACGCCTGGTCGACGCTCCCCCTACAGTGGGGCAGCGAGATGTTTGGCCCGTTATTGCTGAAGGACGATATTGTCAGCGTGCCGCTCACGTTCGCCGAAGGCGAAGTGACGCTACCGCAAACGCCGGGTCTTGGCGCTGAACTGGATGAAGACAAACTGCGCTTCTATAGCCGCAAAGGATAATGGAGGATTTTTATGCTATTTAAAGTCGATATGACCGTGAATATTCCGCTGGGGTTTCCTGCCGACGAAATTGAGGAAATTAAGCAGCGAGAAAAAAAGTATTCACAACAACTTCAGCGTGAAGGTAAATGGCGACATATCTGGCGCGTCGCCGGACTTTACGCCAATGTCAGTATTTTCGATGTAAAAGATGCTGAAGAGCTGCATCAAATTTTAATGGCTCTACCGTTATATCCCTTTATGCAAATTCGCGTGGAGGCGCTCTGTCGTCATCCCTCCTCGATTCGCGAAGACGACCGTTAATAAAAATAATAACTAACCTCGCGCCGAAACTATTCGGCGAATATCCTACAACGATAAGTGAGAAATATTATGAGTAATGCATTCGTACAACAAGATGCTGTGCAACATTTATTGCGTGAAAGTGCAGGTTTAAATGCAAGCGGCGGCGACGAACGTTTTAAAACGATTGTTCATCGTCTGCTGGAAAACATCTGCACGCTGATTGATGACTATAACGTCACTGAAGAAGAGTTCTGGCATGCGGTGAATTATCTGCATGAATTAGGCGGCCGCCAGGAAGCGGCACTGCTGGCGGCGGGCCTCGGCCTTGAACACTTCCTCGACCTGCGCCAGGACGCTATTGATGCCGCAGCGCAGCGGGAAACCGGCACTCCTCGTACTATTGAAGGCCCGCTGTACGTGGCGAATGCGCCGCTGGCAGACGGGCATACCCGCATGGATGATGGTAAAGATGCGGGGGAGGTGATGTGGCTTTATGGCCAGGTTCGCGACACCCAGGGCCACCCGATAGCCAACGCTATCGTTGATATCTGGCATGCCAATACCCTCGGGAACTACTCTTTCTTCGATCAAAGCCAGAGTGAATATAATCTTCGCCGCCGCATTCGCACCGGCGCCGATGGCTGCTATAGCGTGCGCAGCATTATGCCATCCGGCTACGGTTGCCCGCCGGATGGGCCAACGCAAAAACTCCTTGACCAGTTGGGGCGTCACGGTAACCGTCCGGCGCATATCCATTTCTTCGTTTCCGCGCCGGGTCATAAACATTTGACCAGCCAAATCAATCTCAACGGCGACAAATACCTGTGGGATGATTTCGCGTTCGCTACCCGCGACGGCCTGATTGCCGATCCGGTAAAAGTCAGCGACCGCGAGCTTATTCAGCAGCGTGAGCTGGAAGGCGAACATACTGAAGTGCGCTTTGATTTTACCCTGTGCAAAGCACTTAACGCCGATGAAGAACACCGCGGTACGCGCCTGCGCGCGCAGGAGTAGCGCGCGGCGTTAATTCTCTTCTCCGGCCAGGTCGTGGCCGGAGAATAAAGCGAAATTCCGACCTCACAGTTTTCTATTCCTGAATTATGCAGGAGGGCCGACTCATGCAAAAAATGTTCACCACATTAAAAGATAAAATCACCAATGCATTAATTGTCGATCGTGAAAAGCATATTTATCGCTGCCATCGCTCAATATTTACCGATCCGCAGCTATTTGATTTTGAAATGAAGCATGTTTTTGAAGGAAATTGGTTGTTCCTTGCTCATGAAAGCCAGATTGCGCAGCCTGGGGATTATTATACCCTGACTCTTGGGCGCCAGCCGGTAATAATAACTCGCGACAAAAAGAATGAACTGCATGCGCTAATTAACAGCTGCGCCCACCGCGGGGCGATGCTGTGTCGCCGTAAAACCGGTAATAAAAGTTCCTTTACCTGTCCATTTCACGGCTGGACATTCAGTAATAACGGCAAGCTTTTAAAAGCCAAAGATGAAAGTACCGGCGGTTACCCGGAGACTTTCAAGCATGAAGGCTCCCACGATTTAAAGAAACTGCCGAGGTTTCAATCGTATCGCGGCTTCCTTTTCGGCAGCCTGAATGCCGATGTACAGCCGCTGGAGGCGTACCTGGGCGAAACCTGCAAAATTATCGACCTGATCGTTGACCAGGCGCCGGAAGGGCTGGAGGTGCTTAACGGATCATCGAGCTACGTTTATGAAGGCAACTGGAAGCTGGGGGCGGAAAACGGTGCTGACGGCTATCACGTTAGCGTGGTCCACTGGAACTACGCTTCCACCATGTCGCGCCGCAACTACGAAGCGGAAGGGACGCATGCGGTAGACGCAAACGGCTGGTCGAAAAGCGTCGGCGGCGGTTACGGCTTTGACAATGGACATATGCTGTTGTGGACCCGGGTGCTGAACCCGGAAGTGCGGCCGGTCTACGAACATCGTGAACGGCTGCAGGCGGAATTCGGCCAGTCCCGCGCCGAGCAGATGGTCAACGAAACGCGCAACCTGTGCCTCTATCCAAACGTCTATCTGATGGATCAGTTTTCGACGCAGATCCGCGTGATACGCCCCATCGCGGTGGATAAAACCGAAGTCACCATCTGGTGCTTTGCGCCGAAGGGCGAATCTGACCAGGCGAGGGCGCTGCGTATTCGCCAGTATGAGGATTTCTTCAACGTTAGCGGCATGGGAACGCCTGACGATCTGGAAGAGTTCAGCGCCTGCCAGCGCGGCTATCTCGGTGAGAATCTGGCATGGAGCGACCTCAGCCGCGGGGCGCTGCACTGGGTCGACGGCCCTGACGAACACGCTCTTCAGGCGGGCTTCAGGCCGCAGCTAAGCGGGGTGAAATCGGAAGATGAAGCTTTGTATATCGCCCACCATCATCACTGGCAAAACGTGATGCTGGCGGCGCTGGAAAAAGAGCAGCAGCGCTACGAGCAATCGATCACGCAACGCGTGGAGGTGGTCTGATGCTGACTCTCGAACAGGTTCGCCAGTTTCTCTATTACGAAGCCCGCCTGCTTGACGATCGCCAGTGGGATGATTGGCTGAACTGCTACAGTCCACAGGTGGTGTACTGGATGCCCGCCTGGGGGGATGACGACAAGCTTACCCGCGACCCTCAGCGCGAAATTTCGCTGATTTACTACCCGAGCCGCGATGGCCTCGAAGACCGGGTATACCGCATCAAAACGGAACGCTCAGGGGCCAGCACGCCGGAACCGCGCACCACTCATATGATCGGCAACGTTGAGCTGCTTGGCGAAACCGAACAGGGGATGGAGGTGCGCTACAACTGGGTCACCTACTGCCATCGCTATCAGCAGACGGATACCTGGTTTGGCTCTACCTGCTGCACGCTGATTGAGAACGCCGGCAAACCGCAGATTATCCGTAAAACCGTGCGCCTGAATAACGATTACATCCGTCAGGTAATTGACGTTTACCACATTTAAGAGGCGTTTATGACCTTTAATATTGCTCTCAATTTTGAAGACGGCATCACCCGCTTTATTCAATGTCACGCCGGAGAGAAAGTTCTCGATGCCGCCTATCGTCAGCAGGTTAATCTGCCGATGGATTGTTCAGACGGCGTTTGCGGCACCTGCAAGTGCCGCTGCGTCAGCGGCGAATATGGTTTGGGCGATGAGTATCTTGAAGAGGCGCTCAGCGAAGACGAAGCCGCAGAGCGCCAGGTGCTGACCTGTCAGATGGTGCCATCCAGCGATTGCGTCATTGATGTACCGGCGGCGGCAGCCCAGTGCAAGACCGCGCTGGCAAGCCTGGGGGCGACGGTGAAAGCGGTCAATCTCCTGTCTGACACCGCCATTGAGCTGGCGATCGTGCTGGATGAGCCGCTGGACTTCCTGGCGGGTCAGTACATCAATATTCAGGTTCCCGGCACGCCGCAGGTGCGCGCCTATTCGTTTAGCTCTCTACCGGGCTCGCGTGAGGGGCGCTTTCTGATCCGTAACGTGCCCGGCGGCTTGATGAGTCAGTGGCTGACGCAGCGGGCCAGTCTCGGCGATCGTCTGACGCTAAGCGGCCCGATGGGCAGCTTTTATCTGCGCAGCGGCGAGCGTCCGCTGTTGCTGTTGGCGGGGGGCACCGGCTTAGCGCCGCTGCTCTCGATACTGCAAACGCTGGCTATGCAACGCAGCGCCCGGCCCGTCACCTTGCTCTATGGTGTGACCCGCGACAGAGACCTGGTGAAAACTGATGCGCTTGAAGCATTTTCCGGCCAGCTTCCCGCTTATCGCTGGCTGCCGGTGGTTGCCGATGCGCAAAGCCAATGCCCGCAGCGCGGTTTTGTGACCGACCATCTTAATGACGCAATACTCAACGATGGCGATGTGGATATCTATCTGTGCGGGCCACCGCCGATGGTCAATGCGGTATCCACGGCGCTGCGCGAGAGAGGCATTTCGCCGGCGGGGTTCTGGTATGAAAAATTCATCGCCAGCCAGAGTGCGGCGGCATAAGGAGCAACGATGCGATTTAACCATAAAGTCGTGGCCATTACCGGCGCCGCGCAGGGGATTGGCCGACAGACCGCAGAGCAAGCGGCGCGTGAGGGTGCGCGGCTGCTATTGATTGACCGATCTCGCTATGTTCACGAACTGGCGGCGGCGCTGAACGCCGCCGGTTGCCAGGCGCTGGCGCTGGAAGCCGATCTTGAACAATGGGAAAGTACCGAGCGGGCATTCGCCAACGGCGTGGCCCATTTTGGCCACCTGGATGTATTGATTAACAATGTCGGCGGCACCATCTGGGCGCGGCCGTTTGCGGAATATCAGCCGGATCAGATAGAGAAGGAGATTCGCCGCTCGCTGTTTCCGACCCTGTGGGGCTGTCGGGCTGCGCTACCGTGGATGCTGAAGCAGGGCAAGGGCAGTATCGTTAATATTTCGTCGGTGGCAACGGCGGGCGTGAACCGGGTGCCTTATTCCGCAGCGAAAGGCGGCGTTAATGCGTTGACCCGTTCGCTAGCCCTGGAATATAGCGCAAACGGGATCCGCATTAACGCCGTGGCGCCGGGGGGCACCGAGGCGCCTGCGCGCCGGACGCCGCGGAATGAGGAGCTGCCGTCGGCGCAGGAGCAGACGTGGTATCAGCAGGTGGTCGATCAGACGGTGGCGAGCAGCCTGATGCATCGCTACGGTACGCTGGCGGAACAGGCCAATGCTATCCTGTTTCTCGCCAGCGATGAGGCCAGCTACATCACCGGCGTGACGCTGCCGGTCGCCGGCGGCGACCTCGGTTAGCGCCGGGTCGCCTGCCAGCAGAGCAGGGAGCCAGCGCACACCATGCCGGCCCCCTGCCAGAAGGACCACGAGAGCGCGGCGCTGAGCAGTACCGCCGCCAGCGCGGAGGAGAGCACCGGCGTAAAGTAGGAGGCGGCGGCTAACAGGCTGACGTTGCCGTGCAGGATGCCGACGTTCCACGCCGCATAGCCCAGGCCCAGGGCAATGGACAGCGCGATCAGTTTGACTATTACCGGCCAGCTAAAGACCATGGGCGGCTGTTCGCTGAACAGAAACTTTAGCCACAGGGTCAGGGCGGTAAGCAGAACAAACAGAGTGATGCCGTTTTTGCCTTGTGCATATTTAGCGGTGACCGTGCAGTAGGCCGCCCAGATAAATGCGCCGACGAACGCCAGAATATAGCTCAGCGGGCTGGAAACCACGTTGCTGATAATTTCGTCAATGTTCAGGCCATGCTCACCGCCTAATACCCAGGTGACGCCGAATAAAGCCAGCAATAACCCCGGGATAACCAGCCAGTTGCTTTTTTGATTGTTAAAGACAATGGCAAATAAAATCGTCAGGCTGGGCCACAGATAATTGACCATGCCCACTTCAATCGCCTGCTGGCGGGTTCCGGCTAGTCCTACCGACAGCGCGAGGCATATTTCATAACTGACAAACAGCACGCTGCCTGCCAGCAAATAAGGGCGGGGGATCTGACGTATTTGCGGAAAACCGACGGTAAAGATGAGCAAAAGGCCGCTCAGGCTGTAGATCATCGCCGCGCCGCCTACCGGACCAAGCCCTTCGCTTACGCCACGAATCAGCCCGACCATGGTGCTCCAGAGGACGATGGCGGCGAATCCAATTAGCGTGGCTTTTTTCTTCTCCATATTTAACCTGATGTTGGTTCAAACGCAGTCGGCTTTTATAACACTTTTTTTTCGCCCTCGGGGGATATTTTCCACAGCGCTTAATCCTAATGGAGTAATGAAATTCGGCGCGGCTGACTATTAAGGGGGCATGGGTTCAGGACATTGATTTGACGCAAATAAAACAGGGTTATTGCTGTTAATTTCCACTCCCGCAATGAATAGACATCCCGCATGGAGGGGAACAATGGACGTCAGCCGCAGAAAGTTTTTTAAAATCTGCGCAGGCGGTATGGCCGGAACAACAGCCGCTGCATTGGGTTTTGCGCCCAAAATGGCCCTGGCTCAGGCGCGTAATTACAAATTGCTGCGCGCCAAAGAGATCCGCAACACCTGCACATACTGCTCCGTGGGCTGCGGGCTATTAATGTATAGCCTGGGCGACGGCGCGAAAAACGCGAAAGAAGCGATTTATCACATTGAAGGGGATCCGGACCATCCGGTGAGCCGCGGCGCGCTGTGCCCGAAAGGCGCAGGGCTGCTGGACTATGTCCATAGCGACAACCGTCTGCGCTATCCACAATACCGCGCGCCGGGTTCGGATAAATGGCAGCGCATCTCCTGGGATGAAGCATTTACCCGTATCGCTAAATTGATGAAAGCCGACCGTGATGCCAACTTTATTGAGAAAAACGAGCAGGGCGTGACGGTTAACCGCTGGCTGTCCACCGGGATGCTGTGCGCGTCGGCGGCCAGCAATGAGACCGGCATGCTAACGCAAAAATTTGTGCGCTCGCTCGGCATGCTGGCGGTAGATAACCAGGCGCGCGTCTGACACGGACCAACGGTAGCAAGTCTTGCTCCAACATTTGGTCGCGGTGCGATGACCAACCACT
>PPYF01524978.1_pt1 | contig 52346 bp, 27 predicted proteins | sample 1559871 | NCBI WGS metagenome assembly PPYF01 (sample SAMN08240021, study PRJNA423297) | Human gut metagenome, whole genome shotgun sequencing project.
CAAAGAGAACAAGTTTCTTTTTCATGTTATTCATTTTAAGTGATTGTTTTTAGAAGTTTTGTAACTGATACAAAAGTAGCGGAAAGGCTTGACTTTGCGTTGCAGGATTGTCCAAAAGGTGTTTGATCCCTGCTTTTCCAGTTTCGATTTTGTTGAAAAAGGTTTTAAAATTCTCCAATATGCCTTGGAAGGGGCATATTGGAGAGGATTTTAAAACATTTTACTGTTCCCAATTCGGATTCTGATCAAATTGTTCGCACAAGTCCATATCATGTTGTGGGATAGGGAAAAGTTCATGTTTACCAAGTTTGGTATATCTGCCTGCTGTATTGTACGGCTTATTCTTTTCAGGGTCATTATCTTGGAACCAAAGGTTTATAGCGTTCGAAGTTGTTTTTACTGTTTTATAGTAAATTCCCCAACGTACCAAGTCCATACGGCGATGTCCCTCAAAAGCTAATTCATAAGCACGTTCATCCTGAATAGCTTGTCTGAAATCTTCAGGAGAAAGCCCCTTCAGATCATGGTCGTTATTTCCATAAGCGCGTCGACGAACTTCGTTTATTGCTGCATATGCTTCCGGTGTCGGGCTTCCTTTCCATTCATTCAGAGCTTCTGCATAAAGCAATAAAACATCAGAATAACGTAAGAAATACCAGTTGACATTTGATTTGTCGTTATTGATTAATTTATTCTGCACATATTTCTCAATATCCCATTTTGCCGGAGTATAATTCTGTTTTTCCTTATTCTTCATTTCGGGTTTACGATCATTCTCTATGGCTTTTGCTTCTGTATCGCTCTTTCCCTTTGCATATAAAGTTTTAGTAGGGTTGTACTGATAGTTAGCTACAGAAAGATTGAGACGTTTGTCTTTTACCGTTTCCTCATTATAGTCTTCTCCTTCCGCTAAATCTTTTGTTCTCCATTTCAAAACAAAGGGATGGATAACTTTTACATTGCCGGCACAACTACCACGTTCCCCTGCTATTACAGTTGTTTTTACACCATTCCACTTACCGATACGTCCACAAGGATCACTGGCGCCGCCGGAAGCTGTCGGGCTATAGAAACTGATCTCAATCAAACTTTCAGTTGGATCCCAAGTTCCATTACAAGTATTTATCCACAGTTGCTCATAATCATTCAGTAAACTGTGTTTTTTAGATTCTACTAAAACTTTTGCTGTTTTAGCTGCCTCTTCCCATTTTGATTCATCTTTAACAGGATAACCTGCCCAAGTTGCATAAACTTTGGTTAGTAATCCTAAAGCTGCACCTTTTGAGATACGGAATTTGTTGTTTGTACGCTCTGTATCATCCGTTGCATAGGGGAGAGTTTGGGCAGCATGTACAAGGTCTTTTTCAATAAATTGATAAACCACTTCCGGTCTTTCTTGTACGAATGTACTTGGAGCTTGTTCTGACATTGCAGTGCTAGTCATAAGTGGAACATTTCCAAACCGGCGCACCAACTCAAAATAACACATACCGCGAATAGCTCTGGCTTCTGCAATATATAAATATGCCAATTGTCTATCTGTCTCTGTATATGTCTTCATACGTTGCTGAATAATCTCGATGAAATCATTCGCATTATAGATAGCTTTGTATAAGCCAGCCCAAGTTGCCTGTACCTCTGCCTGGCTAGAGTTGAAAGCGTTACTGGGGATGATACGATAGTTCTCGGTCGTATTTCCTTCTACTTGTTCGCAATCTGTTGCCAGATTGAATAAAATAGAAAGATTGTAACCGTACATGGCGTCACTAACCAAACTTTGATACACGCCCAGCAGAACAGTTTCCGCTTCTTGCGCGTTCATCATGAATCTAGTCTTATCTATTTCAGTTCTAGACTCTTCATCAAGCGAGCACGAAAAAGGTAGTATGCACATCGCCGACACTAATATATAATAGAAAATCTTTTTCATTGCGTTCATTTTTATTAGAATTGAAGATCAATACCAAACGTAAATACTCGGCTCTTAGGATAAGCACCCCAGTCTAATCCCGGTGTCATTGGGTTACTTCCTGCTGTACTAACTTCAGGATCATATCCGCTGTATCCACTTACACAGAATAAGTTCTGTCCGCTGGCATAAACACGTAGTCTGGATATATAGGCTTTCTTTGTCCATTTCTGAGGAAGAGTATATCCTAATGTGATGTTTTTCAAACGAAGGAAAGAACCATCTTCCACAAATCGGGAATAAACATCATTTGTTACATAACCTTTAGCTGAAGGAACTTTATTGGAAGCATTCGTTTCAGTCCAACGGTCGGCAACTTCTGCCATCATGTTTCTACGTCCACTTCTGGTTTGTGTAGCATACAGACGGGTTGCGTTGTAAATGTCATTACCATAATTGAATTGTAGCATGAAACTCAAATCAATATTTTTATAATTGAACGTATTCGTGATACCACCATACCATTTGGGAATTGCATTACCAATTACTGTACGGTCTGCAGTCGTGATAACGCCGTCACCATTTTGGTCTTTGTATTTTACAACTCCTGGTTTCAATCCATCAGCATCAGTATAACGTGTGTTGTTTACAATACCTTCTTTCAATACGTATTTATTATCAGGAGTGATGTAAAAGTCTGAACTTTGGTAAATGCCATCGAACTCATAACCGTAAATCAGTCCTAAAGATGAACCTACCATTGCAATATAGTCATCCTGTGTGAAGTTACTGTCGAAACCGGAACGGGTTGTTTTGTAGTTAGCTCCCGATTCCAGAGCTCTAAGTTCATTACGGATAAATGAAATATTGAAATTAGTATTCCATGTGAATGATTTCGTTTGGATATTGGTTGTACTCAAACTTAATTCGATACCACTGTTTCTGATTTTACCGATATTTTGATATTGAGTGTTGAAGCCTGTGACATGAGCTAACTCTTGGGCTAACAACAAGTCTTTAGTATCTTTGATAAAGAAGTCTGCTGTAAAATTCAGACGATTGGCGAAGAAGCCTAAATCAATACCAAGATTGACACTGGAAGAACCTTCCCATTTCAAGTTTTGATTCTTGATCTGTTTTGGAGTAAGCACTGTTGTCAGACTGTTGCCGATTCCATACTTATTGTTCTGGTATAAGTCGAGTGAAAGATAGTTGGAGATACGGTCATTACCTACAATACCCCATCCGAAACGAACCTTAAAGTTGGATATGGATTCAATGTCTTTCATAAATGCTTCTTCTGATACACGCCATGCTGCAGAGAAAGAAGGGAAGAAACCCCATTTATTCTTTTTGGAGAATACAGTAGAACCGTCAGCACGAACTGTGGCAGTCAATAAATAGCGGTTATCGTAGTTATAGTTACCACGTGCAAAGAAAGAAAGTAGTTTCTTGTCTCCGAAGTCAGTGGCTACTTTACTTGGAGTAGCTCCTAAACCTAGATTGTTGTTACCTAGATGGTCGAAAGGGAAATCCATTGCTTGTCCCAATAAATATTCGGAACTGCGATACGAGATTTCATGTCCTAACATGACATCATAACTGTTCTTTCTATTGATTTTTTGTTTCCAAGTCAAGTTGTTTGAATTTGTCCAGCGCAATTCACGTCCCATTTGTGTGTCTCCATATGGGCGTTGTCCGTTACGGAAAGCTTCTTTAGAGCCATCTTTGTAGAACTTATCAGTCCGGCTGTTAGTTGTATTATAAGTCGCAGCGGTTCTGAAAGTTAATCCTTTCATAATTTGCCAATTAAGAGAAACGTTGGTTGACCACATTTCTGATCTTTTTTTGTTAGTCACAGATTCTGTTTGTCTTACAGGGTTGACCTGTGCCAAACTACTTCCGTCTTCCAACATAACCGGGTCAATAGCAGAAGCCAGTAACTCTTCGTCTGTAAGTTTTAAACCACCTGTAGGACGTGCACTTAAAATCTGCGCAAGCATGTTGAAACGACCGGAATCAGCAGTTGTACCTACACCTTTTTTATTAGTTTGCGCATAGTTAACGGTAGCATCAAATGAGATGTTCTTAGTTACTTTTTGTTTAATGCGGAATTTAGCTGTTGTTCTATCGAAGCCACTATTATTGAAAATACCATTTTCATTGTAACGTGTGAGTAAGAAAGAGTATGTTGTCTCTTCGCTTCCCCCTGTAACCGAGAGGTTATGGTCTTGTGACCAGGTAGGGTTAAATGTTTCATCCTGCCAATCTACACCTTTCTGTCCGATGTATTCATCTAATGATTGGAAACGATAAGGATTGCCATCATCGTCATTTCCTACCTTATAGTATGTATCTGTATATTTAGGATCAATATCGCTTTGTAATTTTACAAATTCATAGGGATCAAGCAAATCTAATTTCTTAGTGATTTTACGGTAGCTGGCAGAACCATTATATGTTATTGTTGGTTTTCCTGACTTTCCTGATTTGGTAGTAATCATAACTACACCATTAGCTGCACGTGCACCATAGATAGCTGAAGAAGAAGCATCTTTCAGGAACTCCATTGATTCAATGTCTGAATTTGCAATATTTTCGATGTTGTCTACTTCGAAACCATCAACGATAAAAAGAGGTGAAGCATCTCCTGTCATGGTGCCGACACCACGAATGTTGATATTAAAACCAGAACCTGGGCCACCATCTGATTGCGTGATTTGTACACCGGCAATCTGTCCGCCTAATGCTCCAAGAACAGAGCTACTTTGGAATCCTTCTACATCTTTAGCTGCTACAGAGGCAACCGAACCTGTCAGGTCGCTACGTTTCATGGAGCCATAACCTACAACAACAACTTCGTCCAATGCCTTGCTGTCAGGTACCATCTTTATCTTGAGTTTCTGTTGGCCTTCGTATTTTACTTCTTGTGTTCTATAGCCAATGTAAGAAACTGTAATAACCGCTCCTTTTTTTGCATTGATTGAGAAATTACCGTCAATATCGGTAATAGTTCCCCCTGTATTTCCTTTTACCATAACGGTAGCACCAATCAGAGGAATATCAGTCTCATCAACCACTGTTCCCTTAACCATGTTTTGAGCATACAGGCTGATTGACATGATCAGAGCCAAGAGGGTGATAAACCCTCTTTGACTTAATGTTTTAGTTATTATATTGTGCATAATGATCATATTAATTTATTTTTGTTCTTCATAGTTTTCATCAAACCAAAGAATGATTGGAAAGATCTGATTTCCATTATTGAGTTCTTTGTTTGTGGGGTTAGCTTTTGGGATGAAAGTCATTTGTCCCACCATAAAGCCGTTGGCCCATCCGTCATCATTCCATTGGTTAGGCTCAACCTTTACTGAATGGCGCTTGGATAAGTCTGTTCCATTGTCTACATAAGCCAATGTTAGTTTCCAATCGGTTTTAGGAGTAAGAGGATCGTCTTCTTTTTTGGATTGAAAATAAGAAAGCGGAAGTTTACTTTCATTACCTCCATTGCGATCTGCCCACAGATTAGCCATGAATTTAGAGGTATTTGTTGTTCCGGGACGACCGTTCTCATGCTCGCTTCCATCACTTCTCTTACCACCGTTATTGTAGTAATTGAATGTACGACGGTAGTCTAACCAAAAGTTGGCAAGTTCTGTGTCTGTTAACTTGACTCCATTCTGTTTAATTGTTGGCATAGTAGAACGTCCTCCAGTTATAGGATTAACATGGAGTACCAACGGAGTGTATTCGATAGTATATTGATTAACCGCGCTACAGCATTGAACAAACAGTGGAGTACGGACTGTTACTTGGGTTTCGGGATCGTCTCCGGCTGTTGCTTCAATCATGATAATGCCGGATTGAGCAGCTTTCCAACTAGAAAGGGTGAAACTTCCATCGTTATTTTTGTTAGTTGCTCCGGTCTGGTGTACTTTTGTAATAGTCCATTTCAAATCCTCGTTGTTACCTTTGTAATCAGTCTTCGGGGCAGGAAGGGCTTTTAAGAAATCCTTTTCCGTATAGAATCTAAATTGGTTCTGATAAATGTCACCTTCTAAAGCATTACCATTTTCCCCCAAGTTATTGCCATAGTGAATATAGGTAAATTTGTTCGGATTTTCTGTGATTGTTAATGTTACATTAATAGGAACGCCATCTAGATTTTTAGGACCGTATGCCGTAACAGTAAAGTTGTACGTATCCGTTGGCACTTTATTACCTTTGATGGCGGAGATGGAGCCGTCGTTTTTATTGAATGTAACCCCACCATTTGTTAAAACTTCTGGTACATTGGAGAATTCGTAACGCACCTCAGCACCGTCGATAGTAGGTGTCTCAGTATATCGAGTCAATTCAATTTTTGAGATTTGATTATCTCCATTTTTTCCATAAGAGAATTTAGTGATAGGTTGGATGAAGCCTACTGTTTCCAGTGTATAGATATCACTGAATACCTTTCCTTCTTCACCTTCAGCATTGAAAGCATTGCGGGCAGATACACTGATGGTGTAGATTTCCCCCACTTTGAATCCATGTCCGTCTTCTACGTAGATTTGGCCATTCTTTTCGTTGATTTTAATCTTATCTGTAGCAGGTGTTACGTTATGGATGCTGAATTTCAGCCCGTCGGTAGAACCTTTGAAAGTAGGTATCTCAGAATTGAAAGCGGTAGGTTCGTCGGTTGTTTTCTCTTCTATTTTGCCATAATTTTTAGCATAAGTAAGAGCCAACGGCTTGGAAGTGATTTTTATTTGGATGGCTCTTTCAAGCATAGCTTCACCGACCTTTGTTTTCAAAATTAGTGAAATGCTATAAACGGCGGGATTCAGAATCTCCGATGTGCTTCCTTGAACGATAGTAAAGATGCCATCATTAGAAACAGAAAAGCACAGTTTGTATTCCTCGGGTAGAGTTTGGTATGCTGAATTCTCACCGGATTCGTCAGTAGTTACTAATTCCACAGCTCCTATTTGATAGCCAGTGATAGAAATATGCTCTCCTTCGGTACTAACGACGGAAGTGGGCATGTCTGCAATGCTATTGATATCTATCACGTCACCATAGTCTGCTGTCAGAAGATTGGGTGTCATTGTGATACCTTCGGGAGCAGCAGCTAACATCTTTATCGATACAATATTAGGGAAGTTATAACTTTTTCCACCTGATACACATGAGATGGAAATGCTGTAACGTCCAGTTGCAGCGTTTTTGGTATTGCTGATCGAAATTTCACCTGTTTCTGAGTCAATTTCAAAACAATCGCCTGAGTAAGGTTCTCCGTTCAGTGTGATATTCGTGATGGCAAAGTCAGAGGGGGCAGCTCCCTTATAGGTTGGGCTGCTGATAGTTCCTACCATAGACGGACCTATATCCGTCATACCGGTATAGTAAATTACGAAATTGGTCGAGTCAGTAGTCTCTGTGTCGGAGCAAGAAATATTGAGTAAGCTCAATGATACTACTGCCAAAATCGCCCAAAAACTTGATGTTATTTTTTTTAGACTCATTGTATATAGATATTAGTTATTAATTGAATTGATTATAAATTGTAGCTCAATTTATATGTTTTGCCATCTACTTCAACTTCGATTGCTGCACCTTTAGTGTGGTCTTTTCCTGCATCGGTGAACTGGGCTTGTATAGTATGAGTAGTAGCATCATCTGTAGGATATATAACAGTAATATAACGAACAGGTGCATCTGCTGTTTTGCTCATATTGAGGAAATATGCTTTTCGAGAATTATATTTTCCATCTGTGTTGTAGGCTATACGGCCATCGAATGGAGCATAAGTAATACCTTCACCAAAGCTACGTACAAGAATATTGCTCTGATCTCCAAATTCTGTATGAGCTCCATATTTGTCTGCGTCTAACTTAACCTCGTCTCCTTCACAAAGATGGAAGCATAAGTTAGCTATTCCTGTCGCATTTCCAAAACCTTCGTCTACAAATACAAAGAATTCCTTATTTACGAAGAATATAGCACGACGATGTTTGAAATTGGTATATCCTTGGTTTTCTGTAACAATTAATTCTGTATTACCTTCTACCTTTGTGAGTAGCTTTCCTTGTGTTGTAGTGATGTTCTTTCCATCCAGTGTTAAAGTGTTATGTACTTTAGTTTGGCGGAACCAGCTTCTTAATTCATTAGCCGTAGCATCACCGACATATGAACAAACGCCTGAATCTGGGAAGAAATCACGTCCATTATGATATAGGCTAAATGTTCCGTTGTCTGGCTGATTGTGGCTCCAGATATTGATTTCGTCAGTAGAGTAATTGTTGCTATGTATTAACATAGTAGATGTTGGCAACCAACCATTGCGTAATACATAATGTCCGGAAGCCTCAAATGCTTTTATGCCAGTGTCAGGACATGTTCCTTCTTCACCAACTGTTGTCATGTAACGAAGTTCCTGATTTTCCGGGAACATTTCAGCATAGTTTTTGAAATTATTGCTTAGTACATTTTTGGTTTTCACCCATGAGTCGTTAAAAGCTGAAGTACAGTTATAATTACTCTTAGGAATAAAATAATTCGGATAAGTAAAGTGCATTACTAATTCAGCAGCTTTTTCAAGAATAGCATTGTTTTCCGGAGAAAGTATATTTTCCGGCAATTTGTTTTGTGCTACGAGTTTTCTTAAATTAGAGAATTCTATTAAGTTTGCCATATGGTAATGCAATGATAAATCTCCAAGCATACCATCTGCCAGATATTGCTTTTTAGTTTGCTCATTCAGGATATTAAAGCCCATTTCTTGCCATTTGGAAGCATTTTTGAATTCGGGGAATAATGTTCCTGCGAAAGCTAAGGCTGTACCTTGACTTAATAAGATGTTGTTTTCATCCTGATAGCGGAAAGCTGCTAAATAATCAGCATGTTCTGCAAAATGTGCCAAGAAGAATGAAAGCCATTCAGGAGTGAAATTCGGTGAGAACTTGAAGTATTCAAATAAGTCTGTTTGTCCCATAATACGGGTTGATACTTGCAATTGCCACCAAGTAGTTGTGTTGGGTGTTTCAGGTTTCGGATTTTGTTTAATCCAATCTGTGTATACCTCTTTCCATGATGAAATATACTTTTCATCATTAGATTTTAAATACGCTTTCCCTTGGTAAGGCATCCAGTAGTGGCGATGAAGTTGTTTTTGATATTCTGCATCGGCTCCTTCTGGCTTAAATTGCCAATTTATAGTTTTATCTTCGCTTTGCAATGACCAAGGTTGTTTCTTTTCTGCATTTTGAAAATAGTTCTTGTTGACGTAAAAACGATATTTATCCATTGCATAATCTGCAAATAATTGCTCGTCTTCCGTGATAGTGGGATTCATTAATGATACATTAGGATTGGTAATTCCAATTCTACCTTTGTAGTAATCAAGTAATGCTTTTGCTGCTGAGTAGTAATTACCTGTTTCATACCATGCTTTCACTTGTTCCAATCCAGGGTAATCAAGATTGAGTGATTCAAATAAGTTTAGATCAATGTCTTCGTTAGGTCGTGTTGACTCTTCTGTCGAATTGTCACCACTGTTTTTGTAGAGTTCGTCATCATCCGTGCATCCTGTAAATGCGATCAGAGAGAACACGCAAATAAAGAAGATGTTCTTCATACTTTATTAGGTTTTAATTATTAAAAGTTATATTTTACTGTTTGCAAATGTAATCTGTTTATTTCTAATTGCTAAGCTGTCTTGTTCAAGCTTTGTTCAAAAATGATTTTTTTGATATTAAATTTGTAGAATCATATATTACTTCTGTTTAAAAAGTCTGCTATAACTCTGATAACAGGCTTATTATGTGCCATAATGTAATCTACGCCTATTATACTTACAAGATTGCTTTTGTACATTTTTAGATGTCTTATTGGATGATTTTTAATCCAAAATAGTTTTTAGAAGTATCTGGGATCGGGGAGATAACAAACTCCGGTTCTTCTCCTTTTGGGGAAATGAACACCTCTTCTCCTTTCTTTAAATCAATCTGGTAAGTATTGTTTTCGAGTGACTGTACTGTGAAATCTCTTTCTCCTTTAAAGATAGGATTAACTATATCAGTCGTTATAATACAAGGCTCCCCTGCCAGGCTTTTGATATGGATAAATTGTGTCTTTCCCTTTTTTCTGCTGGCAGATACTTTGAACGCCCCTTCCGTACGCAGACCGGAATATGCTATGTCTTTCCATGCATCTGGAATAGCTGGGAAAATACGTATTTTCCCGCCCCAGCTTTGTAATAGCATGTCGTGAATACTTTGGGCACCGGATAGAGGCGTCTCAATAACCGGGCCACTTTCCCTGTACATGGTAGTAGGGCTAAGGAACTTGCCGAATAATTTGTTCAAATAAGATAATGCGTCATTTCCTTTTCCAATAGCAGAAGATATGGAAGAAGCACCTGTACATGAGTAGCCTAAGAGTGCTTTGGGTTTGCTTTGCCAAAAAGCGAGTGATTTCTCAATCGTTTCAATATCACCTGGTTGTTCTTTATTGATAAGATATAGGGGATAGATGGCAAGTAAGTGTGAATAATGCCTGTGCGAGAAGGCATATGGCATGTCCTTCCCAATAAGCAATCCATTTTCATCCATAGGGTAAGGAGTGAGATTCTGAAGAACATCCTCCCAAGTTTCAGCCAATGGGTCTTGAATATTCAGGCGTTGGGCTGATTCCAGTAATGTTTGGCATCCCCAACGTAAGAGTGCCAGGTCAAAATTACAATCTTCCGTAGTGTCGTACTCGGGAGAATAGGTTGCCGGAAGATGAAATTTTCCATCTTCTCCTTTTTTAAGAAAATGCAGGTAGTAGTTGGTTGACTCTTTCAATAAAGGGAATAATTTGTTCCGTAGAATATCATCGTCCATTTTATGGCGATAAATAAGCCAGAGGTTATGGCAAGCCCATGGTAACAGACCTACCTGCGCTTTACCTTTTCCGGGAATACCGACCTCTGTAGTCATACATTCCAAATTGGATGCGACTCCTATTCCTAATGAATTGTGGCGATAGGTCGGATTAATATTGAGACGTAACTGGTCTATATGATTGTAAAGTGCATTTTCTAAAGAAGCTGCGAGGTCTAAATGGTCGGAAGCATTCAGTGCCCAGTAAGTGAGTTGCACATTGAGATTCCACCAGGCATTTGGCCAGGGAGTTTCAGTCAGCCACGGACCTGTATTGTCTATTAGGGCACGGTCGCCACGGGTGGCAGATGCTAGTTTATACATTTGAATCCAATAAAAGTTTTCTTTTTGTGCTTCCGGCAATGTAATGAAACTGCTAGGATAAAAAGAGTTCCACCATTTACGATGCGTCTTTTGCATGGATGAATAGCCTTTGTGTATAGCTTTTCGGATTTCAGCTTTACATATTTCACCCGAATTGTTTTGAGGATATGTATGTGTGAGGTTTATCCATAAAGTACGCTCTTTTTTAGCCGATTGGGTTTCTTTCCAACCTACTGTTGTTTCACCGCCTGCTAATAGCTTTTGAAGAGATAAGTTGATATCTCCTATCCGGTTGATTACCGGTGCAGGATTGAGTGTATAGTCTTTAGGGATTTTATTCGTTTGTTCCCGTCTTTTAAAGAGCAGATAGCGTGGGCTGTTAGCTTCTGCGGCTACCCATTCCCATTTGAAGTCGTGTTCTTCCCCTTCTGTTGTTGCTTTTATTGCTATTACCATATCGTCAGCGTGAACAAAGGTTTGTAGATGGATAATCCCTTTAGTAGTAATAATATCTGTTGATGCTTCAGCATTCCAAAGGTCGAGGCGCATTTTGCCGCTGATAATTTCTCCTTGGGGATGCAGGGCAAAGTATCCGGTAAGTAGTCGGGGAATTCCGAATACATCTCTTTTGGCACGGTGGTCATGTACATCACAATTACCTGTTTCAAGACGCAAATAGTTTTTTCCGGGTTCTTTATAAATCATTAATCCTAATCTGCCATTACCCAGATAAGCCGATTCATACCAATATTCAGGCAGTTTCTCCCATATCATATCTTGTCGGCTCATGAACTCAGCCCACTTAATATCTTGTTTAAGGGTTATTGGATGAGCATCTATACTAAAAGAATAGATTAAAAATAAAAGGAGACAATTAAGGCATTTATATAGAACGTTCATAATGTTGTTTTTATATTAATTCTTGAGTTGGTAATCCAGGTTGTATGTTTCATTATCAATAGTCACCTCAATGGAGACATTATCTGAATTAGAAGGATTGTCTGTAAATGTAGCATTAATCTTGTGATTAGAGGCTGTAGTTACCGGATATAATATAGTTATATATCGTACGGGCGTATCTTTCTTTTTCTCCATGACAAGCGAATAAGCCTTTCTGACTGAGAATTTTCTGTCTGTCTGATAAGAAATTCGTCCCTCAAAAGGTTTTAATGTAATGTCCTGATTCCCAAAACTGCGGATAATCAGGTTATTATTATCTTCAAAAGTAGTATGCGCACCTGCCTCTTGAATATCCAGGTTTACATTGTTGATTGATGTCTCATCACAAAGGTGGAAATATAATTTGGAATATCCGCTAGCTGTTCCGAATCCTTCATCTACGAAAGCGAAGAATTCGACAGGCTTTTTCATATAGAAGATGGCACGTCGATGTTTGAAGTTGCTATATCCTTGGTTTTCTGTTACTATTAGTTGGTGGTTATCGTTTTCTTCCGATAATAATAATTTGCCTTGTGCCTTGTTGATATTTTCGCTTCCGGTAGCTTCATGCTCTTTCGATTGTCCCAGAACCATAGTGTTGTGTGCCTTGGTTTGGCGGAACCATCTGCGTAATTCCATTACTTCCGTATCATTTTCTTTCATATACGAGCAAACACCGGAATCCGGAAAGAAGTTACGGCCGTTGCGATATAGCTCGAACGTTCCGTTATCGAGTTGGTTGTGGCTTGAGTCTTCTAACTTGGAAGATATATTGTTACTGTGTACCAACATCGTCGATTGGGGAGTCCAACCATTGCGTAGTACATAAAATCCTGAATATTCGAATGTTTTGATTTTGCTATCGGGCGGAGTCCCTTTTCCATAGGTTTTCATGTAGTTAAGTTCTGAATCATCCGGGTACATTTCAGCGTATTTTACGAAATTCTTATTCAGAACACTTCGTGTTTTTATCCACGAATCATTGAATGCGGGACTGCAATTCCTACTTCCTTTTGTGAAGTAACTGGGATATGTAAAATGCATGACGACTTTAGTCGCTTTCAGTAGGGCGTTGTCCAGTTCCGGAGAAAGCAGATTGTCCGGTAGTTTGTTCAATTGGATGAGTCTTTTTAAATCGTATAGGCCGTCCACTATGCCTATATGATAATGGAGTGAGAGGTCATTCGTCATTCCATCTTTTAAAAATAATTTTGTGGTCTGTTCATTTATGATGTCGCATCCCGTTTTTTGCCACTGTGGGGCATTTTTAAGTTCAGGGAATAGAGTACCTGCAAATACTAATGCTACTGCCTGGCTCAGTAGAATATTGTTTTCTCCGGCATATTTGTACATAGACAAATAATCAGCGTGCTCTGCAAAGTGTATGAGGTAAAAAGACAGCCATTCAGTAGTAAAGTTAGGAGAGGATTTGAAATACTCGAATGACTCTGTTTGTCCCATGATGCGTGTGGATACTTGGAGTTGATACCATTTGAATTTGTCCGGTTTGCCATCCGGCTTGGGATTTTTGGCAATCCAGTCGGTATATACCTTTTTCCATGAGAGTATGTATTTCTCATCATGCGAGTTTTGATAGGCTTTTCCTTGAAGAGGCATCCAATTGTGACGATGCAATTGTTTCTGATATTCGTTATCAGCACCTTTTGGAGCGAATTCCCAATTGATTGTTTTATCGTTGTTTTGCAATGAATAAGGAATCTTTCTGGTTTTATCTTCCAAATAATTGTCATTGACATAAAAACGATATTCGTTTATCGCATAGTCAGCATAACCCTGTTCCGTTTCATTAAGGGTAGTAGATAGATTCGGATTTAGAATCTCGGTTCTGTTTTGGTAATAGGCAAGCAATTTTTGCATAGCTGCATCGTTATCACCGGCTTTATACAAAGCCTTCACTTCTTCTAATCCGGAATAATCAAGATTGAGAATATCAAATAAAGATTCTTCAGCATCTTCTTTCGGGGGTGTCGGTTCCTCTTTTGGCGGAATGTCGTTATTTTCTTTTTGTGAAATATCATTATCTGTACATCCTGCGAGTGTAATGATAAGAAACAGCCATATATTAATTCGGAATCTGTTTTTGCAATTCATAGTATAAACTTTAGTTTGGATAGATTTTGATTTTATATTTGAGTTGGTTATTAACTCTATGCAAATATATGGGAGAAAGTAGCCTTGTTGTTAATAGTTTTATCGAATAGTATATCAAATTTGTGTAATGATACTGTTTGATATGTATAAAGGACCGTATTCTTTCTCCAAATTATGCGGAAGTTTTAATGATTTCATCTAATTGAATTGTATAAATCATGCTATCCTTTTAGTGATTTCTTCTAATAGAGTTGACTAGTTACAGTTGAGTAACTCATGAGTTGCAGTTGTGCATCTTCTTGGAAGGACAAGTGTAACTTGGCGATTGCACAACTGTAATTCACTAATGGTAAAAAACAGGTGGAGATTATTGGTAATGTGTTGATAGATAGTGGATTCAGCGAAAAATGCAGTTTCCCGTCTGAAAAAAGCAAAATCATCCTATTGTTTTTTGTAAACTAATCTTAATTTTACCCTATATTGGGGCTTAAACCATTGATTATGAGCTTTGCCACATTTTTGTATTTCCCCGTATAATACTTAAAATAAATACAAAAATGTGGCAGATGCAAAAGTCTTGTTTCATTGCATTTATAATAGAAATTTTTCCATATTTTCGAGAGTAATTACTGTGAACTCTTTTATCTAATAACAAACTTGAATAACAAATTTCAAGTTTTTTTTTCTTCAAATCCCCAAATATCATGGTTTTTATGGATTCTATTCCGTAAAAACTATGATATTTGGGGATTTGCGTTGTTGTTTATTTATCCTTTAGCCTTCTTGATATACTCCGTAGGCAAGTATCCGAAATACTTCTTGAAACTTGTAGCAAAGTAAGACGGTGTGTTGAATCCTACCATCGTACTGACTTCGGCTACTGTATAACGTCCGTCCTTCAGTAATTTGGCAGCCTCATTAAAGCGAATCTTGCGTATAAAGTCGATAGTCGATTCACCTGTGATAGCTTTTAATTTCAGGTGTAGATTGGAACGGCTCATATTCATTTCTCTTGCAAACTCGTCGGTAGAGAATTCTATATTGTCCATGTTCTTTTCTACAATGGTAACGGCGCGTTTCAGCAAGGCTTCATCCATGGCATTGAACGTAATTTTCTCCGGTTCCACTTCCAACGATTTGGAATAACGCTCGAGCATACGTCTGCGGGTACGCATCATGTTCTGTATCTTCGTAGTCAGTATGGTAAGAGAGAATGGTTTGGGGATATAGTCATCCGCACCCATTTGCAAACCTTCCATTTGATCCTTGGTTTCGCTTTTGGCTGACAGGATAATAACCGGGATATGGCAAGTACGGATATTCTGCTTCACATTCTTACATAGTTTGATACCATCCATTACAGGCATCATCACATCAGTAACAATAATATCAACTTCATTATCTTTCAGTTTCTCCAGAGCTTCCTCACCGTTTCCGGCTTCCAGTGTATTAAACAGCTCGGAAAGTCCGCTGCTGAGATAATGTCGGATTTCGTTATTGTCTTCTACGATAAGAATTGTTCCCCGTTTTTTGTCACCTGATTCTATGGCTTCATTTTCCACCTTTTCCGTATCAATGAAATACATCTCTTTGGAATTGGTAGAATATACCTGTTCTTCTTCGTTTTTGCTATCATTGGAAGCTAATTCGGATGGCTTGTAGGTATTTATATCCTGCGGAAGATATACGGAGAATGTACTGCCTTGTCCCTCTTCACTATCCAATTCGATACGGCCATGATGCAACTCTACCAAACGTTGTACCAATGAAAGACCTATACCACTTCCTACATGCTCACTTTCAACCTGATAGAAGCGTTCGAATATCTTTCCCTGTTTGTTGATAGGAATACCGATACCGGTATCGCTGACTTGCAGTACCAGGCAATTATCTTCCTCTTTCAGAGTCACGGTGATACTTTGCCCGCCTTCTGTATATTTGAAAGCATTTGAAAGCAGGTTATTGACTATCAGTTCCAAGTAATTAGGATCGAAAAGTTCTTCTTTGTCTTCCAATTCGGAATGGAGAGTATAGGTTATCTTTTTGTGGCGCGCCAGCTTGTCATAGAACAGGAAATTATCATGTATCAACTGGTGGGCATTCTCTTTCTTCACCTTTAATTCGAATACTCCAAGTTCAGCCCGGCGATAATCCATCAACTGATTGACAAGATGCAGCAGACGATTGGCATTTCGCTGGATATACTCCAGTTGGTTCCGTGTCCAGCGGTCGCTTATCTTGTTGATAATTTCCTGTAAAGGAGCTAAGATGAGGGTCAGCGGAGTACGCAACTCATGAGAAATATTGATGAAGAAACGCATCTTCATCTGGTTGATTTCTTCCTGGTGTTCCTTGTCCCTGCGTTCTATTTCCAGTTCCGCTTCCATGCTTTTCCGCATCCAGAAGAAACGGAATACGAAAGTGATGAAACCGATGAAAGTGGCGAGGAAAAGAAGTATCGCCCACCAAGTCTTGTACCATATGGGCAGGACTATGATTTCGAGTACGGTGGGAGTCATATTCCATTTTCCGTCGCTATTGGCAGCCTTTACGAGGAAATGATAAGTACCTTGCGGTAGGTTGGAGTAGGAGACAGAACGTTTGTCTGTCAGATAATACCACTCTTTGTCATAACCTTCCAGCTTATAGGCAAATGTATTGTGCTGTCCCGAAATATAGTTGGATACAACGAACTCGATAGTAAAAGCTGTTTGCCATGATTTCAATGTGATACTTTCCGTTTCATTGATGTTTTTGGTCAGAATACCAGTCTCGTCATCCGGACGGACTGTTTTGTTGAACAGTTGCAGTTTGGTTATTACTACTGGCGGAGTATAAGGGTTGTCCAGCAGTAATTCCGGACGGAAAGTTGTGATACCGTTGATACCACCGAAATACATCTGCCCGCTGGAAGTACGGCAGTACGAGGAAGTATTAAACTGATTACTTTGCAAACCATCTGATTCAGTAAAGTTACGGAACTTTTCACTCTCCGGGTTAAAGCAGGAAATACCCCGGTTGGTACTTAGCCAAAGACGTCCGAAGGTATCTTCCAAAATACCATAGACTACATTATTAGGCAGGCCATTGGACGTAGTATATCGTTTGATTTTCTTCTCTTTTTCATTAAAACAGTAAACTCCTTCGCGTGTACCTACCCAAACGATACCGTTATTAGCTTCATAAATGCAGTTGGTGAACATCTTGGTGACAGGAGATGCGGGGAGAACAGGAGCTTTTTGTATCTCTAATCCTTGTTGCTGAAAGACCGATACGCCTTCCTCGCCACCAATCCAAAGCCGTTTGCGTGAGTCTCTGAATAAAGTCGTGATTTGCTGGGAAGTGAATGGAGTACCATCCTTTTCTTTATCTATGGTCGTGAAACTTTGTTTATCGGGATTGAAACTGACTAAAGCACTCAATGTTCCTAACAGGAGATTGCCGCCCTCGTCAGGGATAATTGCATATACATTTTCATTTACCAACTGGCTGTTAGTCTGGTTGAAACTTTCCATTCGTCCGCTGTTACGGTGAAGGACAGTCAGCCCGCCGGCATGGGTACCGATATAAACAAGTGATTTTTGCTCATCTACATATACGGCTTTTATATTATTGGAACCAATTCCTATTTCCCGTTCATTTTCCTGTAACGCATAATGGGTGAACTGTTGCGTTTTAGTATTATACAGATTCAGCCCGCCATCATTGGTTCCTATCCACAGATTCTTATCCTTATCTTCCACAATGCAGCTTACTACATTGTCACTCAATGAATTCTTATAAGGAATACGCTGTATAGTCTTGAACCGGTTGCGAATGGGATGGTAATAGTTTAGTCCGCCGAAATAAGTCCCGAGCCACATACCTCCCTGGGAATCCATGAAGATACTGCGTACCGAGCGTTGCGACAAGCTACCTCTTTCTACCGGACTGCTACTATACGAAATAAACGAATCACTTGCCTCACGATAAATATTCAAATCATTGAATGTTCCTATCCATAAACGGTTTTGTGAATCCAGTGCCAGCGAACGGATATAATTGGAACTGATACTCTTAGGATTGGAAGAGGAATGGAGATATGTCTTTACTTCTTTGGTTTTCGGATTGAACAGAAGCAGGCCGGCTCCTTCGGTAGCTATCCATATACGGGTAGGAGATTGTTGCAGGATAGATTGAATCCGTTTGGTATCCAATATAGGAGTTACCTTTTCCAGGCTCTTCTGAGGGATGGAGTAGCTGTAAAGCCCGTTCTCCATCGTGCCGATATAGATTACATCGCCATGCCTGTAGAGGGCGGTAGCTATAATCTTGTGCATGGCTGTGCTGAAAGAATCGTCCACGAATTTGGATTCTTTTATATCGAACATGATAAGCCCTTCCAGTGTGCTTATAAGCAACTGTTCCGGTGATATTTCAGCGATACCGTTGATCTGTTGCCGCTTGCCTTTCTTCTCGTAGAAAAAGTTTTTGAATTGGTCTTTTTCTTCATCATACCATGACAAGCCGTCCCGCGTACCTATCCAAACCCGTCCCTGACTATCTGTCTTTACGATTCGTGAAATGTCATTGGCGATACTGTTAGGATCGTCTTCATTATGCTGGTAAACCGTAAATGCATACCCGTCATATTTGTTCACGCCGTCATAAGTCGCAAACCACATATTGCCACGCTTGTCCTGATCAATGGCGAATACGGTACTTTGCGACAATCCTTCATTGATGGAAATATAGGAAAAATTGATTTGCTCCGGAATTTGAGAAAAGGCAGAATTAGTTCCTATACACAGAAAGAACAAACAGATTACTATATTTTTAAGGTAGCTCATTATTAGGTCATAAGATTAATAATGGCACCAAAGATAATAAAATCTTTTGTATGCTGTGTAATTTGGCCGGGAAACTATACTATTTTTCCCGGATTATGTTAAATGTCTTTTTTCATTATTAGTCGATTTTCGTTGTCGATACGTTGGTAAGATATTTCATTCATAATGCTGCGAATGAGAAATATCCCCAAACCACCGATGGGACGTTCCTCGATTGGGAGTGTGATATCTATATCTTCTACTTGTGTCGGGTCAAAAGAAGCTCCTTTGTCCGTAAGAAGGAAAATAAGCTGCTTGTCGGTAGAGTTGACTTTCAACAGAATCGTATGCTGTTCCTGAGGTGGATAAGCATACATAATAATGTTAGCTACGGCTTCTTCTAGTGCGAGATTGATATTCATGGTCGTTTCGGCGGATAAAGACAATTCTTCACCTACTTCTTCTATAAAACTGGCTAAAACAGTAATTTCGTTCAGATCGTTTGAGATTCTTATTTCTTTTTCCATAATAGTGTGTTACTTAACTGTTTTTTCTTCGGGTTCATATTGAATGAGTAAAATGGTCAGGTCATCGCTGGCTTCAGCTTCTTTGACATGATCTGCGATAGAGCTGACAATAACGTCAACTGTGGTACGTACATTCGACGAAGTATTAGCGGATAGGACTTCCAGTAATTTGTTGTCTCCATATAATTCTTTTTCTGTATTTTCGGCTTCTGTTATACCATCGGTATAAAGGAATAATTTGCTTCCCTTTTCCAGTGTGATTTCCGCGTCCGTATAGGCGAAATCCTCAATGACTCCGACAAATATCTGAGTAGGGAATTCCAGGAATGACACATGTTTGTCGGGAAGAATAAGTATAGGCGGGTTATGTCCGGCATTGCAAAGTTTCATCACACCAGTTTCCAAATCAAGTATCCCGACAATAAGTGTGACAAACATATTGGATTCATTATTATCGGAAATGGAGTTATTCATCTCAGTCACAATCTCAGCCGGTGAAAGCACCTGATGGGATAAGGTACGGAATAGACTGCGGGTGATAGCCATAAACAGGGAAGCCGGAACTCCTTTCCCGGACACATCACCAATCAGGAAATAAAGGCGGTTGCCATCCATATAGAAGTCATATAGGTCACCGCCGACTTCCTTGGCAGGTTTCAATATAGCATGTAAGTCCACATCGTTGCGGTCGGGATAAGGCGGGAATATTTTAGGAATCATTCCCATCTGTATGTCCCTGGCTATGGAAAGCTCGCTTTCAATCCGTTCTTTGCTGGCAGTCGTTTCTTTCAATTCATTGACGTAAGTAGACAGGGATTTTTGCATATAGGCCAGCGAATCGTGCAAATCCTTGAGTTCGTCTTTGGAATGAACCTGGGGCAATGTGACGTCAAATCGCCCGGTTGCAATTTCGCGGGCAGCATCGGAGAATTTCTTTAACGGGCGGACAAGCCGGCAGATAATGCTATATACAATGATAAACAGGACCAGGATACCGGTTAGAAAAGTATAAATGATCTTTCGGGAAGTGCTGTCCAGTTCCTGAAGAATTATCTTACTTGGGCAGACTGTACATATCGACCAGCCGATTCCCGGGATAGCCGTGTAGAAAGCATATGAATCCGTTCCTAAATTATCAATATGCATGGTTCCGGTTTGTCCTGCCAGCATTTCTCGTCCGATATGTTCCTGTGCATGATTCTCAGTAGAGAAAGCTTCGGTAAATACAGTTTCGTTCAGAATCTTGCTCCGGTCCTCGTGTGTCAGAAAACTTCCGTTACGGCTAAGCAGGTAGGTATAGCTGGTGGGGTAGGGTTTCAGTGCACTGATATTGTCTGTGAATTGTGACAGTGATATGCTGGCGATAAATATAGCATATAATTCGCCACGATTATTATACAGCGGCTTGGAGTAAGTACTCATAATGATATTTCCACCACCGTCATCATAATAAGGTTCACTCCAGTAGTCTTGTTTCAGCATTTTGGGAATAAGATACCAATCCATGTGCAGATAGTCATAATTCTGGCTTCCGAGTACTTGATAGGAGATTTTATTATTACGAAATGAAACATAAGGCATGAAATATTTACCCTTCTCTTTATAATAATCCGGCACGAACGCTATGCCGCTTCCTACGATGAGCGGATTGTTTTTTATGATAGAGGTAATGATATTATGCAGTGAGTCCGGTTGCTCTATGTTTTTTTCCAGTACCCATACGGACTGGTTGATGGTGGTTTCTACAGAATTTAACTGGCTGGTTATTTCCGTGGTGATGTTGTTCAATAGGCTGTGAGTACGTTCAATGGCGAAATTCGTTACTTTCTCATGGCTATATTTATAAAATAGTCCCATGATTGTGGCAAAGACAATCAGTGTGAACGACAGTACGTAAATACTGAGCCGGGTTGCAAAAGAACGGGAGTATGTGTGTTTCATTGTGTGGTAGTTATTTAACAAAGTTCTCGTAAAGGAGAGTATTTGCCTTTTTGGCATCGGCAGGAAATAAAATATCAGTTGCCATATTAAACCCTTCACGGCTCAGCCGATAGGGGCGTTCACCGTTCTTGTCCGTTTGAAGCCGGAGTATTTCATCCAGCATTTTGCTTTGATGATATCGGTTGGTTCCTATATTGTAGCGATGTACTTGTTCCATTACGATATTCAATGCCCCTTCACGATGCTCATACGCCCAGTTCCATCCACGGATGGAAGCCCGTACCAGTTTCTGTATCGTTTCCGGATGCTTCTTGTAGAACTGTTCGGTTACATAGAGCCCGTCCTCGGGCAAATCGTATCCGTAATCGGCAAAACGCATGACGTGGGTAGAATCTATCTGCATGCCACATTCTGCCAGTTGCGGAAACTCATTATAACTTCCTATCATACAAATGTCCACTGCTTTTGCCAGGAAGAGATTGATGCCACTGTTGAAACGTATCCAGTTGACTTGAAGCAGATACTTATTGGCAACCTGATCCAATAGTTCCTGGCTGAGATGGTTCCATACAGCTATTTCTTTGTATTGCAAGGATGAAATACCTTTTAGAGGTGAATGGCTGACGAGCATCAGGCTGTTTCTCTGAGACGTTTGCATGACATTCACGATTTGTTTGCCGGCAAGACATTCCATTAAAGCTTGCGATAGATTAGTGATAATCGCTTGCGGTTCTTCTTCTTTGAGATAGAGGAATGAATTTTCGGAATGAGACGGGTGCTTGATATGTACATCAAGTCCTTCCTCTTTATAAAAGCCCATTTTTTCGGCTGCATAATAACCGGCAAATTGTGCTTGTGCTGTCCATTTGGGAATTAAGGTAATGGATTGCGCATTCGCCATATCCGACAGCAGGAATATGGCTGCCAGGGCAACGCTAATGATATGAACGGCTTTCATGGTATCCGGAACTAACGGATAGTGAAAAGACCGGAACATCCTGTCATATCGAATATTTTCCGTATTTCCGGTTTCATGGCTTCCAAGACGAGCTGCCCGTTGTGCTGGGTAATGTTTTTCTGAAGTGTAATCAGGCTGCGTAGCCCGGAACTGCTGATATATGACAAACCTTCGCAATTGACAATGATGTCGGGGGACTGGCTGTTTATAAGAGGTTGTATAACAGCATTGAATTCATTGGTGTTTGCCGTGTCCAGCCGTCCTTCAACAGTGAGTATCGTAACTTCTTCTATTTGGCATAGATTTGTTTTCAGTGTAGCTTCCGGCTTGAAATCCATCTCTATATTTTTAGTCAGAATTAATTCGTTATGATTATCTACGGAGTGATATTCCACCTTGTCCATTGTACGCCGAATCAGGAAGAGTCCCAACCCTTGTGTTAATTGTTGGTCGAGAGACTGTGCGTTTGCGGGTGTTTCTTTGTCTGTGGGGTCAAATGAAATACCGTCGTCAATAATATGGGTAAGCAACATTCCGGGAGCAATTGAAGTGCGCAGGATGATTTCACTTTTCTTATTGGCAGGGTAACCGTAGCGGATAATATTGGTAATCGCTTCTTCAATGGCAAGGTTGATACTCATTGTAATGCCTGCCGGCAATTGCAGTGACATTCCTAATTCTTCTATAAACTGCGCGATTCTTGTAACTTCATCCAACTGATTGTCAATGATGATTTCTTTTTCCATGTTTTTTAAGTAGCGTGTCATATTCAATAGCTTTGTTTGAGTGAATGTTTTGACAAATGTACGGCTTTCAGTTAAGAATAGGAAATTAATTAACCTGAAATCCTTCCCGTTTTATCGAAAATCTTTAAAATAGGACATATTTTAGTCGAGGAAATGCTAATGAAAGAAAATAAATAAGCCCGGACAGTGAATCTGCCGGGCTTGTTTTTATGTATGACTTGATTTTGAAATCGGAAAGATTATTTAGCTAAATCGCCTATCTCATCCAAGTTCTTCTGAATATCTTCATCTGTCAATGCGTAGTTGACCAAATCGCCGGCCAAGTATTTGTCATAAGAAACCATATCAATCAATCCATGACCGGAGAGGTTGAACAGGATCACTTTTTCCTCTCCTGTTTCCTTGCACTTGTTGGCTTCGCGAACAGCAGCGGCGATGGCATGGCAGGATTCCGGAGCCGGAATAATACCTTCCATTTGTGCAAACAGGCAACCGGTTTCGAATGATTCCAACTGTTGGATATCCACTGCTTCCATCAAGCCGTCTTTGAGTAACTGGGAAACGATAACACCTGCGCCGTGATAGCGAAGACCACCAGCATGGATATGGGCCGGAGCAAAATTATGTCCTAATGTAAACATCGGAAGCAGCGGAGTATATCCTGCCTCGTCGCCAAAGTCATATTGGAATTTACCGCGTGTCAGTTTCGGGCATGAAGCGGGTTCGGCTGCAACGAAACGGGTTTTCTTTCCTTCTAGGATATTATGACGCATGAAAGGGAAGGAGATACCGCCAAAGTTGGAACCGCCACCGAAACAACCGATGACTACATCGGGATATTCGCCAGCCATCTCCATTTGCTTTTCAGCTTCCAGACCGATAATTGTCTGGTGAAGAGCTACGTGGCTAAGTACTGAACCGAGTGTATATTTACAGTTAGGTGTCATTTGTGCCAGCTCGATAGCTTCCGAGATAGCTGTACCCAACGAACCCTGGTAAGTGGGATGTGCAGTCAGAATATCTTTACCTGCACGGGTAGACATAGACGGAGAAGGGGTAACCTGTGCACCGAAAGTCTGCATGATGCTGCGGCGGTAAGGTTTCTGTTCGTAGCTGATTTTTACCTGATAAACGGCTGCTTCCAAACCGAATACTTTAGCTGCGTAAGAAAGAGCGGCTCCCCATTGTCCGGCACCGGTTTCGGTGGTGACGTTGGTAACGCCTTCCTGCTTGCAATAATAAGCCTGCGCCAAAGCGGAATTCAGTTTGTGAGAACCGATAGGGCTTACACTTTCATTCTTGAAATAAATATGCGCTGGAGTACCGAGTGCTTTTTCCAGTCCGTAGGCACGTACCAACGGAGTACTGCGGTAATATTTGTACATTTCGCGAACTTCTTCCGGTATTTCAATCCATGCGTCAGTCTGGTTCAGTTCCTGGCGGGATAGTTCTTCCGCGAAAATAGGAAACAGGTCTTCTGCTTTCAGTGGTTGCTTGGTTCCCGGATGCAACGGCGGCATCGGTTTGTTTACCATGTCAGCCTGAATGTTGTACCAGTAGTGTGGAATTTCTTCTTCCGGTAGGATATACCGTTTTCTTTTGTCACTCATAATATTGTGGTTTTTAATTTTCTGCTGCCAAATGTAGACAAAATTTTTAATATTCGGATAATTTTGTCAACAAAGAATCGGTTTCGATTGTTATTTTAGTTAAGTTTGCACGACGTTATAAAAAATATGATATGAAGATTTATCATAAATTCTTGTTATACCAAAACAAACTACTGAAACCTTATATACGTATTATACTAGGCTTGGTAGAAGCATTAACCTATTTGGCGTCTCTTGCGCTGATTGTCGGGGTTATTTACGAACATGGCTTTCCGCTGTCGGTAGATGAAATAGCGAAAATACAAGTCCTGTATAAAGCCGTATGGGTTATTTTTCTGATTGATGTTACCCTGCACATTTCTCTTGAATACCGGAGTACCAAAAAGCAATACCGGAGGTTGGCATGGATATTGAGCGGCTTGTTGTATCTTACTTTGATACCCGTCATTTTCCATCGACCGGAAGAAGAAGGGGCTATTCTGCAACTTTGGGAGTTTCTGCATGGGAAGTTCTATCATTTGGTATTACTGTTGATTTTTTCTTTGTTAAACCTCTCCAACGGACTGGTACGCCTGTTAGGACGCCGTACCAATCCGTCTTTGATATTGGCTGTCAGTTTTCTTGCTATTATCCTGATTGGTACAGGGCTGTTGATGTTGCCACGATGTACGGTGAACGGTATTACCTGGGTAGATTCGTTGTTCACGGCTACGAGTGCGGTATGTGTCACGGGGTTGGTTCCGGTGGATGTCTCGACTACATTTACTACCGGTGGCCTTGTTGTCATCATCTTATTGATTCAGATAGGCGGATTGGGAGTTATGACTTTGACCAGCTTCTTTGCCATGTTCTTTATGGGAAATACTTCCCTTTACAATCAGTTGGTTGTCCGTGATATGGTCAGTTCCAATTCATTAGGTTCGTTGTTGTCCACTTTATTATATATACTGGGATTTACCTTGGTGATTGAAGGTATCGGCATGATTTCTATTTGGTTCAGTATTCACGGTACGCTTGGAATGAATCTTGAAGATGAATTGGCTTTCTCCGCTTTCCATTCTATTTCCGCCTTCTGTAATGCAGGATTCTCCACACTTTCCGGGAATTTGGGAAATTCCATGGTTATGACTAATCATAATTGGTTGTTTATATCCGTTTCTTTGCTGATTATCCTGGGCGGTATCGGTTTCCCTATTCTGGTAAATTTCAAGGATATAGTATTGTATCATTTGCGCCATTTTTGGAAGTTTGTACGTACCCGCAAGCTGGAAAAGCACAGAATGCTCCATCTTTATAATCTGAATACGAAGATTGTATTGATAATGACTTTCCTGCTGCTGGTTATAGGTACACTGGCAATTGCTGCTTTTGAATGGAATGCTTCTTTTGCCGGAATGCCCGTCGCAGATAAATGGACGCAGGCTTTCTTTAATGCAACTTGTCCCAGAACAGCCGGCTTCAGCAGTGTCGACCTGGCTTCTTTGAGTGTACAGACATTATTGGTTTATCTGGTATTGATGTGGATTGGTGGTGGGGCACAATCTACTGCCGGTGGTGTCAAGGTAAATGCTTTTGCGGTAGTCGTCCTGAATCTTGTAGCTGTGTTACGTGGTTCAGAGCGCGTGGAAGTATTCGGCAGAGAACTCTCTCACGATTCTATCCGGCGTTCCAATGCGACGGTGGTCATGTCATTGGGAGTACTGTTCCTCTTTATCTTTATATTGAGCATCCTTGAACCGCAGGCATCATTGATGGCGTTGACTTTCGAATGTGTCTCGGCGCTTAGTACGGTAGGTTCCAGTCTGAACCTGACTCCCAAATTATGTGATGCAAGTAAGTTATTAGTAGCCTTATTGATGTTTATCGGGCGTGTGGGCTTGATTACGTTGATGCTCGGAATTGTGAAACAGAAAAAGAATACAAAATACCGTTATCCGAGTGATAACATAATCATAAACTAAAGATATGAAATATATTATTATCGGTTTAGGAAATTACGGCTATGTGTTGGCCGAAGAATTATCAGCACTGGGACACGAGATTATTGGTGCGGATATAAGTGAAAGCCGTGTGGACAGTATCAAAGATAAGATTGCCACTGCATTTGTGATTGACGCAACGGATGAACAATCTTTATCAGTACTTCCGTTGAATAGTGTGGACGTGGTCATTGTCGCGATTGGCGAGAATTTCGGTGCGTCTGTACGTGTAGTAGCCTTGTTGAAACAGAAGAAAGTGGACCGTATCTATGCCCGTGCGATTGACGGTGTGCATAAGGCGGTACTGGAAGCTTTCAGTCTGGAGAAGATATTGACACCGGAAGAAGATGCTGCCCGCAGCCTGGTGCAATTGCTTGATTTCGGAACAAACATGGAAGGTTTCCGTATTGATTCGGAATACTATGTCGTAAAGTTCACTGTGCCGAAAAAGTTTGTGGGATACTTTGTCAATGAACTGAACTTGTATGAGGAATTCCACCTGAAACTTATCGGACTGAAACGGGCGGATAAAGTAACCAATTGTCTGGGTGTTTCTCTGACGGAACTTCATGTGAAGAACGAACTGCCGGAGAACGAGAAAGTAGAAGAGGGAGATGAACTGGTTTGCTACGGTAAATACCGGGATTTCCAGTCTTTTTGGAAAGCTATTTGATGATTATTCATGTTAACTTATAAAATAAAATGCGATTAAGAAGACTATTATTGCCAGCTATTTTGCTGTTGGTTTCTGTTTTTGTGAAGGCACAAAAAAGTAATGAATTTACGGTGTTGCAATGGAATGTGTGGCAGGAAGGTACTATGATACCGGGCGGATATGATGCTATCATCAATGAGATAGTCCGTTTGAAGCCGGACTTTGTGACTTTCAGTGAGGTGAGGAATTATAATAAAACGAATTTTACGGCACGTGTGTGTACATCACTTCAGGAAAAAGGATTGAAGTATTATTCTTTTTATAGCTATGACACCGGCTTGTTAAGCAAACACCCTATTACGGATTCTTTGACCGTTTTCCCAGAGAAGGACGACCATGGAAGTATTTATCGTCTGACAAGCTCCGTGAACGGGAAAAAGGTAGCGGTTTATACGGCACACCTGGATTATCTGGATTGTGCATATTACAATGCCCGTGGTTATGACGGCTCTACATGGAAAGAAACTCAGTTACCTGCGTCAGTAGAGGAAATTTTGAAGATGAATGTAGCTTCTCAAAGGGACGACGCGATTCGTATGTTCATAGTCCAAGCTGAAAAAGACCTTGCTAATGGCTATCAGGTGATTGTAGGCGGTGACTTTAACGAACCTTCCCATCGCGACTGGATAGAAGAAAACAAGAACTTGTATGACCATAACGGTTTTGTTGTTCCCTGGACGGTAACTACTTTACTGGAAGAAGCTGGTTTTATTGACAGCTATCGCAAGATTTATCCTAATCCTCTGACGTATCCGGGATTTACCTATCCTTCGGATAACTTGGCAAAAACTCCGGAAAAGATAACATGGGCTCCTAAAGCGGACGAACGGGACAGGATTGATTTTATCTTCTATAAAGGAAAAGGCTTGAAGGCGAAGAAAGCAGTTTTATTTGGTCCGAAAGAATCTATCGTCCGAGCCCAGCGTGTAGAGGAAACGTCAAAAGATAAGTTTATATTGCCGCTTGATGTGTGGCCTACGGATCATAAAGGATTGTTGGTGACATTTATTTGCAAATAATAAGGCCTTATTGGAAATATATCTAAGGCTTGTCCGGTTATTGTAGTTCCGGTTTGCAATGATTAATGACCACGGGATGAAGTTTAACACTACATTTCGTGGTCGTGAAGTTTAGTTGCACAATTACACTTTGTGAAGTTTCCGGTTTTCGCTGGTCGAACACAAAATTTCCCAGACTGTAAAAGATAGGTTTACCTTTATAGTATTCTTCTTTCTGAATGACATGCGGGTGATGCCCGATGATAGCGTCTGCTCCGGCACGGATAAGCTGATGTGCCCCTTTTCTTTGGGAAAGGGTAGGTAGGCGTTGATATTCCACTCCCCAATGGAGAACAACTACGACATAGCTTTCGGGATTCTGCCGTTTGAAGTTTCTTATTTCCGCTTCCAATTCTACTATGGGCTGTTGGCAGACGCCGGGACTATTTTCCAGATATACCCAGTTTTCCAAAGGAAGCGTCACGGAATTATAGAGGGCTACTTTTATCTTTTTTTTCTGAATGAGTATCGGTTGGCAACTTTCTGAAGCAGTCTCTCCATAACCTGTCGGAGTGATTCCGGCGGATAAAAGATGATGATAAGTGTCTGTTAATCCGCTTCGTCCCTGGTCCATGGTATGATTGTTAGCCATCGCGGCGTGGGTGATGCCTGCTTGGGCTAAGGCTTCTGTCCATATCGGTTCAGCACGGAAGATGTATTTTTTGTGTAGTGGTGAACGAACGGGAGTGATAGGACATTCCAAATTGATGACTGTTGCATCCAGGGAGCGAAAAAGTGGTGTTACCGATTCAAATAGATGTTCGACACCCTTTTTCTGAATTTTCTGACGCACACCTCTATCTAGAAGAACATCTCCCGTAAAAGCGACAGAGAGACATTCTTCCGCAGAGTGTTGACAGGCAGTCAGCATTAATAATGTTATTCCGATACAACCTGTTATCCGGCTAATCCTGTGAAAGCTCATTAACAGCCGGAGCTATAAAAGATTCTGTCATTGACATGAGGCTCTTTCTCTATCAGGATATTTTTCATCCATTCCGGTACGGCAGGTGCTTTTTTATCTTCCAGCATTTTCTGCCATTCTTCGTCAGTAAGCCTTGTGTCCAACGGCTGGACAAACTCATAATAGCTGAAGGTAGCGCCACGGGTGAGGTAAAGATTACCTTCTATTTCTACTATTACATAAATATTGTTGGCGTTTCCCGTTGCTACGTGCAGTATTCCGCTCTTATTGCAGCCCATTATATTACGGGTGTAGATATCGGCAACTACGGCTATCGATTTGTCCGGTCCTTGTACTAAAGACCAGTTATCCAAATGCAAATCCGGGTCAATAACAGATAGAGTAAAGTATTCGATACTGCTACCCATATATTCGAGCGTCCGGTATTCCGGTTCCGTAAGTTTCTCACCCCTTAATTCTTTTTCGGTTACTTGAATCAGGAAGTTAACATAATCGTTGAGCTGTTCAGTTTTGCCTTTCAGGTCGTCAGTCAGGCAGCTATTCTGTTGTAAGATTAATAGGGTTGCCTGAAGAATACCTGACATTTTTTTCCAGAAAGGCAAATTAGGTTCTACATATCCTACTACGATTGGGTCGGGAGGTCCGGCGCCGCCACATTCCGCTGCCATTGGCTGTTCTCCGTAGAGTATGGCATCATGTTTCAGCTCTGCCCAGGATGCAAGAGCGGTATTCAGGTTCTTATATTCCCATTCGGGTGTTTGCATGAATCCCGGATTATTTTTGTCCGTTTGTTGCATGGTGAACAGGCTTTTCATCCATAGTTCATAGACTGAAACTTGTGTGGGCTTAGTCGTCTTGAATTTATCTTTCAGCTTCTGCAATTCTTTGGAATATTCGCTCCAGTTGTCCGGCTCTTTGTAAAAGTCGGTCAGCAAGGTTTCAGCAGAACTTACTCCGAAGGCAGCGAATACATCCAAGCCTTTCGGATAGGCTCGTTGGCTATTAGGATTGACATCTACCAATTCCTGAATCACTTCATTGTCTGCGAGATACCGTTGTGGCATAAAGTTTATTTTGTCCCGGCAAGAGATTTCTATTTTGGGCTTTATCTTGTTTTTATGTTTGGCTAATTCAACAAGAGCTTGGTTCACTTTCTCTATTTGTTCCGGTGTCAGTGCATCTTCAATATGTCCGGCATTATTCTTTTCCAGAATTTGGGCGATATCAGAGATAGACAGGTTATCAGTTTCCCCCATTAGGAAAGTAAGCGGGGTGTAGATACGTTGATATAGTTCTTTCAGTGGCGTTTTATCTGCACTTTTATAGGTGCAAAGTACGGCTGCTTGAAAGATAGCACGTTTTAATTGGTCTTGTTGTTCCCTGCAAAAACAAGCTGTCTGAAGCCACATCATCGCTTTGAAGTATGCCTGTAATTGCGGTTCTCGTGTATAATGTCCGCGAGGTTTGAAAAGGCTGTACGGGAAGTATGCATCCTTGTATGAAAGAAATTCAGAGAGGTCATCTTTTTGTGCATTAATGCGTTTTATTTCTTCCTGATATTCTTTCTCATATTTGATGGGGACTGTAATCGTTTTATTTGTCAGCAGATAATAAGGAATGGCATAGAAGGTAGCTGCATATTCTGCCATATCTTTCAGGGACTCGTCTTCCGTCTGTTCAGCCAGTTTTACGCAAGTCTCATTGAAATATCGGCACAGTATTTCGAGTGTAGGGATGATATGTTGTTTTTCCAGACTTTTCAGGATATAGGAAAAATACATATGGAATGCTTGCAAATACAGGTCGGTGGTGATAAAGTTAGGCACCTGGCGATAGTCATTTTCTTCGTAGGCATGAAATAACTGTAAGTTGCTGCCTTCTGTAATGACAAAATTGTTCTGTTGTAGTTTATCCAGCAGCTCCTGGTCGATATCCTCGAATTGGAACAGATTGACGATATTATTCGTATTTCCCAAATAGTAGGAATCCCGTTGAGTGAATTGTTGCTGGCGTAGTTCCGCCATGCGTGCATCGACGCGCTCTACGAAAGCCTTTTCTTCGGGGGTAAGGCTGACTTCCTCATAACTTTCAGGGAACTTTATGTTCGGGTCTATATTGTCCCATAAACTCCATACAAGTCCACTGTACCATTCCGTATTGGCGGAGAAAAAAGCATTAATATCTGCTTCCATGAAATGATAGCCATGCATGGCATACGGATAACTGCGCAATAACCGCAGTTCCTGAAAAGAGTAACGGCAGATATCCTGCTTTAAATCAATGGATTGGGGCAGAACAGTATCAGTCAATAACCAGAAAGTGGAACGTGCAACTGTATCTGTCTGTACAGACACAGACGTCGTTTGGTTACTTTTGTTTTTGTTCTTGCATCCGCAAAGAATAAGCAACAGTGTGCAGGTGAATAATAATAGTCGTTTCATGTTTATTTATATTCTATTAATGGCTCTGTATGTTAAGATAATATCACTTAATGTTTGAGAATACGTACAGCCTCTCGTTTTTCAACTTCTCGTTTCAGATATCGTTTGAAGTCCAGACCGAATCCTCTCCATATATATTCTGCAATTAGAAAATTCCCGCTACGTTCCCGTTCCATAGTTCGTATTCGTACGGGAGTTTCTTCACGGACGATTCTAAAGTCTTCCAATGGCTGCGCTACTCTTGAACCCAACCAAAGCGGGCGGATATAAGCCTCATCTGCAATCCGGTAGATAAATAATCGTTTGTTCGGTTTAGGGTCAAACCTTGTCGGTTTGATAACTCCGACTACGATTTCGGGCACACCGTTTCCTGTGATATCTCCGTAATCGAATTGATAGACAGGGTAGGGTAATTTCCATGTAGAGTGACTGGGACGGTCTGTGTTTAGGCGGATAACATAGAGTGAGTCGGATTCTCTATTCAGGGATACTTCCAAGTGTCTCTGTTCAACTTTCCATTCAAACCTGTTGGTATCTTTGCGGCATGAACAGAATATGGGCAATAACCCTGTTAGGATAAGGAAATAAATCCTGTGTGACATATCCGTGACTTTTTCTCTTGCAAAGATAGATATTAACTTGTATTTATAAAGTCCTTTTCTTGTAAAAGTAGAATTCCTGTATGGATTTATAATTAAAAAAAACACCAGATTACTTCCTGTAGAAGTGAATCTGGTGGTTATACTCAATATTGTTTGGTATGTATTATTTCGTTTGAATACGAATATTTCCGGCTTTCACACCGCTTGCCTTGGCAGTCAGTGCGATTTCTCCGGCTGTCTCATCTGTCTGTACAATGGCCGTCAACATTCCGTAGAAAGCGTGCATCTTCGGGAGATGGAATTGTTGCAAATTGGTGGGGTCGCCATTGGCGACTGCCCGGAATTTCCCGGCTCCTTTTACGGAGAAGTTTATCAGGCGGCTGTCGGCAGGGCAGAGGTTACCGTCTTTGTCTACTACTTTCACAGTGACATAAGCCAAGTCTTTTCCGTCAGCAGCCAGTTCGTTGCGGTTGCTGGTCAGTTCGATATGATGAGGCTTTCCGGCAGTACGGACTGTCTTTTCTGCTGCAACTTTTTCGTCTTTGTTATAGGCTACTACTTTAACTTCGCCCGGTTCATATACAGCATCCATCCACATCAAGCGGTAACGGCTTTTCAAGGAACTGTTGTTCTTGCTTTGTTTGCCATAGCTTTTTCCGTTGATAAACAGTTCGGCTGTCGGGTAGTTGGTATATACGAATACCGGAGTTACTTCACCTTCACGTCCCGGCCAAGTCCAATGAGGAAGAATATGCAGCGTCTCTGCATTTTTGTTCCATACGCTACGATAGAGATAGTAACGGTCTTTAGGAATACTGGCAAGGTCGATAATACCAAACATGGAACTATGATTCGGCCATGAATTGACATCATAAGGCGAGGGTTCACCCAGATAATCGAATCCTGTCCATACGAACTGCCCGATAGTCCAGTGGTTATCATCAGCCAAGGCAAAATCTTCATCCGGAATATTTGACCACGGACACACTTCCACGTCATACGAAGAACATTGGTGGTCTTCATATTTAGCTCCCTTTTTATCTTCCACCGGGAATTTATAGACTCCGCGTGAGCTGACGGTAGAAGCAGTTTCACTACCCAAAATCAGGTTCTGCGGAAGCTGGTCATAAGATTCCTTATAACGCTGTGTACGATAATTAAGTCCCGGAATGTCAATCATAGCCGCAAAGCCGTTGGCAAGCACGCAAGTTACCTGGTCCATTCCGCAAGTCACAGGACGGGTCGGGTCTTCACGGTGGCAGATGTCCTGCAAGAACTTAGCCACTTTATAACCGACGGGACTGCATTGGGTAGGCACTTCATTACCGATACTCCACATTACTACACAAGGATTGTTACGGTAATTGTGAAGCATATTCACCATATCACGTTCCGCCCATTCGTCGAAATAACGGTGATAACCGTTGTCACATTTGGCAATATCCCATTCGTCGAACGGTTCAATCATCATCATAAATCCCATTTCGTCACATAGTTCAACGAGTTCCGGAGCCGGCATATTATGCGATGTACGGATAGCGTCACACCCCATGTCTTTCAAAAGAGTAAGTTGGTGGCGGAGTGCCGCTACATTGATGGCCGCTCCCAACGGACCTAAATCGTGATGATTACATACTCCTTGGAATTTGCGGTGTTCTCCGTTCAGGTAGAAACCTTTATCAGCGATGTATTCGATGCTTCGGATACCAAAGCGGGTGGTGTAAGTATCTACCAGCTTGTTGTCTGCATAGATTTTGGAAACCGCTTTGTAGAGTGACGGGCTTTCCGGTGACCAGAGCTCAGGTGCATTTACAATGAAATTCTGTTCAAACGGCTGCCCGTGATTGATACGGCTTGTATTCTCTTTGCGGGTAACTACCTTTCCGTCCGGAGCAAGAATATCCGTCTCTACGCGGATTTGCGTTTTCTCACCGGCATTGTCTATCTTCGTCTGCAGGCGCACGGCTGCAAATTCCTTGTTTACATGAGGAGTTGTAATCTGTGTTCCCCATACAGGCACGTGGACTTTATCAGTAACAATTAAGTGCACGTTGCGATACAAGCCCGCTCCCGGATACCAGCGCGAAGACTGCGGACGGTTTTCCAGACGTACGGCCAGTATATTACTCTTTCCGTCTTTATTCAGGAAAGGAGTGACGTTGCAATGGAAAGAATTGTAACCGAAAGGCCAGAAACAAGCTTCTTTGCCATTCACATAGACACGGGCTTCACTCATGGCGCCGTCGAAGAGCAGGGTTACTTCCTTGTCGGCAGGAGTATCAAAACTCGTGCGATACCAACCGGAGCCTACATAAGGCAGTCCCCCGGTACGTCCTGTTTTCAAGGATGCCTTTTTCTCGAAGTTCTGTGTGACGGCAACATTCTGAAGGTCGTTATTCATGTCGAAAGGACCGAAAATAGCCCAGTCGTGCGGAATGACGACCGATTCCCATTTTGTGTCATTAAACTCCGGCTGACTAGCCTCTTTAAAATCTCCTTTACTGAACTTCCAGTTCTTCTCGAGCAGCGTCTCACTGCGTTGCGCTTGCAGGCTGCAAGCGGCTCCCATCAAAAGTACAGCTACTAACTGTTTTTGGTGTTTCATATTCATTTTCGCTTTTCAGGTATAAATAATTTTGGATTCGGGGTAAAGATATAAAAAAGCTTCCAATAAATTTATCTCTTAAAGGCATTAAATGAATGAGTGGGTTTGCCGCTGTCGTCAAACATCCCTTTACTATAACCTTTCCAATTCCCGTAACATTGAGGTTCCCAGGTAAATACCCCCAAACATTGTTCTACTTGTTTGGCTTTGGTAACAAAGTCTGTATAGAAGGCTTCCGCTTCTTCGTAATCCCAACTGATACCGATTTCGCACATCATTACCGGAGTATTGTATTTGGCTATTAACGCTTTCATATTGGCGATGCAAGCGTCGTTCATCGCTTCCCAGTCGTCCGGTGTATGCCCGTCTTCGGTTGATATGTCCGGATAAAGTGACATACCGATAATGTCCCATTTTGCATTGTTTTCGTACAGGTAGCCGAAGATTCGATTGTACAGGCTGGCATCATTTCCCTTGTCGAGATGAACAATAACCTTGGCTTCCGGGTAGACCTCTTTTACTGCATCGTAACCGGCTGTGACAAAGCCTGCGAAATTAATTCTTCCCTCTTCACTTGTGGTTTGCCCGGTAGGGAACAGCATTCCTTGGTGTGTTTCGTTACCTACTTGCACCCATTCTACATCAATTCCTTTCTCTTTCAATGCGTTGAGCACATCCTTCGTGTGGTCGGCGATAGCTTGCTTCAATTGCTCTACGGAGTAATCCGCCCATGCCTTGGGCTTGGCTTGCTGTCCGGGGTCAGCCCAACGGTCGCTGTAATGGAAATCAATCATGATGCGGTAACCTAGGTTGTGCGCTCTCCATGCTTTGAGCAATACATCTCCCTTGTTGCACCAGCCTCTCACGTCGTCAGTGTCATTCTCCGGGTTTACCCATACACGCAGGCGGATGGCGTTCATTCCCAAATCACGCAACAGGTACATACATTCCTGTTCTTTTTCTTCGGCAGTATAGAATTTATATCCGGAACTTTCCATTTCCGTCAACCAACTGACGTCGGCTCCTCTGGCGAAGCCTGACATGTCATAAGTTACTTCTTCCTTTTCCGGGAAAGTCGGCGTGTCGTTATCATCGCTGCAAGCGGTGAAGAGGCTTCCGCCAAGCAGGGCGGAAGCTATAATTAGAATCTGTTTAAATCGTTTCATAATGTTCTGTTGATTATTGTTTATCCATGGTAAATGTTAGAGAGCTAACGTCAAGGGTAATTGCATAAGTACCGGTTTCGGTGGGAACAATATTTCCGCTTCCATCGGCGTTGGTCAAATACAGGCTTTCTTCACTTCCCTTTAATGCCCAGTTCCATGCCAGACCGTTGTCTACATTATTGAGTAGGAAGCAGAAACCATAATTCTTGCCAAGATTATCAATGACAATGGTAGCTTTCCAAACCTTATTCGTTTCATCGTAGGTCATCAAATCTTTGCTCAAATCCCAGTCGTTAAATTCACCGTAGACATTGATTTGGGTTATTTCTGTTGCTCCCCAAGTCATGTCAGCCAGACTGGCTGTGACAATGAAAGTGCGACATGCTTCCTGATGGAACCAGATATTCTGTCCGCCATCAGCCAATTTGTATTCATCGTTGGTATCGCATCCGTACCAGATGCCGGTTGTCTGGTCTGCAATCTTAAAATTATCCCAGCCATTAGTCATCTGATAAATGCCTTGATAACTTCCGTGATGTTCGCCATCATTGTCGTAAACTGGGTTTAATGTAGCCAACCAGCCTTTTCCGTCCATATTTCCTACACCCTGCATTTCCAGATAAGAAGGATAAACAGGTTCACTACTTCCGCCTTCTGTAACGCTAACCGTCCATTGCTCCGGATTATTGAGGTCAATAACCAGTGTACATTCTCCCGTAGCCGGAACACTGACCGTTATATTTCCTGCTGTTGCAGCTTCTCCAGTGCTGAATGTCAGTTGCCCGGCAGTTCCACCAAAAGCAAATGGAGTGTCTTTGGCTTTTGTATCGTCAATGGCATTGTCGGAACCGCTGACACTGGTATTGTTGTAGAACTTGCCTGTTCCTTGAAGCTGAATGTTGATATTCGTACCTTCCGTACCCGTAAATACACCTTTCCATTGGTTGTCCGCACGGCTGTATTGCATGCTGATGCCATCTATGCCGCTTACATTCAGTTCGGGCATCAACAAGGCGTTCCATTGTTTCTGAGTCGTATTTACATTCACGAAATAACATCCCGATTGACCGGGGAACCACATGTCCCATGTTCCTTCTGCTGCGTCTGTTGTCAGCAAGAATGGAGTTCCTACTCCGCCGGATTGGGCAGTATGCCAGGTTGTTCCGTCAGCTTCCTGTACGTAAATGCCTTCCCAGGCTGCCGCTCCGAAGAATCCGCTGTACTGTCCGTCGGCGTTCGCCGAATAGAAATCCTGACCGGAATCTTGGCCACTGCTCTTGTTGATAATGCTGGCGTAATGCATGTCAATGGGATAAGGAGTCACTGTGACTGCCACTGTATTGCTATATACAGGAGTGATATTGCTACCATTGCTCCCTGCCAGTCGGAAATAGAGAGGGGCGGCTTCTTCTGCCGGTGCATCCAGTTTGTAAGCAATGATATTCAGGGCAGCGACTGTGTAACTTTTGGAAACTCCGTTTTCCGTAGACTCGATAATGCTGCCTGAAAAATCTTCAGACCGGGATACTTGTACGGTAGTTTGAATACCGCTGGTCACTTGATACCTCGGGTCGCTGATTTGCAATGTCTGGTCGCTCCAGGCGAGGGACAATGCATAGAGTTTTGCGGTAGCTTCTGTCAGTATAACGGCATTGGTAGAAGCAATCAAGTCACTTTCCACCGGACTGGAGAGATAGAATTTATCTCCGTCTTTCTCACACGCTCCTAATAACAGGAGTGCGGAAAGTAAAGCCAACAGGGTATTTATTTTTTTCATATTGTTGTATCGAATAAGCATGGTTAATAGTTTTCATTGTATAGATTCGGGTTGGCGGTCAACTCGGTAGTCGGTATCGGGTAAATATTATACCGGCTGTTTACTGCCGTACCGTTTTGCGTGCCACCTTTCCATTGCCATAAGTAGCCATTGGTGGTGAATACTCCGTAACGGATTAAGTCTGTACGGCGATGTCCTTCCCAATACAACTCCCGGGCACGTTCGTCCAAAATAAATGACAGGGTGATTTGACCTTCCTCTTTATTATTACTGTCGTCACCATAAGCCCTTTCCTGGATTTGGTTGATATAACCTGCGACTTCTGTTGCTGTTGTCCCGCTTCCACCCCGTACAAAGGCTTCTGCCATCGTCAGATACACATCTGCCAGGCGGAAAAGAGGATAGTCCGTATTGACGCCACCGTCTGCCGTATTCGAAGCTGTTTCCCCTGCATCTGTCAGGTTAGTCCATTTCTCTACAAAGTAACCGTTACTTTGGTCATCTATCTTATCCAGATTCAGTGTTTGCCCGTCGGTGAAGAACATAGCTCGTTTATCTTCTTCTCCCGTGAACAGGGAAGGGATTTCTCCACGTACACGGAACATGCCCCAACCGCTTTTCACTCCGTAATCTTCCGGTTTCTGCAAGTCCGAAGTATTACTTACCGCACCACAGACAATGTAAGTGGAAGAACCCCATGATACGGTATGCGTAGCGTCTACCGGTAAGGTAAAGATAATTTCGTTAGCAGTACGTTTATCATTATCAGCGTTGAATAACTTGCTATAATCATCTTCCAGCGAGTATCCCTGTTTGATGACTTCTTTGCAAGCGCCGATGCATTCGGTATATTTCGGTGTATTGATGTAAACTTCCGCATTCAGATACAGTTTAGCTAATAAGGTGTAAGCAGCTCCTTGGGAAGCCCGTCCGTAAGGACAGTCGGCTTTGTCGAGCATATCACCGGTGATGCTTGTCAGTTCCGATTCAATATAGCTGAAAACCTGTGCAGCCGTATAGCGCGGGGGCAGATAGCCGACAGTCGGGTCATTCTCTGTTACAAACGGGATATTGCGGAACAAATCCATTGCATGATAATAGAACAAGGCACGCATGAAGCGGGCTTCGGCACGGTAATGGCGAATTTCAGTCTGTTCCTGCTCTGTGAACCGGGCAATTGTTTCATCCGTAGCATTGCGGAGAAATTCGTTGCACAATGCAATGTTGTAATAAATACGGTAGTACATATCTGATACCCAAGGGTCGTTGGCATCCCAACTCAAGTAAGTGAGACCGGTAACATTATCGCCCGACAGCCAGGTAGAAGCTACTTCGTCTGTTCCACATTCCTGTAGATTGAAGAAGCAACGCATATAATCCTGTCCACTGTTACTGCTTAAATCCGGGTCACCGCTTTTTTCCTGACCTGTGGTCACCATGGCAGCGTATATTTTGCCTAAAACGGCTTTATAGTTATCGGCGCTTGTATAAATCGTAGAAGATGTTTCGTCTTCATGCGGATATTGGTCCAAGTCGCCTATACAGGAACTCAATAGCAATGCGCTGCAAAAATAGAAGGCTGTATATAATATCTTTTTCATGATTCGCTTGTTTTTAAAGGATTTAGAAGTTGAAACCTACGTTAAGTGAGAATGTACGTGGACGAGGGTAGAAAGAGTTATCCACTCCGTCGGGCACTTCCGGGTCTACGCCGCTGTACTTCGTGATGCAGAATACATTCTGAACCATTGCACTGACATTCAGGCTGCATCCCTTGCAAATCTGCCCGAAGTTGTAGTTCAGTGACAAGTTATCCATTTTCAGGAAAGAAGCATTCTCTACATAATAATCGGACAAATATTGGCGGGACTTGAATCCGGTTTCCAGATAACTGGTCGACAGGTTGTTCAACTGATAAGAGTTGTAGCTCACAGTTTCCCAAGCTCCGGCATTCATTGCCATGGCATTGTAGACGTAGTTACCGATATTGGCACGCAGACTGGTATTTAACGTCCATTTTTTCCAGCGAAGGGAAGTGCTGAAACCGAGGATATAGTCAGGAGCAGGAGAGTGGTAACGGTATAAGTCTTCCGTGTTGATTTCCCCGTCTCCATTAAGGTCGACGTAAGCGCCTTCTACGGGCTTTCCGGTCTTTTCGTCATAGAGTTGGTGATACACGTAGAACATATACGGAGCGTATCCTTCGGTCAACGTCTGCACTTGATAGCTGTCGATGGTTGGGCCGACCGAAGTATTGGTTGCGGCAGCACCGGCAACGAGCGACAGGTTCTTTACTTTCATCTTCTGCCATGTCATATTGAAGCTGACATCCCAGTTCCAGTCTTTTGTCTGAACAGGCGTTGCGTTTATACTGAATTCGATACCCTGGCTGTCCACATTTCCTACGTTCGTAGTGATATTACGGTCGAAAGTCGTTCCGGCAGCAGCGGGAACCGTGGCAATCAAGTCCTTTGTCTGGCGGGTGTAGTAGTCGAAGCTACCCGTAATCCGGTCTTTCAGGAACCCGAAGTCGAATCCGACATTCCAGGAAGTAGTCGTTTCCCATTTCAAATCGGGCACGTACGAACTGGGACGATAGGTATGAATGTATCCGTTTCCCATACTGGCTTCCGCGCCATTCTGGCTCTGAGTGTAGATAGGCAGGTAATTGTAGTTGCCGATGCCGTCCTGCTGTCCGGTCACACCGTAGCTGGCACGGATTTTCAGGTTGCTCAATACCTTATTCTCTTTCAGGAAAGATTCTTCTGTCACTCTCCAGCCTAAAGCTACCGAAGGGAAAGTACCCCAACGTACATTCTTGGCAAAGCGTGAAGTAGCGTCCCGGCGTACGGTAGTAGTCAGCATATAGCGTGAGTTGAATGAATAATTCAGACGACCGTAGTAGGAGAGTAATACGTGGCGTTCGTCCTTCGCTTTGGATGTCTTTTGTATTTCTCCCAATGTATTCATTTCGCTATAAAGTGGAGTGGTCGATTTCCAGTACTGATAGTCGTAACCGGCTGTCACGTCAAAACTGCTCTTGATAGATTCGACGAGTTTGTTGTAATTGGCGTATAGGGTGAGCAGGCGGTTCTCTTTCTTTTCAGGCCCGTAGCTGTAATCCAGACCGGAAGTATTATAGTTCTGTGCCGCTTCTGCCGGGACATATACGCTGCCTTTACCTTGCGCATAGTCATAACCCAGCGTAGCGTGCAGTTTCAGGTCGGGGAAGAAATGAACACGGTAATCCGCGTCGACATTTCCGATAAAACGTCTTACGTTACTTTGAGAATCATTCATCTTGATAAGTCCTACGGGATTCATCACGGCTCCGTTGACAGGAGCGCCCGTGTTGTCCGTCGCTTCCGTATATCCGCCGAAGGTATCCAGTCCTGAATAAACAGGGATGGTCGGGTTCATGGTAGTGGCAGCCCAAATAGCGGATGTGTTTCCGAATGTGTTGTTATTGATAGAACCTTTGGCGTTGATGTTCAACTTCAGGTGGTCTTTGAAGAAAGAAGGAGTCAGCATAATGCTTCCTGTATAGCGTTCCGCATTGTCTGTGCGTAACAGACCGCTTTGGTTATAATAACCTACCGACACACGGAACGGCCAGTTCCTGGCAATCTTTCCGGAAATGCTCAGATTGTTGTCCGTGCCGAAAGCGTTCTGATAAATCTCATCGTTCCAATCCGTGCGGGCTGTCCCCAAGAGAGCTTGCTGCGCAGAAGTTCCTTGTGTCCGAATCGTGTTGACAAACTGGTCGTAGCTCAACATATCCGCCAGTTTGGTACGTGTCTGAATGGAGTTGGTAGTGCTGAATGTGATTTGCAGTTTGTCCGAAGTCCCTTTCTTGGTAGTAATGAGGATTACCCCGTTGGATGCACGCGAGCCGTAGATAGCGGTGGAAGAAGCATCTTTCAGAATAGTCATGCTTTCAATGTCGTTCGGGTTGATGAGGCTCAGGAAGTTTCCGTCGTTGCCGCTGATACCGCCCTGTTCCAAAGGAACACCGTCCAATACAATCAGCGGGTCGTTGCTGGCATTCAGTGACGCACCGCCACGTACGCGAATCGTACTTCCTGCCGTGGGCGAACCGCTGTTGGACATAATCTGCACACCGGAGATTTTACCGTTAATCAGTTGCTCGGGAGAGCTGACCAGTCCCATATTGAAATCTTTGCTGCTGACGTTTGTAACCGAACCGGTCAGGTCACTCTTGCGTTGCGTACCATATCCGATAACGACTATGTCACTTAATACCTGCGAATCGCTTTTCATCTGTACGTTCAATACAGAGCCGCTTGCAGGAAGGGCTACGACTTTTGTTTCGTATCCTACGTAAGAGAATTGCAACTCTTTGTTGCCTTGCGGTACGTTCAATGTGTAGTTACCGTCAAAGTCGGTAACCGTACCGGTGGAAGTGCCCACGATAAGGATACTTACTCCAATCATCGGTTCTTTGTTCTCATCAATCACTTGTCCGGTGATTTTCTTTCCTGCCTGTTGGGCAAAGGCAGGAATCGTGCCCCCTAAAAAGGCTGTACACAACATTAGTAGTACAGTCAGATGGCGTAGATTTAAGATGTTACTGTTCATAATTAGTGTGTTATTGATATTTATTTGTTATTATTTTTATCTTCATGTTTTTTTTAAAGCATTTTCTCCTTATTTGCTTTTTATACCCCTTCACAAGTATCCTGCGAAAGGTTTCGGTTCGGCACCGAGGAAGGCATCGTTCCTCACCGGGGAACGACCCGTTGCTCACCGAGGAACGGGTGCTCCGACACCGAGGAACGGGCAGCTCTCTTATTCCAACCAGATTTCCCCAATCTCTATTGCTACTTTTGTCTTATCTTTTCCTGATATTGATAATTCCAGTTTCTCAACCTTTTCCGGTTGGAAAGGAATTTCCGTCTTCGGGTGGAAATATTGTTTCAGGAATGTCGGATAAGCTATGGGCAACAAGGCTGTATCCGTCTGACGCAACTCTTTCAGCGGTATCCGTATGATACCGTCTGCTGACGGAGCAGGGCAGAGACTTTTGTACGTGTATCCGTCCGAAGTGACGAATCCTGCGCTGAATCCTTGCGGAAGCGGCTTGTCGCGGTTTACACGGATGCAGAGTGTAGTGCAGGTTCTTACTTTATCTTTTTTTCCTTCGATTTCATCTTTTACGAATGTACGGAGAAAGTATTGCGGATTCTCTCCTTTCGGCGTGAAACAGAATCGGAGCAACGGCTTCTCAATCGGAGAAGAATCAAGCAACGTACGTTGCAGGTCGTTCCATTCGGGAAGCGTATATGCTTCTATTTGGCTATATGTATCCGTGATTGCCAGTAGTTGTATCGCACTGCCTGGGGCGACAACACGGGTAGTCCAGTATGAATCGGAAGTGTAGTTCCAGTCCAATGGAGTTCCTTTGATTCCCGAAAAACTACCGGTGACGGAGTTTCCTGCGGGATAAGTACGGGTGCTGTCGCCCCGGCAGACGATGATGTTATACCTGAAACAACCTTCTTTTATTTCTGTGGCAGGCAGGATTGCCTGATATGTATAGCCACTTGTACGTTTCATCTTTATGTACGGATTGTGCTCGTTCCAGAAAGAAACCTTGTCCGTGTAGATAATGACGGAATCCGGAAAAACGTTTCCTATTACTTGTGCGTTAATAGTCAACGCTTTGCCTGCTTCAACAGTTGTTGCCGGAGTATGAGTGACTTTATAATCCATAGTGCGGGGAGCGGGAGCGACAAACTCTCCGATACGAATCGAATTCCATTGAGAATCAGTATTCCAATTCTGCTTCGGGGTACAACCGTTACGTTTCAACAGATAAACACCCGGACGAAGGTCACGAATCACCCCATCCGTTACCTTTTCTTCCTTTCGGTCATTCTCCTTATTGAGAGCGGTAAGAGTAAACGTCTTGCTCAAATCAGGAATTTGTAAAGTCATATCCCAAGTGCCATAAATGATGCTGACTACTTCTTTTTCGAGTGACGGTTTAGCAAAAGGGTCATTGATTACTATCGCGTCCGGCATTACTTCGAGCCGCCATATCCCCGCTTCAAGACAATCAATAAAATAAGCTCCCGTACCCTCATAGCCTACTACTGGTGAACTGCCGCATCCGGCAATTGAAACCAGCTTTGATGCATCTCTAGGCTGTGTATTTGTCTGATTGGAGTAGTAAAACTTCTCTCCATTGTTCAACTCACTCAAATCTTCCGTATAACTGACGCGAAAGCCGTCACCGAATATAGTATCCTGTGGATAGCTCCCATACGATTCTCCTCTTTTCAAACTTCGTGCAGCTTCAGCAGCGATTTTCATACTGATAGCCTTATTCGGGGTATAGGCGAGATTCAGAAAATGAGTCTGATACTCCGTATTGGCGGACGCAATATCTATCGGGTCGTAGGCAAACTGCGTAATCCATTGGAAACCTGCTGTGCGGAAAGTACGCACCATAGCCGGATACATATAAGAATACATAATATCCGCCGGGTCAAATTCATATATCATCCGTGTTTTCTTGTTGAATCCTTTCACCTTATCAGCGAAAGAAATGTCATAACGGTCTACATAAGGGAGAAAATTCCCTTTCTGCGTCTGTCCGGATACCAGTCCGATAGAATACCACTGGTAGGTCGTTCCTTGAATGGCTGTCTCGTAGTAAGTATCTACCACATATCCGTTGTGGCTTACATTATAGAATACAGGCTTACGGTTTCCTGTTTTATCGACCGCTTTCAGCATCCGGTTGATATATGCCTTTACGTCTTCTTTTGTGCCGGAGTGGCAAGGTTCGTTATTAATCTCGAATCCTACAATGGAAGGGTCATCTTTATAAGCCAGCCCCGTATAAGGATTGGTATGTTTCACAAGGTCGTAAAGATACGTTTCCTGTGCGGCGATAGCTTCCGGGTTGGCGTGCATATCACATTTATCATATTTATAAGAGAAACCGCCGGTCTGTATATTCCGTTCGGGGTATCCGTTTCCAAAGTTAGTCTGTGCAGTGATGACAATATGGATATTGCGCTCTTTGAGTTTGGCAATCAGGTAATCCATCAAGTCAAGATGCTCGTTTTCAAGAAGATTCCCCTGCCCGTCGGTCAGTTCCACATCCCATAGATGAATACGGTAAGCATTCAGTCCCAGGCGGGAGAGATGATATACATCTTTATCTATGGCAGCTTTGCGGTCAAGTCCTAAATAACCGAGTGCGCGGTAGGCATGGGCAAAAGGCAGGGTATAGTTCACTCCGAAGAAAGAAGCTTCCTCGCGGGTGTCGCTCCAGCGCATCACTCCGTTTTCGTCTATATATATAATAGGTGTGGAAGTTGATTTCGCCTGTGTATTGACAAAGGAGAATAACAAACTAATGAAAGTAAGGATAAACAGTCTTTGCATGCTATCAAATTTATCGGTTTATTGATAGCGACAAAGGTAATTTATTGGCAAATCCACTGAAAGCACAGATTGGACATATAAGGATAAAAATAGGACGAAACGCACTAGAATACCCCTACGCCTCTTTATTTAAGTATTGACGGGGCGTTTCTCTGAACTCCGCCTGGAAACATTTGGAGAAGTAAGAGTGATTGGAAAAACCTACCATATACATCACTTCGGCGACGGTGAATTTCTTTTGTTGCAGCAGCATCGCTGCCTTTTTCATCCGGATGGATTTGATATATTCCACCGGAGACATTCCGGTCAACTGTTTTATCTTCCGGTAAATCTGCTTGTTGCTGAAGCCGGACAATTCGCACAAGGCATTTACGTTCAGGTCTGCGTCGGAAAGATGGTCTTCAATCAGGCGGATGATATTCGACAGGAATTTCTCATCCTGTGATTCGGCTTCAATCGGCTTGAGCACAGGTAATGATTCCAACGATTTCTTCGTTAGATTGACCGGAATTTCTTCCTCTTCGATGGCAGCGACAGGGATACTCAGTCCTACACTCGTTCCCTGGTTCTCTTCGGAAGTGACCCCGTTGATATGTCCGCCATGCAGTTCCGTATAAGTTTTCACCAGATAAAGTCCGATGCCTGTGCCATCCTTATGTCCCGAACGGGGAGACTGGTAAAAGCGCTGGAAGATATATGGAATGTCTTGTTGTGGGATTCCGGTTCCGGTGTCCGACACACAAATATCCAGTTGTCCGGTTTCCTGCGAATAGAAAAGGGAGAGCCGTACACTTCCCCCGTCCGGAGTAAACTTCACGGCATTCGAAAGCAGGCTGTCCAGTATCACTCCCAGTTTGATGGCATCCATATCCGCGTAAATCTTGGCTTTGTTTGCTTCAAAATGGAACGTAAGCCGCGGGTTTTCTTCGTAAACGGAGAATAGGCTGTGACTGAAGGACACCAGTTCGATACGCGACAATATAAGCAATGAATCCGCATTGTCCTCAATTCGGTTGAAGTTGAGCACCTGATGAATCAATGAGTTTATCTTCATGGCGTTGCGTTGCACTTCTTCCAAAGTTTGCTTCTCGTGTAGCTCTTCCGTGGCAGGCAGCAATTGGCTGACAGGAGCGATAATCCGGCTGAGAGGTGTTTTCAATTCGTTGGACAGATTGGTGAAGAACGCCATTTTCTGACGGGACTGTTCCAGAATCTTCTCTTTCTCCAGACGTTCCATCTTCAACCGGTTTTTAACCCGGAAAAAGTTGATTGTCCAGGCAATAAGGCTCAGAAGCAAAAGGCAGTAGAGTATTTTCGCCCAAAACGTATAATACCAGGGTGGCAGAATCTTTATATCCAGTATATAAGGATGCTCGGACGGAAATCCGTTCTTTTCTACTTTACTGATAAGCAACTGGTAATCTCCATAGCTTAAATTGCTGTAAGTGATGCGATTTGTGTTGGATTTCAGAGAGTTCCATTCTTTATCCATCCCTTCGAGCCGGTAAACGAATTTGTTCTTTTCTTCGAGAGAGTAGGGAAGGTCAGACAACTCAAAAGCCAGGTTGTTCTGGTCATGCTTCAATTCAATGGCGTTTGTGTAGCGGATATTGGGGATATCCGTGGTGGATGGATTCATCAATTGATTATTGATGTACAGAGCCGTCAGGAGGACGGGACGTTCCGGATGATGCATTGCTTGTATTTCCGGATGCGAAATGGCAAAGCCATCGGCACCGCCCAAATAGATATTCCCGTCTTTCGAATCAAACAGCAAACTGGTAAAACGTTTATCCGTCATATTCTGCTGACGTGCATCCATTGTTTTCCGGTCGATAATCCATAGTCCGTTGGTGGTGGAAACCCAAATGTGGTCTTTTACCGATGTCATGGACAGAATCTCGTTATTATTGAAACTTCCGAATGAAATGCTTTGCCGGTTGGAATCTTTAGGGTTAATGCGCATCACTCCCCCGTGAAATCCTACCCAAAGCATACCGTCTGCATCACAAAGCAGGTAGTTCGGACTTTTTTCTCCGCTCAACTCGTCGGCAAAGAGTTTGGTGACTTGCCGCGTGTGCGGGTCGATTTTATCCAGCCCTTTGCTGTTATATAGTAATACCCATACATTCCCTTCTTTATCGGGGATAATTTGATTGATAAACATGCCCGACAGTCCGTTGTGAGTAGAGTAGTTCTGTTCGGCTATGTATTGTCCGCCGGTGGATTGCATTAATTTATGCTTGTCTACTACAAAAATCCCACCCAGGCAAGTGGCAATCCATAGATGCCCGGTATTGTCTTCAAAGATATAATAAGCCCAGTTTGTATTATAAGTTCCTGTGCTGTCGGTAATGTTGTAGTGTATAAACTGCTGAGTGGCATAGTCATAACGATTGACGCTGCCATCCGTGGCTATCCATAATTGCTGTTCCTTGTCTTCGTAAATATGTCGGATACGGTTGTGGGATAAAGGATGTGTTTTATCTCCCATTCTATACCAGGCAGCTTCATGCCTGCTCCCGGTGGGATGAATAAAACGGAGCAAACCGTTCGTACCGCCAAACCAGTAAAAGCCTTTTGAATCCCGGAACAATGAGTAGAATTGATTTCCATCTCCCGTACCGGTGATTTGAGAGATGGGTACGAATTGCAGGGCACTGTTATAGCGTGACAGGGAAATTCCATAATCAGTCCCTAACCAAATGTTCTGTTCCTGGTCGGAAAAGATATTCCAGACGATGTTGTTGGTCAGCGACTGGATATTACGTGAATCATGAATGATATGCTGCAAAGGCTCTTTATCGTCCTTATATACGTAAAGTCCGTTGTCCGTACCTGCCAATAAATTTCCGTCCCCGTCCAAAGCCAGTGATTTGATGGAGTTATTATGGAAAACTTCTATCGCATTCATCTTTCCCGTTGCAGGAATGTATTGAAAGAGATAACCTTCCATACCAATCCAAATACATTGCCGGGTAGTATCTTCCAGTAAGGAGTTGACAAACAAATTACTTATCGCCCGGTTGACGGGCAGAAAAATACTCTCAAATTTTCCCTTTTCCGGTATATAACGGCATAAACCATTATAAGTGCCCACATAAATCTGACTATCCTTCGTGTGGATAATAGAATAGATTGTATTATGCGACAAACCGCTATGTTTACTGTCGAAACGGGACAACTTACGGTCTTTTAATTGGTAGGTGTAGAGCCCGTTCAGCGAACCTATCCATAAAGTGTCTCCCTGAAGTACCATCGTACGGACATCAGTGGGGAAATCCGTCTCCGGCTGTTCGTATTTATCTGTACGGTAGTTGTAAACAAGTATTCCGTTATCAGTTCCCAGATACAGATAAGTATTGTCTGCGATAATACCGCAGTAGATACGTGTGTTAGTGCGTTCGCCGTAAGTGAAGTGCTGCTGGGTGGAATAACCGTCGTAACTGAACAAGCCTTTATTGGAACCTATCCATATCAGCCCCTCGCTGTCCTGCAGGAAACAACTGATAACCGAAGCTTCGGCACCGAGATAAATATTGTCGAATTGCTGATAATTCACTTTTTGCCCATATGCACCACAATGGATGCAGCCTATGAGAATGAGTAAAAGAATCAATCTAATTCGTTGGTACATGGTATCAGGTTTGCAAGATTTATTTCGCAAATGTAGGAAAAATGTCGGTTACACTTGTAAATATCCTACTCTTTTTGTTCCTTTGTTACCTATTTATAAACAGAAAACTTACGTATGAGAAAACTAATTTATTTGCTTTTGTTACCATTGGCAGTGGCTGTGACTGCCTGTGGCGGTAAAAAAGGAACTTCAAATAATGAATCGACGTTGGCAACAATGGACAGTGTGGATGCTCACGGACTGCAACGTATGCAAACTTCCAAAAGCGAAACAGACTTTAAGTTTAAAGGGAAAGACTATCATTCCATGGTTTCGCGTACACCGGACGAAAGTCTGCCTCATGTCACCAACGAAATGGGAGATACCTATGTCGATAATAAAATCGTGCTGCGTCTGACGCGTGGCAGCGAGAAAGTGTTTGATAAAACATTTACCAAGAATGATTTTTCATCCGTAGTAGATGCGAAATTCCTGTCGAACTCCGTCCTGGAAGGAATCGTATATGACAAGACCACTCCGCAGGGAATAGTGTATGCCGGCAGCGTATGTTATCCGCAGACGGACCTGTATATGCCGCTTTCTATCACCATCACCGCTGATGGAAAAATGAGTATCCAAAAAGTCGATATGCTTGAAGAAGAATACGATGACGAACCGTCCAATTAAGCCTGTGAGCGGGTACTGACAGCAGAATTACACAAATGTGAAAACATTTGAGACAAAAGAAAGGCAACCGAAGAGGTTGCCTTTCGTACTTTTGCACTGTCAACAAACTTAATACCAAATAGAATGAAGAAAAACATTTTAGCTATCTGTGTGGTAGCAGCAGGATGCACGGCACTGACCGCCCAGACTAATAATACTCAAGCACTGGTTCCGCTGACCGAGCGTGTAAACGTACAGGCAGATTCGGCACGTGTCGACCAGATAATAGACGGCTGCTGGGTAGCGGTCGGAACAAAAAAGCCACATGCCATTCAACGCGACTTCACCCGTATGTTCAACGGCAAACCTTCTTATCGTTTTGAACTGAAAGAAGATGATAACACATTATCGGGCTACGCTAAAGGGGAAACAAAAGGGCGTGCGGAATTTTCTTATTGTTATGCAACTTCCGACGATTTCAAAGGAGAGCCTGCCGATACCTATAAGAAGGCACAAATAATGAAAACAGTATATCATCATGGCAAAGGGGCTTGTCCTCAAGGTTCTTCCCGCGACTATGAGTTTTCGGTATATATCCCTTCTGCATTGGGCAGTGATATTTCGACAATTTTCGCCCAATGGCACGGGATGCCCGACCGTACTTTGGTACAGACTCCGCAGGGCGAAGTGAAGACACTGACAGTTGACGAATTCATCGAACTGGAAAAGACTACTATCTTCAAGAAAAATGCAGGACATGAGAAAAAAGCCAAACTGGACAAGCAAGGCAATCCGGTAAAAGACAAACAAGGCAATCCGGTGTATGTAGCCGGAAAAGCCAACGGATGGCTGGTTGAACAGGGCGGATACCCGCCACTGGCGTTCGGATTCTCCGGCGGCTGGTTCTATATCAAAGCAAACTCCGACCGTAAATGGTTGACAGACAAAGATGACCGTTGCAACGCAAATGTAGAAAGAACTCAAATTATGAAACCTGTAACGTCCGAATATAAAGCATCTACCATCGCCTATAAAATGCCTTTCGCAGACTTTCCAAAAGATTGTTGGATTACATTCCGCATCCATATCGACTGGACGGTCTATGGGAAAGAAGCCGAAACAATCGTGAAGCCGGGTATGCTCGATGTACAGATGGACTATCAGGAAAAGGGGAAAAAGGTTAGTAAACATATCGTGGATAATGAGAAAATCCTGATTGGACGTAACGACAAAGACGGCTACTATTTTAAATTCGGTATTTACCGTGTAGGTAATAATACGAAGCCGGTATGTTACAATCTGGCAAACTATTCAGAAAGGTAAATTAGTCAAAAAGGTAAAGAGAAAGTGATATCCGGATGTTCTTCAGTGGGCATCCGGATATTTTTGTTTGTGTGAATCTAGTTGATACACAGTATAATATACCTTTTATATTCTCAAACAATTTTCATTGTTATGAGAAAAAATACTCATCGCGATGAGAAAATATTCTCATAGGTATGAGTATAAATTCTTATCACCGTGAGAAAAAGTTCTCATAATGATGAGAAATTATCCGCTCTTTAGTATTGCATATTAATTAATTCTATCAATATTAAAAAATGTCAATAATCACATGCCGTTTGGCATATACGTTCCAGTTATGCAAAAAGATTCGTTCTTTTGCCGCTTGCCAAATGGTATATATGTATAAAATAACTAGTGATGTAAATGATGAGTAAAAATGGATTTAGCCGGTGTGGGGAACTCTACATCGGTCGTTTGCGAAAAGAGGGACGCCACTCTACGGCGCACGTCTACAAGAACGCCCTCTTTTCTTTCAGCAAGTTCTGCGGCATATCCAATGTGTCGTTCAGGCAAGTCACCCGTGAGCGTTTACGACTTTACGGGCAGTATCTTTACGAGTGTGGGTTGAAGCCCAATACGATTTCTACGTATATGCGCATGCTCCGTAGCATTTACAATCGAGGAGTGGAAGCGGGGAATGCCTCTTACGTGCCTCGATTGTTCAGTGATGTCTATACGGGTGTGGATGTCCGTCAGAAAAAAGCTTTGCCCGCTGCTGAACTGCACAGGCTTCTTTATGAAGACCCGAAGTCAGAGCGTTTGCGCCGTACACAATCTATCGCCGCCTTGATGTTCCAGTTTTGCGGAATGTCATTCGCTGATTTAGCTCATCTGGAGAAATCGGCTTTGGAAAGCAATGTGCTGCGTTATAGCCGTATCAAAACCAAAACTCCCATGAGTGTGGAGGTGTTGGACAGTGCAAAGGAAATGATTGACCAATTACGGAACAAGCAGGATTCTTTGCCTGATTGCCCTAATTATCTATTCGATATTCTCCGTGGTGACAAGAAACGGAAAGATGAACGTGCTTACCGGGAATATCAGTCCGCCCTTCGTCGGTTTAATAATAGCCTGAAAGATTTGGCAAGAGCGTTGCATCTGAAGTCTCCGGTTTCTTCCTACACGTTCCGCCATTCTTGGGCTACTACTGCCAAGTACCGGGGAGTCGCGATTGAAATGATTAGCGAATCATTGGGGCATAAATCTATAAAAACCACACAAATCTACTTGAAAGGCTTCGGGCTTGA
>PPYF01098992.1_pt1 | contig 52336 bp, 52 predicted proteins | sample 1559871 | NCBI WGS metagenome assembly PPYF01 (sample SAMN08240021, study PRJNA423297) | Human gut metagenome, whole genome shotgun sequencing project.
AAATAAGATCATTCTTCTACCTTCCACTCATCTATATATCTATATAAATATATCTGTTGCTCTTTTAAATAAGCAATAAAAAGCATTATAAACAGTCTCATCGAAATATTACCTTCAATCCTAGTATTAAATCCTGCACATGCTGGAATTCCTATCAGAACTGTTAAGATTGGAATCGACAAATCTCTTACAATTCCATAGATTATAATTGAAAAAAAAATGATAAATGCTGACATGAAAATGGTAATATATAATTCCTTTTTTCCAAATCCGGGAAAATATTCATGCTTAGCTGTCACATATGCCGGTATGTATAAATCTCCTTGATTTTTTTGCTCCATCTGTTTTCTCCTTTCTAACTTTTATGGCTCTGCTGTCATTATTTAAAATATTCCAGCACTGCATCTTTTAAACTGTAAATTAGTATCGTAAAAACCATGAATATAACCACATTTCTGATTCGAAGAAGATTCTGCTTAATCGTATCTGGATCAGCTATGATGTTCATAATTAGTATCATAATTCTAGCTATGCCACCAGCATTTATTAATAACATAATTGCTTTTATCAATTCTGTTATTGTTTTCATTTAAATCCTCCTTGTTATTATCTAAATATTCTCTTTATATTTGCTAATGCTTGTACCTTACTAGACATTCCCCCACCTCCTTGTCGGATAAATAAATAATCCTGCACAAGCTGTGGACCTCTTAATGCTAATGCACCAAACGCAATCGCCCATATTGGATGTTTCGTAAATAACAATGCCATGGCAAAACGCAATAATATAATTTGAAGAGAACTTGCAAATCCTATCTGCAAAAATTTCTTTCCGGCAACCTTAAATGAACCTCCATCCGAGTCCATCAATCCAACCGATGTTAGAGGAATTGCAAATTTTAAGACCATTAACTCAGCTCCATTCATAATCAATTTTACATACAAAAATATAACTATAATAACGAATACAAGTACTAATAGTAAGGTTGTAATTCCTGCTCCAATCAAAGATACAATCAGTTGACTTGAAATTGCATCGATTTCTTCTTTGCTTCCCATGGCTTTCAGAATTTCTTTTGTAAATGTTTTAAAGATATTAACCAATGGTGTATATAATCCTAAGAATGTCACAGATATTGCCACTGCTTCAAAAAATCCTGTCAGGATTGTAACTGGATCGTGATCTGGATCTCCATCCGACTGTAGTATGTAAATCTGAAATCCTTTGAATGCGAATTTTAAAATCAGTAATCCAATTGCATACTTTACAATTACCGCATTTATTTTATTAAAATCTAATCCCTTGATCAAATGTTTATTTGTTATATAATTTTGGCAGTTTAACGCAATATCCAATAGATCTACCAAAAATTTATTTAACTGTTCAACTGCATCTTTCACAAGATCTTCTAAAAAACTACTTATTAATCCACTTACCATAAAACTCCTCTCTGTTTACTACTTAAAATAAGAAAGAATAACTGGTATAAGGGCCACTACAGATACTACTAGTATAAGAGCTATTATTATATTTTTGATTTTTTTTGTGTAAATCTTTGAATCCATCTCATCTGATATTTTTATACGAATCAGATTAATAATGATCATAACTATTGCAATTCCTGTAGCAACACTAATTAGTGGCGTTCTCAAATCCTTAAATAATTGAATTGTACCTGTAAATAATTTTGTTTTTCCTATTCCACCAGCAAACACATAATTTTCTGCCATACAAAAACAAATCATTATATTAAATACAATTACACCTAGTTTATTTTTCAGTTTGTTTAATTTGTTTTTCATTTTAATCTCCTTAGAAAACTTATTATTTAACAGTAATAACCCATTTATGAACATCACCTTTTACCCAATGTCCATATGTTCTTTTCACAACACAACTAATCGTAGCCTTTCCTTTTCTCTTAGCATGTACTTTGTGATCACCTGATTTATACTCTCTTTTTGTTACTGTAGCAACCTTTGGATTACTGCTTTTCCATTTATATGTATCTGGACAAAATCCCAGATAATCAATTCCAACAAAAAAAGTTTTTCCCTTTTTTACAGTTTGATAATGTTTGACTGTAATAGGTTTTCGTGTTTTCTTTTTTGCTTTTGCTATTTTTGTTACAGCAGTCTTATTTGTTAAGGAATTGGAAGCCTTGATTTCATTTGTTCCATTTCCACATATACCTGTTACAATTAATAAACTCAATGCAACTACTATCATCTGTTTTCTTACTGTTTTTTTCATAATACATACCTCCTATTTGCCTTTATTATTTTCCTTCGCTGCAGCCTTGGCTGCTTTTTCTAACTGTTGTTTTAAGATTTCTGCATCAATACGCTTCTTCCATACATCCCAAATTCCCCAAAGCTCCATTTTCACATTATGAGGACGTTCATTCTTTCTATGTTCTTCTGCCTTTCTCCTTCGTAATTGATTATTGTGTTCTTCATCTCCCATTCCAAGAAATTCATTCATAGAATATTTTGATAAGTCTGGAGCATACATAATTGCCGGATCTGAATCTGACATAACTAATGAATAAGGTCTTTGTAACTTTCCAACTTCATCTGGATACAATAAAGGTCTGCCCATGAGATTAGAACTTTCTCCATCACTTCCACTTTTCGTAAATGTTCCTGATGGAGTATTACTGCTTTTAGAATAAGATCGTGTTGTATAATTTCCAAGATCTTCTGAAATTTTCTTCTTAGTAGCTGGATTCGGACTGCGAAGATATATTTTAATATCCGCATTATCCTGAATAATCTGCGAAACCTTTTCACCGTATACATCATCCAACTGTGCATAAGACTGAATAAACATAAAATGACGAATTCCTTTTCCTGTTCCAAATGATGTTTGTTGTCTCATATTCGTAATCTTGGTAAAGTTTCCAATTTCATCGTCTACAAATGTCCATCTTTTTGGAATACGTCCACCATACTTTGCATCTGCTAAGTAATCAATTTGATCTGATAATTGACGAAGTACCAGACTCGCCAATGGGAAATATGTTTTGTCTCTTGCTGGCAGACAAAGATAAACGATTACTTTCTTTCCTTCTTCTATCAGCTTTTCAATGTCAAAATCACTAGCATTCGTCATTTGGTTAATCGCAGGAATTGTCAATAATTTCAATGTCATAATTGCTGATACATAAAAAGAAGATCTTGTTCGCATAGCTGCAACCTTTGTCGCTGCTAACAAGATCTTTGCTGGATGATCCTCTGGAAGAGAATCGATATAAAATTGTAAAGGCAGGGCTCCTCGATATTCTGAACACATTTCAGTGATAAAATAAAACACGTTGGTCAAGTTTTGATATTCTGGATGATCCTGATTATCATAGCAAACAGCCATAATTGATGCCGCTAACGTCGCTGCTTCTCCATCATTCCAAAGCTTATCACCATGCTCTGGTGGTTCTCCTACTAGCTGACTTACCAGACTCCATGTTTCTTCAATTGCTCGAGATATATCTTTCCTTCGGAGTGCCTGAACTATTGGTTCAAGAAAATTTTTTCGGTCTGACTCATAAGGATTTATAAAATTAATACAAATCGTCTCATATCCGCACCTTTTGGCTGTATCTTCCGTATAATCTCTTATTTCTCCCTTCAAATCTGGTATAAAAACATTCTCTCCAGCAAGTATCAGCATAGTTATCGTTTCTATAACCACATTTCTTGTCTTACCACTTCGTGTTGCTCCAATAATAAGTGCATGTAAATCTTTTGTAATCAGATATATTTTTTCTTTTATTTTCCTTGAGAAAAAGGATTTTTTGATATCTTCTTTTCCAATTACTAATCCACCTGCAGGGATATGTTCTTTTCCTTCCATTAGTTTTTTTGAATCAATAATAACTGAATCAAATACTTTATCAAAATCTTTCTTATTCAGCCATTTCGCTGTACCATGTTGGCCATGACCTGACGGTGCAGGCGTGTGAATTTGTGGTGTAATTTCAATAGTATCAACCTTAAATGCTGAAGTGTTACTAACTGATAATGTTATAATTCCTAAAATCAGAATAATAAAAAAGAACAGTGTAAACATTTTTACCTGTTCATGATTTAAAGTATATTGTTTCATTACAAATGGATTTGTAAAAAACCTTATATGCTCTGGATCTTTTAATACACTATCCAAAAAAATTGCTGCAAATGAACTAATATACAATAATATAGATACTGCAACTGCAATTATTAATACCCTAAATATAATTTTTTTCAGAAAACTACTGTCACTTTTTTCTTTTGTCAAATAAACACCTTCTTTCTATCTTTCCCAATCCATTCCATGTCCCTTTTCTTCTTCTCTCTGCCATTCATCAATAGCTCTCGCAGAATACTCTTGTAAATTTGTCTGATGTGGATATGAATTACCTTTGAATCCCTCTATGATTGAAAAAAGCAAAAACAATCTATCCAATTTCTGCAATTCTCCAATATCTTTTGCCTCATATTTTCCAGAACAAATCTCTTTTAATCTTTTTTTATTTTTTTTGAATTTTTCTTCCAAGGCCTCTTTTGTGTAAGCTTCTTGAGGATAAAAAGATTTATTACTAATCGACTGATGCCCTTCCTTAAAAAAGGAAATATATTTATGATTGTCATCCCATCGTACATGATATCCTTGCTGTCCCATTAATTCAATAAATTCTTCTTTCGACGTTGCTTTATAAGCTGCATTCCCAACAATAAAAAATGTTTCTGTTTTAAAACTCATAGGCCATTTTAATTTATCTGGATCTTTCTTCCAATGTTTTCTGTAATTGTCCATAAATCTTTTTCGCATTGCTTCTTTCGTATAATTTTCAGGATTTTCAAAAATCTTGTTTCTCATTTTTTTACCGTATGGGTTCGTAAATAATACATATTTTTCTTTATGTCTCCATCTTACCTGGTATCCTTGTTTATTCATCAGCGAAAAAAATTCCATATGATCTTCTGCAATATCGAGTGCTGCATCTACGGCCAATTGGGTTTCTTTTTTCCAACTTGTCCCATTCATTTCTGCGTTTTTTTCTGCTGGTGACTTATTCCTTACTACTTCTTTTTCTGGAAGAATTGAAAGATTATGCTCCTTGCATAATCGATCCGAAACACGTCTTAAAATCTTCAAATCTGCCAACTGCCATTTATGTCCATCGTCTACATTTACCGTATTTACAATAAAATGTGTATGGATATGATCTCTATCCGTGTGTACTGCATATGATATTTGAAATCCTTCAAAATTTTTTTGCTTTACAAATTCATCTGCAATCTGTTTGGCCAGTTTCGGTGTAACCTCTCCAGGCTTGAAAGATTGTATATAATGCATACACATTCTTTTTCCTTCCTGGGCTTTTCCCCATAATCCCTTCGTCAGCATAAACTCTTTGTATATCTTATCCGGATCAGATGTATTCATCAGAAACGTACCACCCTGCAATTCTTGATCTGTTTTTTCTGGATTATGCACGTAATGCAGAATATAATTCATTTTGCTCTTTGTATTGTATTTCATATATTTTCCTGCTTTATCCTGTGCCTGGGTCACGGTTGCCATGATTATTTATCACCTCACTGATCTCATTTAATTTGTCATATGTTAACTGCAACATTTCTAAACATTCGGCCAGATTGACACTTGTAATTCGTCCTTCATGAGCAAGCATTGTCAGCTGATTTAGATTGTTCCCAATTTTTGCAACCTGCATGTGTAAATCTCTGATTCCAGAAATTACAATCACTGGATGATCGTTGATTGCTTTTCTTACATAATCTGAAAAATTCAACCCTGTATCTTCTAATGACAAGAGAACACGTTTTTCTTCTTCCTTACTCATTCGGATTGTTTTTCTTCTGTCTTTCATGGATTTTTACCTACTAATTGCTCATTAAAATCTTTATAGCCATTAAATGGAGCCTCATCCCAAACATCATACTTTGAACCATAACAATCCCTTAATTTCTTAGTCTGTTCCCGTCCCCATTTGTCATTATCAAGATGTAAAAATATTTTCTGAATATCATAATGCTTCAGATATTCTTTTAATGCTGTATCTGCCAGACAGCAAAGTGCAACATGATGATCTTTAATTGCTTCTGGATAAAGTGTTAAATAACTCATTAAATCTATCGGAGCTTCGTACACATGCAATATTTTACTTTCTCCTGGTAAATGAACTGCAAATCTTTTATCACTTCCCTGCACTTCTCCTTTAAATGGCTTATTCGTCATTGTACCCCTGATTACACACTGTCTTGGAACACCTTCGTAGTCATAACCGACAAATACACAGCTGTGATACCTATTTTCATACAACATTTTTTTCTCTATAAACTTATCGACTACCCAACGATCGATCTTTCTAGTTTTTATAAGATACGCATAAATATGCCGGAAACTTTCAGCTCTCTCCGGAAGAGAAAATTCTACGGTTTCTTTTTTCACCGGTTCTCTCTTATATGTATCAAGACCTCTAATTCCTAAAAGATAAGATACCGCTTCAATGAACGTACAGCCTTGAATGAACATCACTAACTGTATCGGACCACCACCATAATTGTTTGCATTTCCAAGATTTGCAGAAAAACAATTGAAAGCATTTTTTTCAGGTGTAATATATAAACCACCATATCCTGATACTTTATATGTATTTCTTTTTCTTTCCAATGGTAAATTTAATTCTTTTGCCACGTCTAAAATATCTCTTAAATCAGCTTCTAAAATCTGTTCTCTTGAAAATCTTTTTCTTCTCATACTCTCCCCTCTTTCTTTAAGTGTTCTTCTATTTTCTTCAGTTGCGGAAAAATAATATGAAATTGTTTATCTGAAAGTCCACATAAACTTATTTCATCATTTTCATATTTTTCTCCAACGATCAGTACGTTTCCTAAAATCACCTCTCCGTGAATGTCTGTCTTGTATAAGTATGAAGCAATTTTATTTAATTTTGCCTTTGGATTAAATAAAAATTCTTCATCTACCATCATGCTTACCTTTTCTCCAGGTTCATATCTATTAATTACATGTCCCGCTCCAATTTCCGTATATAATCTCACTGGTTGAACATGCTGCATCAAACGACATCCGTTTCCTATGTATTTTTTTAATTGTTCCCAATCATCTTTGGGAGGATATTCTAATTCTTCTACTTCATCATCTTGAGTAATCAATATCATCTTTTCCATTTCTACTTACCATCCTTTCCATTTTTATTTTCTTTTGGAATAAGAAAAATACAGAATGATTTCTGCACTTTTCTTATTTCAAAATTGAAGAGGCTGCCCTACGGCAACCTCTTCTTCAGCTATTATTTACTACTTACGTTTCTTATGCGTCATGGTTTCTTTTATGTTTGTGGTATATAAAAGTATCCATTTTATTATTTCTTTAATTTTCTTCTTTTTAAGAAAATCACAACTGCTCCTGCCAGTGCAGCAATCATAACTGCGATATATAATGGCATATTTGCATTATCTCCTGTCTTCGGAGATGTTACGCTGTTATTACTTTTTGTTACTGGAGTTTTTGCAACTTTAATCTTAGCCTGTGAATTTCCATCGTGAATTCCTTCACCATTTACCGTCGCCTTATTAATTAGTGTCTTTCCTTCAGCTGATTTTAAAACTTTCGCTTTATAAGTAACAATTACTTTTTCACCATACTTCAGACTTGGAATCTTCACTTCTAATTTATTACCTGATGTTTTAATTGTGTAATCAGAAATTCCTGTTACCTTTATACTACTTGTCTGTAATTCCAGACCTGTAGGAATCTTATCTTTGATCACAACATTTTTTGATACCGAATTTTCTTTTTTCAGAGAAACCGTAATACTATAATTTACCATGTCTCCTACTTTATATTGTTTCTTATCAGCATCTTTTCTCATATCAACATCCTGTTTTACAACCTTAACAGAATTATCATCAGATACTTCTTTTGCATTGTCTCCCTGCGTTGTTGCTGTATTCTTATAAGTCCCAATCTTCTTATAGACAGCATCATAGGTAACTTTCATTTCATCATCCGATGTCATGTTCTTTCCTGTCTCGATTGCAAAATATGTTCCATTTGAAACAATCTTACAATCATTTGTGATATCTGATCCATTTAATTCAACTTTTACACTGTCAGCATCAATATCAACTGTATTACTGTCAAACTTGTCCTTGATGATGACATTTCTTGCTGTTGCATATTTATTTTTCTGATTGACAATCAGTGTATACTTTCCAGTGTTACCCACTGCATATTCTTTTTTATCAGAGGATTTGTTAATTGTTAATTCTGGTGTTGCTTCTTTCACATCGACAACATTTGTAGCCTGATCCATGTTCGTATTATCTGCTGTGGCCACCACTGTGTTTGTATATTCTCCAATTTCATCAAAGAATACATCATAGCTTACTTCCATATTGTCTTTATCAGATAAATCCTTGCCGGTTGTAATCTTAAAACTGTTATCTGTAAATTCCACCTTGCAGTCTTTTGTAACATCTTTTCCATTCAGCTTTACAAGCATACTCTTCTGATCATATTTCATACCCTTTTCCTGTACAAACTGATCTGTAATTACAACATTTTTTGCTGTAAGTCCTTCTCTTGTCTGCTTGATCTTAAGAGTATATTTACCTGTCTGTCCTACCTCATATTGTTTCTTGTCAGATTTCTTTTCAACGGCCAAAACTGGTGATTGAATTGTAATGTCTTCGTCATCTTCTCCACCACCAGAAGGAATCTGTGGATCATCTTTAATTACATCTCCATTCGTATTCTTTGTTGCCGGAGCGGTAAAATTGTTATCTAACTGTCCATCTAACGCTGCTTTATCTGTTATAATCGCATCATAAGTCACTTCCAATTTATCTGTCAGATTCTTTAGACTTGAATATGGCTCAATTTTAATACATGGTATATCGGCATTTTTTAAATTATATGCTGTATTGATCGTAAATCCTTTTCCACCTTCTTCATATTTAATATCTAAATCTTTCGTAATGTCCTGTCCATCAGAAATTACCTTTACAGTACCTTCCTTAATTTCAAGTCCTTCTGTCTTGACAAGATCTTTCAGTACTAGATCCCTCATAAATGTACCAGGATTACGATTTGTGATTGTAACAGTATATGGAACTGTATCACCGACTTTAAATTTTTGCTTTGGTGCAACTTTTTCAACATCTACTTTTGGACTGTTAATATATACTTGTTTTGTATCTTCTTTTTCTGGAATTCCTGCGGCTGCAGCACTTGCTGTATTATCAACCACTGTTCCATTTGAAGCTACTAATGCTTTTGCATCATACTCCACTGTAATCACTTTTCCATATGGAAGTGCATAATTTCCTTTTGATTTTAATACCCATCCATTTCCTGACTGTTCAATCATATAATTTGCTTTGTCAATTCCACTGACTTTGATACTAGAAAAATCAAAGACCATGCTGTCTGGTAAACTTGTATCTTTGATCGTAAAATATGCTGTATCAGCATTCTTATTGGAATTGTATGCTTTTACTGTGTAATGAACCGTATCATTCACTTCGTTTTCATAACGATTTACAGTTTTCTTGACATTTAATCCAGGATCTCCATTTTCTGTTGTAGATAATTCAACAAGTGTTTCCGGCTTATTGGTAATCATGTTGATTCCATTGATCTCAACAATCGCTGTATTATCCTCTTTGATCGTCTTCTGATCTTCTGAATAATGTCCATGTTCTTTCCATGTAGTTTTCAATGTTTCAAGCTGTTCCTCTGTCACATTGTCTGGAACATCCATCTTTACATTGATTTCGAGACTGTATGCAGCATTCTTATAAAAATCATCTTTTGTCGGATCTTTCAGTGTCGCTTTGACTTCATTTGCAGCTGTTACAATATCAAACCAACTTGATACATCAGCTCCATTGTCTGTTTTTACTTTTACACTATTGATCTTCATACAGCTTTCAATACTATCTTTGAATACAAAACTCTTGTATTTCTCTGTAGCATTTTGTGCAATCTTCTGTTTTACAGAATAAGTCCAACTGCTTCCAAGATCTCTGATTGTATTTTTCACTACATTGGTTTCATCTGCATCTGAAACAGTTTTTTCAGGTCCTTTGATGATTGTTTTCACTTCATTCGATGGAAGATTTGTACCATCAATGATTGTTTTTGCACTATTGTTCATAGTGATCGTTTTTGCTGTCTCTGAATAGTGTCCATGTTCTTTCCATGTAGCCTTCAGTGCTTCAAGCTGTTCCTCTGTCACATCGTCTGGAATATTCATCTTTACATTAATCTTCAAACGGTAGATTGTGTTATTATAAAAAGCTGCATTTTTCGGATTCTTCAGCTTTGCAACAACTTTATTACCTGTCTGTGTGATGGTAAACATGTTTGTGACATCCTTAGTTACTGCATTTGCATTGTCTGCTTCTACTTTGACACTGTTAATCTTCATACAGCTTTCAACCTGATCTTCAAAAGCAAAACTGTCATAATAGAAATTCTCCGGTGTTCCATCTGGTACTGGCTGCTCTACAGAGTAAGTCCAGTTTTCAGCCAAATGATCTACTGTATTTTGCTTCACATTTGTTTCATTAGAATCACTGACAGTTTTGACTGGATTGGAAAGTTTGAATGTTGTCATAACCTGTCCTGTTCCCACATACTGTTGAACTCGTGTTGGTCCCCAGCTGGAACTATCATCACCGGGGCGTTTGTCCATACGGCCAAACTTATAGACAAAGTTATTACCAGAAAAAATAAATGCTGCTGTTGACCAGGCATCATTCTCTGCAAGTTTGTTATCTTTTTCAGCATAAATACTAAATCCACCACTTGTTTTCATGTAAGCTAAATGTGTATCTCTGGAAACATATTCTCCTGCCAAATTTCCTGCTTTCACACCAACATACTGACAAGCGTCAATATCTGTTAGAGAAACATTTGTTTTAACTGTTACTGGAGTTGTTGTTCCTGCCTGGTAAAACTGTGATTTTACCGTCATCTCACTGATTCCTATATAAGCAACATCTGTGATTCCTGTCCCTAATGCCACATAGCCATTTTGACTTTTCCACTTAGCAATTCCGGTTACAGTACGAACAAGGTCTAATGTGATCCAACGACCATTAGAGCCATCTGCGTTACATTGAAATAACTTTAGATTACTGATCTTAATCTGGATATTATTTGCCGTGTTATTCGCTGTCTTAAACCACTTGTAGTTCTTTAACCAGGTTTCAAGCGTTAATTCTCTATCCTTATACTTTGATGGAGCTGCACAAGCAGTTCCTTTTACTACTGTTACTTTTGTTTGTTTTGTTTTTTGAATTCGGAATCCATAGCTTGCATCAACCTTTAGAGCCTTGTTCTTTTTATCTGCGTAAGACGAATATCTATGTTTACCATTACTATTCTTTACCCAATTACCTCCTTCGGTTGTTCCTTGCTTTATTTTTACTGCTTTACTGGTATCCACAGCAGCCGCTTGAACGAAAGTAGGTGTTGTTTGACTTATCAATCCTGACAACGTCAAGATCATCGTAAGCAGATATACTGTTACACGTCTGCATAGATTTAAAATTCCTTTCCAATATTTTTCTCTCATAAATCGTCTCCTCATATTCTTTCATTAAAAAAAGCACCTTACGGTGCCGATAAGGTCTTTCTATTTTATAACATGGATTTCTGATCCTGCACATATATACTCCTTTCTCTAAATTTTCACAATAAAAAAAGACAAAGTAAATATTCTCTTACTTTGCCTTAATTATTTGCTAATATTAATACCAACCTTTAAGTCCCAGTAAATATAGCTTACTATTCTGCATAATAATTAATTTTCCATCTTTATATCCCCTTACTTTATAATATAAATTATAGTCAGGAATTTCTTTGTAATCGTAATCTTTTCCATAGTATACTTTTGTTTCACCAGACTCCAACTTAAAGTCATAATCATCTTTTGTAGGTTCTTTCACATTTGACATCTTTCCTACCCCGACATTTCCATAAAGTGTTATGCCATGCAGAGCTTTAATTGAAGCCTGATCTCCATTTGCATCTGTATCCATAAAATATGATAAATTCCCAATTGATAACCATTCCTCACCTTTTTTCGGATACTTATCATCTTGATAGGCTACAAACCACTGATAATTATTAATATAACCATCATCTTTTAAATCATATCGAGACACATACTTCTTTTGTTTAGCAGCTGTTTCCAAATCCTTATTTAACTGATCAAGATCTATCTGACTTTCCTTATCTGGCGGCATCTGAACTGGTTTAGAATTTTGCTGATCATTTTTTATATCATATGCTTTCTTATTCAATGATTTCACAAGCTTCTTATTTTTATAAATTCTAATATTTACTGTATTCTTTCCAGCTTTTTCTTTCATCTTCACAGTAAATTTTCCAGAATTTTTATTAGTTGTCACCTTGTATGTTTTCTTATTCATTCTGACAACAACACTATACTTCTTTCTTGTATAACCTGTTATTGTTTTTGAATTCATAGAAAAACGTTTAATCACTGGTTTCTTTGCAATTACATAAATCTTTTTCTTAGTGTAATATTTATTCTTGCGGTATACCTTAATTACTAATTTCTTTCCTGGTTTTTGTTTTGGAATCCTGATCTGAAATTTTCCTTTTTTATTTGCTTTTGCTGTATATGTTTTCTTTCCAACTTTTAATTTGACTTTATAACGTTTTTTTGTCTTTCCTTTTACCTTTGTTGTCGTGTCATACACTGTGTTGACTTTTAATTTCTTACTCGCTGCATCGACATTTGTTGGAATCATGGTCATTGAAAAAAACAATGCCATTGCAACTACTGCACTTTTCTTAATCTTTCTCATATTGTTTTCCCCATTTCTTTTAATTATTTAATCATTTTTTACAACTTTATCCTATCATAGAAGGTGTCCTATAACAAGTACTTTGAAAAAAACTTACTATACTAAACATCCTATCACAAATATAAAAGTCACAATTTGCCAACCTTACGCATTATTATTTCTTGATTCTGTATTTTTCTTACCTCCCTCATATAATTCTTTCTGATCTTGCTTTAACTTTTCTATTACTTTAATTATATTGTCTATTGTTCTAGCTTCATTTCCTGCCAACCATACCCAAGTTTTTTCTTGATCTTCTGTCATATCAATATCACCTAAAGTATCATTTAATTTTTTTAAATTTTCTTGTACCATCTCATAGTATCCTGGTCTTCTTGTATACCATTCAATATCTTTTTGTGGAATATGTAACACATTTATCCTCCTCTCAAAATCTTAATATTATTTTTTTCACAATGGGCATTCCCCACATTATTAAAAAAATGATACACCAAAAACAAATCGTCACACCAATAACCATTGCCAAAAAAACAGATTGCTTATTCACATCTTTCCTCTGAATATAATTAGCTATATCATCTAAAATTTTAGCTATAAGGAATCCAAAAATACCTGCTACTAATATTTTAATCACTGTTATAACTCTCATATTTCCTCTAATCACCATCTTTCTTATCAATAATTACAATATCCTTCTAAATAAGTCGGAACAGAAAAACAAGTTTTTTCATCGTATACAGGTATTCCATCCATTCCAAAACTATATGTTTCACTAATCTTTACAAGCTTTTCATCATTTAACTGCTTACCTAGATTCCTTAAATGACGATTAATTTTACTTGAGTGACTTTGAAAAGTCTGATCTTTTACTCCTAATAATAATTCTTCCATAGGAATCTCTCTTTCAAATTCTGTTAAATCTGATTGTAAGTCTGCATAAAATCTTTGGATTATCTCTTGCTTCTTTAGAATCCGATCAGTCGTTTTATTTTGCTTTTTCTTACTTTTTTTATCTTCTTTACGATTCCAGATTTCCCAGAATGGACCTCCTGCATCTGCTGATTTTGAATTTTCTATAATAAAAGAAAGCTCATATTTCTTCTGTGATCTGGATCTGCTTCCGACATCAGCAACTTCTACTTTCCCGGATTTATCCATTCCTAACAATGTTATGAAATGTCCTTTCTTTGTAAAATATCCTGATCCCATAAGTCCTACTACCATATGACCAGACTTTAAAGCTTTTTCTATCTGAATCTTATTTTTATATAATCCTTTACATTCAAGTCCCCAGTGATTTGCCATTGCTGGTATTGCACTGTGTAATGAACCCGAAACAGAATAATATCCATTCTTTTCAGCCCATGAAGCTGTATCTACCGGTGTAACCCATTGATGTGTTAAGTTTGAAATACAGACTGCAACCGCTGTTGGACCGCAGCCTGAAGAATGCAATGACAAATTGTTATGATTCCACATAGCATCTGCTTGATTAAAATAGAAATAACTCCCCAAATATTCTTTTTGACCTTTCTGGTCTTTTGTAAATGAATTTTGGGAAGTTATCTCTTCTTTTTTATATATTTTCTTTTTAGTTTCTGTCCTTTTTTTCTTTGAACGGACTTTCTTGTGTGAATTCTTTTTTTCTTTTCCTTCCTTCTTTTTAGTCTCTTTTCTTTTATTTGTCTCTGGTTTTTCTTTTGAATTGTCAGCTTTTGTCTCTGTCGTGTGTACTTGCTCTGTTGTTGTTACTTGAGTTTCCGTAGTTACTTCTGTTGACGATTCCTGATCTGCAAATATCTCAACATCACTAAAAAGCATCATGGCTGCAAAAAATGCTGCCATAGTAACTGTCATTGCTCTTCTTCTCATTCTTTTAGTTTCCTTTCATTAGAAACGATTCTCTATGATTCTTCCGCATTATCACTTCCATAATACAACTTTAATGCTTCATCAATTACCTTATCTATTTCTTTCTGATCCTGCTCTGGAATAAAGTATTTCTCCAAAACTTTTTTACTTACTTTTATTGCTTTCTTTTTTGACTTTGTTTTTTCAGTTTTTTCTTTATCATCTTCTTTTCCATTGATGATCTTAAGTATTGTATTTTCATCTAAAGCATTTCTCTCTGCTACTTTTTTCATCTTTTCAGACATCTTTTTGTCTATTTTTAAATCTTCATTATTAATCAAATCTGAAATAAATCTTTGACAATCTTCTGAAATAAATGATAAATCAACAGCAATCTTTACTCCAATCTTTCCATCATCCAGTTTTTGTTTTAATTCGTCTGACAGTTTATAGATTCTTAAATATCTTTGAATTGAACTCCTGCTTAAATGGAATTCTTCATCTACACTCTTTGTCTCATCATCTGGATTTAAATCAGTACGTCTTCCCTGTCTCTTTAATGCTTCATTTCTACGATAAATTAATTCTGCTTTCTCTGAATGAGACATCTTTTCAAATCCATGCTGTAAATTGGAATCCATAAAAACTATTTCGGCCACATCATCATCCATATCATCATTGATCAGACAAGGAACCCTGTCCAATCCTGCAAGCAAAGCTGCATCTCTTCTATGATGACCTAAGATAATTTCATAATCTTCATTTTCTAATGGTCTAACAACCAATGGCTGAATAATTCCATTAACTTTTATAGATTCCACAAGATCTTGCAAATCCTGCTTTGAATATCTGTTTTCTCCCAAATTTCCTTTATGATAATCCTTTAGATGACTGATCTGAATTTCGGTTACTTTATCTCGTGTATCCTCGATATCATCCACACCAAATAATTCATTTAATGGTTTTAACTTCTCTTTCTCTGTCATTTTGCTAATACCTCCTGTGCTAATTTCTTATATGCGATCGCTGCATCTGAATTTTTTTCAAATTCTCCTACTAATTCATGCTTACTAAGAGATTTTCCTACAGCAATTCTTTCTGGAATCTGACTTTCAAAGATATTCAAGCTTTCATAAGCATCTCGAACCATTTGAATGATCTTTCTTGACAAATTATTTCTTTTATCAACTCTGGTAATCAAGATTCCATCAATTTTTAATCCTGGATTTAACTTTCGTTTTGTCATGGCAACAGATCTTAATAATAATTCCATACCTTTTGCAGATAGATATTCAGCCTCTACCGGAATAATCACACTGTCCGCAGCTGTTAATGCATTGATTGTCAACATTCCAAGAGAAGGTCCACAATCAACCAAAATATAATCATAATATTTCTTATACTTTGCCAAGACTGTTTTTAAAATCTGTTCTCTACATGTAGCATTAATCAAAAAAAGCTCCGTGGAAGCTAACACAATACTTCCAGGAAGCAAATCCATTCCATAGATATCAATCATAATATCTTCTTTATCTAATAATTCTTTATCTTCAATCTCTAACTGCATGAGATCAGCAATGGATGAAATGTTTTCATCAAACTGCCCTAATGCGATAGTAAGTGAAGATTGTGGATCAAAATCGACCAATAGCACTTTTTCCCCCGCCTTGGCCAACTCTGCACCTAGATTTAATGTTGTCGTTGTTTTTGCTACGCCACCTTTTTGATTTACGATTGCAATTACTTTTTCTTTCATAGTGAACTCCTTTATATTTATTTAATTTATAATTACTAACAATTTTATAAGGGGGAAGATTAGGGAATCTTATACTATTTGGGGAGTATCTAGTAAAAAACGATATAAATTAAATAATGTATGATTACCGATTCCCTAATCTTAAACATTGAGGAGCCCGTATATGGCCGATAGCACAGCCAGTTTTGAGTATTAAAAAAGGCACATATCTAAATTGATATATGCCTTAATGTCAGAACCCAAGATGATCTAAATACAAATATTCTTCAACAACAGTCTTATTTAACCCTGTTGAAGTTTACGTTGTAGTTTACACTTGTACAATATAAAATTTTATTGAAGTTTCAGTGAAGAACTAAATCTTCACTGTTTGATAGCTTATGATATACGGCGATAATTGGCGATATTTTGGTAGTTTCGCCAATTTCTTCACCATATCTAATTTATCTAAGAAAAAACTCCATTTTATGCGGTTCTCTATGAAAGTTCGCAAAAGAATTTGCTTAAAAGGTTTATTTCAACTGAGCAGCAACCTCAGCCGCGAAGTCTTCTTCTTTCTTTTCAATACCTTCACCAGTTTCAAAACGAACGAATCCTTTGATTGTAACATTAGCTCCGTTTGCTTTCGCAACCTGTTCTACGTATTTTCCAACTGCCTGTTTTCCGTCTTCAGCTTTAACATAAGCCTGATCTAACAGACATACTTCTTTTAATTCTTTGTTCAGACGTCCAACGATCATCTTTTCGATGATGTTTTCTGGTTTGTCTGGGTTTTCGTTCATAGCCTGAACTTTTAAGATTTCTGTTTCATGCTCGATGTAATCTTTAGAAACTTCATCTCTGCTTGTGTATTTTGGAGAAATAGCTGCAACCTGCATTGCTACGTTTTTAGCCATCTCTTTGATCTCGTCGTTAACTACGTCTGTAGCAACTTCTACTAATACACCGATTTTTCCACCAGCGTGGATGTAAGATGCAACAAATCCGTCTGCTGCAGATACTTTAGCGAATCTACGGATGTTTAAGTTTTCTCCGATAACGGCGATCTTACCATCTAATGCTTCTTTTACAGTTTTTCCAGCTTCTGCTTTAGATTCTTCTGCTAAGAATCCTTCGATATCAGCTGCTTTTGTTGTAAGAGCCTGATCAGCTACTTCTGCTACATATGTTCTGAATGTATCATTCTTAGCTACGAAGTCTGTTTCAGAGTTAACTTCAACGATTGCTGCCTCTTTTGCATCTTCAGATACTGCTACTGCAACAAGTCCTTCAGCTGCGATACGTCCAGCTTTCTTTGCTGCTTTTGCAAGACCGTTTTCTCTTAAAAATTCAACTGCTGCGTCCATGTCTCCGTCTGTGTTTGTAAGAGCTTTCTTACAATCCATCATTCCGGCACCAGTCATTTCTCTTAATTCTTTTACCATTGCTGCTGTGATAGCCATGATTCTTTTTCCTCCTAAATTGAAAGTGTGAATAAATTATTCAGCGTCTTCTGCAACTTCTTCAGAGTCTGCATCGATTCCCTGGTTTGCTTCGATAACTGCATCAGCCATAGCAGATGTGATCAGTTTTACTGCACGGATCGCATCATCGTTTCCTGGGATGATATAATCTAATTCTTCAGGATCGCTGTTTGTATCTGCGATTCCAACAAGAGGAATTCCTAAAGTATGTGCTTCCTGTACACAGATGCTTTCTTTCTTAGGGTCTACAACGAAGATCATGTCTGGAAGTCCACCCATTTCTTCGATTCCACCTAAGTTTTTCTGTAATTTGTCTTTTTCTTTGTTAAGTTCGATAACTTCTTTCTTTGGAAGTACGTCAAATGTTCCGTCTTCTTCCATCTCTTTGATCTTTTTCAGTCTAGCGATTCTAGATTCGATTGTTTTGAAGTTAGTCATCATTCCACCTAACCATCTCTGGTTTACGTAGAACATTCCACAACGTTCTGCTTCAGCCTGAATAGAATCCTGAGCCTGTTTCTTTGTTCCTACGAACAGAATCTTTCCACCCTGTGCTACACATTCTTTTACTGCATTGTAAGCATCGTCAACCATTCCTACAGATTTCTGTAAGTCGATGATATGGATACCATTACGCTCTGTGTAGATGTATGGTGCCATTTTAGGGTTCCATCTTCTTGTCTGATGTCCGAAATGTACACCTGCTTCAAGTAACTGTTTCATTGAAATAACGCTCATTTTAAATCTCCTTTAGTTTTTGCTTCCGCTATTTTCATCGTTCTGACAAACCACTTGGGCACTTATCAGAATTCCAATAGCGTGTTTATTTTTACCTATGACAGTATATCAGACCTTGTCCTTCTTTGCAAGAACTTTTTCATTAATTATAAAAGAATTAATCAAGCTTTGTGATCTCGTCAAATATAAAGTCATTCACTACCTTAATATAGGTTCCTTTCATACCGGAAGATCTTGTCTCGACAACTCCGGCACTCTCTAGTTTTCTTAATGCGTTTACGACAACGGATCTCGTGATCCCGAATCTGTCTGCAATCTTGCTTGCGACTAAGACTCCTTCATTTCCTTCTAATTCTTCTAAAATATGAAGCACTGCTTTGTGTTCTGTGAAGGATAAAGTACTGATCGCGGAATCTACGATTCCTTTCTTTCTTCGCTCCTGTTCCACTTCTTCGCTTACGGATCTTAACATTTCAAGTCCGACAACGGTTGTTCCATACTCTGCTAAAATAATATCATCAATGGAATAATTTTCCCTCTGGCGGTACATAAATAATGTTCCGAATCTTTCCCCTGCGATATCGATTGGTGCGATGATTGCATAATAATCGTCAATATCTGACTCAAATCCTAAAGTGGAAAGGCTGACGTTTTCATTTGTGGAAAGGATCGTTAATAGTCTTTCATTTAATGAAAAATCAACATAATCTTTGACATTTCCTGAGATCAGCTGATGAAGGACTTCGATGTGGTCTGCTTCATTTTTTCCTAGGATCTTTCCTTTTTTGCTAATCACAAGGACATTGGAATTCATAACTTCTGTTAAGACTTTACAGATGTCGTTAAATACAACTTTCTGTGAATTATTGTTATGAAGTAATTTGTTGATCTTTCTTGTTTTATCTAGTAACTGTATACTACTCATCTATATTTTATCTCCTTATTCTGAAACTGACTCCCCGGAAGTTTCTTTCTCTTTTGCTTCTTCTGGCATGCTGCATACGAATCCACATTCTTTATTGGAACATACAAGCTTCTTTCCTTTTTCGATCATATAGCTTCCGCATTTCTCACATTTGACTGTGGATGGTTTCTGCCATGACATAAATTCGCATTCCGGATTGTTTTCGCATCCGTAATATTTTCTTCCTTTTTTCGTTTTCTTTAAGACGACTTCTCCGCCACACATTGGACATGGGATTCCGACTTTCTCGAAATGTGGTTTCGTATTTCTGCATTCTGGGAATCCAGGGCATGCAAGGAATTTTCCGTATGGTCCGTATTTGACAACCATGTTTCTTCCACATTCATCACAGACAACGTCTGTTACTTCGTCTTCGATCTTGACTTTCTCTAATTCTTTCTCAGCATTTTGAACGGCGATCTCAAAGTCTGGATAGAAGTTTTCAATGACGGATTTCCAATGGACTTTTCCTTCTTCTACCATATCAAGAAGTCCTTCCATCATCGCTGTGAAGTTCACATCAACGATACTTGCAAATGCTTTCTTCATCATGTTGTTGACTGCTTCTCCAAGCTCTGTGACATATAAGTTCTTCTTTTCTTTGACAACATAACGTCTTGCTGTAATCGTTGAGATCGTTGGCGCATAAGTACTTGGTCGTCCGATTCCAAATTCCTCTAATGTCTTAACCAGAGATGCTTCTGTGTAATGTGCTGGTGGTTGTGTAAAATGCTGTTTTGGTTCTAGTTCATTTAATGTAAGTTTTGTATTCTCATCGATGGATTTTAACATTAAGTTTCCTTCGGATTTTTCATTGTTAATGTTATATACGGATAAGAATCCATCGAAAGCGATCTTGCTTGCAGATGCGTTAAAACGGTAATCTCCGGCTGCGATCTTTACAGATGTATTTTCGTATTTGGCTGGTGCCATACGGCTTGCCATGAAACGGTTCCAGATCAGCTGGTATAAACGGAACTGATCTCTTGACAGCTCGTCTTTGATGCTTGCTGGTGAATTTGTCATGTAGGTTGGGCGGATGGCTTCATGGGCATCCTGTACTTTCTTGTCGTCTTTCTTTGCGACAGTTCCTTCTCCGACAAACTCAGCTCCATAAGCTTCTTTGATATATTCTTTGGCTGCTGCATCAGCTTCCACAGAGATACGTGTGGAGTCTGTACGTAAGTATGTGATCAGACCGACCGTTCCCTGTCCTTTGATGTTCACACCTTCGTATAACTGCTGTGCGATACGCATGGTTTTCTGTGGTGCAAAATTTAACTTGCTGGATGCATCCTGCTGCAGCGTACTTGTTGTAAATGGAAGTGGGCTTTTCTTTAATCGTTCGGTAACTTTTACCCCTTCTACTGTGAATTCTTTTCCCTTTAAATAGGATAAGATCTCATTCATCTCTTCTTCACTGTGGATCTCCATTTTCTGATCTTTGGTTCCAACAAGTTTCGCTTCTAAAGGCTTTTTGCTTCCTTTGACATCTAATAAGGCTTCGAGCGACCAGTATTCCTGTGGAATAAATAAATTGATCTCTTCTTCTCGATCACAGATGAGTCGCAGTGCTACAGACTGAACTCGTCCAGCACTTAATCCTCGTTTGATCTTTGCCCAAAGAATTGGGCTGATCTGATATCCTACGATTCGGTCTAGGACACGTCTTGCCTGCTGTGCATCGACTAAGTTCATGTCGATATCTCTTGCATGTTTGATGGAATCTTTGACCGCTGTTTTTGTGATCTCATTGAATGTGATACGGCTGTAGTTCTTATTTTCCAATTTTAATGCGTAATATAAATGCCATGAGATGGCTTCTCCTTCACGGTCCGGGTCAGTCGCGAGGTATACTTTGTCTGCTTTCTTTACTGCTTTACGAAGAGCTGCTAATACTTCACCCTTCCCGCGGATCGTAATGTACTTTGGTTCAAAGTCATTCTCGATATCAATTCCTAAGGTACTCTTTGGCAGATCGCGAACATGCCCGTTGGACGCAATCACTTCATAATTTCTGCCCAGGAATTTTTTAATTGTTTTTGCTTTCGCCGGTGATTCGACGATAACTAGATATTTTGGCATATAGTATTACCCCTTATTTACATTTTTTTGATATATAAATTTTGATGAGTCTGTTTGATATATCCTTTCGCTTCTAATTGAAATAATGCTTTGATCACTTCTTCATAAGAAAAACCGGATGCACTTAAGATCTCATCAATATGTTTCGGTTTCAAGCTCAACATATCATACACCCTTTTTTCTGCCTTTGCAAGAGATTTTGTATGAAGCTTTGGAAATTTTCGTGAAATTCCTGTGAATTCTGAAAATTCTGTTAAAATATCGTCGACATTTTCAACCAATTTTGCGCCTTGTTTGATGAGTCCGTGGCAGCCTTTGGAATGTTTATTGGTAATCATTCCGGGAACTGCAAATACTTCTTTATTCTGATCAAGCCCACAATCCGCTGTGATCAGTGATCCGCTTCGCTCTCTGGCTTCTGTCACAAGGATTCCATCACTTAATCCACTGATGATCCGATTCCTTTCTGGAAAATGCCATTTAAGTGGTTCACTGCCTGGCGGGTACTCGGAAATAACTGTCTGATTCGCATACATGTCATAAAATAACTGAAAATTCTCTTTTGGGTAAATGAGATCGATCCCACATCCTAAAACTCCAACAGCTTGTCCATTTTTATTGATTATCTCTCGGTGAACCGCCCCATCTACGCCTCTTGCGAGGCCACTGATGATCTGTACACCTTGCTCTGCCAACTCTTTTGCGAATTTTTTCGAGATTTCAAAGCCGTAAGTTGTCGGAAATCTTGACCCTACGATCGCAATTGACAGTTCTTTTTCTTCATATGGCTGACCTTTTTGAAAGATGCCATAGGGAGCATCATAAATTTTTCTTAAACGATTCGGATATGCAGCTTCTTTTTGAATGATAAAACGGATATTTTCACGATGCAAAGCTTCATAGTCTTTCTGAATCATTGCTTCATCTCTTGAGTTGATGAAACGACCGTATTCAAGATCTGTCATGCGTTCCTTTAGGATTTCTGGGTTGATCTTATAGAGTTCTTTTGGATGAATGAAGATATCCATCAGTTCTTTTTGTTTCTTGATCGGCAACATGACTTTGCCACACAGCCAGTACCAGTATAATTTATCTTCCATATTCCAGTACCTCTCTGATAAAATCTGTGTTTCGAAAAGTCATAGCTTCCATTAAGTGAATCGGTTTGATCTCGGATTCATTTTCCATCAGCATGATTGTTAACGCTACTTTTAAAATCTTATCCATTCCTCGTCTTGTGATCTTGCCGGATTGGTAGGCAATGTCTAAAATCTCTTTGCATTCTTTCGATAAATGAATGATCTTATTTAACTGTATGTGGCTTAATTGACTGATAGCATTGCAGGAATCATTTTTTAGTAAATTTTTTTCTCTTTGGATGGTTGTTTTGATCCGTTTTTTGATCTGACTGGACGTTTCTACCATTTCTTTTTGTTTCGCTTTTTGTAAGTTGTGATCTTTTTTACTGATACATAAAACCATGTCAAATCGGTCTAGGATCGGCCCTGATAATTTCTTTAGATAACGTTTCTTTTCATGATAGGTACATCGACAGATCCCGTCTTCCAGTCCATAACCGCAAGGACATGGATTCATCGTTGCGATCAGTTGAAAATCGGCTGGAAACTGATGATAGATCCCATTTCTGGTGATATCGATCGTTCCATCTTCCAGTGGCTGTCTGAGTGCTTCAATACATTCGGTTTTAAATTCCATAAATTCATCCAGAAATAAGATCCCATGATGTGCTAATGTGATCTCTCCTGCGGTCGGTGTCTTGCCTCCTCCAAGAAACGCTGCCTTGGGGATCATTGGATGTGGCTGGCGAAATGGACGAGTGTTGTCTTCTAAATATCTTTGGATTCCTGTCGCATCGTAGATCGCCTGAACTTCCATTTTCTCTTCTTTTGATAATGGTGGAAGGATTGTCGGAATTCTTCTGGCTGCCATTGTTTTTCCTGATCCCGGAGATCCAATGATCAGTAAATGATGTCTTCCAGTGACAGCAATTTCTATCGCTCTTTTTAAATGTTTCTGACCTATGATATCGCTAAAATCTTCTTCTGTTTCTTCTTTCTGATATTGTGTTGTATCTATGCAGCATCTTTGTTGATACGTTCCATGAAAATAGTCCAAAACATCTTGTAAGCTATCCATAAATATGACTTCGATATCTTCCATTCCTCTTAGGGAATTGGCATCTTCCCTTGCCGCAAAAAACTTATGGATTCCTTTTTTTCTTGCTTCTAAAACAATTGGAAGACAGTTTCCAACCCCTCTGATCTTGCCATTTAACCCTAATTCTCCCATAATGCAGATATCCTCTAATTTGCTTGCATCGATTAAATTCAGACACCCTAAAAAAGCCACGGCGATTGGGAAATCGAACGCAGTTCCATTCTTTCTTATATTGGCTGGGGATAAGTTGACTGTGATCTTCATGGATGGCAGGGGATGGCCGATGGAGCGTAGTGCTGATGCAACGCGCTCTTTTGCTTCCATGGATTCTTTAGAAAGATAGCCTACCATGGTGAAATATGGCAGGCCGTTTCTGATCTCTACTTCGACGTGGATGAGTCTTCCGCTCACTCCACTGACGATTCCTGTGATTACTTCCTGATAAATAGTACTCAACTCCTTCTCTTCTCAAAAAAGAAGCTGGTTTCAAAATGATATGGTTAGTCTATCACAAAAGTAATATTTTTACAATACTGTATATTCAAAACAATCGTACTTATTTCAATAATTTCTTTAATTCACTCATAAAGGTGTTCACATCTTTAAATTCGCGATAGATGGCTGCGAATCTTACATATGCAACTTCATTTAAGTCTTTTAATTTGTCCATGACCATCTCTCCGATCACGGATGACTCCACTTCTCTTGTTCCCATGTTGTAGATCTTTGTCTCGATCTCATCGATCGCTGCTTCGATCTGTCCCATGGATACTGGAAGTTTGTGACAGGATTGTACGATTCCATTTCTTATTTTGCTTCGGTCATAAAGCTGTCTTGTCTTATCTTTCTTGATAACGCTTAATGGTTCTGTCTCTATCTTCTCATAAGTTGTAAAACGCTTTCCGCATTCATCGCATTGTCTTCTTCTACGGATCGCATTGTTGTCTTCTGCCGGTCTGGAATCTACGACTCTGGAATTCTCGCTTCCACAATATGGGCATCTCATCTTCTTGTACCTCCGTGTTTTTTTCTGCTTGAAGTATATCATTTTTTGCCATAAAATAAAAGCTTTTCTTTTATTTCAGGCATTCTTTTTCGTTGATATCGACTAAAATGGTGTCTCTTCCGATCCTCACGACACATTTGTATGGAATTTTATAGATTTTATTCTTTTTCCCAAGGCACAGGATCATCTTTGTTGTTTTGGGCACGATCAGATAGCAGATCTGTCCAGTATGTATTTCAAATTCGAGGTCTAAGACAAATCCTAAGCATTCACCGGTGTTACAATTGATCACATCTTTTTGCCGAAGTTCGAGAAATTTCATGTCGGAAATCCTTTTTCTTCCTATTATAATAGTATTCTTTTTTTCGATAAATAGACGCAGAAAAAAGCAGAAGATCCAATCTCTAGAATCTTCTGCTTCTTTATTATTATCATTATGAAGAAAGATTAAGCTTCTTTCTTTTCTACTGGTTTTTTAGGTGCTGGTTTCTTAGGAACTAATTTCTTTCCTGTAATGATTCCTTTTGGACATTTACCTGCACATAATCCACAACCTACACATTTTTCATAATCGATCTGTGCAATGTTGTTTTCAACCTTAATTGCTCCAAGTTTACATACTTTTTCACATGCTTTACATCCGATACATCCTGCTTTACATACAGACATTACCTGTTTACCGAATTCTTTAGAGCTGCACTGTACTCTTGTTTTCTTATTTTCTGGTACAAGGTCGATTAAGGATTTTGGACATGTTTCTGCACATTTTCCACATCCTACACATGCTTCTTCATCGATGTGAGCGATTCCGTTCACGATAGAGATCGCATTTTCTGGACATACTGCTGCACAGCTTCCAAATCCCATACATCCAAATTCGCATCCTTTTGGTCCTGCACCTGGTACGTTCATAGCTTCGATACAGCTCTGAACTCCAGAATACTGGTATTTGTCAGATGCTTTTTCGCAAGTTCCGGCACATTTAACGAATGCGACTTTCTTTACGAATTCTCCGGCTTCAACACCCATGATCGCACTGATCTTTTCAGCGGCTGCTGCTCCACCAACTGGACAGCCATTGACTGGTGCTTCTCCATTTGCGATTGCTTTTGCAAGTCCATCACAACCTGCGTATCCACAACCACCACAGTTATTTCCTGGAAGTTCTGCACGGATAGCCACTTCCTTCTCGTCTACAGGAACTTTAAATTTCTCTGAGGCAATTCCCAGTAAGATTGCGATAAGCAGACCGGTTCCTCCGACAACAACCATGGCAAGTAAAATTGCTGATATATTCATCTTCTTTACCTCCTAAATAAGTCCTGAGAATCCGAAGAATGCGATCGCCATTAATCCTGCTGTTAACAGTGTGATAGGCATTCCTTTGAAAGATTCTGGGATGTTGTTGTATTCCATCTTTTCACGGATACCAGCAAGGATCACGATGGCAATTAAGAATCCTACAGAGATACCAATACCATTGACTATGCTGGCGATGAAACTATAGTCGTTCTGTACGTTTGTTAATGCTGTACCAAGAACTGCACAGTTTGTTGTGATCAGTGGAAGGAATACTCCCAGAGATTCATATAATGCTGGCATAGATTTCTTTAATACCATTTCTACGAACTGTACTAATGCTGCGATTACCAGGATAAATACGATCGTATTTAAGTATGTTAAATCTGTTGGTACTAATAAAAATGTATAAATTAAATTTGTAACTGCTGATGCGATGGTAATAACGAAGAGAACGGCTGCACCCATTCCGGCTGCTGTCTCAACTTTCTTAGAAACTCCAAGGAAAGGACATAAACCAAGGAACTGGCTTAATACAACGTTATTTACCAGGGCTGAGCCGATGGCAATTAACAATAAACTTTTCATTCTGATCCTCCTTATTTGTCATCTACAGTTGTGTCAAAAAAGCTTCTGGAACCACAAGCACTGTTTCCACAGTGAGCACAGTCTCCACATCCACTTGTCTGTGGTTGTCCTGGTTTCTGAGGTTTTTTGCTCTTAACTTTATTCTGGATTGCTACTAAGCATGCAAGTACAAAGAATGCTCCAGGTGCCAGAATAAAGATTGTGATTGGTTCATATGCAGATGGCATTACCTGCATTCCAAAGATCTGTCCTGCTCCTAATAATTCACGGAATGCTCCTAAAATTGTCAGGGCAATTGTAAATCCAAGTCCCATTCCAAGTCCGTCAAAGAAGGAGTTGATCGGTCCATTCTTTGCTGCAAAGGATTCTGCACGTCCAAGGATGATACAGTTTACTACGATCAGTGGGATATATAATCCTAATGCATCGTTAACTGCTGGAACATATCCCTGTAATAAGAACTGTACGATCGTTACCAGAGATGCGATAACTACGATGTATCCTGGGATACGTACACGATCAGGGATGACATTTCTTAATGCGGAAATGATCATGTTAGAAAACATTAATACGGCTGTTGTTGAAAGCCCCATTCCTGCACCGTTGATCGCAGATGTTGTTACTGCTAATGTAGGACACATACCTAACATTAATACGAAGGTAGGGTTTTCTTTTACGATACCATTAATCAATCGTTCCATTGGATTTGGTTTCATGTTTAATTACCTCCCTTCAGGCTCTTTGAATATGCAACACAGCTGTTAACTGCACTTGTGACAGCACGGCTAGTGATCGTTGCACCACTGATGGCATCTACTTTAGAATCATCGTTCTTACCAGATCCATCTTTTACAACTTCAAATCTGTCTGCTTTTTTGTTTTTAAAGTTACTCTTAAATTCTGGTTCTTTGGCTTTCATACCTAAACCAGCTGTTTCGCTGATGGATAATGTTTCATAACCATTGACTGTTCCATCATCTCTGACACCTACGGATAAAGTTACATCTCCACCGTATCCTTCTGGGTTTGTTACAGAGAATACATATCCAAGTTCTTTTCCGTTTTTGTCAACTGCTTTTACGACTTCAGAAATTGTGTTCTGTCCAAGATCATTTTTCTTTAAGACAGCCGCTACGTCTTTCTGATCTAATTTTACTGTATCAAATTTCGCTGCATCTTCGAATACGGCTTTGTAAGCTTCCTGTTTTGTCTTCTCTTCCTGTGCGGCGATCGGTGCTTTTGTTACGTTATATACGATACCTAAAAGGAGTCCTGCAATTAATGTGATCACACATAATTTAATACAATCCATTACGAGATTCTTATTCATTGCTCTTACCTCCTTTTTTTACAATTCCAAATGGAGTTGGTACTGTCACTCTCTCGATCAGTGGAACTAATAAGTTGGCAATGATGATAGAGTAAGATACACCTTCAGCCATTGGTCCGAACAGACGGAATAATCCAGTTAAAATACCAAGAACGATCGCATAGATGATCTTTCCGTTCTTTGTAATTGGAGATGTTACATAGTCTGTTGCCATGAAGATCGCACCTAACATTAATCCTCCACTGAAGATCTGTGCTGCCATGTAAGATAGATCAAATCCATGACCACCGAAGATCAGTACGAAGATTGCTACAACTGCAACATAAACACATGGGATGATTGGGGAGATAACTTTCTTAAATACTAAATATACTCCACCGATGATCAGTAATAATGCGGATGTTTCACCGATCGTTCCTGGGATAAATCCTAAGAATGATTTCATAACATCAACGCTTTTTCCCTGTTCCATAACAGCAAGTGGTGTTGCTGTTGTCACACCATCATATGTAAAGCTTGTCATTCTTGCTGCAAATGAGATCATTAAGAAACATCTTGCACCAAGGGCTGGGTTCATGAAGTTCTGTCCTAGTCCACCGAATACCTGTTTTACAACGATGATCGCGAAAATTCCACCTAAGATCGGCATCCAGAATGGTGCCTCTGATGGTAAGTTTAATGCAAGTAACAGTCCGGTTAATGCCGCACTTAAGTCACTTACTGTGATTGGCTGTTTCATAAGTTTCTGGTAAATATACTCAACGACAACACAGGTAGCAACAGAAATTGCAACTGTCAGTGCCGCAGATGCTCCAAAGATATAGATACCAAAAATTGTAGCGGGTAGTAATGCGATGATAACATCTAACATAATCTTTTGTGTTGAACCATTATCTCTTACATGAGGATTGGCTGACACATGATATAATGTTTCGCTCATATGTATCTCTCCTTTATTTCTTTCTACGGTTAGCTAATACCTGTTTACGACCTGTCTTCATGGACTGTGCAAGGTTACGTTTTGCTGGACATACGAATGAACATGATCCACACTCAACGCATTCTGCTCCATAAAGTTTTTCAAACTCGTCAAACTTGTTATGATCTGCTAATACAGATAATTTTGCTGGCATCAGCTTCTGCGGACAGACGCTTACACATCTTCCACAACGAATACAATTGCTTGGCTGGTTTGCAGCAACTTCATCTTTTGTGAACGCTAAGAAACATGAGAATGTTTTCACAGCTGGTACGTCTGTTGTAAACATTGCCATACCCATCATAGGTCCACCAGAAATGATCTTTTCAGGCTGTGTTTTAAATCCACCAGCTGCTTCGATCAGTTCTTCTACATTTGTTCCTGTACGGACTTTAAAGTTGCTTGGGTTTTTGATCGCATCTCCAGTCACTGTCACAATACGTTCATATAATGGTTTTCCGTCTTTGACAGCTTCTTTGATCGCTACGATCGTAGCTACATTATCAACGATGCATCCTGCATCTGCTGGTAACATGCTAGAGTTGATACTTCTTCCTGTTGTTGCATAAATTAAAGAACGCTCTGCACCCTGTGGGTATTTTGTCTTTAATGTTGCAACACTGATTCTTGCATCACCTTTTACCAGTGCTTCTACTTTGGCAATTGCATCTTTTTTGTTATCTTCAATACCAATGATACCTTTTGCTTTTGGGAACATATCAAGTACGATATTTAATCCTTCAATTAAAAGTTCTGGTGTTTCCATTAATGTGCGGTAATCACCTGTGATATAAGGTTCGCACTCGGCTCCATTTACGATGATATACTCGATCGCATCTGGATCTTTTGGAGCTAATTTTACATGTGTTGGGAATCCAGCTCCACCAAGTCCTACGATTCCGGCTTCTTTGATCGCTGCTAAGACTTCATCTTTAGACATCTGGTCATAAGGTTTTGTCTCGTATGCAACCTCTTTGAATTCTCCGTCATTCTCAATTACGATAGAGTTAACTTTTGCTCCGGCTGGAGTCATTCTTGGCTCGATCGCTTTAACAGTTCCTGAAACAGAGCTGAAAATGTTTGCGGATACAAATCCTCCAGCTTCTGCCACCTTCTGGCCTACTAATACCTGGTCACCCTTGCTAACGATTGGTTTTGCAGGGGCACCGATATGCTGACCTAAAGGTAAAACAACATCTCCTTTTGGCAGGTATTCGGTGATTGGTGAATTCTTTGCAAATTCTTTACCATCCGCTGGATGAACACCTCCGCTAAATGTAAACAATGCCATTTTAAGCCTTCCTTTCTTCTTTACATTTTTTTCCATTGCGAAAAAAAAGAGTTCTCATGAAATGAAAACTCCTTTGAACACAAGACTTATGATATCATAGTCTTTTTTATTTTTCAATATTTTTTTAACATTTTCTTTATATTGCATACAAAATTCTGTGTTTTTTCTTCAGAATTCCTTAAAATTCTAAAATAAGTTAACAATTCTGTCGACGCTACTACATTATTTACGGATCTGTCCATTGCCATAAATGATAAACTTGGTTGTTGTCAGTGCATCTAATCCCATTGGTCCTCTGGCATGAATCTTCTGGGTACTGATTCCAATCTCCGCTCCAAATCCAAATTCAAATCCATCCGTAAATCTTGTGGATGCATTCACGTAAACAGCTGCCGCATCGATCTGATTTAAGAATTCCTGAGCATTCTGGTAGGAATCTGTGATGATCGCTTCGGAATGTCCTGTATTATAATGATTGATATGTGCCACTGCCTCGTCAAAGCTATCAACAGTTTTGACAGAGATGATAGAATCTAAGTATTCTGTTCCCCAGTCTTCTTCTGTTGCTGGGATGACCTGATCATTTAAGGCACAAACTCTCTCATCTCCACGGATCTGGACACCTTTTTCTAATAAAGCTTCAATGATGGCTGGACCATGACTTTCTAAGATGTTTTTATGTAAGACTAAAGATTCGCATGTATTGCATGTTCCAAGTCTCTGTGTCTTTGCGTTGATGATGATGTTCACTGCCATATCTTTTTGTGCAAATTCATCAACATATACATGACAGTTTCCTGTTCCTGTCTCAATAACTGGAACTGTGGAATTCTTTACAACGCTCTTGATCAGTCCTGCACCACCTCTAGGGATCAGAACATCTAAGTAATCGTTTAACTGCATCATCTTTGTTGCTGTTTCATGACTTGTATCTGTTAAAAGCTGAATGCTGTATTTTGGCATGTGACATGACTCTAATGCACTCTGAATCACGTTTGTGATCGCAAGATTTGAGTTGAGCGCATCGCTTCCACCGCGCAGAAGGCATGCATTTCCTGTTTTAAAGCATAATGCAAAAGCATCGGCTGTTACATTTGGACGGGATTCGTAGATGATTCCAACAACTCCTAATGGTACTGTCTTCCTTCCGATCAATAGTCCGTTTGGTGTTTTCTGCATATGTTCTACGGAACCGATTGGATCGTGAAGTTCAGCTACCTGACGAAGTCCTTCTGCCATTGCTTCGATACGATCAGGATTTAGGGATAAGCGATCGATCAATGCTTCACTCATCTCATTTTCTCTGGCTGCTTCTACATCTTTATAGTTTTCGCTTAAGATGTATTCCTGACTCTGTAGCAGACATTTGGCGGCTTCTCTTAATACTTCATTCTTATCTTCAATTCCTGCTTTTCCAAGAATGAATGATGCTTCTTTTGCCTGTTTTCCTAGTTGTTCTAACATTATGAATGCCTCCTTTTCGGTATGGTTTGCATCTTTATAAATCTGTTTTATCTAATCTGCTCTAGTTTAATCCTTTTGGTTTTAACGGAGTGATAGATCCATCTTCATTCTTGATGCTTACGTTATTAAGTTGTGCTCTTAAGTTAGCACGGACAGACTGAATATATTCGTGTCTTAACTTTCTCTGTTCTTCCTTCTGTTCAGGTGTTAATCCAATGGATTTATCTAGATTGTATAATTCATTAATTCTCTGAATATCTTTTTCTTTCATTTGTAATGTTTCCTTTCTATATAATATATGATTCCTTACGCCTTAAAGTATGGGCGTTCTGTTAAGTATTTCTTAAAATCAAAGTCTGGACGTTTGTGTGCTAAGAATAATGTTCCAACTTCTTCTCCTGCAACGACTTTATTGACATTATTTAGATCATCACTATTCACAATGACCATATCTGCTCCTGCATCTGTTACGATATTGGCTGCTGCGATCTTTGTCTCCATTCCTCCGGTTCCGACTTTCGTTACAGCTCCTTTTGCCATTTTCCCAATCTTTTCATCTAAGACTGGTACTTCAGAGATCAATTTTGCCATTGGATTCTTGTGCGGATCATCGGTATAAAGTCCGTCAATATCTGTTAAGAGAATTAAAAGATCTCCTTCTACAACAGCAGTTACAACTGCAGATAAAGTATCGTTGTCACCAAACTCAATTTCTTCTGTAGACACGGTATCATTTTCATTTACAATTGGAATCACGCCAAGTTTTAGTAATTCTTCAAAGGTATTCTTGGCATTATATCTTCTCTCATCATTGAGCATTGTTTCTTTTGTGATCAAGATCTGTGCAGATCCTTGATTGTATTCTGCAAATAACTTCTGATAGATCATCATTAACTGTCCCTGTCCTACGGCGGAACATGCCTGTTTCATTGGAAGGGATGTCGGACGTTTTTCTAATCCTAAGGCTTTAAATCCGACACCGATTGCTCCGGATGATACTAAGATCACATCTTTTCCGCTGTTATGTAAATCTGTTAAGACACGGACTAATTTCTCTAAACGGAATAAATTAATGTTTCCTGTTGCTTTGTGGATCAAAGAAGATGTACCTACTTTGATGACGATTCTCTGTTTATCTTTTAGTTTTTCACGATTATTCATTTTCATTCACTCCTTGAAAGGTATTTTACACTGTAACGAGGGCTTGTGCAACCTTAATTCCATCCATTGCTGCAGAAGTGATACCTCCGGCAAAGCCTGCTCCCTCTCCGCATGGATAGATTCCTTTAATATTACTCTCGAATCCTTGATCTCTTTCAATCCTTAACGGGGAAGATGTTCTTGCTTCGATTCCGCAAAGAACGGTATCTTCTCTGTTAAATCCTTTGATCTTTGTATCAAAATATTCCATTCCTTCGCAAATTGCTTCACTAACTGGTTCTGGAAGGCAGTTTCTCAAGTTTCCAAAGCTTGTCTTTCCTTTGGTATTCGGTGTGATCTCACCAAAAGATTCTGTAATCTTTCCTTCTCTGAAATCTTTTAATGTCTGTACCGGAATCTCTCCTTTCCCTTCATGAAACGCTTTTGCTTCCCATTTTTGTTGGAATCTTACACCTGCTAATGCATCATCTCCGTCAAAATCATCGGGTGTAACACTTGCGATGATCGCGCTGTTAGAATTCTTTGCTGCTCTATCATGATTACTCATTCCATTAACAGTTAATCGTTCTGGTTCTGAAGATGCGTTGACAACAAAACCTCCTGGACACATGCAGAAAGAATATACACTTCTTCCATTGTCTGCATGATAGGTCAGTTTGTAAGATGCTGCTGGAAGATTGTATTTATCTGCACCTTCTCCGTACTGGGAATGATCGATCATCTCACGCGGATGTTCCACACGAAGTCCGATCGCAAATGCTTTTGGATGCATCTCTAAATTCCGGTCTGATAATACCTTAAATGTATCTCTGGCACTGTGTCCTGGTGCTAAGATTGCTGCTTCTGTTTTAAGTTCTTCTTCGTCATTGATGATCAGTCCGGTTAATTTTCCATCTTTGATCACAAAATCCGTCACTTTTGCCTCAAAACGGACATCTCCGCCAAGTGATTTGATCTCTTCTCGGATTCCTGCAACAACATTTCTTAAAAGATCGGTTCCAATATGAGGTTTATTTTCATATAAGATTTCTTCTGGTGCCCCATGTTTTACGAAAGTTTCTAAGACGAATTTATTTCTTCCGAATTTATCTTTCACCAATGTGTTTAACTTTCCATCAGAAAATGTTCCTGCGCCACCTTCTCCAAATTGGACATTGGATTCAGAATTCAACTCGCCAGTTTCCCAGAAATGCTCGACATCTTTCATACGGTTTGTGACGTCTTTTCCTCGTTCTAAGACGATCGGATTTAACCCGGCTCTTGCGAGCATCAAGGCTGCAAATAGTCCTGCCGGTCCCATTCCGATCACAACTGGCGGATACTTAAATTCTCTCTGATTTTTCGGAAATTCAAATACCTTTTCTTTAACCGCCATGATATTGCGGTTTTTATTCTTTTTCAGGAATTTCTCTTCCTGATTCTTGCTTAATGTCACATCGACTGCATATACATAAGATAATTCTTCTTTTTTCCTTGCATCGATGGATCGTTTTACGATCTTGTATTGTTTATATTCTGTGTTATGTAACGCTTTTTTTATCTTTTTTTCAAATGCTGCTTCTTTGTGATCGATCGGCAGCTTGATCTGGTTGATTCTTATCATTGTCTTCCTATCTGGCTTGCTGCGATGTATCCGGATGTAAATGCCCATTGCAGATTGTATCCTCCGCATGTTCCATCGACATCTAGTAATTCACCGACAACATAAAGCCCTTCTAATAATTTTGATTCTAGTGTTCCCTGTATAATTTCTTTTGTGGATACACCTCCAGCTGTTACCTGTGCCATATCGTATCCTTTGTATCCTTTGATCTGGACTTCAAAGTTTTGGATCATATCTAAAATTCTTTTTAGATCCTTCTTTGAAATCTGCGCAACTGGCTTTCTCGGATCGATCTTTAGTCTCTGTAAGATCGCATAAACCAACTTTTTATTTAAAAATCCCTGGAAGAATTCTTCCACTGTCTTGTAATTACAGTTTTTTAAGAATACTTCTGTTGTTTCTTCTAAGGTTACCATCTGCGGCATGAGATTTAAATAGACTTTTACTTTTTTCTTTCTTCTTAGTGCTTCGATCGCAAAATGGCTGATCTGGAAAATTGGGATTCCAGAGATTCCGTATTTGGTAAACTGGACTTCTCCATGTTCTTTTGCAATCAATTCATTGTTTGCATAGACGTTAATATCACTGACATTTCTGACTCCAGAAGTTTCTTTTAAATATTTCCCTTCCGCTTCCAGTCCTACCAAAGACGGGAATGTATCCGTAATCTTATGATGAAAGTCTTTTGCAAGTTTGTATCCACTCCCATTGCTTCCTAAATTGGGCTGTGCACATCCGCCAGTTGCAAGAATCAGATTTCTCGCTTGAAAACATTTCTCATTTCCATAGACATAAAATGTCGATTTGCGTTTCTCTGCCTTTATCACTTCAAAGTCTGTCAAAATATCGACATGTAAATATTTTAATTTCTGTGTCAGTGTGTCAACCACCGTTGCCGCCTGTAAGGATGCCGGGTAATAATACCCGTTTTGCTCTGTGATAAGCATTCCAAGGGATTCAAAGAATTGAATCAATTCTTCCAAACCAAATTCTTCGATCATCGGATAGGCAAAGGAAGGTCTCTGCCCGCGGTAACAATTCTCATCCATATAAGCATTTGACAGATTGCATCTTCCATTCCCTGTCGCCAATATTTTCTTTCCTAATTTATCCATTCGCTCAAGCAAAAGAACTTTCTTATGATGGCCAGCTGCTGTGATCGCTGCCATCATTCCGGAAGCCCCTGCTCCAACGATGATCACATCATATTTCATTTGTTGTTTTCTCCAAATTATTCGTTTAGCTACTGTATGATTCCAGAAAATGATATACTTCTTCTCTGTTTTCAAAGACAAAATTCTCCTTTAACATATTTAAAATATCTGCTGGGAGGTTTTCTTTCTTCATATCTGTGTACTCAAAAACTTCTTTTGTCTTATTATTGATCACTGCCAGACTGCCATCTAAAATCTTAAGACTGTAGGTTGCTTTCACCTTCTTTTCGGCTTTTGTCTGCTCCTTTAGCACTGTCGTTGTTACCTGAGAGCGAACTTCCTGAATCTTGTCTATATTTTCATTTCTTGTAAAGGCTAGATAGCACATGTATGCACATAAAACAGTGATCACGATCATATAAATGATCAAAAATCGGTTGATCTTCTTCATGATATCACCCTCCTTTGGCTATATTGTTTCCAAAGATGGGATTATTTATACAAAAAGTCCAGATCTGTTACGACTTGGACTTTTGTTATTGTTTTTACAATAAATGTAATTTCTTTGCTAATTTTACGATCAGATTTCCTTTTGGAATCTTTGTAAGTTCTTCTTCTGTAAATACTTTTAATTTAATGATCGCCGCAAAATAGATCAGTGCTCCGACTGGTACTGCAATGATCACACAGATTGCAAAGCATACTCGTCCAAATGGCAGGACGCTTTGAACCCCATACTGGATCAGGAAGCATACAACACCCATCACAGCTGCACTTAATGCAGGTTTGATAAATGTCTTTGTGATCTCCTGATGAAATCCTGTATATTTCTTGATGGAATGTGCATTTAACAGACACATGACAAGCGAAAATGCCATTGTTGCAAAGACTAATCCATAGGTTTTACAATCTGTATATGTTAATAACAGCCATAAAACAACGATATTAACGACAACAGAGATTGCTGAATGTTTGACTGGCACACGCATCTTGCCCATTCCCTGTAAAATACCATTTGTCAATGTAGACAGGCAGTAGAAAATAACAGAGACTGCACCGATTCGAAGCATTGCAGCTCCTAATCCTTTGGCATATACGGCACCGAAAATAAGTCCATTAATAGAGCTGTTTAACACGCCAAGTCCGACCGCACATGGAATTGCGATCATCATTGTAAAACGGATTGCCATCTGAATGCTATCATTCATATCATCTTTCTTACCCAAAGCATAAGCTGCAGAAACATTTGGCACGATCGCATTGGAAAGTGCGGATGCCATCGCTACTGGTACGTTGATCAGAACATTGTACTGGCTGCTGAACAGTCCATAAAATCCTGAAACTACTTTCGCTGTGATTCCTTTTCCTACTAAAATATTACTAAAGATCGTCTGATCGATCGTTGCACTGCAGTTATAGATCGCTGTACTGAAGATCACTGGTGTGATCGTCAATAATAAGATCTTTAAGATATTTCCATAAGATTCGATATATTTCGTACGGTCATGTTTCATCTGAATCTTAACTTTTGGCTGATATGCACGATAAATAATAAAACAAAAGATCAGCCCTGTTAAAACTCCGACTCCTGTACCAATCGCACTACCTGCTGCTCCATGTCTAGCAATCTCGTATGTGATCGTCTTAGATGGCAGATATGGTAAGATCAATACATATGCCATCAAAATACTAAAGATCGCATTCAAGATCTGCTCGATGATCTGGGAAATGGATGTTGGTACCATCGTATTATGCCCCTGAAAATATCCTCTTAATACTCCAAGGATTCCAGAGAAAAAGATGGTTGGAGAGATCACCTGAAGAGCAAGTGCGGCACCTTTCTGATGTCCAACAAAGGTTGGTGCTCCAAAATATGCGATCAATGATGCGATACCACCAACAACGATCGCATAAACTAATGCTCCATAGAAAATTCTCTGTGCATTGATATATTCTCTCTTTGCAAGTCTTGCAGAAATTGACTTGGAAACTGCAAGTGGGATACTGAAGGATGCGATCAGCAAAATAATATTGTAAATATTATACGCATAAGAATAATACCCCATTCCTTCTTCGCCAATGATCCCAAACAGTGGACTACGATATAATAATCCGATCACACGGCAGACAATGGACGCTGCGGCTAAAATCATTCCCTGCATTAAAAATGAGTTTTTGCTGCTTTTACTCATACTAAACCTCTTTCATCTCTTGTATATTTCGTCTTTGTCAGAATCTCTTCCTGACGTTTTTCCATATCTTTTCGTTCTTCCTCTTCCATATGGTCATATCCAAACAGATGTAACATACTGTGCGCGATCAAAAATGCATATTCTCTCTCGCGGCTGTGTCCATAATTCTCAGCCTGTTCCCATACTTTGTCCATAGAGATCACAATATCTCCAAGCAGAAATTCCCCACTTTCCGGGTCAAACGCCATCGGATCTTCTTCGATCTTTGAAAAATCTGCTGGCTGTTCATATTCTGCCATTGGGAAAGATAATACGTCAGTTGGACGGTCGATTTCTCTTTGTTCTTTGTTGATCTCATGGATCGTGTCATTATCAGTCAACATTAAGTTCACTTCGCACTCATAAGGGCAGTCCACATAATCAATTGCTGCCTCAATGACTTCATGTGCGATCTTCTCATAAGGGATATTGATCTCTCCCTCGTATTCGTTCTCAATTATAATACTCATAATATTCCTATCTTCTGTTCTTTTTGTTGTTCTTATTCTTTCTCGCAGATCTAGCTGATTCATACTGATCATATGCTGCAACAATCTTCTGTACTAATGGATGTCTTACAACGTCCTTATTTGTAAGTTCACAGACTCCGATCTCTTTGACTTTTCGCAACACTCTTAAAGCTTCTTCTAACCCTGAAATACTGTCAAATGGCAAGTCTTTCTGTGTCAAATCACCAGTGATGATCGCTTTAGAGCCAAAACCAATACGTGTTAAGAACATCTTCATCTGTGCTGGTGTTGTATTCTGTGCCTCATCTAAGATAATGTATGCATTATCCAGTGTACGGCCTCTCATATAAGCCAATGGAGCAACTTCAATTAAGCCTTTCTCCATATTCTTCATAAATGCATCGGCTCCGAGAATCTCATACAGAGCATCATACAATGGTCTTAAATATGGATCTACTTTACTTTGTAAGTCTCCTGGCAAGAATCCCAATTTCTCTCCTGCTTCGATCGCTGGCCTTGTTAAGATAATACGGCTGACTTCATCATTCTTGAATGCTGTAATTGCCATTGCCATCGCAAGATAAGTCTTACCAGTTCCTGCTGGGCCAACACCAAACGTGATCATCTTATCTTTGATCGCTTCGACGTATTTTTGCTGTCCTAAAGTCTTTGGTTTGACAGCTTTACCCTGAATCGTGTGACAGATCACATCTTTATCAAGTTCTACAAGACTTGTAGATTTTTCTTCCATAGATAAAGATAAAGCATAATTTACATTCTGCTCTGTGATCACATTCCCTCGTTTGGATAATTCAAGTAACTCATCGATCACAGAAATCGCATGATTAACTGCCTGTTGTGTTCCAATGCATTTTAACTGGTCACCACGCAGGATCAGACTTACATGCAATGTCTTTTCAATTTTCTTCATGTAGGCATCAAATTGCCCAAATACATTCCCACCATGTTCTGCTGGAAAATTCATTTCTATTTCAACTGGATTCATCTAATTCTCAGTCTCCTTCTTTGCGTATATTCTTATGTATTTTACCATCTGTTACAAAGTTTTTCAACCTGACAGACATATAAAATACATGTGGTCTGATTCATAGGTTTTTAATATTTATTGCTGTGCCGTCGTTGGTGCGATCATCTCTTCTTGTTTTTTTGTTAATTTCTTGATATTTCGGATTTTTCCAATACTTTCTTCTTTGATGATCGATGCCCTCACTTCATATCGGTTGTTCTTCCTTTGATAATTTTCTTCACAGTGAACAATCTTTGCCCCTTTTTTGGCTTTCTTCGTAAGATAATGTTCGAGCTGTTTTTTTAATTTCAACTGTGCTTCTTTTTTCGTTAAGATTTTCTTTTTTGGCTGGTATTTTTCGGTTGTTTGAATCGTAATTCCTATGGGCAAATAAAAAGAAGTCCCTATTTTTAATGATCTTCTCTCTGTCACTACATTTGTATGATTCTGTTTTTGCTTCGATGGAAAATCAAACTGATATTGCCCCAAATATATATTTTTGATGCATTTTTTCTCATCTGTGATTGTTTTTTCATAATATTCCATCGGGATGGAATTTTCATATACCTCTTTGGTACGCATAATAATTTCACCATCTGCTTTGATCTTATCTGTTTGTGTCACAGTAAAATCATCGCTGTAGTAATAGATCAATCCAGATATCAATGTTGTTCCTTTTTTCACGCTGTCACCGGTACTTACCAATGGTGTCCCGCTTTTTACTGCCATTTTTGTAATGATCCCTGATTTATTTGCCACGATATCACATGGCTTCTTTGGATTCTGCTTTGTTTTGCGATCCAAAGTTTCTTTGATCTCGATATGTAGTCTTGTTCCCTGAACAGAACAGGATACCCACGCAATCTCATCATAATCTTCTCTCAGATGATCTTCCAAAGCATCACAATCAATCTGATATTTTAATGTTCCCAGATGATAGTAGTTATCCGTGACATATTTTAGTATATCACTTTTCGAATATACTTCTCCTCCTGAAACTGTGATTTCCCATAAAAACTGGCTAAAAGAAAAGAGCATCATCGCACATAAAAATATGAAGAAAAATAATATTTTACGATTTCTATGTTCTTTTAAGAAATATGGCAGCCCCCTTTGTTTTTGTAACGTAAGCTCAACATTTGCTTTCTGTGCTAATGTTACTAATGTTTGATAAGCACTTTTTCTAATACAAAAGGCATAGCCGTCTGATACTGGTTTCAATTCCCACAGTATCAGATGGTTTTTGGCACAGAGATTTAGGAAACGCTCTGTCTGATATCCTTTGACTTGAAAATATAATCGTCCAAATATAAAATGCAGGATCTTAAGCATATGCCATGCTCCTTTCAGAGAATATCATACATATTCCAGCCTTTTGATCTTTCCTTTAACCTTCATCGCTTCCTGTGAGTAAAAATCAACCGTTAAACCACATCCATAGATGTTTAATATGACATGATTTCCCTGAACAGAAATCGTATCCTCATCATACGATACAATTCCCCGATAATTTTCTATGTACGCTTCACAGTTCCCTGTCAAGCTAATGATAAAATCTCCAAACACCACATCTCTTGGAAGCGAAAGTCCTTTGGCGATTGCTTCTTTTGGTTTATTCTTCATGAAAGACTCCTTTTGTGGCATTTGGTTTAATATATGCCGAAAAAAAGCATCATATACCTGTTTTCAGGTAAATGATGCTTATCTTTTCAACTGATAAAAATTATTTAGATTTTCTCTTACGAGCTGCTTCAGACTTTTTCTTACGTCTTACGCTTGGCTTCTCGTAATGTTCTCTTTTACGAATCTCCTGCTGAATTCCTGCTTTTGCACAGTTTCTCTTGAATCTGCGAAGAGCGCTATCTAAAGATTCATTTTCTTTAACGATTACGTTTGACATTCTATTCCCGACCTCCCCTCCAGTCTTGTACTTGTGCATAGGACTGTTTGGGTTTTAATTTTTTGCACTAGATTAGTATATCACATTCCAGAGATTTGTCAACTATGAAATTTGACTTTCTAAAATTTCTTTTACTTTTGCTACTGCTTCTGGGATTCCGGCTGGGTTCTTTCCTCCTGCCTGAGCCATGTTTGGACGTCCTCCACCGCCGCCTCCAACACATCCGGCGATCGCTTTGATCAGGTTTCCAGCGTGTGCCCCTGCTTTTTGTGCTTCGTCTGTTACCATGGCAACTAAGAAAACTTTTCCGTCTTTCTGGGAAGCAAGGACAATGACACCTTCTCCTAATTTTTCTTTTAAATTATCTCCAAGTTCACGAAGCCCGTTCATATCAACATCTTCTAGAGAAGTTGCAAGAACTTTCACTCCTTTGACTTCTTCTACCTGATCCATAACATCTCCTAGAGCATCTTTTGCAAGTTTGCTCTTTAAGGATTCATTTTCACTCTTTAATTCTTTCACTTCTGCAAGAAGAGATTCAATTCTTGTAAGCAGTGTTGCTGGTGTAGCTTTTAATGCTTTGGCTGCTTCTTTTAATTCTTCTTCCTGTTTGTGGTAATAGTTAAATACTCCCTGGTCAGTCACTGCTTCGATTCTTCGAACTCCTGATGCAACACCAGTTTCAGATAAAATCTTAAATGCTGTGATCACTCCGGTATTCTTTACATGAGTACCACCACATAATTCTACAGAGAAATCTCCCATAGAAACGACTCTTACTTCATCTCCGTATTTCTCTCCAAACAGTGCCATAGCTCCTGTTTTCTTAGCATCTTCCATAGACATAACTTTTGTTACAACTGGAAGATCCTCGGCGATCTTTTCATTGACGATCTTTTCAACTCTTGCGATCTCATCATCAGATAATGGTGAGAAATGTGTAAAGTCGAATCTTAAATGTTCGGCATTATTTAAAGATCCTGCCTGTTCTACGTGAGTTCCAAGCACTTCTCTTAATGCTTTCTGTAATAAATGAGTTGCACTATGATTCTTAGCTCCTAATGCTCGGTTCTTCTCATTGACTGTAAAGACTGCTTTGTCTCCTACGTTGAATGTTCCTTCAACTACGTGTCCAACATGTCCGAACTTACCACCAGATAATTTAATAACATCTTCTACTTCAAAAGCTGCATCTCCACTGACGATCACACCTTTATCTGCTTCCTGACCACCACTTGTTGCATAAAATGCTGTCTGGTCAGCAACGATTGTTCCTTTGTCTCCTTTATTCAGAGTAGAAACAACTTCTGTCTCTGTTGTCATGGCTGTGATCTCGCCTTCACAAGTAAGCTCATCATATCCAACAAATTTTGTTGTCATAGCTGGGTCTAACTGTTCATAAACAGTTGCATCGGCACCCATGTAGTTTGTTGTTTTTCTTGCAGCTCTGGCAGTTTCTCTCTGAATCTGCATTTCTTTATCAAAGCCTTCTTTGTCTACAGTAAATCCCTTTTCTTCTAAGATTTCGATTGTCAGATCTAGTGGGAATCCATAAGTGTCATATAATTTGAACGCATCAGCACCAGCAAGTTCTTTGCTGCCTTTTTCGTTCATATCTTTTTCCATATCTGCTAAAATAGACAGTCCCTGATCGATCGTCTTGTTGAACTGTTTTTCTTCCTGAGATAAATGATTGAAGATAAATTCTGCTTTTTCTTCTAATTCTGGATATCCGTCTTTGGATTCACGGATCACGATCTTACTGATATCTGTTAAGAACAGATGATCGATTCCTAGTAATCTTCCATGTCTTGCTGCACGACGGATCAGACGACGAAGTACATATCCACGTCCTTCGTTGGATGGTGTGATACCATCAGATAACATAAATGTAGCAGAACGGATATGGTCTGTGATCACACGGATAGATACATCTGTCTCGTGATCGACACCATAAGTAACACCAGCAATCTTACAGACTTCATCACGGATTGCTTTGATAGAGTCTACATCAAAGATAGAATCTACTTCCTGTACTACAACAGCAAGACGTTCCAGTCCCATACCTGTATCAATGTTCTTGTTCTCTAATTCTGTATAATTGTTGTGTCCGTCATTCTCAAACTGTGTAAATACGTTGTTCCATACTTCCATATAACGATCGCAGTCACATCCTACTGTACAGTCTGGGCTTCCACATCCGTATTTCTCTCCACGATCATAGTAGATCTCTGAACATGGTCCGCAAGGTCCTGCACCATGCTCCCAGAAGTTGTCTTCTTTTCCAAAACGGAAGATTCTCTCTGGTGCGATTCCGATCTCTTTCTCCCAAATCTCGAATGCTTCATCATCATCTTCATATACAGATGGATATAATCTATCTGGATCTAATCCGATCACTTCTGTTAAAAATTCCCAAGACCATGCGATTGCTTCGTGTTTAAAATAATCTCCAAAAGAGAAGTTACCTAACATCTCAAAGAATGTACCATGTCTTGCTGTCTTACCAACATTTTCAATATCTCCTGTACGGATACACTTCTGACATGTTGTTACTCTTGTTCTTGGTGGTACTTCCTGTCCTGTGAAGTAAGGTTTCAGTGGTGCCATACCAGCGTTGATCAGTAATAAACTGTTATCATTCTTTGGCACAAGTGAAAAACTCTTTAATGCTAAATGTCCTTTACTTTCGAAAAACTCAAGATACATCTTCCTGAGTTCGTTGACTCCATATGCTCTCAACGTTTCATCCTCCTAGTGTCATTTCATTATATTATTAAGAAGACCTTGTCTTTACGGCTTTTTAGCTGCATGAGAATATAAACTCATGCAGCTAAATGATCTTCTCCTAATCATGTATGATCTTATGCTTCTTTCTTCTTTGCCTTTGCACGACCAGTTCCGAAATAAATTCCTGCCGCGGAGCATGCAAAGAGAATCGCAAACTTCAATACATAAGAGACTAATTCTGATAAAAATGCTGTCATAATCTTGCCTCCTTATCTTATAAAGTCGATTATACCAAATCGAACTTAGAAACACAAATATTTTCTCACAAAGATTACATCTTAATCCTCTTTTTCTAATAAATCTGTGTAGAAACAAGAATAATTTCCTGTATGGCAGGCAGCTCCGATCTGCTTTACTTTGGCAAGTAAAGTATCTCTGTCACAGTCGATATATAAATCTTTGACATATTGATAATGTCCGGATGTCTCTCCTTTGATCCATAATTCATTACGGCTTCGACTGTAATATGTCATGATTCCTGTCTCGATCGTCTTATCATAAGCTTCCTTGGTCATATATGCGACCATCAAAACTTCATTTGTCTTATAATCCTGTACAACAACAGTTAACATTCCATCGCTGTTTAATTTGAATTCATCAAAACTCATCTTACCGTTTAATGGTTTTGCTTCGTTGCTCATCTTATAGGGCTCCTTTCGTAGAAAGCACATCTGTGATCCTTGAGTCTAAACTTGTTGCTTCATCTAAAGCTTTAGCAAATGCTTTAAATGCTGCTTCGATCATATGATGATTATTTTCCCCATGTAATTTCTTTAAATGCAGATTCATCATACTGCCATAAGATACCGCATAGAAGAATTCTTTTACCATCTCTGTGTCAAATTCGCCAACACGGTCAACGGTAAAGTCACAATCCATCACAAAATATGGTCTTCCAGATAAATCGATCGCACATAGCATTAATGTCTCATCCATTGGAAGCATGAAAGATCCATAACGTTTGATCCCTTTTTTATCTCCAACCGCCTGTTTGATCGCTTCGCCGAGTACAATTCCAACATCTTCAATTGTATGGTGGCAGTCGACATATAGATCTCCTTCGACTTCCACATCAAGATCAAAAAATCCATGGCGTGCAAATGCATTTAACATATGGTCAAAAAAACCGATTCCTGTATGGATGTTTCCATTTCCATTTCCATCAAGGGCAATGGAAAGTTTGATCTTTGTCTCGCTTGTATTTCTTTCAATTGATGCACTTCTACTCATATCTTTATCCTTCCTGGTTATCTTCAAATCTTACTTTCATGGAATTTGCATGTGCAGTCAGCTGTTCCTGATTTGCAAAGAATTCGATGTCTTTGTGTACTGGCTCTAAGGCTTCTCTTGAATAGTAAATGACACTTGATTTCTTGATGAAATCGTCAACACTTAATGGAGAGAAGAATTTCGCTGTTCCGTTTGTAGGAAGAACATGATTTGGTCCTGCGAAATAATCTCCTAGAGGTTCACAACTGTATGCTCCAATAAAGATTGCTCCTGCATTCTTGATTCTTGTCATAACATCAAATGGATTGGCTGTCATGATCTCCATATGTTCAGATGCAATGGCATTTGCTGTATCGATCGCTTCTTTCATATCACTTGCAACAAGAATATATCCGAAAGAATCTAGAGATTTCTCCATGATTTCTTTTCTTGATAACTGATTTAAGAATCCATCGATCTCATCAGATACTTTATGTGCTAATTCTTCACTTGTTGTAACAAGGATCGCACTTGCCATCTCATCATGTTCTGCCTGTGAAAGTAAGTCTGCTGCCACATATCTTGGGTTTGCTGTCTCATCTGCTAAAACTAAGATCTCACTTGGTCCTGCGATGGAATCGATGCTTACATTTCCATAAACTGCTTTTTTCGCTAATGCAACAAAAATGTTACCTGGTCCTACGATCTTATCTACTTTTGGAATAGACTCTGTTCCAAATGCCATCGCTGCGATTGCCTGTGCTCCACCAACTTTATATACTTTTGTTGCTCCAGCTTCTTTTGCTGCCACTAATGTATTTGCTGTAACTTTTCCATCTTTTCCAGGAGGTGTTGTCATGATGATATTTTTCACTCCTGCAACATGTGCTGGAACAATGTTCATTAATACAGAAGATGGATAAACGGCTTTTCCACCTGGCACATAAACACCACAAGTCTCCATTGGTGTAACTTTCTGTCCAAGCATCACTCCGTCTTCTCGTGTCTCAAACCAGCTCTTCTGAATCTGTTTTTCATGAAAATCACGAATGTTCTTGATTGCTTTACGAATAACTTTGATCAATTCATCATCCACTTCTTCATAAGCTTCTTTGATCTCTTCTTCTGTAACTAAAATATTGTCTGCACTGATCTCAGCTTTGTCAAACTGTGCTGTATAATCAAAGACTGCTTTATCTCCATTATCTCTGACATTTTTGATAATCGCATCAACTTTATCCTGAAAATCCCCATAGTTTGTAGGACTTCTCTTTAATAAATCTGATAAGATATTTGCAATTGAATCTTTGTTTACTTTTACTATTCTCATGATTCTTTCCTCCGACCTATTCTTTTTCGTCTAAGATCTTCTTTAATGCAACGATGATCTTACTGATACGTTCCTGTTCCATCTTCTGGCTTACCTGATTTACTACCATTCTTGCAGATAGTGGGCAAACCTCTTCTAAGACCTCTAGTCCGTTTTCTTTTAATGTTGTTCCTGTCTCTACGATGTCGACGATCACCTCAGATAATCCAACGATCGGTGCAAGTTCGACAGATCCGTTTAATTTAACGATCTCTACTGTCTGTAATTTCTGATTATTGAAATATTCTTTCGCAATATGTGGATATTTGGATGCTACACGGATGATCTCATTGCTGTTTAAGTATTTCTTCGCTTCTTTTGGTCCACAGACACACATCTTGCAGGCTCCGAATTTCAAATCTAATACTTCATACAGGTTTCTTCCTTCTTCAAGGATCGTATCCTTTCCAACAACACCGATATCGGCTGCTCCGTATTCAACATAAGTTGGCACGTCACTTGCTTTGGATAGGAAAAATTTTAATTTTAATTCTTCATTGACGAAGATCAATTTTCTTGTTTTCTCATCTTTCATTTCCTCGCATGTAATACCGATCTCTTCTAATAAAGCCATCGCTTTCTTTGCAAGTCGCCCTTTTGCAAGGGCAAATGTAATATATCTCATGATCTTTTGTTTCCCTTCTTTGTGCTAGATTTGTTGATTAGATAAAATAAAGGATTCCACCAAGGCGATGTTCTTTGGCAAATTTTTCATAATCTGCTTTACTGCACAGATCATTTTTTCTCTCTAAAATGACTTTCTTTCCTTCTTTTCTTAATTCTTCTGCTCGAAGGATCGCATCTTTCATCGTTGCTTCTTTATAAATAATCATGGTATCCATATGATCAGCTTCCATATGGATTCCCTGGCGACTTAATGCCATCATCAGCTCATCTAATACGATCGCAAATCCGACAGATGGGGCTTTCTTTCCAAACTGTTCGATCAGATTATCATATCGTCCACCCTTTAGGACTGCATCTCCAGTTCCATAAGTGTAACCTTTGAAAATGATTCCTGTATAATAGTTATGTTTATTTAACATTCCAAGATCGAAACTTACATACTGTTCTTTGCCGTATAATTTCAAAATATCATAGACATCACGAAGTCTTTTGATCGCTTTCTTAGACTGTTCATTCTCTACCATAGCTTCTGCTTGATCTAAGATCTCTACATCTCCATTTAACTCATTGAAATGTAAGAAGACATCTTTAATCTTATCAGACAAATCTAATGCTTCCACATATTCCATTAATCCGAAATAGTTTTTATTTAAGATCAATTCACGAAGCTGTGTCTTGACTTCTTCCTCTTTGATCGTCTGTGTTAATCCGTTAAAAAATTCAACCTCCCCAATGGAAAGTCTGAAATCTGTTAATCCTGCTGCTAAAAAACAATCAATTGCCATTGCAATGGATTCTGTATCTGCCTGTACAGATGCATCATTGACTAATTCTGCACCTAACTGACATGTCTCTTTTAACTTCAGTTGATAACTTGAGTTATTCAAAAACACGTTTCCTGCATAAGAAAGACGGATTCCCATATTCTCTTCATTAAAATATTTTGCAATACAACGTGCAATGGATGGTGTGACGTCTGGACGAAGAACTAAGGTATTTCCTTCTCTGTCAAAAAATTTAAACATCTCTCTTGCAGAGACTGTTCCTTTTTCGCTATTAAATACGTCAAAGAATTCAAATCCTGGAGTTCTGATCCCTTCATATCCGTAAGATGCAAAGACTTTGTTTAATTTGGCTTTTAACTTGCTTCGCTGTCCATATTCGGTTCCATATACATCTCTGACACCTTCTGGTGTGTGGACTCTCTTTTTATTCATAATTTTGCCGCTCCTTGATACTTTATCGAATTAAAGTGCTACTTAGGTAGCACGTCAAATTATTTGTATTTTACCAATCATTAACTTATTTGTCAACCTCGTTCACTCTAATTCATCTTATCCTATATTACATGAAAATCTTACAACTGGGAGATTACTTCCTCAATGACCTGATCCATGATTTCTACTGGGTCATATACAAGATCCACACTGCAGTATTCACAGATATCTTCTAAGGCTCCAAAAATCCATGGATTTCTTGCTTTGATCGTCTTCATCCTTCCATTCTGCTGTACGAAACTGATGAAAAATCCCAAAGTTCTACTGATCTCATCATCACCTTCTTCTAAAATATCCATTGTGATCACTCCGCCATCGGTATTATCATATGCCATAAATAACAGAGGATTCTTTGGACGTTCTCCCTCTTCTTCCCCTTCTACCATCACTGGGAGATAAGTAAAATCTAAGATCACTTCAAGATCAATCTGTTTCTTATTCTTTAATTCGTCTTTTAAATCCTGATCTTCTAACATCACGGATGGAAATTCTTTTTCTGCTTCTGGAATTTCTTTTACAAACATCTCCCATGTGTCATTTTCAGAATTATAACGGCGTACGATTCCTTCTGCCTGTTCGATATCTGGATTTAATTTTCCATCTTTGACTGCTTCTAATACCATATATAAATTTTCATAAGTTTCTGTAAGAAGTGCTACTTCATCTTCATCTAACTGATATGGTTTGTATCCTTTTTTATAAGAAACAAAATAAATCCAGTCACTGATTGTTTTGAAACGGATATCCAATTCATCGATCACGCTTCTTTGCTCGTCTGGAACATTCATCATGCTTCCCCAGAAACAAGTAAGGCTTGAATGTTCATCCATCAGATATTGTGCTGGAAGATCTCCCTCTTCTGCTCCAAGGATCATATAAAAATCCCCTAAACCTTCCATTCCGTCGAAGACTGCGATTCCTCTTTCCCCGCTGAATTTTCCCATCACACTGCAAAAGACAGGTTCTTCTCTGTCTTTTAACTGAATCGTCACAAGCTGCGTATCTCCAAGATCATTCCAAGGTTCTAATTTGTCTAACTTTAATGTAATATCATATAACTGCTTCCATGCATTGATTGATGCTTCTTTTCTCAATGAACTTTCCTCCATATCTTTGACCTAATTTTGTATACTTAAGATTTATTATAATAAGAAATGATTTTAATTACAACAAAATCCCGACTATCTCTCTATGATTTATCGATTTGATCGTTTTTTCTTTATACTTTTCACGATTTCTGATATAATTGTTTGACGGATTTATCTTCTTATATTATAAGATAACCGATTTTTTACCAGGAGGTATTTCATTATGGCATTCGACGGATTTGTCATTTCAAATATTGTATCAGAATTAAATAAACAGATCATTGGCGGAAGAATCTATAAGATCTATCAGCCAGAAGCCGACGAGATCACACTTGTGATCAAGAAAGAGAGACTGACAACAAGACTTCATCTCTCAGCCAGTGCTTCTCTTCCCCTTGTCTATTTATCCAAGGCAGGAAAAGCAAACCCTATGCAGGCACCAAACTTCTGCATGCTGCTTCGTAAACATATCAGCAGCGGAAGGATCATCTCGATCACTCAGCCTGATTTTGAGCGTATCATTGAGATTCAGATTGAGCATCTAGACGAACTTGGAGATATCTGCCAGAAGCGTCTGATCATTGAGATCATGGGAAAACACAGCAATATCATTTTTGTAAACAGCGATGATGTGATCCTAGATAGCATCAAGCATATCTCTGCAAATATCAGTTCTGTCAGAGAGGTATTGCCGGGACGTACTTATACCTTCCCGCCATCTAAGGGAAAACATCCGCTAGCAAGCCTGACTGCAGATGACTTTTATCAGCATATCATCACAAAACCATTGAATCTTTGCAAAGCACTTTATACTTCCATCACGGGAATGAGTCCTTTGATCGCAAATGAACTTTGTTATCGTGCAGGACTTGACGGTAATGCTTCCACGGATTCTTTGACCGATGACAGTGCTGCTGGTTTATATGGACAGCTTATAAAATTAAATGCTCTTGTAGAAGATGAAGCTTATCAGCCAAATATCATTTATTCCGGGGAAGAACCGAAGGAATTTTCTTGTATTCCTTTAACTTCTTATCCTGACTGCACCGCAAAAACATATGATTCTATTTTCGACGTATTGATCGGGTATTATTCTGAAAAAGAAAAATATACGAGAATGAAGCAGAAATCTTCTGATCTTCGTAAGATCGTGCAGACAGCCCTTGAGAGAACGAGTAAGAAATATGATCTGCAGCTTCGTCAGTTAAAAGATACGGAAAAACGCGAGAAATTCAAAGTTTATGGAGAACTTACACAAACTTATGGCTATGGATTGGAACCAAATGCAAAATCTCTGACTTGCATGAATTATTATACAAATGAAGAGATTACGATTCCTCTGGATCCAACAAAAACTCCTTTGGAGAATTCCAAGAAATTTTTTGCAAAATATAATAAATTAAAACGTACGTATGAAGCTCTTTCTGAGCTAGTCGTGGAGACAAAAGCAGATCTTGATCATCTCGATTCCATCTCTACTGCTCTTTCTTTATCAGAAGATGAAAAAGATCTTCAGTTAATCAAAGATGAGCTTTCTGATTATGGTTATATTAAGAGCCATGGAAAGAAAAAGGGTAAGAAACAAGCAAAATCCAAACCATTACATTTTATTTCTTCCGATGGTTTCCATATGTATGTTGGAAAAAACAACTACCAGAATGATGAATTAAGCTTTAAATTTGCAAATGGTGGTGACTGGTGGTTCCATGCGAAAAATATGCCTGGTTCACATGTCATTGTTCGTAAAGAGCAGGCAGAAACACTTCCAGATGCAACATTTGAAGAAGCTGGTCGTCTTGCGGCTTATTATTCTAAAGGCCGTCAGGCACCAAAGGTTGAAGTCGATTATGTACAGAGAAAAGAACTTCGGAAACCACCGAAAGCAAAACCTGGATTTGTCATTTACCATACGAACTATTCTATGATGTGTATTCCAAATATTGACGGAATTGAGGTTGTTGAATAGGTTGTATCTGTGAATTTATAAAATTTGTATCACAAAATAACAAAAGGGATTGATCACTTATATTTTCTTGTGATCGATTCCTTTTATTTATAACCTCTTCTTTTTTACTATCGTAAAACCGACATCAAAACTTCTTCCATATTCTTGACACCAATTAGTTTCGCAATATGTCCATTCATGCCTTTTGATAATGCCATTTTACGATCTTCCTCAAATGCATTGGCTTGTTCTGCCTGTAACTGAGATTTCTTTGCGTTTTCCTCTGCGATTCTTGCCTTTTGAAGCAGCTTTAAAAACACGATCAAAACCAATAAAAAAACACCGATACACCCGACAGAAACTGCTGCCAGATTGTCTTTGATAAAGTCTGATAATGTCACTTTCTTCTGGGATTCTTCATATACAGAAACCGCACCTGACAACTTCGATGTCTGCATGGTCTTTAGTGTCTTATTAAGAATTGACATTAAAATATGATTTTCCTTTTTTCCTGCAGGATCGCTCTCTCCTTAACTGTCTTTTTCATTCTGTCTCCAGCGTTGTCCTTCGTTTATTCTCTAAAATGAACAAACACAAAAACTTTACCCCTGGTTTTATCA
>PPYF01024621.1_pt1 | contig 52329 bp, 41 predicted proteins | sample 1559871 | NCBI WGS metagenome assembly PPYF01 (sample SAMN08240021, study PRJNA423297) | Human gut metagenome, whole genome shotgun sequencing project.
TATCATTTCACTATTTAATGGGCTGAAAAGCCTGTAAAATAAGGAAAGTTCAGGAAATCTCTCCACAAATTCCGATTTTCCGGGTTGTATATACGCCGTACGGTATCGGATTGACAACACTTGCAATCACGGTCCTGATTACCGGATTGACATATCGGAAGCTATATGAGAAATTTTTGCACATTGCCTGTATCGTTATTTTGGCAGTACCTTTGTTTGCCTATTTGCTTAATGGAGGACTTTATATTCGGGATAAAGTGATGATTCCATTTTTGCCGTTTTTATGTTATCTGATTGCAACTTATTTGGAAAAGCAAAAACGGCGTGAAATCTCTTTTTGGGCAGGAGCCTTGCCGTTTTTACTGACAATTGTGTTGGTGTATATGGGACGTGAACAAGGAAAATATTCAGAATATCTGGGCTGGGTGCTGGTGGATGCGCTGGTGATGCTTGTCTGCTATCTTATTTTTTATTGGAAGAAATTCGATTGGGTTCTCATCGTTGTTCCAATTGGCTTTTTGGCGCTGTATGGAGTGGTGCTGCACAAAAGTGCCGACAAGATGATCGAACCGGCATTTTACGAAGAGGTGACAAATAAGCAGATTCGAACTGAGATTGAAGAGTTAACAGAAAAAGAGAACGGATTTTACCGAATGGAGCAAAGCGGCACGACAAGTGAAAATGCCGCAAATTTGAACCGTATTTGGAATATGCAGCAGTATGTATCATCGATTTATTCGTCTTCCTACAATCCGGCGTACCAGAAATTTCGAACCGAAACATTTCTGGTGGAACAGCCATTTCGAAATGTATTGATGCAGTCTGTGACAGAAAACCCGATTTATCAGAAATTGATGGGGATAAAATACATTCTTTCTGAACAAGAAATCACAGGGTATCAACAGGAGAAGAAAGTCGGAGATGTGACAGTCTATAAAAATGAAGAAGTTCTTCCGATTGCGTATGTGACAAATCAGATGATTTCGGAAAAAGCGTATGAAGATTTGGCATTTCCGTACAGTCAGCTCGCTTTTTTACGATTTGCTGTAGGAAAATCAGTGAATGATACAGGGAATCCGAAAGAGGTGTTGAACAGTCAGGTGAAAGAGACTGGGGCAGAGATTCCGATAGAAGATACGCAGGCGATTGAAAAGGTAGAAGATGGGTACCATATTAAGTCAAAAGAAATTCAGAATGTGAAATTAAAAATCAGTGAGGAGGCACAGAAGGAAGAGATTCTGTTTGTGCAGTTTGAACTAAAAAATTACAAGAGATCCAAGGATGTTTCTGTGTGGCTTGCAGGTGTGAAAAATAAACTAAGCGCGGGGTCGCATATTTACTATAATGGCAACACAACCTTTACTTATGCGGTAAACCTAAAGGCGGGACAAACGGAAGTGAATCTGGGACTAGGAGCAGGAAACTATGAAATCCGAAACCTTCGATGCTATATCGGAAATACTGACGAATCCTTAAAGACGCTGTGCCAAAGCGAATTTAGGGTGGACAAAGCACAGACAAAAGGAAACCGAATTGTAGGAAGTGTGGACGGCGTGAAAGATGGGTATCTGATTACATCGATTCCATATGATGAGCACTTTGAAGTGAAGATAGATGGAAAAGACGTGAAGTATGAAAAAGTCAATACTGCATTTTTAGGAGTAAAGATGCCGGTCGGAACACATGAGGTAGAGATTGTGTATCATGCACCGGGATTGAAGATGGGAAAAGTATTGTCTGTGACGGGCTTGCTGCTCTTGGCTGGAATGATGCTTTGGAACAAGAAAAAGGCGTATAAGCCCCTTGACAAATATCATTTTATGGGGTAGTATTTCCTCAGAATAAGAAACGGCGAAGAAAAGAAAAAGTAATAATTGAGACGCCATACAGAAAACTGCCGGTTGATGAGAGGCGCATGGAAAGTCGATTATGAATACATCTTGGAGCTTTGCACCGAACAGTGACATAATTCTAAGTAGGCTGCAACGGGATGGCACACGTTATCGTGCCTGAGTATTGATAGATACTTGCAGAGGCGTTTGCTGTGAAGTGAATGCGAATGAAGGTGGTACCGCGGGATTACACTCGCCCTTTATGTTAGATAAGGGGCGGGTTTTTTTAATTATAGAAAATTATATGTCATGCAATAAAACGCTCCGAAAAGTAATAAAACCGACAGACAAGAAGGAGAATGAAAAATGAAGATTTATGATGAATTGAAAGCAAGAGGATTGATTGCGCAGGTAACAGACGAAGAGCTGATCAGCAACTTGATTAATGAAGGAAAGGCAACATTTTACATCGGATTTGACCCGACAGCAGACAGTCTTCATGTGGGACATTTTATGGCACTGTGCCTGATGAAACGTCTTCAGATGGCAGGGAATAAACCAATCGCATTGATCGGGGGAGGAACAGGATACATCGGAGATCCATCTGGAAGAACAGATATGCGATCTATGATGACCCCGGAGCAGATTCAGCACAACTGCGACTGCTTTAAAGAGCAGATGAGCAAATTCATTGATTTCTCAGAAGGAAAAGCAATGATGGTAAACAATGCAGACTGGCTTTTGGATCTGAACTACATTGAATTGCTTCGCGAAGTAGGGGCGCACTTTAGCGTGAACCGTATGCTGACAGCAGAGTGCTACAAACAGAGAATGGAAAAAGGACTGAGTTTCTTAGAGTTTAACTACATGATCATGCAGGCGTATGATTTCTACGCATTGTACCAGAAATACGGATGTAATCTTCAGTTCGGTGGAGATGACCAGTGGAGCAATATGCTGGCAGGTACAGAATTGATCCGCCGTAAGCTTGGAAAAGATGCAAGTGCGATGACAATCACATTGCTTTTGAACTCTGAAGGAAAGAAAATGGGAAAAACACAGTCTGGTGCAGTTTGGCTTGACCCGAATAAGACATCACCATTTGAATTTTATCAGTACTGGAGAAATGTCGCAGATGCAGATGTTCTGAAATGTATCCGTATGCTTACATTCCTTCCGTTGGAAGAGATTGACAAGATGGATGACTGGGAAGGAAGCCAGCTGAATCAGGCAAAAGAGATTCTCGCATTTGAGTTGACAAAACTTGTTCATGGAGAAGAGGAAGCGACAAAAGCACAGGAAAGTGCAAGAGCATTGTTCTCAAGTGGTGCAGCAGCAAACATGCCGACAGCAGAACTTACAGAAGAAGATCTTGTGGACGGAAGTATCGATATTTTGACAATGCTTGTAAAGAGCGGATTAGTTCCATCTAAATCTGAAGCAAGACGTGCTGTAGATCAGGGCGGTGTTGCTGTAGATGGAGACAAAGTTACTGATATTAAAGCGGTATTTGCAAAAGACGTGTTTGCAGGAGAAGGTATCGTGCTGAGAAGAGGGAAAAAGAACTTTAGAAAAGTAATCATGAAATAAGGTTCTGAAACATAGACTTATGACAGCTGCCTTATGTGGCGCAGGTGAAAGGAGTGTATAAGATGGCATTTCAAGAAGTGAAAATAGAAGACCTTTCGTTCAATCCATTTACAAAGATTGGAAAAGAATGGCTTTTGATTACAGCGGGAAATGAAGAATCCTATAATACAATGACAGCAAGCTGGGGAGGCGTTGGTGTTATGTGGGGAAAGAATGTGGTAAGTGTTTACATTCGTCCACAGAGATACACGAAAGAGTTCGTAGATCACAATGATCTGTTTACGATTGCGTTTTTTGGGGAAAACTATCGTCCGGCGCTTGCTTACTGTGGAAAAATATCCGGAAGAGACGAGGATAAGGTGAAAAATGCAGGATTGACACCGTATTTTACAGATGGAACAGTGGCGTTTGAAGAGGCGGATATGATTATGGTCTGCAAAAAACAGTATCATCAAGAGATGCGTCCGGAATGTTTTGATGTCAAAGAGAATGATGCAAGATGGTATCCGGAAAAAGATTATCATACGATGTATATGGCTGAAATTGTGAAGGTGCTTGTGAAAGAATAAGAGTGCGAAAAGAAGAGGAATCCACCAGGTGATTGAACTGGGAGGGTTCCTTTTTTTGTGCTGATAAAAATGTTTGGTGAAAGTGTATATGCAAAATGATGTCGTTTTTTGTAATTTATTAAAGGTATTAATATAAAATTTTTGTGAAAGCTTTAAAATTTCAATGAAAAAAGAAAAATATCCTATATTTTTTCTTTAAAACATATATTATACTAGCAATATCAACAAACGACGGAGCGAAACGTCGATAACAGAAGGGAGAAAAAAAGTTATGAAAAGAAAATTAGCATTATTAGCAATGGCAGGATTACTCGTTGTATCTACAGCAGCATGTGGATCAAGTGGAGGAGACAATGGAGGATCTGACAAAGGCGGAGACAAATCCACATCAGACGTTGCGAACAAAGATAAACCTTTAGTATGGTTCAACCGTCAGCCATCTAACAGCTCTACAGGTGAGTTAGACAAGAACGCTTTGAACTTTAATAAAGATACATATTATGTAGGATTTGATGCTAATCAGGGTGCTGAACTTCAAGGAACAATGATCAAAGAGTACATTGAAGAAAATATTGCTACAATCGATAAAAATGGTGATGGTGTAATCGGTTATGTATTGGCAATCGGTGATATCGGACATAATGACTCTATCGCTCGTACAAGAGGTGTTCGTAAAGCTCTTGGAACAGACGTTGAAAAAGATGGTGCAATCAACAGTGACCCAATCGGAACTAATACAGATGGTTCTTCAAAAGCAGTAAAAGATGGTTCAATCGAAGTTGGCGGAAAGAAATATATTATTCGTGAGCTTGCTTCTCAGGAAATGAAGAACTCTTCAGGAGCTACATGGGATGCGGCAACAGCAGGTAATGCAATCGGAACATGGTCTTCTTCATTCGGTGATCAGATCGATGTAATCGCATCTAACAACGATGGTATGGGAATGTCAATGTTCAATGCTTGGTCAAAAGACAATCAAGTTCCTACATTCGGATACGATGCAAACAACGATGCAGTTGCAGCTATCGCAGAAGGATACGGCGGAACAATCAGCCAGCATGCAGACGTACAGGCATATTTAACACTTCGTGTTCTTCGTAACTCACTTGATGGTGTAGATATTGACACAGGTATCGGTACAGCAGATGAAGCTGGAAATGTTCTTTCAGAAGATGTATACAGATACAGCGAAGAAGAACGTTCTTACTATGCATTGAACGTAGCAGTTACAGCTGAAAACTATAAAGAATTTACAGATTCTACAAAGGTATTCGAACCAGTTTCAAATCAACTTGATGAAAAAGAACATGCAAAGAAAAAAGTATGGTTGAACATCTACAATGCTTCTGATAACTTCTTAAGCTCAACATATCAGCCATTACTTCAGAACTATGATGATCTTCTTAACCTTGATGTTGAATACATCGGTGGTGATGGACAGACAGAATCTAACATTACAAACCGTCTTGGAAATCCAAGCCAGTATGATGCGTTCGCAATCAACATGGTTAAGACAGACAACGCAGCTTCTTACACATCTTTATTGAATCAATAATAACAAAAAAGAAATGAAAAAGAGCAGATTATTGGGAAGAAGAAATTCTTCCCGATAACCTCTTTTTGAGTAAAAGAAAATAATAATACGTGTAAACAAAACAGGAGTAGAGAAGAATGGCAGATAAGAAAGAAGAAATCATCTTATCGATATGTGGCATGAGCAAGTCTTTCGGAAGAAACCGGGTTTTGGATCACATTAATTTAGATGTGAAAAAAGGAACGGTTATGGGACTGATGGGAGAAAATGGTGCTGGTAAATCTACGATGATGAAGTGCCTTTTCGGTACATATCAAAAAGATGAAGGAAAAATTTTCCTTGATGGAAAGGAAGTAAGTTTTTCAGGTCCAAAAGATGCACTGGAAAACGGAATCGCAATGGTTCACCAGGAATTGAACCAGTGCTTAGAAAGAAATGTAGTTGACAATCTATTCCTCGGACGCTATCCGCGCAACTCAATGGGAATCGTGGATGAGGGAAGAATGAAAAAAGAGGCTTCCGAGCTTTTTAGAAAACTTGGAATGACTGTCAACCTGACTCAACCGATGCGGAATATGTCCGTATCACAGCGGCAGATGTGTGAAATTGCAAAAGCGATTTCTTACAATGCAAAAGTAATCGTTCTCGATGAGCCAACATCCTCATTGACGGTTCAGGAAGTTGAAAAGCTGTTTGAGATGATGAATATGTTGAAAGAACAGGGAATTTCCTTAATTTATATTTCGCATAAAATGGATGAGATTTTCACGATTTGTGATGAAGTATCCGTACTACGGGATGGAAATCTTGTTATGACCAAACGGTCAGAAGACACAGATATGAATGAGCTGATCGCTGCGATGGTTGGACGTTCTCTTGAGAATCGTTTCCCGCCGGTAGACAATGAACCAAAAGAACCGATCTTGTCTATCCAGCATTTGTCAACGAAATTTGAGCCTCATTTGCAGGATATCTCCTTTGATGTAAAAAAAGGTGAAATTTTTGGATTGTACGGTTTGGTAGGAGCAGGACGTACAGAGCTTTTGGAGACAATTTTCGGAATTAGAACCAGAGCGGCAGGACGTGTTTACTTTAACAACCATCTGATGAACTTCGGAAGTGCAAAAGAAGCGATGGAGCATGGATTTGCGTTGATTACAGAGGAACGTAAGGCAAACGGATTGTTCTTAAAAGGAGATTTGACATTTAATACAACAATTGCAAATCTCAGTCAGTACAAATCCGGACAGTTGTTGTCTGACGCAAAGATGACAAAAGCGACTTCGAATGAGATTAAGATTATGCATACAAAATGTATGGGACCAGATGATATGATTTCAAGTTTGTCAGGAGGAAATCAGCAGAAAGTTATTTTTGGAAAATGGCTTGAACGTGAACCTCAAGTGTTTATGATGGATGAACCGACACGAGGAATTGATGTTGGTGCAAAATATGAAATCTATGAATTGATTATCAAAATGGCAAAGCAAGGAAAAACAATCATTGTTGTTTCGTCTGAAATGCCGGAGATTTTGGGAATCACAAACCGTATTGGTGTTATGTCTAATGGACATCTTGCGGGAATTGTTAATACAAAAGACACAAATCAGGAAGAGCTCTTAAGGCTCAGTGCAAAATACCTATAATGAGGGAGAATGATAGATATGGCTAATGGAAACAGTAAGATTCTTACGGAAGAGCAGGAGTTAAAGCTCCGCAAACCGATTGAGGATCATGTGGGTAAAATTCAGGAAAAAATTGACAGCCTCAGAGTAGATGGTACAGAAAAAGTTGTTCATCTTCAGGGCATTATAGACAGAATGAAAAAAGACCGAAGCCTTACAAAAGGGGAAAAAGAGAACCGGATTCAAGAGGCGAAACGGGAGCTGGAGAAAGCAAAAGCTGTTGAGGCAAAAAATAAAGATCAGATTTCAAAATTGATTTCAGAAGCAGAAGCTTACTTGAAAGAACATTTTAACAAAGATTACTACAATGCGGTTTTAGAAAGCTGTGCACAGCAAAAAGTACAGGCAAAAGAAAACTATAAAGCAAGACTTGTAGAATTGGAAAAAGAGCATCAGGGAATTGTTGCAAAACTTTCTGATCACAATGAAATTAAAGATGAGAAGTACGTTTACAAAAACCGTCTGTTTGATGCGAAGATTCAATATCAGAAAGAGCTTCAGGAAATCAAAGACAGAAGACATGCAGCTTACAATTACAAATATCATTTGATTGATTTACTGCGTATGTCAAAATTCACTTTCCTGGAGACAAGAGCACAGAAATGGGAAAACTACAAATATACATTTAACCGCAGAGCATTTTTCTTACAAAACGGTTTGTATATTGCGATTATTTTAATCTTTATCATGTTATGTATTATTACTCCAATGGTAAAAGGTTCACCGTTACTTACTTACAACAACGTATTGAATATTTTACAGCAGGCTTCGCCTAGAATGTTCCTTGCGCTTGGTGTAGCAGCATTGATTCTTCTTGCAGGTACTGACCTTTCTATCGGTCGTATGGTCGGAATGGGTATGACAACCGCAACAATTATCATGCACCAGGGTGTCAATACAGGTTCTGTATTCGGACATATTTTTGATTTTACAAAAATGCCGCTTGGAGCAAGAGTGATATTAGCACTTGTAATGTGTATTTTGTTATGTACAGTGTTTACAACAATTGCCGGTTTCTTTACCGCAAAATTCAAAATGCACCCATTTATTTCAACAATGGCAAACATGCTTGTAATCTTCGGGCTTGTTACATATGCGACAAAAGGTGTATCCTTTGGTGCGATTGAACCAGCGATTCCGAATATGGTAATTCCGAAAATCAATGGATTCCCAACAATTATTCTTTGGGCAGTGGCTGCAATCGTAATTGTATGGATCATTTGGAATAAGACAACATTTGGTAAAAACCTGTATGCAGTAGGTGGAAACCCAGAAGCAGCATCTGTTTCAGGTATTTCCGTATTTTGGGTAACAGTTGGTGCATTTGTTCTTGCAGGTGTTCTTTATGGATTTGGTTCATGGTTAGAATGTGTGAGAATGGTTGGTTCCGGTTCAGCAGCTTATGGACAGGGATGGGAGATGGATGCCATCGCAGCCTGCGTAGTAGGTGGTGTATCATTTACAGGTGGTATCGGTAAGATCTCAGGAGTTGTAGTTGGTGTATGTATCTTCACAGCACTTACATATTCTCTTACAATCCTTGGTATTGACACAAACCTTCAGTTTGTATTCTCAGGAATCATTATTCTTGTAGCAGTAACATTGGACTGTTTGAAATATGTTCAGAAAAAATAATTTTATTTTTACAAAAAGAGAGTCAGAAGCTATTCTGGCTCTTTATTTGTTCGGGGTATGCATTGCATTTGAAGTGACATCTGATATAATAAAAATTACTATATAGACATGGAGAAGAAGGATATGAAAACATACACAGTACTTTTAGTAGACGATGAAGAAGATGTAATACAAGTCATTATGAAAAAGATCAACTGGGAAGGGCTTGGTTTTTCTGTGATCGGCTATGCGAACAACGGTGTAAAAGCACTTGAGATGGTGGAAGAATACCAGCCGGATGTGGTGATGACGGATATTAAGATGCCATATATGGATGGTATGGAACTTGCACATCATATCAAAGAGGAGTTTCCGGCCACAAAACTGTTGATTTTCACCGGATTTGATGAATTTGAATATGCAAAAGAGGCGGTTCATTTAGAAGTTGAGGAGTACTTGTTAAAGCCGGTAAATTCAGTTGAACTGACCAATGTGTTTACGCAGATGAAGATAAAGCTTGATGAGGAGATCAGCGAGAAGAAAAACGTTCAGGTGCTGCAGAATTATTATCTGGAGTCCTTGCCACTTTTGCAGGTCAATTTTTATTCCACGCTGATAGAGGGAAGAATTCAGGCAGGGGAACTGCAGAAGTATCTTTCAGACTATCAGATCTCGTTGGAGGGACCTTGTTACTGTTGTCTTGTCATCCATACATCTTCAAGCAGGATACAGCAGGATGTGAACCCATTGCTTTTATTTGCATCAGTTGAAAAACAGGCAAAAGAGCGCCTTGGAGAAGCTTGGAGAGGAAAGTGCTTTTCTTATTTGGGAAATAGTATTTTGCTCGTGCAGCTTCAGGATGAGCACGAGGTATCAAGGCTGACAGATGAGTGCGACCGGTTCTGCAGATATGTCAAGCGAATGGTCGGAGCTGTTGTGACTGTTGGGATTGGATTTGTCTGCGACAATATTTTGGACCTTGCACAGTCGTATGCAAGTGCAAGAGATGCGGTTTCATACCGCGCGATTTATGGGGCGTCAAGAGCAATCAATATCAAAGAGGTTGCGCCGCAGGAGGTAAGTGAACCGGATTTAAAGCAGGGGACAGATTCGTTTAATCAGCTGTTTAAGATGATTCGTTTGGGCACGGAAGAGGATATTGAAAAAGCGATTGATGAATACTTGGAGCAGATATCCTTTCAGAGAAAATCCTTACAGCAGCACTATATTTCAGTCATGGAACTGGTAAGTGAATTATATCGTTTCTCTGCAAATAACGAGATTGTGATGGATGAATTTTCCGGAGATATGAGAAAACTGTATGGAAGGCTTCTTGATATGGAGCCGCAGAGCTTTCGAAAATGGCTTTTGGATATAAGTTTCTCTTTCCGTGAGAGACTGTTAAATTCAAGAAGCAGATCGACAAAATCTTTTGTCTTAAAAGCACAGGAGTATGTTCGCAATCATTATGCAGATGAAGAGTTGTCTCTGGACAGCATCTGTAGAGAACTTGGAGTATCCAACTCTTATTTTTCTACAATTTTTAAGAAAGAGACCGGCAATTCTTTTATCGGGTATCTGACAGAGTATCGTATGGAGCAGGCTGCCCGTATGCTGATCGAGACGGGGGAAAAGAGTTATATCATAGCGAAAAAAGTAGGCTATACAGACCCGAATTATTTTAGTTATGTTTTTAAACGGCAGTTTCACACATCGCCGTCAAAATACAGAACGGAGTATATGGAACGTGAAAAATAAGTGTTTGGCATATTTGAAAAAATTAAAGCCGAAAGGGATACAATCAACCCTTATGATTGCCTTTTCTGTGGTGTCGATTTCCATCATGCTGATATTGGGGGTTGCACTCTATCTTCGATTTTCAGGGATTTCAAAAGATGAGATGGTTGGAAGCACACAAAAACTGATGGAACAGGCAAGTGAATATTTAGAAGACTATCTGGTGAGTATGAGACAGATCTCAGACACGGTTTATTATAATGTAATAAAAGAAAATGATTTTTCCAGTCAGGCTCAGAGTATTCAAAGTGGAATGAATCTTTTGTATGAAGTAAATGGAGACAATCTGCAGAGTATTGCTATCTATAATGACTATGGACGTCTGATGGCAGCGGAGCCTGTGGCGGCGGAGAAGGAAGATCCGGATGTCACAGAACAGGATTGGTATAAGAAGGCGATGGAGATTCAGGAAAATATGCACTTTTCAGTGCCGCATATCCAGAATCTGTTCGACGATGGCACGTTTCGGTATTATTGGGTGATTTCGCTGAGCCGGGCAGTGGAGATTACCGACAATGGAGTGTCGCGTATGGGAGTTCTGCTTGTAGATATGGATTACTCAGGAATTGCCCGCATGATGAAGCAGATCAATTCGGCAAACAAAGGACAATATTACTATCTGTGTGATGGAGACGGACAGATTATTTATCATCCGCAGCAGATACAGATTGCAGACGGAACAAGGAAGGAAAGCAGTCAATCTGTGGCAAAATATAAAGAAGGGGTCTATGACGAGGAATTTGAGGGAGAGCATCGAAAGGTTGTTGTAAATACAATCAGCTATACCGGCTGGAAGCTGGTTGGTGTAATTCCGCAGACGACCTTTGTTGACGGCACGATCGATATCCGGTATTTCATTGCCATGCTGATGCTTTTGATGGCGATGATGTTGATGATTATTAATCGCATTGTCTCTGTGAGGATTTCCAGCCCGATTCTGAAATTAAATCATTCTGTTATTGAATATGAGGCGGGAGAGAAACCGAAGATTTATATTGGAGGCTCCACGGAGATCAGGCATCTTGGAACCTCTATTCAGAACTCCTATGAGCAGATTGACATGCTTATGAAGAAAATCGTACTGGAGCAGAACGAACGGAGAAAAAGTGAATTGGATGCATTGCAAAGCCAGATTAATCCACATTTTCTCTACAATACGCTGGAGTCTATTACCTGGATGATTGAGGGGGAGCGAAATGACGAGGCATCGTTTATGATCACCCAGCTGGCAAGGCTTTTCAGAATCAGTCTTTCGAAGGGGCGTACGGTAATCAGTATCAAAGAAGAACTTCAGCATGCGCAAAGCTATATGAATATACAAAAAGTACGCTATAAGAACACGTTTTCAGTCATATTTGATGTACAACCTGAACTGTATGAGTATTGTATTGTAAAGCTGGTGCTGCAGCCGATTCTTGAAAATGCAATCAATTACGGTGTGGGTTCGATGGATGATTGTGGAGAAATCAAAGTGACAGGCCGCATGCAAGGAGAAAATATTATTCTTTCTGTTACAGACAATGGCCTTGGAATGACGGAGGAAGAAGTTGATTTGATCTTGACGGACAGTAAACGGATTCGCAAGCATGGTTCCGGCGTAGGGCTTGTGAATGTGAATAACCGAATACAGATTTTGTTCGGAAAAGAGTATGGTCTGGTTGTGGAGAGTGAACCAGATGAAGGGACGACAGTATCCATCTGTATTCCGGCAGTTTTGTATACAGAAGACAACCGGGAGGATCTTGAAAAAGGGCGGATGTTCCGAAAGGAAGAGACGGCAAAAGAAGTGCAGGTGAAACGAGATGATGAATAACAAAAAAGGATTTGTCCTGACAGAAGTGATTCTGATGATAATGGTCATCGGACTGGCGTTGATGATGATTTTGGGACAGAATAAAAAAGCACTAGATAAGGTTTCGGTAATTCTTGAAAATGCAGGAGACAGTCAGTGGTCTGCTTTGAAGTATGGTCTGAAAATGGCGGCAGAGGAGGAGGGCATTGAACTTGCGGTTGTGGATGTAGAAGAAGGATTGGATGCAGAAGCTCAGAAAAAAGTTCTTGAACGTGAGATTGAGGATGGAGCGGATGCGTTGATCGTGCAGCCGGTGTTAGACAAGAATGATCAGGAGGTGCTGAAGAAGATTGAGAAGAGAGTACCGGTTATGCTTGTGGGTTATGAAGCGGAGAAAGGGGAAACAAGGTATGATCTTCCGGTTATAAAAGAAGACAATTATGAGATGGGACAAGCTTTGGCGGAAGAAATGCTCAAAGATTTTGAAGGAAATATAGAAGAGAAAAAAATAGGACTTCTTTTAGCGTCGACGGATTCCAATATGCTCAGCAGCCGAGAGTGTGGTTTTAAAGATGCGCTGGAAGATAAAAATGCCAATATTTTAGAGCTTTCTTTGGATGCGCTTTTAAACAGAGAGGAAAACACGGAATCGAAAGTGGATATTGTGATTGCTTTGGATGATAGCAATCTGACTGCAATTGGCGAATATTTGGCGAGCAGTCAGCCGCACGGAGAATTACTGTATGGAATAGGTCAGTCTACAGAAGCTATCTATTATCTTGATAAAGGGATTGCGGAGTGTGTTGTGGTTCCGGACGAGTTTAACGTTGGCTATCAGAGTCTGAGCGAAGTTGCAAGAAAGCTGGACCATTATTTTGAAAATATGAAGAAACAGACGGTATCATACTCGGTAATCCGAAAGGAGACGTTGTTCAGCAAAGAAAACCAAGAACTGCTTCTTACAATGAGCCAGTAGAGGAAAGGGGGAGAAAAGTGAGAAAGAAGAAAAAATGGTTGGTTGGAATGCTTGTCATCGTAAATGTATTTCTTTTGTTTGGCTGTGGAAAACGTCAGGAAACACGGGAGGACAAGGTGCATATCGGGGTTACTTATTACAACCAAAGCGATACGTTTTTGAATGAGCTTCTTGCCCAGTTCAAGGAACAGTTGAAAAATCCCGAACATGAGGAGCTTGAGGCGACGGTTACGATATTAGATGCAGCGGGGTCACAGCGCACACAGGATGATCAGGTGAAAGAATTGATTGACATGGGGTGTGATGTGCTCTGTGTAAATTTGGTGGATCGGGCAGATCCGTCGGAAATTATAGACCTTGCCAGAGATCATGATGTTCCGATTATCTTTTTTAACCGGGAGCCGGTAGAGGAAGATCTAAGACAGTGGGATGAACTTTATTATGTAGGAGCAGAGGCGAAACAGTCCGGTGTGATGCAGGGAGAGCTTGCGGCTGAAGTAATACAGAAAAATACTCAGATTGACAAAAACAGAGATGGAAAGATCCAATATGTTGTATTGGAAGGGGAGGCAGGACATCAAGATTCAATCATCCGGACAGGAAATGCGGTTGATACGATAAAAAACAGTGGAATAGAGCTGGAAAAACTAAGCTATCAGATTGCAAATTGGAACCGTGTTCAGGCACAGAACAGGATGGAGCAGCTGATTAGCCAGTATCAGAACAAGATTGAACTTGTTCTTGCAAACAACGACGATATGGCGCTTGGAGCAATTGACGCTTACAAAAAGGCGAATTATACGGAATCGGCGTGGCCGGTGTTTTTTGGGATTGACGGCACGGATGCCGGACTTAGAGCGCTTGCAGATTCAGAGCTGTCGGGAACAGTATATAATGATAAAGAAGGACAGGCAAAGGCGATGGCGAAGATGGTTGAGGCAATTGGAACAGACGAAGAGATTGCCGAGAAATATGTTTATCTGCCATATATAAAAGTGACAAGCGAGAATATTGGAGAATTTCTTGAGAAATAAAAAAGAATAAGGGGTATAAAAGAGCATGAAGACATTGACAAAGGATATGAAAATTTTTTCGTATCGCACGGAATCTTTAAACGGCATGGAGGGAGATGACGGAGGTTTTTCGATAGAACTTTATGGAAATGGAAATCTAAGGTATTGTGTCTATCGCCTTTTTGATGACATCAGGCTGCTTCAGATGTTTAAAGTGAGTAAAGAGGCAGTGTACGATATTTACGGGATTATTGAGAAGGCGAGAAAACGCTTGGAGCGAGTGCCGCAAAAGCTGGACAATGGTTCGGAGGATGGAATGCTGAATGAATTTTTGTTTAGCGACTTCAGCTGGGTTACTGCGGTGAATATTCAAGAAGTATTTGTCAAAGGTATGATACTGACCAATTATCAGTATTATCAGCAATATAAAGAAAATATGAAACATGAAAATACAGTCTTAGGTGTTTTTAAGGAGATTTGCAAAGTATTGAAAAGTGCGGGAGTTGAGCTTTCTTTGGATTCCTGCGAGATTTGGAAAGACTGCAAATTAAAAGTGACATGGTAGACGAGTAAACAGATGAAAAGTATCATAGTGAACAATATAAAGGCACTCAGCGTAAATGATGGAGTGCCTTTGTATGTTTGGATTTTAACCTAAAATTGAATATATTGCACACTGTAAGGTGGGAGTGTGATTCCACCATTTAATGAGAGTTCTGTGCCGACTATCAATTCTGTTCCATTTCCATTTAGTTCGCCGTGGTAAGCAGTGTATGGTTGATCAGAAGCATTGACGGCAACAAGAACTCTCTCCTTGTCGGTCTTTCGTTCAAAGATGAGCTGATGATTTTGAATTACCACATTCCGGTAATCTCCATTACGAAGCGCATCACTTGACTGGCGAAGCATGATCAAGCGGCGAATCCAATCGGTCAGTTCGTTTGGTTTTGGATTTTCAAAACATGGACGGAGTGCGTAATCATTATTTGCTTCTTTGACTCCTTCCTCGCCCCATTCGCTTCCGTAGTAAAGACACGGAATTCCCAGCATGCCCATCAGGATTCCGTAGGCAATTCGGATATGTTCCTTATTCTTTAAAATGCTTGCAAGTCTTGTGACATCGTGGTTGTCTGCAAATGTCATCAGATGTTTTCCACGATAAATACACCACTGTTCAGGACCAAACTGGCGGTTCAGAGAGTGTGCGATTTCAAATAAATTCATATCATTCAGACTGGAAAAAAGTCCTTTGTAACATTCGTAATTGGTACAGCTGTGCAGCATCTCGTCATTTACAATCAAATTGTAATCTCCGAACAGCACTTCTCCAATCAAAGCAAAATTCGGTTTTAATTCCTGACAAAAGCTGCGGAGTCTTCTCATAAAGTTGTGGTCTAAACTGTAGGCAACGTCCAGACGAAGCCCGTCAATATCAAATTGTTCAATCCACTGTTTTACACACTCCAACAGATAATCGGAGACGGCAGGATTTTGCAGGTTGAGTTTGACAAGTTCAAAATGTCCTTCCCAGCCCTCGTACCAGAAGCCGTCCTGATATGCATTGTCACCGTCAAAATTAAGATAAAACCAGTCTTTGTATGGAGAGTCCCATTTCTTTTCTTTTACATCTTGAAAAGCCCAAAAACCACGACCGACATGATTAAAAACTCCATCTAAAACAATTCGAATACCATGCTGATGCAAATGAGAGCAAACATCCGAAAAATCCTTGTTTGTTCCTAGTCGACAGTCAATTCTCAGAAAATTACGGGTGTCATATCCGTGATTGTCAGATTCAAAGATTGGATTCAGTAAAACGGCACTTATACCAAGAGATTTCAAATAGTCTGTCCAATCCATAAGTTTGCGAATACGTGGAACCGTGACGCCGTCATTTTCGGTTGGAGCACCGCAAAATCCGATTGGATAAATTTGATAAAAAACACTTTCATAAGACCACATAGACATTACCTCCTCTGCTGTGTTAGTGTTTGCTGATATTTATTTTATCATACAGAAGAAACATTGTCGATTGGTGCGTAAAGTGTATTGGTTAGAACGATGATAAAAATGGTAGGAATTAGGAAAAATTTGGGGAAATACACGGAGAAAAAAAGATTGCACATCAATAAAAATTACGGTATAATTTGCCGGAAATAAAAAATAGCGAAGGAGTAAGACAACAGTGAAGAAAGAAATGTATGAAAATTTGGAATTAAATATCGTGAAATTTGAAACAGAAGATGTAATCCTGATGAGTGGGCTGGATAATGATGGTAATGTAGATGGCATAAATCCAGATGCAGGAGATGAAGATTTAGGTTAATTTTCCGGAGTACAATAGAGGTGTCTATGAAGAAAAAGAAATTAGTTATGATTCTGATTGCAATAATTCTTATTTGTGGCTTCATAATTTGTGCTGTCAGTTTTTCAAAGAATAAGGAAGCAGCTTCTCGAAAGAGTGAAAGTCAACAAGCACCTTTCAAGCAGGAGAAAACAGAAGAACAGAATGAGGATGTAAAAGAAAATCAGAATAAAAATCAACATGTATCTGACAATGATGAAGACATCGAAGAAGATGGAGAGGGAAAATCGACAGAAGATACGACAGAAAATCTTGATAACGAGATGGAAATTCCAGAGGAATGGAATGAGTAACAACAAAGGAGAAAGAGGAATGTGGAAAAACAGAAATAAAATATGGCTGACAATAATAGTCGCTTTCATATGCATGTTCGGCAGCGTAGGAATGGCGTTTGCGGCAGAGACAGGGACGCCTGTCACAACAGAGTCGATGGAAATTCGTACAGGGGAAAAAGTGGGGCTTCGTACAATTTCAGCGGTTGATAAAGCATATGTAGAAAAATTACAGTCGGAAGGTAAGAATGTGACTTACGGAACAGTAGCTTTGCCGGCAACAGTGCTGGAAAAAGTGAATGGTACATTGGAGATTGGTAAAAGTTATACTTATAATAAGAAAGTGTATAAGGTACTGAATATTCCGGGAGAAGAGATTTGGAAGACGACAGAGGATAAAATTTATTTTACCGGTGTGTTGACAGGAATCAGCGGATCCGGATTTAATACGAGATATGCGGTTCGTTCTTACATTAGTGTGGATGGTAAGGTAACATATGGAAATACATTGACACAGTCACCATATACAACAGCTCAAGATATGATTAGTTCGGAAGATGTTGCAACAAGTCAGAAATCATGGCTTGCAACAAATGTCATAGATGCATGTGATGATGCGAAGAAAGTGACAAAAGAGACACTGACAATCACATCAGCTGATTTGAAAAATGGTAAGTACACATTATAAGCAACTTCAAAAATTAGAAATTACAAAAAAGTGATCGTGGATAGTTCTGTAAACAGCGGAGAGATTATTTTTGATAATATCCGTGTGAGAAATTTGGAAGTTGCAGCAGATGCGAGTTGTACAATCACAGCGAACAATGTATCATTTGATAAAATAAGTAAGGTAGCCGGAAAAAGCAGAACAGCAGGAAACCTTGTACCGAATCTTGGCGCCGGTTCAAACGTAACAGAACTCAGTGCATCAAGCAACATGACAATTACGGGCGATTTGAAAATTGTGAAAGTAACAGTTGATAACAAAGTAGAAAATTTTGTTGTGAATACACCGGCAGAAAAACTGACTGTATCAGAGAATGCAAGCGGTTCTAAGATTGAAGTAAATAAAATGGTGGAAGATGCTGTTTTGGCAGGTGAAAATTCTACAATTTCCGGGACTGGAAAGATTGACAAAGTAGAGGACAATGGAAATAATGATGTGCAGGTAGAGGTTCTTTCAAACAGTATCGCATCTGTGGAAGTGCGCGGTATGAACCGCATGATTGTGACACTTGAAAAAGCGACAAAGAAAAAACTCACAGTAGATGACATGACAATCCTCTGTCACGGAGGAAAAGATATGACAATCTTAAAGGTAGAGACGACAGACAACAAGGTTTATACAGTGTCGACTTCTACATTTGCCAAAGATGACACATATACATTTTCAATCAAATTGGAATCAGGAAAGATTATTCAGAAAGAGTTTAGTTATAAAATAGACTGTCCAACAGTAAGTAACGCAACAGTGTTGAGAAGCGAGGCGACAAGAGCAGAATTTGACTTGTTCGACGTGGATGAAGGCGGGTATGTATACGTATATATTCCGGGACACACGCAGGTGAGCAAAGCGGCAGACATTCCATCTGCGGAAACGGTGAAAAAAGGATACAAGCAGCAAATTAAGACTGGTTTTAACAAAGTAATGATTAGAGGACTGGAATCGGGGATTTCTTATCAGCTATACTATGTGTTAGAAGCGCATGACGGAAGAAGTTCTGAAGTGTTAGGACCGATTGCAATCAGTGGAAGTGTGCAGGAAGATCCGAATATTTCCAAAGAATATTCCATGGTTTCTGTCGGTGAAAAGCCGAAAAATACAATTACAATCGTGCTAAATAAAGCACCTGAGGAGGAATTGACGCTGGATAATTTCTCGTTCATTTGCCCGACAGATTCTGAGATTACAATCGACGAAGCACAGTTGAAGGTAAGTGAAGACAAGACAACGTATACAATTGTAATTCCGGATAATTATGGACACAAGGACAATCAGTATACAGCGAAAGTGACATTCCAAGATGGAACAGTGGCAAAGAAGACCTTTACAGTGGAATATACACCGCCGCGTATTACAAATCAGAAAGTAGAACGTATTTCTGAGACAGAAGTACGCTATAGTTTTACTTCGGATGAAGATGGTGTGCTCTATTATGGAACGTATACGTGGAATGATGAAAGTAATGCATCATGGAATAATACACCGACTGGAAAAGAGATTCTCAGTGGAGCAGTTGCGTCCACAAAAGTGCAGATGCATGCGGGACAAAATACTGTAGAATTTACATATAACGGAACAGATGAAGATATATTTGCATTTTACGTAGATGAAAAAGGAAATTATGCAGGGTATACAGAACATAAAGAGATTCCGGCATATGTACCACCGGTTGATCCGGAGGAGCCAAAAGTGGAGATCGAGTCGATCGTATACAATAAAGAGGATACAGATTGGTATTATGGAACATGCTTAGATATTACTTTTTCACAAAATCTAGATTGGTATCCGGGACAAAATGATATTCGTTTTGAAGTGATTAAAGATGGAAAATTACCGTCAAAAGCATCTCTTACCACTTATTTTATAAATGATGATCCTTCAAGCGTGAGAGTCCAGTTTAATTACTTTACACTCAGAAAAGGAACCTATAAAATTTATATGGATGTAGAAATAAACGGAGAGATTCATACAGTAGAAAAAGAATTTATAATTGACTAATCAGAAAAGGACTTGGGAAAATGATTGCCAAGTCCTTTTTGCCAAAGAATAAGGAGGAATTATGCGTTATAAGATTGCCGAATGCGTGACGGAATATGAGCCGCATTATGAGATGCTGCGCCGAAAGATGGAGCCATATCGAACTGCGGGAGAAGGAGAACCAGATATCAGATTGACATTAACGAAACAATTTTGTGAAGAAAAACAAAAGGAGCAGCCACATCTCACGGAAGCACAATGTGAGTATATTTTTGCAGGCTCTGAGTTTTACAAAAAATTTATTTCGGAAGGTGGGATTATGGTACACGCCTCTGCGGTTGAAGTGGATGGAAAAGCATATCTGTTCTCAGCGGACAGTGGAACAGGAAAGTCGACACATACAAAGCAGTGGCAGAACTATTTCGGAAAAGAAAGAGCATTGATCATCAATGATGATAAACCCGCGATTCGAAAAGACAAAAACGGATGGGCTGCATATGGGACACCGTTTAGTGGAAAGACAGATGAGAACCTCAATCGCAAAGCCATTCTTCAAGGGATCTGTATGTTGGAGCGTGGAAACGAGAATGCGATCGAGAGAATCGGAGTCTGGGAAGCGATTCCGCTTTTGATGCGTCAGACGATTGTGCCTAGAAGTGAAAAGATGGCAGGGGAATTACTAGCCATTTTAGATACACTGTTGAGTGAAGTGCCGGTTTACCGAATGAAATGTACGATTTCAAAGGAAGCGGTAGTGACGGCATATGAGAAAATGAAAGGAGATCAAGATGAAAATTAAAACTGGGTTTATGATGAGAGAAGTAGCTGGAAAATTCGTGGCGGTTCCGGTCGGAGTGGGAGCAAATGATTTTAAAGGAATGCTGCAAACCAATAAAACGGGAGCATTTCTCTGGAAATTACTTGAGAAAGAACAGACGAAAGAAACGCTTGTTTGCGCAATGTTGGAGCATTATCAGATGACGGAAGGACAAGCTGAAAAAGACGTGGAGACATTTACCAGTCAGCTCATTGAGGCTGGAATTTTAGAGGTGTAAGGCAGGGAGTGTACAATGATTAAAAAAATGGAACAGATTCTTGTGGAGACCGGAGAACTTTTTACAACTGCCTCCGGTATCAGTATGCTCCCGTGTATTCGTCCAAAACGAGATATGATTCATCTTGTCACCCCAAACAAAAGCGTAAAAAAACACGATGTCATTCTTTATAAAAGAAAAAATGGAAATTATATTCTTCATAGAGTAATGAAAACGAAGCCGGATGGATATGTGTTATGCGGAGACAACCAGTGGGTGCTTGAACGAGGAATTAAGGATGAGCAGGTGCTGGGTGTGCTGAAAGGATTCTATCGTGGGGAAAGATATGTGGATTGTGAGAAAAATCGTTTGTATCATATATATGTGGCTATATGGTGTTTTTCGCTTGCAATGCGAAAATGGATTTTAAAAGGAATGAATCTGATGAGAAGAACAGGCAGGATACTTAGAAAATTCCCTGAAAAATCGGAATAGAAAGAGAAAATGGTACTTGACATAAGCCCATAATAATAATATAATAAATCAGTATGAAAACAGAAGAAACAGTTTACACCAAAGCCCCGGAGTGGACTGATTCTAATAGAAAGAAGATATTAACTTGATAAAAATTATTAGGAGGTCACCCAATGAAAACTTACATGGCTAATCCAGACAAGATTGAAAGAAAATGGTATGTAGTTGATGCAGAAGGATGCACATTAGGACGCTTAACTTCTGAGATCGCTAAAGTTTTAAGAGGAAAAAATAAACCGGAATATACACCACACATCGATACAGGTGATTACGTAGTTGTAATCAACGCTGAAAAAATTAAAGTAACAGGTAAAAAATTAGATCAGAAAATCTACTATCATCACTCAGACTATGTAGGAGGAATGAAAGAGACTACATTAAGAGAAATGATGGCTAAGAAACCTGAAAAAGTAATTGAACTTGCAGTTAAAGGAATGCTTCCAAAAGGACCTTTGGGAAGAAGTATGATCAAAAAATTACACGTATACGCTGGACCAGAGCACGAACAACAAGCTCAGAAACCAGAAGTATTAACATTTTAAGGAAAGGTTGAAAGGAGGAAGTTATAATGGCTAATGCAAAATTCTACGGAACAGGAAGAAGAAAAAAATCAATCGCAAGAGTATATTTAGTACCTGGAACAGGTAAAATTACAATAAACAAAAGAGATATTGATGAATATCTTGGATTAGAGACATTAAAAGTTGTAGTTCGTCAGCCACTCGTTGCCACAGAGACAGTTGACAAATTCGACGTATTAGTAAACGTACACGGTGGAGGATACACAGGACAGGCTGGAGCTATCCGTCACGGTATCGCAAGAGCTTTACTTCAAGCTGATGCTGATTACAGACCAGTTCTTAAGAAAGCAGGATACTTAACACGTGATCCACGTATGAAAGAACGTAAGAAATACGGTCTCAAAGCAGCTCGTCGCGCTCCGCAGTTCAGCAAGCGATAATCGACTGCTCAGACTATATCAAAATGCTTCAAAAAGCCCGGAAAATCAAGGTTTTCCGGGCTTTTGCTATATCTAAACGGGCTGATATGGTTTGACCAAATTTGGCAAAACGAGAGCCGATTTCATCCAATTTTTAGTGGTCCGCAAGTGGTTAACTGGCTAAAAAGAGGGCAAAAAGAGGGGGAAGTGGTTCCCAAAGTGGTTAACCGAGAGCCGATTTTTGGGGTGCTTTTCAGCCCTCCTTCCCCTCGTTTTTTGGCTGTGGCAGTTTGGCATAGTTTGAGCTAATTTGAATAATTGAATATGAATTTGATGTAGCACACAGTATAAATGCTGGGTGCTTTTTTCATTTCAGGAACTCGTATTCCGGCGATAGAAAGAGCCGTCACTTCACTGTTAATTTTGAAGTGGCGGCTTTTTCTATTTCCAGAAACAACAGCAACAATCAGAAATGAGGTGAAGTCATGAACACACAAATCATCGCCATCGCCAACCAGAAAGGCGGCGTTGGCAAAACAACAACCTGTGCGAACTTGGGAATAGGTCTGGCACAGGCCGGAAAGAAAGTGCTTCTGATCGACGGGGACCCGCAAGGAAGCCTGACAATCAGCTTGGGAAATCCGCAACCAGACAAGCTGCCATTTACACTGTCGGATGCAATGGGCAAAATTCTGATGGATCAGCCTATACGCCCCGGAGAAGGTATTCTGCATCATGCAGAAGGCGTTGACCTGATGCCTGCGGATATTCAGCTTTCCGGTATGGAGGTTTCTTTGGTAAACGCCATGAGCCGTGAAACGATTTTACGGCAATATCTGGACACACTGAAGGGACAATATTCCCATATCCTGATTGACTGTCAGCCCTCGTTGGGGATGCTTACGGTCAATGCGCTGGCGGCTGCTAACAGGATCATAATTCCCGTTCAGGCAGAGTATCTGCCCGCCAAAGGACTGGAACAGCTTCTATCTACGGTCAGTAAGGTGAAACGGCAGATCAATCCAAAGCTCCAGATTGACGGTATCCTGCTGACGATGGTGGATAACCGCACCAACTTTGCAAAAGAGATTGCTGCTTTGCTGCGGGACACCTATGGAAGTAAAATCAAAATCTTTGGAACGGAGATTCCACACTCTGTCCGTGCAAAGGAAATCAGCGCAGAGGGAAAAAGTATTTTCGCCCATGACCCTGGCGGCAAGGTGGCAGAGGGGTATCGAAATCTGACGAAGGAGGTGTTGAAACTTGAAAAGCAGCGCGAAAAAAATAGAGCTGGCCTCGGTAGATGATCTGTTCTCCACCGAAGAAGGCCGTCAGGATGCAAAGCTGGAAAAGATTCAGGAGATTCCGCTGTCTGAACTGCATCCCTTTAAGAACCACCCATTCAAAGTCAAGGATGACGAAGCCATGATGGAGACCGCTGACAGTATCAAGCAGTATGGCGTTCTGGTTCCGGCGATTGCTCGACCGGACCCGGAGGGCGGTTATGAGCTGGTAGCCGGACACCGGCGGCACAGAGCCAGTGAGCTGGCAGAAAAGGAGACCATGCCGGTCATTGTTCGGGATTTGGATGATGATGCCGCCACGATCATTATGGTTGACAGCAACCTGCAACGAGAAAGCCTGCTTCCCAGTGAAAGGGCCTTTGCCTATAAGATGAAACTGGATGCCATTAAGCACCAAGGAGCCAGGACGGATTTAACCTCGGCCCAAGTTGGGCCGAAGTTGACTGCGGCAGAAAAAATCGCGGAGAACAGTCCAGATAGCAAATCACAGATTAAAAGATTTATCCGTCTGACCGAGCTGATTCCCGAACTGCTGGACATGGTGGATGAAAAGAAAATTGCCTTAAATCCTGCTTATGAGCTGTCCTTCCTCAAAAAAGAGGAACAGAGGGATTTGCTGGATGCAATGGACAGCGAACAGGCTACCCCTTCTCTTTCTCAAGCCCAGCGGCTCAAGAAATACAGTCAGGAGGGGCATCTGACCCTTGATATGATGCGTGTCATCATGGGTGAGGAAAAGAAAAGCGATCTGGACCGAGTGACATTTACCTCTGACACCTTGCGGAAGTATTTTCCTAAAAGCTATACGCCCCAGCGGATGCAGGAAACCATCATCAAGCTGCTGGAGGCATGGCAGAAAAAGCGTCAGAGAGACCAGGAACGATGAAAGGAGCCGCCTATGAGGGATATTTCAGCCCGTGAGCTGAAAGGACACAACATTCTCGCCGTAGAGAGGTTTTGGGATAACACCCGCTGGATGATTGAGTTTTTCGTCCTGCGTCCCAGCACAGCTTACGGCAGCCCCGGAGAGGAAATGCGGCTGTTTTTGACCGAGGACGGGTATCAGGCTGCCCTGCAAAGCCAGCAGCGTCGGGAGATCAAGATCAAGCGTTACGCTCGTGTGATTGAGGGACATATCCTCGATTTCAAACCGGGAAAACGCCGCCGCTCATAAACCCATACAACGAAAGGAAAGGAATGACTATGTGTACGGTAAAGGAAATTCAAGAAGCAATCCGGGAAGATTGCAAATCTCAGTATGACATGGAATCAACGGATATTGACCGAGTGATGCAAACACTTCCTTTTGCCCAGGAGGAGCCATTTACAGAGGCGCGTCCTCGAAAGCCGCTGTTTTGGTTCTATGCAAGAAAATTTAAAAAGTGTTGAACACCGCAATTCTTTGGAATGAGGATTGCGGTTTTTTTGTACCCAAAATTCGGAAGGAGTGAGGTCGATGGCCGTTTTTCGCATTGAACGGACCCGTGATTATACTGTGATGAGCAATCATCATTTACGAAATGCAAACCTGTCGTTAAAAGCCAAGGGGCTGCTTTCCATGATGCTGTCTTTGCCAGAGGACTGGAATTACACCACCCGTGGTCTTGCAAAGATCTGTAAGGAGGGCGTGGATGCCATAGGCGCTGCGTTGCGGGAATTGGAGGCCGCCGGTTATATTGTACGGCACAAGTTGCGTGACCGGCAGGGACGCATCAGCGATACAGAGTATGTCATATACGAGCAGCCACAGCTTAGAAAACCGGATACGGATTCACCAGATACGGAAAACCCGTATATGGATAAACCGGATACGGAAAAGCCCGCAGAATTAAATATAGAGAAATCTAATACTCAAAAACAAAATATTTATGGATCAAGTACCGATTCCATTCCCTTCCGGGATTGCGCGGCAGATTGTCTGCCGGAACGGAAAGGAAGGGATGCGATGTCACTCACAGAGATAGAGAGTTATCGGGAATTGATTCAGGAGAATATCGGGTATGAATACCTGTGTCAGCAGTATGAAACTTATCGGGAGGATTTGGATGAGATTGTGGAGCTAATCGTGGAAACGGTCTGTGCAAAGCGAAAGACCACCCGTATTGCAGGAAGTGATTTTCCGCATGAAATCGTTCGTTCCAGGTTCTTGAAGCTGGATAACTCGCACATTGAGTTTGTCATGGACTGTTTACAGAAGAACACCACGGAAATTCGCAACATGAAGCAGTATCTTCTGACCGTTCTGTTCAATGCACCGACCACGATAAGCAATCATTACACCTCACAAGTAAATCACGATCTGTATGGCGGCTGGTAAATGGTCGCTTTTTTATTGCCCGGAACTGCCGGGAGAAAGGAGCAAGCATGATGTCTGAGGGAAAGACCATAGGGCAGCTGATGGAAGAAATGCGGGCAAAGGCAGGAGCGCAGAATTATCACGGTCATGGATATATGGATCTCCAGCGTTTTGCGGATGACACCCGGCACATGATTATTTTTGATGTGCTGACGAACGATTCCCCTGTTGGCTGGAAAGGCGAACGAACCCGCCTGTTCCTGTCGGATACCGGTTATGAAAAAGCACTGGATAGTCAGGAAAAGGGGCAGATTAAGATTTTGAGCCACGCAAAGGTACGTCAGGGCAATCTGCACTATGACCGTTCTGACCAGTTACGCTAAGGAGGGTGGTATGAAGCGTTATCTTCTGCGGCGGCTGGTGGTTCCGCCTTAGCAAAAAAAGAGATTCCCTGCAAACTTCGTGGAAAGGAGGCGAGAAAATGCAGGAAGAAGTGGAAAACAGAACTTTGACGCTGGTTGTCAGTGGAACAAAGTTTACCGGCAGAATGTTTAAGGCTGCCATAAGCAAGTACATGGCACATCGAAAGGAAAAGAAGCTGGAAAAACAGAGAAGCCGTGATGCGCCGGTTGTTCCGCATGGAAAACAGACTGTGAAGCAGCTTGTCGGGCAGAATCAGGGAATATCCAACATTGAGATCACAGACCCCTCTATCAAGGAGTTTGAGAAAATCGCCCGGAAATATGGTGTGGATTATGCGGTGAAAAAGGACCGCAGCAGTTCTCCGCCAAAGTACCTGATTTTTTTCAAAGGCCGTGATGCAGATGCTCTGACAGCAGCTTTTACAGAGTACACCAACAAAAAGGTCAAAAAGGCAACGAAAACAGAGCGCCCGTCCGTACTGGCAAAACTTAACCAGTTCAAAGAGATGGTTAAAAATGCTGTGGTGGATCGCACCAAGCGAAAGGAGCTGGAACGATGAAAAAGACATTGGACATCAAAAAGCTCGTTTTGCTGAATATGCCGTATATCCTGCTGGGGCTGTTTGCTACCAATTTTGGAGAGGCATGGCGAATGGCACAAGGGGTGGATGCTTCAGAAAAGTTTCTTTCGCTGGTTGCGGTTCTGCCTGGGGCGCTGCAAAGTTTCTGGCCAAGCCTGCATCCGTTGGACTTGTTGGTAGGACTGTGTTGTGGAGGCAGTCTGAGGCTGGCGGTGTATCTTAAAAGCAAGAACGCCAAGAAATATCGACATGGTTTGGAATATGGTTCGGCCCGCTGGGGAACCCGTGAGGATATTGCACCTTACGTTGATCCTGTATTTCAGAACAATGTGATTCTGACGAAAACGGAGAGCCTGACCATGAACAGCCGCCCCAAGGACCCCAAGACTGCCAGAAACAAAAATGTACTGGTGATTGGCGGCTCCGGTTCCGGTAAGACCCGCTTCTGGCTCAAACCCAACCTGATGCAGATGCACAGCTCCTATGTTGTGACGGACCCGAAGGGAACAATTCTGGTGGAATGCGGAAAAATGCTCCAAAGGGGTGCGCCCAAGCTGGAGAAGGACGGAAAGCCCATGAAGGATAAGCACGGCAAGGTCATTTATGAGCCGTACCGAATCAAGGTCCTAAATACCATCAACTTCAAGAAGTCCATGCACTATAACCCTTTCGCCTATATCCATAGCGAAAAGGACATCTTGAAGCTGGTAACAACGCTGATCGCCAACACCAAAGGCGAAGGCAAGGCCGGAGACGATTTCTGGGTAAAAGCAGAAACCTTGTTATACTGCGCGCTTATTGGCTATATCCATTATGAGGCTCCGGTGGAGGAACAAAACTTCTCCACCCTCATTGAGTTCATCAACGCCATGGAGGTCCGGGAGGATGACGAGGAGTTCAAAAACCCCGTGGATCTGATGTTTGATGCACTGGAAACCGAGAAGCCAAACCACTTTGCGGTGCGCCAGTATAAGAAATATAAGCTGGCCGCCGGAAAAACAGCCAAGTCGATTTTGATTTCCTGCGGCGCTCGCCTTGCCGTGTTCGACATTGCAGAGTTGCGTGAGGTCACGGCTTATGATGAGCTGGAGCTGGACACTCTGGGAGACAGGAAAACTGCCCTGTTCCTCATCATGAGTGATACGGACGATAGCTTTAACTTCCTAATCTCTATGTGCTACACCCAGCTGTTTAATCTGCTCTGCGAAAAGGCGGACGATGTGTATGGCGGCAGGCTTCCAGTCCATGTGCGCTGTCTCATTGATGAAGCCGCCAATATCGGGCAGATTCCTCGTCTGGAAAAGCTGGTGGCCACCATCCGAAGCCGTGAGATCTCCGCCTGTCTGGTGTTGCAGGCGCAGAGTCAGCTCAAGGCGATTTATAAGGACAACGCCGATACCATTATCGGAAACATGGATACTTCCATCTTCCTGGGCGGTAAAGAGCCGACTACCCTCAAAGAGCTGGCTGCCGTGCTGGGCAAGGAAACCATCGACACCTACAACACCGGAGAGAGCCGTGGCCGGGAAACTTCCCACTCTCTCAACTATCAAAAATTGGGGAAAGAGCTGATGAGCCAGGATGAGCTTGCTGTTATGGATGGCGGCAAGTGCATCTTGCAGCTGCGCGGTGTGCGCCCTTTTCTTTCGGATAAGTACGACATCACCAAGCACCCTAATTTCAAATACACAGCTGATGCAGACAAGCGAAATACCTTTGATATTGAAGCATTTTTGTCTGCCAGACTAAAACTCAAGCCTGATGAGGTCTGCGATGTATATGAAGTAGACACGGAGGGCGTGTAATACGGTTCCGCTGAGAAAGGAGTGATCGTATCTATTTGCCGCAACTGCCCTCTATGGGCCATTGGCGTACAAAGCGGACAATCGCAAGAAAAAATAATGAAAAAGGAGGACAGCCGGAATCATGCCCTCGGAAACCGGGCGGCAGATTGTTCCGGCTTTTGTATGCCTATGAAACATGACAAACCTATTTTTTAGTCAGATTCCGGCTAACAAACTATATGGCATTTTTTGAACAGGCAATCACCGTTCTTCAGACCCTCGTTATCGCGCTCGGTGCCGGTCTCGGTATCTGGGGCGTTATCAACCTGCTGGAAGGTTACGGCAACGACAACCCCGGCGCCAAGAGCCAGGGCATGAAGCAGCTCATGGCCGGTGCTGGTGTAGCCGTGGTAGGCATGGTCCTTGTACCTCTGCTCTCCGGGCTTTTCTCTGTCTAAGCGTCTCCGTATGAAATCCTTGCCGCTCCCGCAGCTTTGCGGGGGCGGCGGAAAGGAGGTTGACACCGTATGGATTTCTTACTTGAAGCCCTGACAAATTGGCTGAAAGAAATGCTGGTGGGCGGTATTATGAGCAACCTTTCGGGGATGTTTGACAGCGTAAACCAACAGGTGGTGGATATATCCGTACAGGTAGGCCAGACCCCACAGGGATGGAATGGCAGTATTTTCAGCATGATTGAGAATCTGTCAAACTCCATCATGGTGCCGATTGCAGGTGTGATTCTGGCTATCGTGATGACCGTAGACCTGATCCAGATGATTGCAGACAAGAACAACCTGCATGATGTGGATACCTGGATGATTTTCAAGTGGGTGTTCAAATCAGCTACCGCCATCCTCATTGTCACAAACACATGGAATATCGTGATGGGCGTCTTTGATATGGCGCAGAGCGTGGTGGCGCAGGCGGCAGGGATTATCAATTCGGATGCGTCCATTGACATTTCCTCAGTTATGACCGATCTGGAACCGAGGCTGATGGAAATGGATTTGGGACCGCTGTTCGGACTGTGGTTCCAATCCCTCTTTATTGGCATTACCATGTGGGCGTTGTATATCTGTATCTTTATCGTTATTTATGGCCGTATGATAGAGATCTACCTTGTAACTTCGGTGGCTCCCGTTCCAATGGCTGCAATGATGGGCAAAGAATGGGGCGGTATGGGACAGAATTACCTCCGATCCCTGCTGGCACTGGGCTTTCAGGCGTTTCTCATTATCGTCTGCGTGGCAATTTATGCTGTGCTGGTGCAGAACATCGCTCTGGAAGATGACATCATCATGGCAATCTGGAGCTGCGTGGGCTACACCGTACTGCTATGTTTTACGCTGTTCAAAACCGGCAGTCTCGCCAAATCAGTCTTTCAGGCGCACTAAAACGGAAGGAGGTTTCCACATTGGCTTATGTACCCGTACCCAAGGACTTAACAAAAGTCAAAACAAAGGTCATGTTCAATCTGACCAAGCGGCAGCTTATCTGCTTCACGGGCGGAGCGCTTATTGGCGTACCGCTTTTCTTTTTGCTCAGAAAACCTACCGGAAACAGTGTAGCGGCTATGTGTATGATGCTGGTTATGCTGCCCTTCTTTATGCTGGCTATGTACGAAAAGCATGGACAGCCCCTGGAAAAGATCGTGGGCAACATTCTCAAAGTAGCTGTGATCCGTCCCAAGCAGCGTCCCTACCAGACCAATAACTTTTATGCCGTATTAAAGCGGCAGGAAATGCTCGATAAGGAGGTGTATGACATTGTTCACCGCAATAAAAAAATGGCTGCATCGGATGTTCGGGAAAACCGAGGAAAAAACTGTGCAGCCGGTAAAGACAAAGAAAAAGCTGTCCCGCGCCGATAAGAAGCAGATCGACGCGGCCATTGTCCGCGCCAACCGCACGGACAAAAAAGGAAAATCTGCGCAGGACAGTATCCCTTATGAACGGATGTGGCCGGACGGAATCTGCCGCATATCGGACAGCCACTACACAAAGACCATTCAGTTTCAGGACATCAACTATCAGCTCTCCCAAAACGAAGATAAGACGGCAATCTTTGAGGGTTGGTGTGATTTCCTCAATTATTTTGACAGCTCGATTCATTTCCAGCTGTCTTTTTTGAACCTTGCGGCATCGGAGGAGACCTTTGCTAACTCCATTTCCATCCCGCCCCAGAGGGATGCCTTTGACAGTATCCGCGAGGAATATACCACAATGCTGCAAAATCAGCTGGCCAGAGGTAACAACGGCCTCATCAAGACCAAATACCTGACCTTTGGTATCGACGCAGACAGCATCAAAGCCGCCAAGCCCCGTCTGGAGCGTATTGAGACCGATATACTCAACAACTTCAAGCGTCTTGGTGTAGCTGCCAGAACGCTGGACGGTAAAGAAAGGCTTTCTCAGCTTCATGCGGTATTCCACATGGATGAACAGCTCCCGTTTCAGTTTGAATGGGACTGGCTGGCTCCTTCCGGTCTGTCCACAAAGGATTTTATTGCACCAAGCTCCTTTGAGTTCCGCACCGGCAAGCAGTTCCGTATGGGCAAGAAATACGGGGCTGTTTCTTTTTTGCAGATTCTCGCACCGGAGCTGAATGACCGTCTATTGGCTGATTTTCTGGATATGGAAAGCTCGCTCATTGTGAGTATGCACATTCAGTCGGTGGATCAGGTGAAAGCCATCAAAACGGTAAAGCGCAAGATTACCGACCTTGACCGCAGTAAGATCGAGGAACAGAAAAAAGCAGTTCGTGCCGGATACGACATGGACATCAGTGCGACTCGTTCCTGAACAAAGCCTTCGTGGTTGAAGGACAAAATCAGGCATTAACAAAAGAACGAAAATTTCAAATGTTAGGAGAACTAACAATCCGAGAGGTGGAATGATGGGGTAACGCCCTGAAACGCCCCCTTAATACTCCGACTGGCATTTCAACAGAAATGTGACTTGTCAGAAGCTCGGTGAAGTCGGCTGAGAGTAGCCGTATGGATTGCTGGATAAATACCAGCCTCACGAAAGCTGTCCAGAGGTGGACGGTGCTACCTATAGGCCGGAGGTCTACAAAATACCCAAGGTCAGAATGTTTGAAATATGACTGACGAAAACCGCGAATGTAAGGGTCTATACCATGACGGCATAGAAATGTGCCGGTAGCGTTAATCGCTAATCAGTGTGGTGGAGTAAAAATTGATGTTATGAAACACCATAGCACGTTACAGGCGTGTTCAAGCTGACAGGCTTAAAGCGGAGACCTAAAGGTATATGTAAAGATAGGATTGTTGGAACGAGGAAAGGCAGTAGGCTTCCACCATTAGGAAGTAAGCAGACGAATCATATAAGCTGCTGTACTACTGCTGAAAAGCAGAGGTCGAACCGATGATGTTTTCTGCGAAAAAGAGGAAAACGGAGGAATGGCCTCAAGTCAGTCAAACAGACAACTTAGCACTTAGTCGCAATTAGGATTGCGAGTATGACAAAAAGAAGTCACTCGCCGTAAAGGAGAGTGATGCCTGATGCCAAATGAGAAGAAACCAAAAACAAAATACGTGGAGTATCTCCGCCATGCTGAATACTACGATATGCAGAGTACCTTTGATGAGCTGTATGCCAGAAGTCAAGCCGGAGAAATCTTTGACGGCCTGATGGATGTGATACTTTCGAGAGAAAATATCCTATTGGCCTATCGGAACATCAAATCCAATACCGGGAGTTTTACACCGGGGACGGATAAGCTGAAAATTTCTGATATTGGTAAACTTACCGCTGACGAAGTAACAGCGAGGGTACGTAGAATCGTAAAGGGAGGTAAAAACGGCTACACCCCAAGAAGCGTGAGACGCAAAGAAATCCCTAAGCCAAACGGGAGTACCAGACCTCTGGGAATCCCTTGTATATGGGATAGATTGGTACAGCAATGTATCAAGCAAGTCATGGAGCCTATCTGCGAAGCCAGATTTAGCAATAACAGCTATGGATTCCGTCCGAATCGGTCGGTTGAAAATGCGATAGCGGCAATCTACAGGCTTATGCAGAGGTCAGGACTTTACTATGTTGTGGAGTTTGATATTAAGGGCTTCTTTGACAATGTAGACCATTCAAAGCTGATAAAACAGTTATGGTCACTTAATATTCGGGATAAAGAATTGCTCTATGTAATCCGCAGGATTCTCAAAGCACCAATCCTCATGCCGGATGGCCATATAGAACACCCAGCAAAGGGAACGCCGCAGGGCGGCATTATTTCACCACTGCTGGCAAATGTGGTTCTGAATGAACTTGACCATTGGATAGAAAGCCAGTGGCAGTGCAACCCGGTAACGGAAAACTACTCCTACAGGGAAAATGCGACGGGCTGTCCGATACAAAGCCATGCGTATCGGGCAATGCGGAATACAAGGTTGAAAGAAATGTATATCGTCAGATATGCGGATGATTTTCGGATTCTTTGCAGGACGAAAGAACAGGCAGACCGGACGCTGATTGCGGTAACGCATTGGCTGAAAGAACGCTTACGTCTTGATGTTTCGCCAGAGAAAACGAGAGTTGTTGACACCAGACGGAGCTATTCTGAATTTCTCGGATTCAAAATCAGACTGCACAAAAAGGGGAAAAAGTATGTCGTTCAATCGCACATGTGCGATAAAGCCTATAGAAAGGTCAAGGCCAACCTGACAAAGCAGGTCGGGAACATCAAATTTCCAAGAAAAGACCGTGGAGAGGCCGGAGAAGTACGGCTGTTTAACTCAATGGTTATGGGAATCCAGAATTATTATCAGTTAGCCACAGACATCAGCATTGATTGCGGTGATATTGGCAGAACTGTTAATATAGTCCTTAAAAACAGGCTGAAATCAGGAAAAACGCACCGACTAAAAGAAGAAGGTCGAGACCTTACAAAAATGGAGCTCCAAAGATATGGGAAATCGGAACAGCTAAGATATATAGCACAATCCAAAGAACCGATTTATCCGATAAGCTATGTTCAATGCACAAATCCAATGAATTTGCGGCGAAAAGTATGCGCCTACACAGCGACAGGCAGAAGTGCAATCCATGACGATTTACGGATAAACACTTCCTTACTGTTACAGCTTATGAGAGCGCCTACATACCGCCGTAGTGCAGAATATGCGGACAACCGTATTTCACTATTCTCCGCTCAATGGGGGAAATGTGCAATAACGGGAAAGGAATTTCAGTGTGTTTCAGAAATCCACTGTCACCATAAAACACCAAAGGGTAATGGTGGCAGTGACAAGTATGAAAATCTGGTATTGGTGCTTGCACCAGTACACGAACTGATACACGCAGTCAATGAGGATACTATTTGTTCTTATCTCTCCGCTCTTAAATTGGACGCTTCACAACTTATGAAGCTAAACAGACTGCGAATTCTGGCAAATCGGAAACCTATTGATTTGGAGAACCTAAATCTTACGAATAATTCTCATAATGGTATGACTAAGGAGACTAAGAAAACTGTTTGATTGATGGAACGCCGGATGCGGTGAAAGTCGCATGTCCGGTGTGAAGCGGGGGAAAAGCTGGAGATAACTTCAAAGGCTTACCTATCGCTATTTCCATCTGACCTTGCTACTTACGGCAGTGAAGCGAAAAAACTCTTGCAGGATTTGCAGAGCCGCAACGAGAGAATGTTCCTTTTGACCTTTCTGGTGCTGAACACAGCGGACAATCCCCGTCAGCTTGGCAACAACATTTTCCAGGCAGGCTCCATTGCCCAGAAGTATAACTGTCAGCTGACCAGGTTGGACTTCCAGCAAGAAGAAGGGCTGATGAGCTGTCTGCCCCTGGGACTCAATCAGATTGAGATCCAGCGAGGACTGACCACCAGTTCTACGGCTATCTTTGTACCGTTCACCACACAGGAATTATTCCAGAACGGCAAAGAGGCTCTGTACTACGGCATCAACGCCCTGTCCAACAACCTCATCATGGTGGATCGAAAGCTGCTGAAAAACCCCAACGGCTTGATTTTGGGTACGCCGGGTTCCGGTAAGTCCTTCAGCGCAAAACGAGAAATCGCCAACTGCTTTTTGCTTACCAGTGATGATGTCATTATCTGTGACCCGGAAGCGGAGTACGCACCTCTTGTTGAGCGTCTGCATGGGCAGGTCATCAAGATTTCGCCTACCTCTGCCAACTACATCAATCCGATGGACCTGAACCTGGACTACTCGGATGATGAAAGCCCACTGTCCCTCAAATCTGATTTTATCCTCAGCTTGTGTGAGCTGATCGTGGGCGGTAAGGAGGGCTTACAGCCGGTGCAGAAAACCATCATTGACCGCTGTGTGCGTCTGGTCTATCAGACCTATCTCAATGACCCGCGCCCGGAGAATATGCCCATACTGGAGGATCTGTATAACCTGCTTCGGGAACAGGAGGAAAAGGAAGCTCAGTACATTGCAACGGCATTGGAAATCTATGTAACGGGTTCTTTGAATGTGTTCAATCATCAGAGCAATGTGGACATTGATAACCGGATTGTCTGCTATGACATCAAGGAACTGGGCAAGCAGCTTAAAAAAATCGGTATGCTGGTGGTTCAGGATCAGGTATGGAACCGCGTTACCATCAACCGTGCCGCCCACAAGTCCACCCGTTACTACATCGACGAGATGCACCTGCTTTTGAAGGAGGAGCAGACCGCCGCCTATACGGTGGAAATCTGGAAGCGATTCAGAAAATGGGGCGGTATTCCGACAGGTATCACCCAGAATGTCAAAGACCTTTTGAGCAGCCGCGAGGTAGAGAACATCTTTGAAAACTCGGACTTCGTGTATATGCTTAACCAGGCAGGCGGAGACCGTCAGATTTTGGCGAAGCAACTGGGGATTTCCACGCACCAGCTTAGCTATGTGACCCACTCCGGTGAGGGCGAGGGCCTGCTGTTCTATGGCTCCACGATCCTGCCGTTTGTAGACCACTTCCCGAAGAACACCGAACTTTACCGCATTATGACCACCAAACCTCAAGAATTGAAAAAGGAGGATGAATGATTATGAACCCCAACATTTTGAATAAAAACCCGCTGATGTTTTTTGACAGGGCGGTAAATGCCCAGCGCAGCCAGCTGCTTACGGTAATGGCCGATGCGGTAAGTGAGTGCCGCACGGCGGCAGATCAGGCAGCCGAACTGAATGAGACCGGTCAGGTGGGGCTTCTCCGTCTGGCAGAGGTCTGGAGCGCCATTCGTGCTAAAGAAGGTATGGGCGGCCTGATTCTGGAAGGAACAGAGGCGAAGATCCTGTCCGATGTGGTGGCACAGTTTTATGCCTACCTGTCCGGCTGTATGTTCAACGATCCTGTGGGAATGGCCATTTATGCAGAGCTGCACTACATGATGTCCTCCCTCATGCTGGGAGAATGGTTTGAATAAAGAGCCGCGCCTGCGCTTTACTGATGAGGAACGGTCTGATCCTGCACTGGAAAAGCCGATCCGTAAAGCGGAGAAAGCTGCGGCCAGAGCAGATAAGGCGCAGGCCAATATCCCAAAGAAAAAGGTCAGGCAGACGGTCATTGACCCGGATACCGGAAAAAAGACCTCGAAGCTGACCTTTGAGGACAAGAAAAAGCCACCTTCCAAAGTTTCTCAAGGAGTCAGGGAAGCTCCCGTCCATCTGGTCGCAGGCAAGCTCCACAAAGAGATCCGGGAAACAGAGCAGGACAATGTGGGCGTGGAAAGCGCCCACAAGTCCGAGGAAGCGGTGGAGACCGGCGCTTATCTGGTGCGGGAGGGCTATCGCAGCCACAAGCTGAAGCCGTACCGCAAAGCAGCCCAGGCAGAGCGTCAACTGGAAAAGGCAAATGTAAATGTTCTGTACCAGAAATCTTTGCAGAAAAATCCCCAGTTTGCCAGCAACCCTCTTTCCCGCTGGCAGCAAAAGCAGGCCATCAAAAAGCAGTATGCCGCCGCCAAACACGCCGGTCAGACTGCCGGAAATACCGCCCAGGCTACATCCAAAACCGGAAAAGTCGCAAGGACGGTAAAAGAAAAGGTACAGCAGGCAGGGGCATTCGTCATGCGCCACAAGAAGGGTTTCCTGATGGCAGGGGTTTTGTTCCTCATTACCTGTATGCTGATGAATACCATGTCCTCCTGCTCCATGATGGCGCAGAGCATCGGTTCCGTCCTCTCCGGCACCACCTATCCGTCGGATGACCCGGAAATGCTGGCGGTGGAGGCAGATTATGCAGCCAGAGAAGCCCAGTTGCAGGAGGAAATCGACAACATAGAAAGCAGCCACCCAGGGTATGACGAGTATCGCTATGACCTTGGTATGATCGGTCATGACCCTCATGAGTTGGCAGCATTTCTGTCTGCCGTTTTGCAAGGCTACACCCGGCAGAGCGCTCAGGCAGAGCTGGCGCGTGTGTTTGCAGCACAGTATCAGCTGACGCTTACTGAAGAAGTGGAGATTCGCTACCGCACGGAGACCTCCACCGACCCGGAGACCGGCGAGACCACCTCAGAAGAAGTCCCCTATGAGTATTACATTTTGAATGTGAAACTCACCAGCAAGCCCATTTCCGCTGTGGCGTCGGAGTTACTGACCCCGGAGCAGATGGAAATGTATCAGGTTTACCGGCAGACCATGGGCAATAAGCCGCTGTTGTTTGGCGGTGGTTCCCCTGACATGAGTAATTCCGAGGACTTGACCGGTGTACAGTTTGTAAATGGAACCCGTCCCGGAAATCCGCAGTTGGTGGAGCTGGCCAAGCGTCAGGTCGGCAATGTGGGCGGCTATCCTTATTGGAGCTGGTATGGCTTTGACAGCCGCGTGGAGTGGTGCGCTTGCTTTGTATCCTGGTGTTATAACCAGGCTGGAAAAAGTGAACCGCGCTTTGCAGGCTGTGAGTGGCAGGGCGTTCCGTGGTTCCAGTCTCATGGACAATGGGGTGCAAGAGGCTATAACAATCTGGCTCCCGGAGATGCAATTTTCTTTGATTGGGATTTAGATGGGACAGCAGACCATGTGGGTATCGTGATCGGTACGGATGGCAGCCGTGTTTATACGGTGGAGGGAAATTCCGGCGATGCCTGCAAGATCAAAAGTTATGACCTGAATTATCAAAGTATTAAGGGCTACGGCCTGATGAACTGGTAACAGACTTTGTGGAAAGGAGTGAACGGTTATGGCAAAAAATAAAATTGAACGTATCGACCAGGAAATTGAGAAAACCCGTGAGAAGATTGCGGAATATCAGGAAAAGCTCAAGACCCTGGAAGCACAGAAAACGGAGGCAGAGAATCTGGAAATCGTTCAGATGGTTCGTGCGCTACGCATGACTCCAGCACAGCTGAACGCTATGCTTTCCGGTGGAATGAACCACGGCAGAGATACAGCACTGTCGGAATCAAATAATCAGGAGGTTACCGCTTATGAAGAATAAAAGAATTTGCAAAACACTTTCCGCCCTTTGCCTGACAATGGTTGTGGCATTTGGCTTTACGATCCCTGCTTTCGCACAGGGGTCAGAACAGGCACCGGCGGCACCGGCAGAGGATTCTACCAATGACAGCAATGTGATTGTGGAAGAAACAGAACCGGCACCGGCACTTACACCGGAGGGGAATGCGGCATTGGTGGATGATTTTGGAGGCAATAAGCAGCTTATTACTGTTACGACCAAAGCTGGAAATTACTTTTACATCCTGATTGATAGGGCGAATGAGGACAAGGAGACTGCTGTTCACTTTCTGAATCAGGTGGACGATGCAGACCTTGCGGCGCTGATGGAAGATGGAAAACCCAAAGAGGAGATGCCTGCGGTATGCAGCTGTTCAACAAAATGTGAAGCAGGGGCAGTCAATACGGCCTGCCCGGTCTGCGCAACTGATAAGAGTAAATGTACGGGCAAAGCACCGGAACCTCCGGCAGAAACATCGGAGCCGGAAAAGGAGAAGCCTGCCGGATTGAACCCGGCTGCGCTGGTCCTTTTGCTGGCTCTGCTTGGTGGCGGTGGCGTATTTGCCTACTTGAAGCTCGTTAAGAACAAGCCTAAGACCAAGGGTAATGACAGTCTGGACGATTATGATTATGGAGAGGAAGATTCCGAGGAATGGGAAACCGAGGATGAGGAGTCGGAAGAACCGGATGCTGACGGGGGCAGCACAGAAGAAGATGATGAGGACAGTGTGAAATGACCCGTTTCACAGACAGTCCCTATGAACGCATGATGACACGCAGGCCGGAGGGCGGGAAGGAAACTTCCCGTCCTTCTTCTTTGCCCCACAGCCACCCCTGCTATGGTTGCGGGAATTATGGAAGACCCTGCGTAGGTATCTGTCACCGGGAAATGTCCCGATGGCTCAAAGAGAGGAGGAACCATCATGGCTCAACATAAATTGGTAATTGCCGAAAAACCATCAGTTGCCCAGAATTTGGCGGCGGTGATCGGCGCAACCGTCCGTAAGGACGGGTATCTGGAGGGCAACGGCTGGCGTGTCAGCTGGTGCGTGGGCCACCTGGCCGGTCTTGCGGATGCAGACAGCTATGACCCCAAGTATGCCAAGTGGCGATATGATGACCTGCCTATTCTGCCGGAGTATTGGCAGATGGTGGTGGGAAAGGATAAGAAAAAGCAGTTTGATATTCTCAAAAAGCTGATGAATGCCCCGGATGTTTCGGAGGTGGTAAATGCCTGCGATGCCGGACGCGAGGGCGAGTTGATCTTCCGTAGCGTCTATGAGCTGGCAGGTTGCAAGAAGCCGATGAAAAGGCTCTGGATTTCTTCGATGGAGGACTCTGCCATAAGGGAAGGCTTTGCAAACCTGCGCCCCGGTGCGGATTATGACGGACTTCGGGATGCTGCCCTCTGCCGTGCCAAGGCCGACTGGCTGGTGGGGATCAATGCGACAAGGCTTTTTTCCGTGCTGTATCACCGAACCCTCAACATCGGGCGCGTGATGTCCCCGACGCTGGCGCTTATTGTTCAGCGAGAAGCTGAGATCGACACCTTTCAGCCGATTCCCTTTTATACCGTGGCGCTGGAGCTGCCCGGTCTTACCGTATCTGGGGAGCGCATGGCGGATAAGGCCGCTGCTAAGCAGCTGAAAGAAACCTGTCGGGGTGCAAATGTCATAATCAAAAAGGTGGAGTGCAAGGAAAAGTCTGAAAAGCCGCCTGCCCTCTATGACCTGACTACTCTGCAAAGAGATGCCAACCGCCTGCTTGGATTTACAGCCCAGCAGACCCTGGACTATCTGCAAAGTCTGTATGAAAAGAAGCTCTGCACCTATCCCCGTACTGACAGCCGCTATCTGACTGGTGATATGGCAGACAGCCTGCCGGTGCTGGTGAATCTGGTTGCCAGTGCTATGCCGTTTCGCAAAGGGATCGCCATTACCTGTGATCCGCATACGGTCATCAACGATAAGAAAGTAACCGACCATCACGCAGTAATCCCTACCAGAAATCTCAAGGATGCAGACCTTTCTGCCCTTCCTGCGGGAGAAAAAGCGGTGCTGGAGCTGGTGGCCCTGCGTCTGATGTGCGCCGTAGCCAAACCCCATATCTATTCGGAAACCGTTGTGATTGCAGCGTGTGCCGGTGGGGAGTTTACCACAAAAGGAAAAACGGTGAAGCATCCCGGATGGAAAGCATTGGAGGACGCTTACCGTACCAAAATGAAGGATGCAGAGCCGAAAAAAGAGGGCGCAGAGAAAGCTCTGCCGGAGCTGACCGAAGGCCAGACCCTTTCGGTTGCTGCGGCAATCGTCAAAGAAGGTAAAAGCAGTCCACCTCAGCACTTTACGGAGGATACCTTGTTGTCCGCAATGGAGACTGCCGGAAAAGAGAATATGCCGGAGGATGCTGAGCGAAAAGGTCTGGGGACACCGGCCACCCGTGCCGGTATTTTGGAAAAGCTGGTATCTGCTGGTTTTCTGGAACGAAAAAAGAGCAGGAAAACGGTGCAGCTTCTCCCTTCCCACGATGCAGTTTCCCTTATCACAGTGCTGCCGGAACAACTGCAATCGCCGCTTCTGACTGCCGAGTGGGAGTACCGCCTGGGAGAGATCGAGCGCGGGCAGCTTGCCTCAGAGGAGTTTCTGGCCGGGATCAGCACCATGCTGAAAGATCTGGTGGGGACTTATCAGGTCATCAAGGGAACTGAGTACCTGTTCACTCCGCCCCACGAGGTGGTGGGCAAATGCCCTCGCTGCGGCGGTGAAGTTGCAGAACTGCAAAAAGGCTTCTTCTGTCAGAATGATTCTTGCAGATTTGCAATCTGGAAAAACAACAAATGGTGGGCTGCCAAGAAAAAACAGCCGACCAAGGCTGTGGTGTCTGCGCTGCTGAACGATGGCCGTGTCCGTGTGACGGGGTTATATTCGGAGAAAACCGGCAAGACCTACGATGCCACTGTGGTTTTGGAGGACGATGGACAGTATGCCAACTTCAAGCTGGAATTTGACCAGCGGAAAGGAGGCAGCCGATGAAGCTCTCTTTAGTGGAACGGGAAACCATTCTCCTCTATAACCAGGCAGAACCAATGGCTGAGGTCTACACCCACGATCCCCATCTGATGGAGAAGCTGGAACTGCTGGCAAAAAAGCACCCCGACCAGATCATCCGAAAGGACGCCCATAACTTTACCGTCCCCAAGCGGTGTGTATCAGTCCGGGAGCCATACAGCGCCGAGCGTCGCAAAGCTGCCAGTGAGCGTGCGAAAGCCGCCGGATACCAGCCCCCTGTGAAAAAGTCCGGCAGTTAAAGGCACATGGCAGAGAATGTATTTGAAGCGGTCAAGCAGTCGGTCAGCACCAGAGAAGCGGCAGCGTTTTATGGGATCGAGGTCAAACGAAATGGTATGGCCTGCTGTCCCTTTCACGATGATAAGAACCCCAGCATGAAGGTAGACCAGCGGTTCCACTGCTTTGGTTGCGGTGCAGATGGGGATGTGATCGACTTTACCGCAAAGCTCTTTAACCTCTCCCCAAAAGAAGCGGCGGAGAAACTGGCACAGGACTTTGGCCTGATCTATGACAGTCAGGCCCCGCCCCGCAGGAGATATGTCCGGCAAAAAACCGAGGCACAGAAGTTTCGGGAGGATCGACAGCGCTGTTATCGCGTACTGTCCGATTACTACTATCTGCTGAAAAAATGGGAAGCCGACCGTTCTCCCAGGACACCGGAGGAAGAACCGCACCCCCGTTTTGTGGAAGCAATCCAGAAGAAAGCCTATGTAGAGTACCTGCTGGACCTTTTTCTTTATGAAAGTGAAGAAGAACAAAAGGCATGGATTGCAGAACACACAGCAGAAATCACACACTTGGAAAGGAGATTGAAAATCATGGCAGAGAACAAACCCACCAACCGAGAACGGCTAAGGGAAATCACAGATGGCATCGAGCAGGGCATCAAAGAACTGTTTGAGAGTGAAAAGTATATGCGCTATCTGTCCGTCATGTCCCGATTTCACCGCTATTCGGTAAACAACACCATGCTCATCTATATGCAGAAGCCGGATGCCACTTTGGTAGCCGGATACAATAAGTGGAAAGACCAGTTTGAGCGTCATGTAAAAAAGGGCGAGCATGGCATTACCATCATTGCCCCGACACCGTATAAGAAGAAAATCGAGGAGCAGAAGCTGGACCCGGATACCAAGGCTCCGATTTTGGATAAAGACGGAAAGATCGTTACAGAGGAAAAAGAAATCGAGATCCCCATGTTTCGTCCGGTCAAGGTCTTTGATGTGAGCCAGACCGACGGGAAACCTTTGCCTGAGCTTGCATCATCCCTTTCCGGCAATGTGCCAAATTATGAGGCATTCATGGAGGCCCTGCGCCGCAGCGCACCGGTGCCGATTACTTTTGAAGCAATGGCCGCAGATACGGACGGCTATTTTTCTGCTGATCATCAGAAAATTGCCATTCGTCAGGGCATGAGTGAGGTTCAGACGGTTTCAGCCACAGTACACGAGATTGCCCACAGCAAGCTCCATGACCCTAAAAAATATGAAATGCTACCGTTATGGAAGGTTGTGCAGGAGAGTGAAGGTGGAACCAAGCATGATTTCAAGTTGGATTTTGCCACAGAAAAAGAAGCCGAACAGTTTGCTTCTGATATGGATTGGCGTTATGTGGACGAAAATCAGTTTGAATGGCGTCTTGCAGTTGAGGAAGATGTAACCGCAGAAAAACAGGCAATCAAAAACCGTCACACGGAAGAAGTGGAGGCTGAAAGCATCTCCTATGCAGTCTGCAAATATTTTGGAATTGAGACAGGAGAAAACAGCTTTGGCTATATTGCAAGCTGGAGCCAGGGCAAAGAGCTGAAAGAGCTGAGAGCCAGTTTGGAGACCATCAACAAAACCTCCGGCACTTTGATCTCCGACATTGAGCGCCACTATAAGGAAATCTGCAAAGAGCGTGGAATCGACCCTCATGCAAAGGTAGAGCCGGAAACCGCCCCGATAGAGCAGCCAGCAGATGCCATTAAGGTATCTGATAGGCTGCCGACCGGCGATCTGACCTACTATGTAGCAGAGTGCATGGAATTTCCAAACCTCGGAGAATACCACGATAACCTGTCTTTGGAGGAAGCTGTCCGCATTTATCAGGAGATTCCAGCAGAGCGAATGAACGGGATCAAGGGCATTGGTTTTGAGCTGAAAGACGGAAGCGACTATGAAGGACCTTTTCCGATTTTGACCGGCCAGACCATTGACCTGGACACCATCCAGGCAATCGACTATTACCGTGATAATCCTCTGGTGCAAAAAGCGGTAAAGGAACTGGCTGCGGCAATGCCGGAAATGGAAGTGCTGGGGGCGGATGCCAACCAGCAGGAGGCTTTGTTTCTGATTGACGATGCCACCTATCTTCATATCCAGTCCTGTGACAGCGGCTGGGACTATACCCTTTACGATGCCGCGTCCATGAAAGAGTTGGATGGTGGTCAGCTGGATATGCCGGAGATTTCCCGCATGAAGGCAGTTCTCCAGATTTGTGATGACAACGATTTGGGCAGAGACTCGGTAAAATACGCACCGTTGTCCATGATTGAGACCTTGCAGGAAGCTGCCTACCAGCAGATGCAGGCAGAGGCCAGTCAGATGGCTGCTTCTTCTCAGCTGCCGGAAGCACAAGAGCAGGCGCTGGATGAATACCCTATGCCTGATGAGCAGGTATCCACACCGGATATGCAGGAATACGGCTACTTCTATGATGGGATGCTCCCTGTCACCAGAGAACGGGCGCTGGAACTGGATGCCGCTGGTTTGACCGTCTATGTGCTGCATGAGGACAATACGGAGAGCATGGTGTTTGACCCGCAGGAAATCATGGATCATGGCGGTCTTTTTGGCGTGGACCGTGAGGAATGGGAGAAAAGCCCTCAGTTCCACGAAAAGGTCATGGAGCGTCAGGAACATCAGCAGGAACGCGAACAGGCATTTCTATCCCAGAACAGAGATTGCTTTGCTATCTATCAGGTGAGCCGTGACGATCCGCAGAATGTGCGCTTTATGAATCTGGACTGGCTAAAGTCCCATGATATATCCATAGAGCGCAGCAATTATAATCTCATTTACACTGCTCCGCTGAGGGAGTCTGGCACGGTACCGGAGCAGCTGGAAAAACTATATGAGCAGTTTAATCTGCAAAAACCGGCGGATTTTCACAGTCCTTCTATGAGTGTCAGTGACATCGTTGCGATCAAGCAGGATGGTAAGGTATCCTGTCATTACTGTGACAGTGTTGGTTTTACCCAGATCCCCGGATTCCTGCCAGAAAATCCGCTGAAAAATGCGGAGATGGCCGTGGAGGATGATTACGGCATGATCGACGGTATCATCAACAATGGCGCAAAAGAGCCTACGGTGGCAGAGCTGGAACAGCAGGCCCGCAGCGGTCAGCCCATTTCCCTGATGGATCTGGCTGCCGCTGCCCATCGGGAGGAACGGGAAAAGAAAAAGTCCGTCATGGAGCAGCTGAAAAGCCAGCCCAAGGCAGAACACAAAAAGATAGCGCCAAAAAAGAGTGCGGAAAGGGAGATTTGATATGGGAAACTTTACTTTTGAGGAAATGAACCTGATGTGCATTTACAATACCGGCAGCCGCACCGGACTGATCGACAGCCTGCGTGAGATGCGCGGCGAGCTGGCCCCGGAGGAAACCGAGCTGCGGGAGTTGACAGACAGCGCACTGGGCAAGCTCCAGGCCATGAGTGATGCCGAGTTTGCCGAGCTGGAGTTGTACCCGGATTTTGAGCAGTAAACACCATAGTCGCAGGGATGGGGTGGCAATATGCTACCCCACTTTTTACCCCAAAACTGAAAGGAGGACAGAACACTATGCCAACCAAAGCTGAACTATATGCACAGATGGCGGAGAAAGTGGCAACGCAACTCACTGGAAGCTGGCAGGAATGGGCAGGGTTCCTTACTACGGCAGCCCGACTTTACAAGTACCCGTTCTATGAGCAGCTGATGATCTACGCCCAGCGCCCGGACGCTACCGCCTGTGCAGAGTACGATTTGTGGAATGAAAAGATGGGCCGGTATGTAAGGCGCGGCTCCAAGGGAATCGCTCTGGTGGACGATTCCGGGGACAGACCTCGCCTGCGCTATGTTTTTGATATTTCCGACACCGGAACCCGTGAACATTCCCGCACTCCCTGGCTGTGGCAGCTGGAGGAGCGCCATTTGGATTCGGTGCAGGCCATGCTTGAGCGCACCTATGATGTTTCCGGTGATGACCTTGCCGGACAGCTCACCGAGGTAGCCGGAAAACTGGCTGAGGAATACTGGACGGAGCATCAGCAGGACTTCTTCTATATCGTTGACGGTTCCTTTTTGGAGGAATATGATGAGTTTAACATCGGAGTACAGTTCAAGGCAGCAGCCACCGTCAGCATCACTTACGCTTTGATGTCCCGCTGCGGACTGGAGCCGGAACGCTACTTCGACCACGAAGATTTCATGGCAATCTTTGATTTCAATACCCCGTCCACCATCGGGGCGCTGGGAACAGCGGTCAGCCAGATCAACCAGCAGGTGCTGCGGCAGATCGGCGTTACCGTCCGAAATGCAGAGCGCGAAGCCAACCAAGAAAGGAGCAAACAAGATGAACAATCCCATGACCTATATCCAGAACGGAGACTATCTGATTCCCGACCTGAAGCTGAGCCAGCAGCCGGAGAAACCCCTGGGCAAGTACGGCAGGATGAGGAAAACCTACCTGAAGGAACATCGTCCCATCCTCTACAACCAGATGTTGCTGAGCGAGAAGCTGTACCCGCACCTTCTGGAGATCGACGAGACCGCCCAGAGCAGACTGGATCAGATGATGCCCCAGCTGGCGAAGGAAGCGGGAGCCACCGAGGAACTGAAAGCCAGCGATCCCATGAAGTGGGTGGGGCTGATGAACACCTGCAAAGCTCAGGCCGAGGAAATCCTGATGGCGGAGCTTATCAACAGCTGACCCTAAACCTGTTCCTCTCCGAAGCGGAACAGATCCAATCCATAGATGAAGCAGAGAATGTAGCGCATACATCCTCTGCTTTTTCTTTTGCCCAAAATGATATTGACCATGTGCTGCGTTTGGGCGGCAATACAGACCGTCAAAGGGAGCGTGTGGTTGCAGCCTTTGAAAAGCAGAAAACCACCGCTGAGATTGCCGAGATACTGAAAACGCTGTACCACGGCGGCAATGGCCTTGGCAGTGTGAGCGCATGGTATGCCGAGGATGGTATCCATCTTTCCCATGGGAAGTCTGTCCGTTATGACAGGTCTGCTCAGGTCATTTCCTGGGAGAGCGCCGCAGAGCGTATCGGGGAGCTTTTGGAAAGCGGCCAGTTTGCCTCCAATGTGGAGCTTGCAGAAGCGGCAGGCTATGAACGCTCCCTCCTCTCGAAAAAGCTCTGGCATCTGTATCACGATCTCAGTGAGGACGCCAGAGAAGCCGGATATTTGTCCTGCCTGTCAGAGATCAAAGGCAATGGTTTCCCAGAGGAGACCCGCCGCCTGACGGAGCAGCTGAGTGACCCGGCTTTCCGCCAGACCCTCAAGGAAGAATACGCTGCCTTCTGGACTGCCTATCAGCAGGACCGTGACCTGTTGCGTTTTCACTATCATAGACCGAGGGAGATCTGGGAGAACCTGAAGGACCTTGACCTGCCCCGCAGGACCTTTTCTTCAGAGCTTTCCAAAGTGCCAACCGTCCAGCACTTTATTACCGAGGATGAGATCGACGCCGCCATGACCGGCGGAAGCAGTTTCGCCGGAGGAAAAGGCCGTATCTATGCGTTCTTCATGGAAAACCATACGGATAAGGAGAAAGTAAGATTCCTCAAAGACGAGTATGGCATTGGCGGACGCTCTCATGCCTTGTCCGGTGCAACACACAGCGGCGAAGATCACGATGGGAAAGGACTGCACTATAAAAAGCAGGACTGCCCGGATGTTCACTTGAACTGGGAAAAGGTTGCCAAGCGCATTACCTCACTTGTCCAGAAAGACCGCTATCTTACCGAACAGGAACAGGCGCAGTATGACAAAATCCAGGCTGAAAAGGAACTGGCAGAAGAAGATGCCATTCAAACACAGCAGCCGGAGGTGGATGAAGAAACACCAAAGCCTACCCTTGGGGAGCAGTTTGAGCAGTATAAGCCTGTGGTGACTGCCGCCATTTCCGAGGATACCGCATATCGCAATGCCTGCGGTCATTCTGACCGTGAAAATGCTGTCATCGAGGGCAATGCCGCTGTGCGCCGTGCGGTTCTTGGTTCTAAGGATATGGAGCTGATCCGACTCTATTCGGATGTGCCGGAGTTCCGTCAGCGTTTACACCGGGAAGTGATCGACGAGACCTATCCAAAGCTCCATGAGCTTCTGCGCCCTCTTTCTCAGGAAGATATTGATACTGCCCTTTGTGCATGGAACGGCAATATCGAGAGTAAACACGCTGTTGTCCGCTATATGAAAGACCATGCAAGAGAAAAAGATACCGCCGCATGGCTGGCTCAGGAATACGGCGGCAGTAACAGCAACAGCCTGTTCGTTGTCCGTGCCGGCAGCCCGGAGGAAACGCAGCTGCCCTGGCCGAAGGTACAGCGTAGGCTTGCCCAGCTCATTCAGGAGGACCGGTTCTATACCGAAGAAGAACAGGACCGTTTTGACGACATCGACCCAATCGCCATCCGGGAAGCTCTGGAGGAAAGAGGGATCGTCAACGGCCAGGTGGCAGACCCGGAAAAACTGGACAATGATCCGTTTATCCAACAGGTGATGTCAGATGCCGAGCAGACTTCCAAAGTTTCCATTTCCGATGAGGAATATGACGCAGTTCGCCGCCCAATTCCGCAAAGAACCTCCTATGACCCAGCCGCCCCGGTCTATGCCGTGGGCGATACCGTGTATATCGAGGATGACGCCTATCAGATCACAGAGCTGCAGGAGGACACCGTACAGCTTCTGCCCACCGGGATGGTATATCCCATCTACCGGGCAGAGCGCAAAGAACAGTTCGAGCAGCTGCTTCGGGCAGACCGCCGCAATGCTTACTATACCGAGTTTCTTCCTACTGACCCGGACAAGGCAGATCAGGACTTGCGGGATGTATTGGCTCATGGATTGATGGATGAAGCGGATAAAAAGCAGATTTCCACGCTGCTGCAATCCGGCAGGAGCAACAGCGAGATCGCCTACTGGCTGAGCAGAGCCTATTCCGGTGAGATCGAGACACTGAATCTGGAGACTGGCGATATTGCCGATTACCGTACCACGGCACAGGGCATAGAGCTGGAAATCATGGATGCAGAGGAAAAGCGTCTGGCTATGCTGTATTTCCGCTGGGATGAGGTTGCGCCTTTGCTGCGCGGGATGTATGCCCGTCAGCAGGACGGTTTTGGACAGGAACAGCCCCAACCGGCTACCGAATCCCCGACCTTCCATTCCGAGACCATGGCCGTCTATCCGGGCGATAAGAACAATCTGCCTTATGATGTGGTGGTGGAACGACTGCATATCGAGGAGCCGGAGCCGCCAGCCCCTGTGACTGAGCCGGAGAAAACCTTTGAGGAAGTGCTGGACGAACACCCGGTTTCCATTCAGGTCAATGGCCAGTGGCAGACCTTTCCCAATGCCAAAGCTGCCGAGGAAGCATCTTATGAGGAATACAAGGCTAACCTGCGCCGCAATGCAAAAAACTTCCGCATTACAGATGAGCATTTGGGTGAGGGCGGTCCGAAAGCCAAGTTCCAGGCAAATGTCAATGCGATTCGTTTGCTGAAAGAGCTGGAAGCTGCCGGACAGCAGGCAAGCCCCGAACAGCAGGAGGTTCTTTCTCGATATGTGGGCTGGGGCGGTCTCTCTGATGCGTTTGACCCGGAGAAACCGGCATGGGCTTTAGAGTATGCCCAGCTAAAAGAACTGCTGACCCCGGAGGAATATGCCGCCGCCAGAAGCTCTACCCTCAACGCCCATTACACCAGCCCTACGGTCATTCAGGCCATCTATGAAGCGGTGGACCGTATGGGATTTGAGACCGGAAATATTCTGGAGCCATCTATGGGTGTGGGCAATTTCTTTGGTATGTTGCCGGAGAAAATGCGAAACAGCCGTCTGTACGGCGTGGAGCTGGACCCTGTTTCCGGGCGCATCGCAAAGCAGCTCTATCCCAAGGCGGACATCACAGTAGGCGGCTTTGAGACCACCGATAGGCGTGACTTCTTTGACCTTGCCATCGGCAATGTACCTTTCGGTCAGTATCAGGTCAACGACAAAGCCTACAACAAGCTGAATTTCAGTATTCATAACTATTTTTTTGCCAAAGCACTGGATCAGGTGCGTCTCGGCGGTGTGGTAGCTTTTGTGACCTCTCGATATACCATGGACGCCAAGGATTCCACCGTGCGCCGCTATCTTGCCCAGCGTGCCGAGCTGCTGGGAGCTATCCGTCTGCCTAATGACGCGTTCAAAAAGAATGCCGGTGCCGAGGTGGTATCGGACATCATCTTCCTCCAAAAGCGGGACCGCCCGTTGGACATTGTGCCGGAATGGACCCAGACCGGACAGACGGAGGACGGGTTTGCCATCAACCGGTATTTTATCGACCACCCAGAAATGGTGCTGGGCAGACAGGAGCCGGTAAGCACTGCTCATGGTATGGACTACACCGTGAACCCTATCGAGGGACTGGAGCTTTCCGACCAGCTGCATGATGCTGTGAAGTACATTCATGGCACTTATCAGGAGGCAGAGCTGCCGGAGCTGGGCGAAGGCGAAGCTATTGACACCTCCATTCCTGCCGACCCCAATGTGAAGAACTATTCCTATGCCATTGTAGACGGGCAGGTGTACTACCGGGAAAACAGCCGTATGGTGCGCCCTGACCTCAACGCCACCGCCGAAGCCCGTGTAAAAGGTCTTGTGGGACTGCGTGATTGTGTGCAGGAACTGATCGACCTTCAGATGGATGCAGCGGTTCCGGACAGCACCATTCGGGAGAAGCAGGCGGAACTGAACAGTCTCTATGACAGCTTTTCTTCCAAATACGGTCTCATCAATGACCGTGCAAACCGTCTGGCCTATGCAGACGATTCTTCCTATTACCTGCTCTGTGCGCTGGAAGTCATCGACGAGGACGGAAAGCTGGAACGCAAGGCAGATATGTTCACCAAGCGGACCATCAAGCCCCATCAGGCGGTGGCTGTGGTGGATACGGCAAGTGAAGCACTGGCGGTGTCCATCTCGGAAAAAGCCTGCGTGGATATGGACTATATGAGCCAGCTTACCGGAAAAACAAAAGAAGAACTGGCCGGAGAGCTGCAAGGCGTAATCTTCCGTGTACCGGGACAGCTGGAGAAAGACGGCACACCCCATTATGTGACTGCTGATGAATACCTCTCCGGCAATGTACGCCGCAAACTGCGTCAGGCGCAACGGGCCGCACAGCAGGACCCGATTTATGCAGTCAATGTGGAAGCTCTTACCGCCGCCCAGCCCAAAGACCTGGATGCGTCGGAGATTGAGGTGCGTCTGGGCGCTACCTGGATTGACAAGGAATATATCCAGCAATTTATGTATGAGACCTTTAATACCCCGTTTTATCTCCAGCGTAGTATCGAGGTCAACTATTCGTCCTTTACCGCTGAATGGCAGATCAAGGGGAAATCTTCTGTATCCTACAACGATGTGGCAGCTTATACCACCTATGGGACCAGCCGCGCCAACGCCTACAAGATTCTGGAGGATTCCTTAAACCTGCGGGATGTCCGTATCTATGACACCATAGAGGACGCAGACGGAAAAGAGCGCCGCGTGCTGAACGCCAAGGAGACCACCCTGGCTGCCCAAAAACAGCAGGCGATCCGGGAAGCCTTTAGGGACTGGATCTGGAGAGACCCGGAGCGTCGCCAGACTTTGGTGTGCCAGTACAACGAGGAAATGAACTCTACCCGTCCCCGTGAATATGATGGCAGCCATATCACTTTTGGCGGCATGAATCCAGCCATTACCCTTCGGGAACACCAGAAAAGCGCTATCGCCCATGTGCTGTATGGAGGAAATACCCTGTTGGCACACGAAGTAGGCGCAGGTAAAACCTTTGAGATGGTGGCCGCTGCGATGGAAGCCAAACGCCTGGGACTGTGCCAGAAATCTCTCTTTGTGGTTCCAAACCATCTGACCGAGCAGTGGGCGTCGGAGTTTCTGCGTCTCTATCCTTCCGCCAATATCTTAGTTACCACAAAAAAGGACTTTGAGACCCATAACCGAAAGAAGTTCTGCGCTCGTATTGCGACGGGTGATTATGATGCCATTATCATGGGGCACAGTCAGTTTGAGCGTATCCCCATCAGCCGGGAGCGTCAGGAACGGCTTCTTTATGAACAGATCGACGAGATCACTGAGGGGATTGCAGAGGTACAGGCCAGTGGCGGCGAGCGTTTTACCGTCAAGCAGCTGGAGCGTACCAGAAAGTCTCTGGAAGCCAGACTGGAAAAGCTGCAAGCCGAAGGGCGAAAAGACGATGTGGTAACCTTCGAGCAGCTGGGTGTGGACCGTTTGTTTGTGGACGAGGCCCACAACTATAAAAATCTGTTTCTATACACAAAAATGCGGAATGTGGCTGGTCTTTCCACATCGGACGCGCAGAAATCCTCCGATATGTTTGCCAAGTGCCGCTATATGGATGAGATCACCGGAAACCGTGGCGTGATTTTTGCCACCGGCACCCCGGTCAGCAACTCCATGACCGAGCTTTACACCATGCAGCGTTATCTTCAGTATGAACGCCTGCAAGAACTGAACATGACCCACTTCGACTGCTGGGCTTCCCGATTTGGAGAGACCGTCACAGCATTGGAGCTGGCACCGGAAGGCACCGGCTACCGGGCAAGAACGAGATTCAGCAAGTTCTTTAATCTGCCGGAGCTGATGAACCTGTTCAAAGAAGTGGCGGACATCAAGACCGCCGACCAACTGAACCTGCCCACCCCGGAGGTGGAATACCACAACATCGTGGCGCAGCCTACCGAACATCAGCAGGAAATGGTCAAGACCCTTTCGGAGCGCGCATCGCTGGTACACAGCGGAACCGTTGACCCGTCCCAGGACAATATGCTCAAGATTGTGCGCTGCTAAGCGCAAAAGTATATCTCCCCCGCAGGGGGACATTATTAAAAGTAAATAATGGGAACAACCAACCTAC
>PPYF01525063.1_pt1 | contig 52322 bp, 39 predicted proteins | sample 1559871 | NCBI WGS metagenome assembly PPYF01 (sample SAMN08240021, study PRJNA423297) | Human gut metagenome, whole genome shotgun sequencing project.
AGGCTGCGTTTTTCCGGCTACTCCGGTGTTCTCTCCGGCTAAAGGGCAGAAACTCGCTTCGCTCAAACAGTCTGCCCTTCTTAACGCCGGAGAAAACACCTGCGCTTGACGCCGGAAAAACGAGGCCGGAAAACCATGCGGCGTGGATACCCATGCGGAATAAAGTCAAAACAAAGTGAGTTGACTTCTACAATAAATATCCCTAGAGAATAGAGTTTCTACATTATAAACGTTCATAGAAATTCTACAATCAGCAATGGTTATACTGCATAAGCTTACATGCAGTATAACCATTCACGTTGCAAAAGAATCCACATCACAAAAGATTTCCAGACCGAAGAGATATTTACATCAAAAAGCATCCACACCACAAGAACACCCACACCGCATGGATATCCACCCCGCAAGGGCATCCACACCGAATGGTTATCCACACCGCAAGGGCATCCACACCGAATGGTTATCCACACCGCATGGGCATCCACGCCGAATGGGTTCCCGGCCTACTTTTTTCTCCGTTAAGCGAGAGACCGTAACGGAGCGTTAAGAAGGGCAGACTGTTTGAGCGAAGCGAGTTTCTGCCCTTTAGCGAAGTGAAGGGAACGAGTAGGAGAAAAAAGTCAGCCTTGAATTTTTCTTTGGTTCTTTCTTTTGTTTCAAGACAAAAGAAAGAACATTATTCAGCAAACATAGGATCCCAAGCAGGAAGACGAATGGGCTTCTGTTTGAGGATTTCCGAGACTTTCTTCGTGGCGTATTTGGTTTCTATTACCAGGCGGAACATATATTCGTTGAACCAGTCGTCAGTCATGATGAGATGACCTTGATAACCGGAGCCGGCACCCCAACTATTTTCAACCATCCATTTGGTTGAGTTTCCATTTTTGTCGAGGTCTACCGCCATGAGTGTCATGGCGTGGCTTGAGCCGCTGGCAAAGCTTTGGATGCGTTGCTTCTTGTTCATGCCGAACGTAGTGCCCATGAGAGATTCATAGTCGTAGTTTTTAACATCCAGCAGACCACGGTCGGAGTTGAGGAATTTGCCTACGTCGCAAGAAAAATACATCATGGTACTGTCTTTGAGAGAGGTTATAGCCATCTCTTTGATGTCTTCGATGGGGAGATTGACATATGTCCAGTTTTTGCCGTCGTAACGGTGGCGGTCGTAGTCTATTTCATAACATTTGTAGAATTCACGGCTGGGGTCGTTCATGAGCATGACGTAGTTGCCGATAAGGTTTTCGTCGCCGTATTTCTTCAGGAAAGAAAGCGGGGTGTAGGTTTCCGTAGAGACGGGCTTGCCTTGGGCGTTGTATTCCGTCCAAGTAAATTCAGTGGGGGGAACACCTAAGTTTAAGACAAGCATGCGGTAGATGGTACTAAGCATTTCGGTCTTAGTCTTTTCGAGGGCGGCGGGCTTAGTACCTTTGGCGGCGAGGTCACGGAGTTGCAGACCTTGTTCACGGAGTTTCAAAGCTACCAGGTTCGCCATGCGAGATGTGCTTTCGCTGCTGTTCGTTTCGGGCATTATGTCTTTGGGGACAAGTCCGTATTTACTTACGATGTCGGCTACGCCGGTAAAGGTGCCACCGTCACTCAATGGGTTACGGAAAAGCCATTCCACCATTTTGTCGTTCATCGGTTTGTCGCTGGTGTCGATGATACCTTGCAGGAAAAGGTTCGCTTTCTCCAGTTGGTCGAAGAAGAAAGGGTAGGTTTGCGAAAACTCGAATGAGCCGAGGTTGTGCTGAGCGATGGCTTTGGCACGCATCACGTTCAGACCGGTGAAGAGCCAGCAACGGCCGGAAGATTTCTGGTCGGTGATACCTTTGGAATTCACTTTGATAGAAAAGTGCGTATCCATACCTTTCAGGTTGTCCTGATTCAGAGCCAGTTTGCGGATGTCGTTGCTACCGATAGCGTTGCGGATAGCCTTGTCACTCGGGGTGTTCTGATAACTCTGCTTGATTTGCTGCATCATGTCGTCGCTGATGCCGCCTTTCACTTCTTGCGCTTGTGTAGAATAATAGAAAGCACAGAAAACAAAAACTGATAAAATTCGTTTATTCATTAGTATAATAGATTGTTAATGGACTTACAGTTCATATATGGTAATGTAAAATCGCAAATTTACGATTCTTTTTTAGAATTATTATCTAAGTGTATCAAAACTAATCGAAATAAAAGAGTTTTCTTTGCAGTCGAATTCCTCAGAAAGAAAATATGAAGAAATATATAATAGGTGTATTGATGGTGTTTCCATCTATCAATATTATGTCGGCTACGGCTGACAGCACAGCAGTAAAAAGCGATGAACTGCCAATATCCACAACTTCTATCAGTGATAATACGCCAACGGATATTGAAGACGCTCCGTCGGATACAGTGATTACCCTCTCCAAACGCGAATTACGCCGCCAACGTGTGGCTAAGAGAAATCTTCATTATAATATATTAGGTGGCCCCAGCTATACACCGGACTTCGGTTTGTTGGTAGGCGGTAGCGCGTTGATGACGTTCCGGATGAATCCGAGCGACACCACTCAGCGGCGTTCGGTGGTACCGATGGCTATCGCGCTGATGTTTAAGGGCGGGTTGAATCTGATGGCGAAGCCACAACTATTCTTCAAAGGCGACCGCTTCCGCATTTTCGGAACATTCTCCTATAAAAATACGATTGAGAATTTCTATGGTATCGGATATAGTACCAATAAAGATTATCCCCGTGGTGAAGATACCAGCGAATATCGGTATAGCGGTATTCAGGTGAACCCGTGGTTCCTTTTCCGCTTGGGCGAAAGCGACTTCTTCGCTGGTCCCCAAGTCGATTTGAATTATGATAAGATTACTAAACCTGCGGAAGGAATGATTAATCAGCCGTCTTATGTTGCGGCAGGCGGCACGGAGCATGGATATAAGAATTTCAGCTCAGGACTCGGTTTTCTGTTGACATATGACACGCGTGATATTCCTGCGAATGCTTACCGGGGAATGTACTTGGACTTTCGTGGAATGATGTATAATAAAGCCTTCGGTAGTGATGATAATTTTTACCGTTTGGAGTTTGATTACCGTCAATATAAGACTGTTGGTTTACGTAAAGTAATTGCATGGACGGTGCAGACAAAAAACGTATTCGGAGATGTGCCGTTGACGAAATACGCACTTAGCGGAACGCCTTTCGACCTTCGCGGATATTATATGGGACAGTTTCGCGACAAGTCGTCTCATGTAATGATGGCAGAATATCGTCAGATGATAAATACGGACAAAAGCACATGGGTGAAGAAGATGCTCAATCACGTAGGTTATGTGGCTTGGGGCGGATGCGGATTCATGGGCCCTACTCCGGGAAAGATAGAAGGCGTCCTTCCCAATCTCGGTTTAGGTTTACGTGTTGAAGTACAACCTCGAATGAATATACGGCTCGACTTCGGTAGAGATATGGTGAATAAGCAGAATTTATTCTATTTTAATATGACGGAAGCGTTCTGATACAGATAGCAGAGGTATTCTGATACAAATGGCAGAAACGTTCTGATTCAGATAGCAGAACACATTCAGATTCAGATAACAGAAGCGTTCTGATTCTAATACAGAAAGCGTTCCTGTTCGGTATGAAAATTATTCCATCCCGGTGCAACGAAAGGTTTTCGAGCAAGTATTCGCATACAATAAAAGGGAAAGAAAGTAAAATAGATAATAAAAGACTGCACATAAATGAAATTAATCCTTATATTTGCGCAAGCTATGACACAGCAGGAGCAAATAATAGGATTTTTTTTATGAAGCAATTTATATATCATTTTTTAGGGTTATTACTTTTATTCACTTCCACCACTCATGTGGCAGCACAGGAAGTCAGCGACTATTCTCGATTAAGCGACGATGAGTATAGCAAGATTGACCTTCCGCCATTATCTGTACTCTTCGAAAATGCCAAGAACAGTCCGATCTATGAGATGGCAGATGTCAAGGCGGTAATAGAGCGCAAGTTACTACGAAAAGAGAAATGGTCATTCCTTGGTTTCTTTAGTTTGAGAGGAAGCTACCAATACGGTATGTTCGGCAATGAGTCCACATATACCGATGTAGCACTTGCCCCTTATCTTACCTACTCCACTCAGGCACAGAACGGTTATACGGTAGGCGCGGGAGTCAGTATTCCATTAGATGATTTATTTGATCTCAAAGGACGTGTCAGCCGTCAAAGACTCACCCTTAGAACCGCTGAACTGGAACGGGAAGTCAAGTATGATGAGATAAAGAAAAACATTATTGAGATGTATGCCACTGCCACATCCCAAATAAAAGTTCTTCAGATGCGCAGCGAGAGTCTGGTGCTTGCCAATGTACAATATGAGATTTCAGAGAAAAACTTTGCTAATGGAACCATAGAATCCACCGACCTGGCTGTTGATAAAGAGCGACAGTCACAAGCCCGTGAAGCCTATGAAAAAAGCAAGTTCGAGCTCACCAAGAGCTTGATGATACTCGAAGTGATTGCCCGGACTCCCATTATACGAAAATAAAAGATTAAGATATGAATTTTATCATTTCTACCATACGGACCCTATTTCGCCATCGTTGGCTGATATTGATAGGAACCGCCCTTTTCACATTGCTGGTCATCTATTATACCCGCCATATGCGGGGTGGATACGATGTAAAAGCTACACTTTACACAGGAGTCGCTTCGGGCTACAATCTGGAGAGCGACAAGCGGACAGACTGGGCAACGGTGCAGAATTCCATGGACAACCTGATAAGCATCATGCAAGCTGAAAGTACCCTGAAAAGAGTATGCTTACGCCTGTTTGCCCGGGTACTCATTCTAGGAAATCCGGAAAAAGAACAGAACGGCATCACCCCTTCCAGCTATAACTACACCTATAATCACTTAAAAAACAGTCCGAACGGACCGGAGATACTAAAGCTGATTGACAAATCAAGCGAAGACAAGACCGTATCCAACCTGGAAACCTATATGCGTCCGCACAGAGAAAACTATATCTACGGATTATTTTACTATAACCACCCCTTCTACAGTTACAATGCCCTGAAAAACATAAAAGTGCAACGCCGTCTGACGAGCGACCTGCTCGACATCAGCTATTCTTCGGGCGATCCGGGTATCGTATATAATACGGTAAGCATCCTGATGGATGAATTCGTAGAAGAATACCGCCGTATCCGTTATGGAGAAACGGACAAAGTAATCAAATACTTCGAAGAAGAGTTGAAGCGCATAGGAAAGAAACTTAATGCGGAAGAAGAAGACCTGACAAAATACAACGTACAAAAACGTATCATCAACTATCTGGACGAAACCAAGGAAATAGCAGCTATCAGCAAAGAATACGAACTGAGGGAACAAGACGCCCTTTTCGCATTCAACAGCAGCAAGTCCATGCTCGACGAACTGGAGAAGCATATGGACAGCAATGCCAAACAAGTTCTCAAAAACATGGAATTTGTAGACAGGCTGCGGGAAGCTTCCAACATTACCGGCAGAATATCAGAAGCCGAAGCGATGACTGACTCAAAGAAAACGGATACACAGTCGCTGGAAAAAGACAAAAAACGGTTGAGCGAAGTCAAACAAGAACTGAACGACCTGACCTCTTCATACATCGGCCATAAATATACCAAAGAAGGCGCTTCACGAACCAGCATCATCGACCAGTGGCTTGAACAGACGCTGCTATACGAAAAAGCCAAGGCCGAATTGAAGATTGTACAGAATGCACGCCGCGAACTGAATGACCGCTACGTATTCTTCGCCCCCGTGGGTACCACCATCAAGCAGAAAGAGCGCATGATTAACTTCACCGAGCGCAACTATCTCACCGTGCTTCAAAGTTACAACGAAGCCCTGTTGAGAAAGAAAAATCTGGAAATGACTTCCGCCACTCTGAAAGTACTGAACGAGCCTACCTACCCGATTTCATCCAATTCGACCAACCGGAAACAGATTGTGATAGCCGCTTGTATAGCTAGCTTCCTCATTATCGTTGCCCTGCTGCTGTTGATTGAAATGCTCGACAGGACACTGCGTGATGCCAGCCGCACCAAGCGTGTGACCGGATTCAAAGCAGTAGGCGCTATTCCCGACACATCGTCTTCCCGCTATGGCGGACTGGCAAAAACCTACGTACAACTCTCCGTGCAAGAGCTGTCCAACTCCCTGCTCCGCTTCCTTACCAAGCGTAAATCTCCAGGAGTGTTCATTATCAACCTATTCAGTACCAGCGAAGATTCCGGTGAAGAAGAAGTGGGCAACCTGATCTGCGGATATATGCAGAGCCGCATGTTGAATACACGGTTCATCAGCTACAAAGAAGATTTCAACACCGACTCCACCCAATATCTGCTTGCCCGGAAAATCACAGACTTTTATGCCCTGCAAGGCGAAGACATATTAATAGTGGCCTATCCGCCGTTGTCGAAAAGCAACATCCCGACCGCTTTGTTGCTCGACGCCAACGCCAACATACTCGTCACTCCTGCCAACCGTGGCTGGAAGTCCATCGACAAGCAGCTCTGCGAACAGCTCATGCAACAACTGGGCAAGACAGACATTCCTTTCCGCATCTGCCTGACCAATGCCCGGCGTGAAGCCGTAGAGGACTTCACCGGACAACTTCCGCCCTATACATTGTTGCGCCGGTTAAGTTACCGTTTCAGCCAATTATCATTAACAGAAAAAATCATATTCAACCTCAAGAAAAAGGCCAAAGAAGAAGCAGAAGACGAGGACGATGACGAATAACAGGAACATCACTTTCCACTTATTGCTTGCCGCACAGTTTGCGCTGATTGCGGCAGGTATGTTTGCAAACATCAAGACAGGTTTGTTTTCAACAGCAGTCATCCTGTTGCTCACCATTATCTGCCTGATACAACTCAGCAACGACGAGCGAACCGACTGGAAGCCCGGGCAGAACACAATGACTTGGCTGTTCCTCGTCTGGCTGATGTATTACGTACTCGAAGCGCTGAATCCCAACAACGTAATGGCTGCCTGGAACATCAACCTTGCACCTTATGCGCTTATTCCTTTAATATGCGCATTCGTCGTGCCCGTTGTCGTCCGCACCAAGAAAGACATCGAACTTCTGCTGATTATATGGTCGGTATTCGTATTGATATTCACCCTCAAAGGCTATTGGCAGAAGAATCACGGTTTCAGCTCCAAGGACCTCTACTTCCTCTACGCATTGGGCGGAGCACGAACCCACATCATATGGTCGGGTATCCGTTATTTCTCCTGTTTCTCGGACGCTGCCAATTACGGCGTACACGCCACCATGGCAGCCGTCACCTTTGCCATTTCCGCATTCTTTGTCGATTCGAAATGGAAGCGCCTTTACTTCCTTTTCATCGCTTTCTGCGGAATCTACGGAATGGGCATTTCCGGCACCCGTTCCGCTATGGGCGTTCTTATGGGGGGCATGCTAATGATAACCATCATAGCCAAAAACTGGAAAGCTCTCCTGGCAGGTATCGCCATTTCTATCGGTGTCTTTTGCTTCTTCTATTTCACGAATATAGGAAGCGGAAATCAGTACATCCACAAGATGCGCTCCTCTTTCCATCCCACCGAAGACGCGTCCTACATGGTGCGTGTCGAAAACCGGCAGAGAATGAAAGAACTGATGGCAAGGAAGCCTATCGGATACGGCATCGGGCTTTCCAAAGCCGGGAATTTCAATTCAAAAGAACAAATGCCCTACCCACCCGACTCATGGCTGGTAGGCGTATGGGTAGAGACAGGAATTGTCGGGCTAATACTTTATCTTGCCATACACGGCGTCCTTTTCGCCTGGTGTTCATGGATATTAATGTTCAAAGTACGCAACAAGAGCGTGAGAGGACTGGTAGCTGCCTGGCTCTGCATGGCTGCCGGATTCTTCATAGCCGCCTACGTGAATGACGTAATGCAATACCCCAATCAGTTACCTATATATATAGGTTTCGCCCTTTGCTTTGCCGCCCCGCATATCGACAAGCGTCTCAGCGAGGAGAAAGAAAAAGAAGCAAGAGAAAAGAAAGAAGAAGAATTAGTATCCACCCAAGAAACTGACGAACAACCATGACAAGCAATACCCCGGACATATCATTTATAACCATCTGCTACAACGGCTTCAAAGACACCTGCGAGCTCATAGAGTCCCTACAGGACAAGATTCACTCCGTGAGTTACGAAATCATAGTTGTAGATAATGCCTCGCGTGAAGACGAAGCCGCCAAGATACAGAAACTATATCCCACGGTTGTCGCCATCCGCAGCAACGAGAACAGTGGCTTCTCCGGTGGAAACAACATCGGAATCCGTGTAGCCAAAGGCAAATACATATTCCTCATCAATAACGATACATACATCGAATCAGACCATCTGTCCTGCCTGGTAGAACGCCTTGAAAGCCGTCCGGAGATAGGCGGCGTATCCCCGAAGATACGATTTGCCTTTCCGCCGCAACACATACAGTACGCCGGATTCACCCCCTTGTCGCCGATAACCCTCCGCAACCATATGCTAGGATTCGGATGCCCCGACGACGGTACATTCGATAGCCCGCAACCCACTCCCTACCTTCATGGCGCAGCCATGATGATAAAGCGGGAAGTGATAGAAAAGGCAGGAATGATGCCGGAAATCTTCTTCCTCTACTACGAGGAACTGGACTGGAGCACCCGCATGACGCGTGCCGGCTACGAACTATGGTACGACCCGTGTTGCACCGTTTTCCATAAAGAAAGCCAAAGCACAGGACAACTCAGTAAGCTGCGCACCTACTACCTGACGCGCAACCGTCTGTTCTATGCCCGCCGTAACCTGAAAGGATTCAACCGCCTGGCATCCATCCTCTATCAAAGCACCATAGCCGCTACAAAGAACAGCGTCGTCTACCTCATGAAAGGCCGTTTCGACCTGGCAGCCGCCGTATTCTATGGAGTAAACTCCGGACTTTTCCTCTCCGCGTCGGACAAGAAAAACTCCGGTACTTCGGACAAGAAAAGCCCTGACACTTCGGACAAGAAATCCACTGCAACCTCTTAAAATCTGACATACCATGAATATCGTCGACTGGATTCTCTTCACACTGCTGGCGCTCTGCGTATGCTACCTGCTGCTATACGCCATAGCTTCCAAGTTCTATCGCGCTCCCCGATTCCCGGAAGCCCGTACCTTCAGACGCTTTGCCGTATTCTTCCCCGCATACAAGGAAGACCGCGTCATTGCAACTTCCGTGCGCAGTTTCCTCGAACAAGATTACCCGCGTGAAATGTTCGACATCATCGTCATCTCCGACCAGATGCAGCCTGCCACCAACGAAGAATTGCGTTCCCTGCCCATCCGCCTGCTGATAGCCGACTACCAAGACAGCTCCAAGGCCAAAGCACTGACGATGGCAGTAGACTCTATCAGCAGGGAGCACTACGACATCATAGCCATTCTGGATGCCGACAATCTAACCTCGCCCGATTTTCTAGCCGAGGTAAACCGTGCTTTCGACAGCGGCGTGAGATGCATACAAGCCCACCGCACCGGCAAAAACATGGATACATCCATCTCCATGCTCGACGGTATCAGCGAAGAAATCAACAACGGAATTTTCCGCAGCGGACACAACGCCCTCGGACTCTCAGCCGCCCTGTCAGGTTCGGGAATGGCTTTCGAGGCTGACTGGTTCCGCACGAACGTGCGGCTTCTCGAAACTGCCGGTGAGGACAAGGAACTGGAAGTGCTGCTCCTACAACAGCGTATCCACACCACCTACCTGCCGCAAATCCCCATATACGACGAGAAAACGCAAAAAGAAGAAGCCATCGGCAACCAACGCAAACGCTGGATAGCCGCACAATTCGGTATTCTCCGCAGCTCGTTCGTCCACTTGCCCCGGGCAATAGCCCAAGGCAACATCGACTACTGCGACAAAATAGTCCAATGGATGCTCCCGCCCCGCCTGATACAACTGGCAAGTGTTTTCGGGCTGACCCTCGTTTTCACAATTATCGGCGCATGCCTGAGCTTTCAAGGCACAGGACACGAGTGGACAATAGCCATTAAATGGTGGATACTCTCTGCTGCCCAAATAGCGGCAATGACACTCCCCATACCGGGACACCTTTTCAACAAACAACTAGGCAAAGCCCTGATGAGAATCCCGATACTGGCGTTCACTACCATCGGCAACCTGTTCAAGCTGAAAGGCGCCTACAAAAAATTCATCCATACAGAACATGGAGAAGAAGAAGGAGAAAAAGAAAAACACCACCACTAAAAAAGGAAAGAATATGAAAATAGCCATTGAAGCCCAGCGCATCTTCCGTCCCAACAAGCATGGAATGGATTTCGTTGCTCTCGAGACAATCCGGGAGTTACAAAAGATGGATCATGAAAATGAATACTTTATCTTTGTCAGTCCCGGTGAAGACCGTTGCCTGGAGAGTTCGGACAATGTGCATATCATTGAGCTGAAATGCCCCACATACCCCTTGTGGGAACAAGTCGCGCTACCCCGCGCAGTTAAACGCATTCAGCCCGATCTGCTGCATTGCACCAGCAATACAGCCCCCTTGCGCTGCCCCGTGCCACTGGTTCTGACCTTGCACGACATCATCTATCTGGAAAAACGCCAATCATCCAGCCTGTCATGGTATCAGGAAATGGGATGGCATTACCGCCGATTGGTAGTTCCGCGCATACTTCCCAAATGCGAGAAGATTATCACCGTGTCACAGTTTGAACGCCGCCGCATTCTCGACGCACTACACCTGCCCGAAGAACAACTGGTAGCTGTATACAACGGTTTCAACAAGCATTTCCATCTACAACCCAAAGCACCGGAAATAACCCGAAAATACATTGATTCGGACAGCTACCTGTTCTTTCTGGGCAACACCGACCCCAAAAAGAATACACCACGTGTCCTGAAAGCATACAGCGATTACCTGAAACAATCCGCTCAAAAGTTACCTTTGCTCATTGCCGACCTCAAGGAAGACGCCATCGACCGGATACTGGAAGAAGAAAAGATAACCGACATCAAGAGCCATCTCCGCTTCCCCGGATACATTGCGAATACTGACCTTGCGGCTCTCTATGGCGGTGCATTCGCATTCCTGTACCCTTCGCTCCGCGAAAGTTTCGGCATCCCGATGCTTGAAGCGATGGCCTGCGGAACCCCCATCATCGCAGGAAACACTTCCGCTATGCCCGAAATAGCAGGCGAAGGCGCTTTACTTGCCGACCCTTACAGTTCCGAGGACATCACGGCTAAAATTCTGCAATTAGAAAATGACGAAACATTCTACCAGCAACAAGTGGAATACGGACTCAAACGCAGCCAAATGTTCTCATGGCGAAATACCGCAGAGTCATTGCTGGAGATATATAAAGAATTTGCCAAATAGAAAGAGTAAACAAGTAGGATAGAAATATCAAACGGGTAGAAAAGCTATATAAGCAGAAAAAGTAAAACGAATATCAATAAAAAAGAGCGAAACTTCCATGAATGGAAAGATTCGCTCTTTTTATTTATCGGATGTTTTTACACATGTCCCATTCCGCCTTCACCTCAAAGCACGGGCACGCCTTGATCCATTCTTCCGGTTCAATCTCCCCGTTCCCGTTCAGGTCGGGGCTTAAGTCGCGATGCCCGCAAATGCGGCAACCGGGATAGTCACGGAGCAATGTAAGGATGAGTACCCGCATGGAATGAACCTGCCACTCGGTACGTGTATCCGCAGGGCGACCGTGACAGTCGAGCCCGCCCTCATAACAGATGCCGATACTGCTCAGGTTGTGTCCCTTTGCGTGCGCACCGATCCGTTCAATCCCACGGGTCGTCTTTATGTCCCCATTCTTGCGGATATAGAAATGGTAACCTGCCCCGTTGAAGCCACGCCGGCGATGGCACACTTCCAAATCATCTTCCGTGAAATCCCTGTCCGCCCTGGTGGCGGAACAGTGGATCACAATCAGGTCAATCTTCCTCATCGACCTGTCCTTTCACTCCTTTTGTCCTTTCTCTTTCTGCGAAAGAAGAACAGGACTTCCAATACAATGTCTAAGATTTTGTCAATCATTTCTCTGCATTTTTAATAGGTTATTATTCACGCTCTTTGTGGGAAATACCAATCTGCATGAGCGGGGTTAGGCTGCCGGATCCGGTGTTTCGCCGCCGTCTCCCCCATCCCCCTTGCCGGAGTCGTCGGGCTCACCGGAACCGCCGTTTCCACCGGAAGCAGACTTCTTGTCCGTGTACAACTCAAAGGTCATATTGTTATCTCCGCCACGAGTGGTTGCCGTGCTGTCATTGGCCAGCCGCAGGGAATTATCGACCTTGAAACGGAGATTGACACGGGTGATATTCTTCACAGTACAGTCCTTTTCCACTTCCACGCCGGGACAAGTCAGCGTAGTGTAAAAGATACCCAACCCCTCTACTTTCACCTTATTGCCCGCCACAAGAACCTTTTTCATCGCGCGGACAAAAGACTTCATAACGTGCGACACATCCTCTACCGAAAGCGCTCCGATAGACTCAATCTCACGTGCCAAAGATTCAATGGAATAGATTTTCGCTTCCCCCGATTTGGGTTTGAGAGCAAATACCATCGGCGATTCTTCATCTCCGATTCGCTTTCTGCGCTTATAGCGCACCACAGTAACTGTTGCCATACCTTAACTATTTGTTTCTGCGAAAGGAAGGACATTCTCCCTTTCTGATGGTGAAACAAAGGTACGGCAAGAGGATAGCGACTTAACGGATTACACCGGGCTACGCCGGATTAAGACGGAATAAAACGGAATATACGAAACATAACAAGATACAAGAGGATATAACGGATTATAATGGGACAAGGACTATCCTTCTTCCTTATCTTTTCTTGTTAATAATTCCACAGCATCAATAAATGCTTCGGCACGAGGACGTAACACATCAACCAAGGCAGCATCACAATAGGCAAAATCACCATAATCACTACTATGGCGTTTATCAAAAAGCACACCAAAAGTTGTACTATGTTCTAAATCAAGTAATCCAGTCCGGACAAAATGCATTGAAAGTTGTGTCTTCACTCCATTATGAGTATTAGCATCAATATGCCGGCTCAACAAAAGAGCAGATGCAGCATAATAACAGGCATAATAAAGACGATTGACTGTGGCATTAAAATAATCTCCCGTTCGCAACAGGTCAGCCTCTCCCAATGTCTGCCTGGCACGTTCCAAACGATAATCAACCATAGCCGCACGGGTTTCATTATCTAATAGTTCTTTCATAACACAATCCCTTCCCGATTAATATTGAGCGATAATGGCGTAGTCAATCCTTCCCATGCACGCTTCAATACGACCAACGTATTGATGGCTACTCCCATTTGCGCTTCCAGTTCGCTCAAAGGACGGCGCAATGCGAACTCAGTTTCGGGCGTCAACTCGTTCTCATCCACCAAAATAAGCAAATCTATATCAGAGTCATGCCGGGCATCCCCACGAGCTTCCGAACCATAGAGTATAGTCCGAGCTGTGGGAGCTATGCGGTGCATTGTTTCCGCAATACGATGAACAAGTTCTGTACGTTTCATAAGCTATCTTCTTCCTTTTACACAAAGTTAAGAAATTAATAGCTAAAACCTATATATTCTGCTACTTTTCTTTCTATTACACTATTGAAATATTTGCCCAATCCAGTAAAAATGCGTAACTTTATACGAGTTATAACGACACTAAATACAACTGAAAATGGAAGAAAAAACATTCCAATACCGCAGCTACGGGAAAGGCGAACTAGCCATGCTATACATTCCCAACGTACAACAACAAAGCGCAGTAGACCGATTCAACGAATGGATAGACGCTGCTCCGGGACTGAAAGAACGACTCATCGCCACCGGCATGAATCCACGAAGCAGACACTATACCCCCGCCCAAGTACATCTAATCGTGGAAGTACTCCAAGAGCCGTGATTTAGAGATTACTCAAACAGTTCTTTCTCCGGCAGCCAGCAAGTCGAATCGTACGTCACGCCCCCGACACGTCTGTCCACAGGGACGGCAGGATCATGTGATTCCGTACAAGGCAAATAGCGGCCACCGACAGGATCATAGGCAAAAGTAACCATTCCGCCCACTCCGAGATGTTTGAACTTCACCTTCTCCACATATACACGGGTGACACCGACTTCCTTATCACGCTCCACCACAATACCATAGTCAGCCTTATTGTTAAAGTCGGCCGAACCGCTGATGTCGTACATTTCCACACGCGGAGTAGAATTTGTCACCGGGTTGCGGTTCATCTTTCGGGGATGGGCAACGAGTATCACCAGGCAATTATACTGTACGGCAAATTCGGTGAATAGATTCAACAAGTTAGAAAGATACTGCGTCTCCGTCTGTCCCGGTTGCGGAGTATGGTCAAAGCGGTTCAGAGGGTCGAGCACGAGGATGCGGCATCCCCGGCGGACAACCAGCTCGCGCGCCTTGCCAAGTACCCGTTCCGGCGTGGCATTCCCCTTCAGGAAAATATGCGATACATTTTCGGCCAGAAATTCTTCCGCACGCATCATGAGCCCTTCCGACATACCGTAACTTCGCTGAAAACGGTGACCGGTCAGTTTCTCAACCAACTTTCGGAGATGATAGACGATAGGAACATTCTCCGGACTGAAAAAAGCTATTTTCCATTGATGCCGCAGGCAAAGCCGCAATACCAGTTCGTCGAGCCATTCAGATTTTCCCGCACCGGGCGTTCCCGTGACAACGACGAAACGGCCGCGCTCGTACGTACAGATTTTATCCATCTCCTCCCAACCCGTATCCGCACCGGGGCCGAAACCATTGTCGAAAAGAGCCAGCAAGTCACCATGCAGGTCGGCAGCCGTGAAAACGCCCTCAATAGGGACTTCCGCCGCCTGTTCGATGGCGATACGAAGGCTCGAAATCCCATATTTGCAGAGATGTTCATTCGCATCCTTGCACTCCGGCCCGTAGGTCACGACGCGGCATCGTTCAGCCCCCAGACGGTTGACAAGCTCGTCACGCAGTTTCAGTCCGGCAGAATCCGTGTCAACGGCAATGATAATTTCGTTCAAATCCTCAAAGTGGGTTTCCATGAAACGGTCGAGCCAAGAGAGGTTCGAGTTGGCACCGGCGGGAACGGAGATTACGCTTTTGAATCCGGCGGCGATAGAAGAGGCGGCGTCCAGTTCACCTTCATGGATGATGCAGGAAGACTGTCCCAATACGGAGTCGATGTTATAAGGAATCAATTCGGCTCCCTGCACCATTTTGAAATGCTTTTCGTTGATGCCACGAAATTTCGTGTTTATCAGTTGCTCTCCCTCGAAATAGTTGAAACAGATACATCGTTCATTCCCGGAAGATTGCGGCATATATTCGTCCTGCTCCGTGATGCGCAGCGCAGCGATAACGGATTGCGGGATGCAGCGGGTTTCGACCAGCCAACGCTCCGTGGCTTCGGAAAGCACGGTTTTTGAGGAGTCGAATACAGGACGCTGAAAGTGTTGCGGAGCAGCAGCCGCACGACGCTGGCGGGCAGCACGGCGTTCGGCTTTTTCACGTTCCTCGTTATCGTCGGGGACGTAGAAATCGGCTCCGCAGTGGTAACAGTGGCAATGCCCCGTGTCGATATTGACACGCAGGGAGTGGTCGCGCTTGTTGTGCCTTGTAGGGAGACATTTATTACATATTGTTTTCACGACACCGCTCGTTCTCCGGCGAATGTCTACATCATAACTGGCAAAATTTCTCATAGTTTTTTATTCGTTTTCAATATTTTTCAATTGCTTGTCGGACACCAGGAGCTGTGGGCACAGCGTATGCCAAGTGCGGGGTCAAGGTTCGCCAAACGCGGGCGCAGCATATGCCAGGCGTGGGCGCAACAACGATGAGCCTACGTCCGGGAACAGATGAAAGCCGGTGTCAATGCCCCCATATTTTCCGCACCTCATCCCACACAGCCGAGCCGTCCGGTCGCGGCGGGGCGTCATTCGGGATGAGATGTCCCAGATAAGTCCGCTGTCCGTCCACCATGCTCTCAAAACGGTTCACGTTCTTGCTCTCCTGCTGTTTGAGTTTCTGCAACAGCGCTTCACGCAACTTGCCGCAGGTGACGGAACCGGCTGCGATATAATTGGAGAAATAACGCTTCACGTCATCGTAGAACAGCAGTTCGTTTTCTTTCCCGTAGAGCCGGATATGGGCTTTGAACAGTTTGATAACCTCTTTCTGATGGTCAAGAAAAAGCCATCCCAAGCCGGAACGTTGCCCTGCCAGTTCCATATACAGTTGTGAACCGGCAAGCCTGTCCACCGATATTTCCCACGGTACAACAGGCTGCAATGGGCGTTGCCCTTCTTCATCCACCGAACGGATGCGCATCCTGTGCGTAGCAGGAACAGATGTGGAAACAGGAACGGCAACAGTCTCCGCCACCGGCATCGTCGCGGTATTACTGTTGTTGTTTACAACAGTAGTAATACCTCTCTTCTCCTCTTCTCTCCTCTCTTGGGTTTCGTTGGGTTTTTGCCCCTTGCTGGCGGGCGTTTCAGAAGATTTCACAGGCTTCTTCGGACGCCCCCCTTTTTTACCATTTTCGGTATCCATGCGCCGCTTCTCTTCGAGCCGTTTCATCACCCTGTCCAGATACGGAGCCCGAAAAGTTTGCCGCTCCTCGTTTAACTCAAAAAGATGGTAGTCGCGGAGCACGTGCTCCATCATCGCCAAGTCCAGTTCATAACGACGGGCAAAGGCTTTCAGCAGAAGCGGCGTGCAGGAAGCCTCGTAATTGTCCTTCGTGCGCAGATGAAGCAGCAACATTACGTAGATTCCGATAGCTTGCGCGGCATCCAGTTCCGCCATCATGCCGGCGATATTGTCGTCGTTCAATAAATTTACTTCCAAGTTAAAATACTGGTCTTTTTTCATTATTTCTTCCAAATTTTAAAATTATTCGACAAAATCCCACCCTTTCCGATGAGGTAACTTAGTGAGTACAAAGGTCTATTAAATGTGTAACATACGCCTATTCAGAAAAGAATAGGGAAATCTACAAACTTTTAAAGAACTTTGCGCCAGAATATTAACAATAAAAAAAAATGGCAAATTCAAAAAAAGTTCTCAATGAAGACGAAGTAGTACGTCAGACGCTACTAAGATATATCCACCTTTCTTTCGGGCGTCTCCTTCACTACGTGCGCACCATCTCTCCCCTGTCACACGAGAAAGTGCAAGAGCGGACAACGATCAACTCCGGTGAAGCATGGCGGATGGAAAATCCCCGGAATTACAACATAATCTCCTATGCACAGGCGTTCAACGCGCATCTCAAGGAAATAAAATGCAACTTCTACCCCCTGATTCTATGCAGCCAGATTATCCGGGCACTGCAAACCGGCAAATGCCTTGCCATAACAACCGTAGACTACAGCGAAATTGAAAACTATGACAAGCATCAGATTATTCTTCTGCAGCAAGTAGACGAGAAAGAACTGAAAAGACGGGAGACACAAAAAAAACAAAAACAAAAGAACAGCCCGAAACCTGAACAGGATAATGATAAAAAGGAACAGAATAAAAAGAAAGATGGACTGAACAAAAAGAAAAATGAAACGAAGAAAGCGTCTGCCGACAAAAAGAAGCCGGAAAAAAAGTAGAGTTTCCAGAAGTTTTATTACCTTTGTGGCATAGCCAGGGGCTGAAAAATGACTAAAGTAAAAACATGAACAACAGTGAAGATATTAGCGGTCAACCGATAAAAGCACTTATTGTATTTAGGGAAAATGGAGACACGGACAATCTGTTCGTCCCGATTCTGTGCGACGCCATCAAAATGGCCGGTATTGACGTGCGATGTTCCACCAGTGAATTTTGGAACTCAGATACAAATTATGACATTATCCACTTTCAATGGCCGGAAGAAGTGGTAGGCTGGACGTGCGATGACCCCGGTGTCGTCCGGCGACTGGAAGAACGAATCCGTTTCTTTCGCTCACGAGGAACGCGCTTCGTCTACACACGCCACAACGTACGCCCGCACTACGCCAATGAAGTAATCAGCCGGGCGTATGACATCATCGAGTCCGAAAGCGACGTCGTGGTGCACATGGGACAGTTCAGCCGCAAGGAGTTCATTGCCAGGTATCCCGACAGCCGCAATGTCGTGATTCCGCACCACATCTACCAATATACGTATAAGGAAGATATCAGCGTGGAACGTGCCCGGCAGTATCTCAACTTGTCGCAGGACGCGTTCATCGTCACCGCTTTCGGCAAGTTCCGCAACCGGGAAGAAATAGACATGGTGCTCGGCGCGTTCCGGGCATGGAACGAGCCACGCAAGATGCTCCTCGCCCCACGTCTCTATCCTTTCTCGAAGCGCAACAAGTATGGCGGCAACCTCTTCAAGCGATGGACTTCGCGCATCGGGTATTACCTGCTCATACCCCTGTTCAACCGCTGGATGAAGCTGAAAGCCGGAGCCAACGACGAACTGATAGACAACTGCGACCTGCCTTATTATATGGCAGCCTCGGACGTGATACTTATCCAGCGAAAAGATATACTCAACTCCGGCAACGTCCCCCTCGCCTTCCTCTACCGCAAAGTAGTGGTGGGGCCCAACGTGGGGAATATCGGCGAACTGCTGACCGAAACCGGCAACTCCACCTTTGATCCCGACAGAAAGGAAAGCATCATCATGGCGCTCGAATCAGCCCGCCGTCTCGCCCTGTGGGGGCAAGGGGAAATGAACTATACCTATGCCATGGAGAACATGAACATCCGGAAGGTAGGAAAAGAGTATGCACAAACTTATAAACAAGTAATAAATGGCTAACAATATCAAACGCCAGCTATTTTCAGGAGTATTCTACACGGCACTTGCCAAATACAGCGGTGTCATCATCTCTCTCGTCATAGCAGGTGTACTGGCACGTCTCCTCTCGCCCGACGACTTCGGCATAGTGGCCATCGCCACCGTCATCATCGCTTTCTTTAATCTTTTCACGGACATGGGGGTATCTCCCGCCATCATCCAGCACAAGTCGCTGACGGGGGACGACCTGGCGGACATTTTCTCGTTCACCGTGTGGACGGGTATCGGCATCAGCGTGCTCTTCTTTGGCGCTTCGTGGCTCATCGCCGACTATTACGAAAGCGACATCCTGCGGACGCTCTGCCAACTGCTGTCTGTCAACCTTTTTTTCGCATCCGCCACCATCGTTCCGGGAGCATTGTTCTATCGCAACAAAGAATTCAAGTTTATCGCCCTGCGCAGCTTTATCATACAGATTTCGGCAGGAGCCGCCGCCGTGACCGCCGCCCTCTGCGGAGCAGGATTGTATGCATTGATTATCAACCCGATTGTATCGAGCATACTGATATTCATCATTTCCTACCATCGCTATCCGCAACGGCTGCGCTTCACATTGGGACTGGGCGTGCTCCGGAAAATATTTTCTTACTCCGCCTACCAATTCCTGTTCAACGTCATCAATTACTTCAGCCGCAATCTTGATAAATTGCTGATTGGTAAATATATGGGTATGTCTCCCCTGGGATATTACGAAAAATCTTACCGGCTGATGATGCTGCCCTTACAGAACATCACGCAAGTGATCACGCCCGTGATGCACCCCATTTTCAGCGATTTCCAGAACGACAAGGCGAAGTTGGCGACGTCCTACGAACGCATTCTCCGTTTCCTGTCTTTCATCGGGCTGCCTCTCAGCGTGTTGTTGTTTTTTACGGCACAGGAAGTGACACTGATTATTTTCGGCGACCAATGGTTGCCATCCGTACCCGTTTTCCGGATACTGGCTCTCTCAGTGGGGGTTCAGATTATTCTTTCTTCTTCCGGTTCCATCTTTCAGGCGGCAGGAGACACACGGAGTTTATTCGTATGCGGCGTGTTCTCGTCCGTGCTCAACGTGGCGGGTATGCTGCTCGGTATTTTCTATTTCGGCACACTGACGGCGGTGGCAACTTGCATCGTCGCAACGTTTACCATCAACTTCGTGCAGTGCTACTGGCAGATGTACCGGGTGACTTTTCGGAGAAGCGCGTTGCCGTTCGTCCGTCAGCTTATTTCTCCGTTGGTGGTGAGCCTGCTGATGGCGGCAGCCCTCGTCCCCATGCAATATGCATTGGAAGGGATGAATATTTTTTTGACAATTATTGCCAAAGGTATCGTTAGTTTTATTATCTTTGGTGTTTATATACAAGCCACGCATGAGTACGACCTCATAGGAAAAGTACGAAGCGTGGTGAGTAAGAGAAAATAAAAGGACAGAATAAACAATCATATAGAGACTAATTTAGAAGAATGAAAGCCTTGTTCCTTATATTCCACGGTTTCGACAAAGCCAATGGAATCAGTAAGAAAATTCATTACCAGGTGAAAGCCCTCAAAGAGTGTGGTGTGGACGTTCGCCTGTGTTATTACGATATAACTTCTAATGGAGATCGCCGCTGGATGGTAGACGATGAAATAATTGCCGACTTCGGGACAGGGACTACGGCCAAACTCTGGAAAAGAGTTTATTACTCTCCTATCATTGAATATGCCCGCCGCGAAAATATTGGTTTGGTTTATATCCGCTCGCATCACAACGCGAATCCTTTCACACTGAAGCTGGTGAAACGACTGAAGCGCACGGGTGCCAGAGTGGTGATGGAAATCCCTACTTATCCCTACGATCAGGAGTATGTCTCTTCATCCATGAAACTGCATCTTATCATCGACCAGTGTTTCCGCCGCCAACTGTCAAAGCATTTGGACGGAATTGTCACTTTCTCCAACGCGGAAACTATATTCGGGGGCAAGACGATACGTATCTCCAACGGGATTGATTTCGACGCTATCCCCATGAGACGGCACAGCGAGAACGACACTACGAAGGAGTTGCATCTTATCGCCGTGGCGGAAGTGCATTACTGGCACGGATTGGACCGGATGGTGAAGGGGCTAGCCGATTATTACCGCACGAATCCTGAATATAAGGTTTATTTTCATATCATAGGCCCGTTGTCCGGCGAACGTGAACGGGAAGAAATTCTGCCTGTCATCCGTGACAATCATCTGGAGCCTTATGTCATCCTGCACGGGCCGCTGCACGGCGATGAGCTGGATGCCCAGTTTGAACGTGCGGACTTTGCCATCGGCAGTCTGGGACGTCACCGAAGTGGCATTACTTATATCAAGACGCTGAAAAACCGTGAGTATGCCGCACGGGGATTCGCTTTCGCATATTCGGAGACGGACGAGGATTTCGATTCCATGCCTTATGTATGGAAAGTGCCCGCGGACGAATCGCCGATAGATATTCCGAAGTTGATGGAGTTTCAGCAATCACTGAAAATCACGCCGGCTGAGATCCGCGAATCGGTACGCCCGTTGTCCTGGAAAGCGCAGATGCAGAAGGTGGTAGGGGAAATTGAAAAGATTAATAACGCAACCTGATAATCTAGAGATATTATGATACCAAAAATTATACATTTATGCTGGTTGAGCGGCGATCCTTATCCGCAGAAGATTCAACGATGCCTGGACAGTTGGAAAGTACATCTCCCCGACTACGAGGTGATGTTGTGGGATTGCAACCGGTTCGACCTGAAAAGCAGCCCGTGGGTGGAACAGGCTTTCGCTGCCAGGAAATATGCTTTTGCGGCTGATTATATACGCATGTTCGCTCTCTACAATTACGGGGGGATTTACCTGGATTCTGACGTGGAAATACTCAAGAGTTTTGATGAGTTTCTGGAGCTGCCCTACTTCGTAGGAGCGGAGAATGCGGGGACTATCGAAGCGGCAATTATCGGTGCCGAAAAGGGATGCGACTGGATAAAGGCTTGTCTGGATTATTATCAGGACAGGGAGTTTGTGAAGGAAGACGGCCAGATGGATATTCGTATGCTGCCTGAAATTATGAATGAGACGATACAGAAACTGAAGCCTATATATGTCTTGCCTTCGGGAAGCAGTATCGCCGAACTGAAAAAGAAGGAACAGGATATGCAGGAAAGGGTTTGTGTGCTCCCATGTGAATATTTCTCGCCCAAGGTGTTTGATTCGCGGCAGGTGATTCTGACGCCTCACACGTATGCGATTCATCATTATCAGAATTCATGGTTTTCGCACAAGGCATTTGTTTATTACCGCACGAGGACATTGCTTATCAGGGTATTCGGTTATCGGTTTGTGAGGAATATAGAGAGATTTTTACGGAAGAAATAATTGTATAATCATAGAAGAAAGGATTCGGTTATGAGCCAATGGTACAGTAAATATCTGCAAGTATACGAGAAGCCTTTTTCAGAGGCGCCGCCAAGTGTCGTCGAAGAGGTGCGGCAGAATATTGCAGGACTGCAAAGTGAGCATCCGGTTGTCACGGTGTCGTTGATCGGATACAATGAGGAGAAGCATCTGTTGGCGTGTCTATGGTCATTGAGCGAGATGAAGTGCAAGTATCCCGTGGAGATTATCGGTGTGGATAATGAATCGAAAGACCGGACAGCGGAGATTTTTCAGGCTTGCGGCGTACCTTATTATACGGAGACGCAGCACAGTTGCGGTTTCGCCCGTCTTTGCGGTTTGACTCATGCACGGGGGAAGTATCACATTAATATTGATTCGGACACGATGTATCCGCCCAAGTATGTGGAAATGATGGTGGATGCGCTGGAACGTCCGGGCGTGGTGGGCGTGAGTTCGCTATGGAGTTATATTCCTGACGAAGCACATTCGAAGTTCGGATTGATGGTTTATGAAGCTGCGCGTGATTTGCATCTGTGGTTGCAGTCGTTCAAGCGTCCGGAGTTGAGTGTGCGCGGACTTGTATTTGCTTATCGCACGGAATATGCACGGACAACGGGGATACGCACGGACATCATCCGTGGCGAGGATGGGTATCTGGCTCTGCAACTCAAGCAGTTTGGCAAGATTGCGTTCGTGCGCAGCCGGAAGGCTCGTGCCGTGACGGGGTATGGTACAGTGGGTGCCGACGGTAGTTTGTTCAATAGTTTCAAGGTACGTGTCGTAAAGGGATTGAAAGGTATCGGAGGAATATTTACTAAAAAGAAAGAGTATATAGATGAAGATAGCAACTTGATAAAGAAGAAATAAGTCATTCACAATAAAACAAATGCAGCTATGATTAACCGTAATCCCTATGACAGAGATGATTTGAAAATCAGCAAAAAAGACAGGGTACTTGAAGTGGGTCCGGGGCACAACCCTACTTTCCGGGCAGATGTCATCGTAGAACGATTCCTGGAATCGAACTATCATCGTTGCGGAACTGTAAAGGTTTACCCGCATCAGGAGATTATTAACGCGAACGGAGAAGCGTTGCCGTTCAAGGACAAGGAGTTTGATTATGTGATCTGTAACCAGGTGCTTGAACATGTGGAAAATCCTGCGGATTTTATCCGCGAACAGTGCAGGGTAGCCAAAAGGGGGTATATGGAAACTCCCAGCCTGCTGGGCGAATTTCTTTTTCCGAAGAAATCACACAAGTGGATTATTCTCTATCTGGACAATAAGTTGATTCTCTTTGAGAAGTCCAGGATGCCGGGCAATTACGAGAATAACTATGGCGAGCTGTTTCTCAACTATCTGCCTTATCAGTCGCTGACTTACAAGCTGCTGTGGCTCACGGAAGGGGATTTGATGCTGAACCGGTGTGAATGGAAGGATGATATTGACTTTGTAGTCAACCCGACTGACGAGAGATATACTGATTTCTTCACCAAACCGTGGAGCAGGAAAATGGTGGAACAGTTGTATCCGCGAAGAAGTGCATCCAAAGAGTTCAAGAAGGTGGCTGCTGCGTTTTATTATATGATTAAAAATAAAATAAAGAATAAGACTCATAAGCATTCGCCCATTAGTTTGGAAGAGTATATGAGACTAAAAGGTAAACAAATAGTGATAGTATGAGATTTCGGACTATTCCATATTTCTACTTTAAAGCCATGTCCCGAAAAGGAAAAGTGGTGGTATATCTGGCGTTATTCTGCCTGATTAACACCTCGTGTATCAAAAAGCTCAACCTGTACCAAGGTGATAAGGATGATGATAATGGTAATAGCAAGGTGAAAGAAAAAACAGTTGTCTGCGAAACGGACTTTTTCTATCCGTTCGCCAAAGAGGTGAAGTCTGTTGAAGCGAAAATAACAATTCGTACCCGTACGCCGCTCCCGCAGGATATTTACTCATTGCGCCCCGAATTTCCACCATTAAAGTATAACAAATCCTGGCTGTTCATGCTGACACAGGATGACTGCAAGCAGGTGGCTTTTTGTTGTACGTGGGCGGCTATCAACGGCCGTCCCTTGTCAAGCCAGTATTTTTATGATTTGGCTCATGTGCAGGCGGATGATTTTCCACCCGACGCCTATTATTTGGGCAAGACTCTGGGATGTACGGACGGAGCAGGAAACGAGATTCGTTTCTCTTTTACGACTACTCTCTCACCCGAATGGGGATATATGAACGAGGCGACGAAGGTGGGCAAAGGTTACACGGAAAACTATCACCGGTTTTTCATGAAATCCGGCCTGTTCTGGGGAAATGTGAAAGAGATGCTCAATTATGGTGTCGGGATTGCTTTTCACGACCTCAAGGTGGATGATCCCAACAGCGAGGAAGATGTCCTGGCACATCTCGGCATGGCTGACAATATCATCGTCGATAAATTGGGCAGAAGTTGCAAGATGCTGGCAAGACCCGATGGAAACAATACTTATATAAGAGCCGGAGAAAGATATCCGGCGGTGCAGACGATGACTACGGAATCAGGTGGAACGAAGTTGTATCCCTGCCAGAGCATGGATTTATACAAGGTCCCTGTAGAACGGTCTTTTTATGATCCATCGCCCAGCGAACCTGATCCGAGAAGCAATCAGGACAGGATAAAGGATGCGATTCAAGAGGAACTGGCAAAGCCGGAAGAAGAGCGGGCAGCCATCAATGTGGGTGTTCACGGCACAGACTGGGGATGGGTGGAACTTTTCCAGTGGCTCAACGATGAATATGGCAAGGACGGACAGGACAACGTGTGGATGCCCAGTCAGGAAGAGTATTATGAATATGATTACTACTACAAAAATGGAATGATAATGCCTCGGCGGATAGACGACCATACTCTTGAACTGACCGTGACTCTACCCGGCGGAACCGCTTTTTATTACCCGTCTACCACCATCAATTTATACAACTTAAAGATGGATGATATTGATTCTATCGAGACTGGCGACAATATATCCGGATTTTCTTATGCCTACTGCAAAGATAAAGAATGTGTCATGATGAATATCGACTGCCGGAAGTATCTGGCAGAACATGCTGAGAACTTCGTGAAACGGTATGAAGCCAATCCGAACGTGAAGGCTAATAAAGATGATGCGCTTTATTTTGTGGGTATACTGAAGGAATCGGATAAGAAGGATGAATTACTCAAAAGAATCAAATAAATATATAATATTAGATAGATAATACAGCTATGAACAATACTCTTACTCTCTGTCTCGAAATTATTTTTTGGTTTGCCCTGTTTATCGTGTTCTACACGTATCTGGGCTACGGAATCGTACTTTATATCCTTGTCAAGCTGAAAGAACTTTTCGTGAAGCCGGTGAAGCGTTCACTGCCATCGGCAGACGAGGCACTGCCGGAAGTGACGCTTTTCATCACTGCTTTCAATGAGGAAGATGTGGTGGATGAGAAGATGGAGAACAGTCTTGAGCTGGATTATCCTGCGGATAAGTTGCGTATTGTCTGGGTGACGGACGGCAGTGATGACGGGACGAACGACCGTTTGCAAACTCGTTGGCAGGGGAAGGCGACGGTATATTTTCAACCATTGCGGCAGGGTAAGACGGCGGCAATGACACGGGGAATGACGCTTATAGACACTCCGCTTGTAGTCTTCACGGACGCCAATACGATGGTAAACCGCGAAGCGATACGGGAGATTGTGCTTGCGTTTCAGGATCCGAAAGTGGGTTGTGTGGCTGGTGAAAAACGGATTGCCGTGCAGACGAAGGACGGGGCGGCTGCCGGTGGCGAAGGGATTTACTGGAAGTATGAGTCGACGTTGAAGGCGTTGGATGCACGGTTGTACTCGGCTGTAGGGGCTGCGGGAGAGCTGTTTGCCGTACGCCGGGAGTTGTTCGAAGCGATGGAGCCGGATACGTTGCTGGATGATTTTATTCTTTCGTTGAGGATTACGATGAAGGGATACACGATTGCTTATTGTACCAATGCGTATGCTGTCGAAAGCGGATCGGCCGATATGCGGGAAGAAGAGAAGAGGAAGGTACGCATTGCTGCGGGCGGTTTGCAGTCTATCTGGCGGTTGCGCCCGTTGCTGAATCCTTTCCGGTACGGGGTGTTGAGTTTTCAATATACGTCGCACCGGGTGTTGCGGTGGTCTGTCACGCCGTTTCTGTTGTTCGCTCTCTTACCGTTGAATGTAGCGATTTTATTGCTGGGGGGCTCGCCGGTGTTTTATGGGGTGTTACTCGGGTTGCAGATTCTCTTTTATGTTTTAGGGTATTGGGGGTATTATCTGTCTACCAGGCAGATAAAGAATAAGTTACTTTTCATCCCATATTATTTTCTTTTTATGAATGTCAATGTATTGAAAGGAATACGCTATCTGAAAAAGAAGAAAGGAAGCGGTGCCTGGGAAAAGGCGAAGCGGGCGGAGAAATAAAAACAAATCTCAGAATCTTTTGTTATCTTAATGGGACACGACAGTCTCAATCATCTAAAAAAAGAAAACAGACATGGACAGGACATTACATGATGCAAGTAACGCACAGAGAATACTGAAGCTGACGGCTGATACGATGCTGTTGGTCGACCGGAACGGTGTCTGCGTAGACATCGCGCCGTATTGTGATGCTTGGTTTCTGCAAGAAGATATACTTTTAGGGAAGAATATATTCGAACTTCTGCCGGAATATACACGGGAGAGAGTGGTGCCCGTCTTTCAGACGGTGCTTGAAGAGCAAAGGAGTATCAGCAAGAATTTCAAGTTGGTACTGAAAGGTGAGACGTATTATTTCAAGTGTCTCATGCATCCTTATGACGACATGGTGCTCTGCCAGTATCGTGACATCACGCAAAGAAGCAATGTGAAACGCAAGCTGGAGCATACGAACCGAACGCTGCGGGAGATTCAGAAGGTGGCGCAAATCGGACAATGGACGTATAATACGAATGAGAATGTCTTTCATTATCTAGGTTACACGGGTGTGCTGGCGAAAGAGGAAGTTCAGCATATCTCGTTTGACAAATACAAGGAACTGATTGTCAAAGAGGATTGCCATACTTTCATGGAGTGGTGCGGCAGGAACCTGGAAGGATTCAACACGGAAAGTATTAACTATCGTGTCCGCCTGGACGGGAAGATTTTTTATATGACTATCCAGACATATCTGCGCGAACAACTGCCGGACGGCAGCCTGAATATCGAAGGGTATATCCAGAATATAACGGATACACAGCTTCGCAGAAACGACATCAACACGTTGACGCATGCCATCAACAACGCGAAAGAAAGTATCTTTGCCGCCAAACCGGACGGGACGGTTATCTTTGCCAACCGTCGTTTCCTGCAGAATCACGGGATAGCGGAAAACAGGGACATCAGTCGGCTGAAAATATATAATGTGGCGGCGGACTTGCCTACGCAAGAAGCATGGTACGCACGCTGCAAAGATGCTACGGATGGCGGAAACAATAAGTTCATTGCCCCGCACCCGTCGAAAATCAATAAGGATATATTGGCATACGAATGTACGATGTACAAGGTGACCAATGATGAGGGTGAGGATAGTTACTGGTCGTTCGCGCATGATATTTCCGAACGTATGAGGTATGAGGCGCAAATCAAGCGGTTGAACTCGATTATGGATACTACTATTAACAATCTTCCTGCGGGGATTGTGGTGAAGGAGATTAATAATGATTTCCGATATATTTACCGAAACCGCGAATCGTACAACCGTGATTTGTTCAACGGTACTTCCATCGGTATGAATGACTTCGACTATTATCCGTTTATCGTGGCGGAGAAGAAGCGGCAGGAAGATCTTCAGGTCGCCAGCACCGGAAAGGGAATGCACTGGACGGCGGAAGGAAAGGACAGGAACGGGAATCTGATTATCCTCGACAAACGGAAGATACGGGTGGACGGCGACGAACTCTCCTCTCCTATCATCGTTAGTATCGAATGGGATGTCACGGAACTGGAGATGATAAAACGGGAGCTGATGTCGTCCAAAGAAAAGGCGGAGATGTCCGATAACCTCAAATCGGCTTTTCTCGCCAATATGAGCCATGAGATACGCACTCCGCTGAATGCGATTGTCGGTTTCTCACACCTTATCGCCGAAAGCGACGATGCAGAGGAGAGAAAGACGTATTACAATATTGTGAATGCCAATAACGAACGGCTTCTGACGCTGATTAACGAGATTCTCGATTTGTCGAAAATTGAATCGGGGACTATCGAGTTCTCTTTTGGGCCTACCAACCTGCATCACTTGTGCAAGGAAGTGTATGATGCGCATATATTCCGCACTCCGCAGGGGGTAAGTCTCGTTTATGAGCCTTCGGACGAGAGTCTGATGATTGAAACGGATAAGAACCGGGTGTTCCAGGTGATTTCGAATCTGATTGGGAATGCGGTGAAGTTTACGAAGGAAGGTAGTATCAGTTATGGTTATGAGTTGGTGGATAATCAGATTGTTTTCCATGTGACGGATACCGGCACGGGCATTGAACCGGAAAAGGTGGGGCGTGTGTTCGAACGTTTCGCCAAGTTGAACCAGCATGCGCAGGGGACGGGACTGGGGTTGTCTATCTGTAAGTCAATCGTTGAACGGCTCGGCGGACAGATTTCGGTCAGTTCGGAGTTTGGAGTGGGGACAACGTTTAAGTTTACTTTGCCGTACAAGGGGACGGGTGCAGGGAAAGAGGAAGTGATTTTGGAAAGTGAAGGTGGCGCGGTAGCGTCAATGGATGGAGATTCAGCGTCAATGAATGGAGATTCGGCTTCTAGCGAAGCAACGCAAGATGGGGATAATGTCAAACCGGCTTGTATCCTGGTTGCCGAAGATACGGACAGTAACTTCGACTTGCTTGAAGCTATTCTCGGAAAGAAACATCGCCTTATACGTGCGCATGATGGAATGGAAGCGGTTATAATGTATGACGAGGTGAAGCCTGACCTTATTCTGATGGATATAAAAATGCCGAATCTGGATGGTCTGGAAGCTACGAAAATCATTCGCGAACTATCTGCAACTGTTCCTATTATCGCTCAAAGTGCTTTTGCTTACGAACAGGATCGGAAGGCGGCACAGGAAGCCGGATGCAATGATTTTATAGCTAAACCGATAGCGCAGGACAAGCTAAAGGCGATGATTAAGAAATGGCTGTCGACATCATAAGAGTGTAGTGTTTCTAATATGCCCCTCTAATATGCAGCCTGCGTGACAGACTGTACGACAGACAGATAAATAATATATTAATAACTAATTGCGGTATACTATTCAATAAACAACTTATAAGATTAGATGAGAGCCTTTTACAGACTATTTTACTACATATCTATCCTGCTGACCGGCGTCTTGGCAGGCGTAACAATAGCCGGTGCCTTTGCAGGCAACGCCACTCCGGACAGTTTCAAATTTATGCCTTTCATCGGTTTAGGTCTGCCTGTGCTTTTGTTGGCAAACCTGGCCATTGCCATTTATTGGACTGCCCGTTGGCGGTGTTGGGTTTTCATTCCTTTGATTGCTATATTTTGCAACTGGGGATATATCAGTAGTGTGCTCCAGTTTCCTCTTTTCAGCCCGGCTTCGAAGCCGATGGTCAAAATGGGGGCATATACTCCGGGAATACTGACCGTGGCGACCTATAATGTCGATGCCTTCAACCACGAGCATACGGGCTATTCATGCAAAGAAATCGCTGCTTACATGAAGAGCCAGCAAGCGGATATTCTTTGTTTTCAGGAGTTTGGCATTAATAGTGAATTTGGTATTGACAGTCTTTGCGTGGCTCTCTCCGACTGGTCTTACCATTACATACCTTCTTCTCCCGAAGGGGAGCAGTTGTTGCAACTGGCTGTATTCAGCCGCTATCCTATCAAAGAGGAGCATCTTATCATCTATCCTGACTCCAAGAATTGCAGTCTTTGGTGTGATATTGAGGTCAACGGGCGAATGATTCGCCTGTTCAATAATCATCTCCAGACTACAGAAGTGAGCCGTAACAAGCGCAAGCTGGAAAAGGAACTTCGTACGGATAATACGCAACGGGCAGAGCGTGCGGCTCTTACTCTAATGGACGGGCTGCATGAGAACTTTGAAAAACGCGCCGTCCAAGCTAATATTCTTAACCTGTTGATTTCAGAATCCCCCTATCCTACTCTGGTCTGCGGTGACTTTAACTCCCTGCCTTCGTCGTATGTGTATCACACGGTGAAAGGTGATAAGTTGCAGGATGGGTTCAAGACAAGCGGACACGGGTATATGTACACTTTCAAGTATTTCAAACATCTGCTGAGAATCGACTATATTCTCCATTCACCGGAATTGAAGAGTATAGATTATTTTTCACCGGAATTGAATTATAGCGACCATAATCCGGTGGTGATGAGGGTGAAGATGTAAAAATTCGGAATTAAACTCATAAATAACACAAAAAAGGCTGCCCTTGCATTTGAAGGCAGCCTTTTGTCTTTATACATATAAAGCCAGTCCTATTAATGGAAAATATAACGAAGGCTGAATTGAACAGAGTATGTTGACCTGAAATCTTTATACTTGGTATATGTCTCTGTCAACCTTTTACCACTACTCTTTTGGAATGTATATCCCTTACCTTCTCCGGTAGTACTATTTCCTTTATCATAAGCCAAAAGATTCGTATTATTTAATGTCTTATACAATCCCCAATCCGAATTTAATAAATTCAAGAAGTTCTTGATGTCTACACCAAATTGGAGAGTATGACGTTTGCCACCTACTTTCAGATAAAAATCTTGCATGAATTTCAAATCTAATTGATGATGCCAAGGCATTGTAACTCCGCCACGTTCCACATACTCCCCTTTGTGCTTTTTCAAATAGCTATCTTGATTGATGTATGCCCAGAAGTCATCTTTCTGCTGATCGGCTGTATAAATCTGACCGTCCAGTTTATAGTCATCATATGTTCTGTTTACACTATTGTATGTTTTTTCCGCAAATGTCCAATTGTTCAACTCTTCTCTTGATGCCGGGACATATAATAAGCTGTTTGCTCCACCATCACCGACTATATTGCCGGCAAATGTGTAAGAATAACGGGCATAGCCATAGCCACCTGCATATCCCATATTCATTCCTTCATAAATGAAGGATAAGGAAGAGGCGAATCTTTTAGCATATTCCAAACGATAACCGGCCGACGCAACAACACGATGAGGAGAAACGTAAGTACCATAACCTGTTTCATGCTCATTAATACCATTTATGGAATATGTATTTGTCTTATAAGCAGAGGTGACTTGATCACCAATACCGTCACTGTATGATTTCGCTTTAGAATGTGTATAAGCCGCAGATAAATATAAACCAAAATCAAATGATTTGGCCAATTGGGTTGTTATTGAGTAATAATAAGCTTTATGACCACCATTCTCTATAAAATAGACATTCTGCTTTCCATCTTTATTAGTCCAGGAAGGATCGGTGTACTTGGAATATGAATTACGCGTATCATTCGGATTAAATGTCTGGGTTACTTCAGAAGGTTTATATGCCTTGTTGGAAATAACAGCAGGATTAATATCTTTATTAAATATACCTTCTATTGAAAAATCAATGTCACCGGGAAGTTTGGCGTCGAATGCTAAAGACGTTTTCCATGTAGAAGGCATCTTCAAATCTTTATCAATAATCGTAGGGTCTTTCGGAGATGTGATGTCAGTAGTCCTGCCATTCGGATACAATTCATTTAAAACTCCCGACACAGAAGGCTGGAAATAGGGTTTCAAAGCAGCAGTAGCCGCATTTGTGTAATAATACTGATGCTGTCCTACATTTGAATTGCCAACAGCGGACACCAACCATACAAATGGCAAACGACCGACATAGATACCTGTACCACCACGAAGAACGTATTTACGCTCACCGGTAATATCCCAGTTGAATCCTACACGAGGAGATACAGAAATCTTGGCAGAAGGCAACTGATCTGTAGAATAACTGACTCCGCCGAAATCGCAACGCGCAAAATCTTCGTTATAATTATTCTTCAGTGAAGGATACTTAGGCATTTCAAAACGAATACCGGCTGTCAATTTGAAGTTCTCGCTAATATTCATCTGATCCTGCAAATATAATGAGTATTGCATCGTTTTCATTTCGGCCTTAAACTGGCTGTAATCAGAGGCATTAGAGTGCGTTATCGCAAAAGCCTTAGGATAATTATTATTTTTGAAGCTATCCCACGATTCATATACATAGAATCCATTGCCGGCTTGCTGAAAACCATTTGTAGCTTTGTTGTATTCAAACTGGAAGCCTGCCAATAAATTATGGACACCTGCTGTATATGACAACTCGTCTGTCAGGACAAATGTCCTGGCCTGAGCTAAATTTCCCGGTGAAAACACATCTGGACCAATACGGGCATATACAGCGCCATCTTCCAGAATATCAATAGTCGGGAAATCGGCTGCGCCGTCATAGCTCCTTGGTTCATCCTGAAAAGAGTAAGTCACACGTGTTACATTATTCAATCTGCCGTCCATCCATTTAGAGTTCCACTCTGAAGCGTATGACGTGAAATTATATTCTTTGAAATATCGAGAGTTCTCAAAATACATAGCGGCATTATGATTCACATTACCGGAACCCTTTGAAGCTGCCGCGCCGCCATCATAAATATCTGTTGCATAGAAAGGGGAAACGGAAGAGGTAGGTCCGCTATTATCTTTAGAATGAGCGCGTGTGAAACGGAAATTCAATTTATTGTTATCGTTTATATTCCAGTCCAAGCGTGCCATCAGCTTATAAGCCGGAGTTTTGATGGAATATCCTTGATAACGTCCCGGATCATAGTCATACTTGTCAATAAAATAATTACGGATTTCATCCATTTTACCTACTGTGGGACGGTTTACATTGGCTGTATTAGCCCCCCAATCATCATTTTCGCTCAAACGCGCTCTACTTTTGGGACCTGCCGTCACATTATCTTCATATTCACCGTTCACAAAGAAAAATAGCTTATTCTTAATGATAGCACCACCAAAACTGGCACCATAAAGATATTTTTGTGATTTTTCGCGTATCAATTCCAAATCGCCTACCTTATTCCCATTCAGGTTCTCATTGTTCAAGTAGGTGTAGGCTGTCGCATAAAAATCGTTTGTACCGCTTTTAGTCACGGCATTAATTGCTCCACCGATAAAGCCGCTTTGACGTACATCAAACGGAGTTACAGAGACAGCGATTTGTTCCAAAGCATCTAAAGAAATAGGAGAACCACCGCCCGGCAAGTTTGAACCGATACCGAATGAATTGCTAAAAGCAGCACCATCGACTGTTACAGACGATTGGCGGTAGTTACCACCACCCACTGCAAAACCATTTCCTGTATTTGCGCCTTGCGGAGTCAAACGCATGATGTCATTCATACTACGCCCTACAGTTGGAATCATAGCCATCTGCTCTTCTCCAATATTAGTTATAGCACCTGCACGGTCACTCTTCATATTGCTGTTTTTAGAAGCCGTCACCACAATCTCGTCCAACAGTTCCGAACTTTCTTTTAAAGAAACATTCAAGACATAATTTTCCCCCAACGCAAGAGTGACACCCCTGTAAATGGCTGTTTGATAACCGACATAAGAGATTTCCACTTTGTATGGACCACCGGTACGCATACCTTGCAGGTTGAATTGTCCGCTTACATTTGTCACAGTACCATAACGAGTTCCTGACGGCTCATGGATGGCTACAACTGTCGCACCGATGATCGGTTCGTCTTGTGCGGTTACTTTACCGCTCATTGTAGCGGTAGTGACTTGGGCACTGATACCCACAGCTGCCAAAAGGGTAATAACCGTAAGAATAAATCTTAATCTTTTTAACATAAGTAGTTTTAATATTTGTCCTCTATTATATTATAACTCTCTAAATCAGCGGCAAATATAAGTAAAATAAGACAGATATATATTATAGTCGTATTACATTTTTTAAGGGTTGAATAAAAAAGGTTTAGAACAAGTCTAAACCTAAAAAAAGCATCGGAGAGGATAAAGACCTCTCCGATGCTATATAATCTACCGGCAGAATGAGCGTTTATTACTCTGTTTTTTTATCTCAATTCTGCTTTTACATCCAGTTATTCCTGAATTGACAGATTCTTGATTTCCGTCGTAGTGGCAACAGCAAGGTCACTTCTATAGCGGAATGCAATGCGAATATTCTGATCCTTATATGCACTCAAGTCAACAGGTGTCACAGTCGAGAAGTCCCATGAGTCTCCTGCCGGCATACCTTCTACTGTCAATTCAGTCCAGTCAGCTTCTGTTACATCACCGGCATAGTTGGTTGATATCATCACATTGAGGTTCTTTGCAAGTTCGCCATCATTCAAGTAGTTGATGGCAATATCAAACTTCAATACCGGTAGAGCCGATTTCTTCAGGCTAATTTCCGGTGAAACAAGCCAACTTTCGGTTACTTTATTACCGCCAGAGTAACCGGAACCTTTCCAACCATAGGCTTTATCCAACTTCCAAATGCTCTTCAAGTCACTCAATTCAATATCTTGGGTAAAGAAACCACCATCATCATCATTCAGGAATGAAGAGGAATAGTAAACTTTTGCTTCTGTCCATACACCTTGTGATTTCAAGAATACAATGACACTCGGTGTAGAAACCGTAGTCTGAGCCCAAGCAGCACCGTCATAAACAAATTCAGTAGCCGTTATTACCAAGTCTGAATTTGAATAATAAACTACTGCCATAATATCGTCTTTCTTAGCATACGGATAGTTCTGCTTCAAGTAGATTGGCAATGTTTCAGCAGGTTTGGATACATAAGTACTGCCTATTGATGTGTAATCACCCGGCTGAAGAACTGCCACACTTGCTACTTCAGAAGTATATGCTCTCCACTTAGAGGTAGTTGCATCGTAACGATAAACTGCGGATGTATTAGGTTTGGAAGTAATAGCACGAGTCATGCCAAAAGCTCTGAGATTAGTTGCTGTTACTTCTGCAACGGATGTAACCATTGTATTGATTGTTTCACTTTTCGCTTCAAGCAGGTATCCATATACAACAACCTGCTTGCCATTGAGACTTTGGTCTATCGCAGCATCATCTGCATATGAGAAAGAAGCCTTGGCAGTAGTGGCACCGTCTATTTCTATATTATAGGAATTATAGCTGCCTTTATTTTCTATAGTCAATAGACCGGTGTAGGTAGCATAAACCACACGTGGAGCAGCTATATAATTATCCATATCCTCACCAGTCATCACCTGAGCAACCAAACCATCAACGGCTGTATTGCCTTCCGACTCCTTAATAACCGACAAGCCATTATTTCCAAACTGCATCAATCCATTACGCGCTGCAGTTGTTCCAGATACAGATACAATATCACCTATCTTAGAGGTCGGAAGTTTATTTTCATATACCAAAATATTACCTGTACCATCAGTCAGCATAAAGCCTCGTGTATAGGTAGCCGCAACCACACCTCTCGCTGTATATGCACCGCCAGCAGACAAAGCTATCAGCCCTACTGGCGTAGTAACAGTTCCAGTACCGTCAGCAAGAGTTACTGACGTAGCGATGGTATTCACAAATTTACCACTACTTGCACCAACTGCATATCCGGTCACTTTCACTTTCTTACCATCCAAAGTATTATCAATTGCTATCGGATACTGAATGCTACCAACAGCTGTAGCAGTACCTTCAACTGCAACATTAAAGTATTTACCGTCCGCGATGCTTAATGTCCCTTCGTAAGTGACATATTCTACCGGTTGAGCAGTAAGATAAGCTTCCATATCGGATGCGGTCATATTTTTCGGTGACGTAGGATATGCAAATGTCGTTTTACGCTCTACAACTGCTATCTCTGCATCTTTAGAGAACTGGAACGGAGCACCTTTATATGAACTGATAGCACCTGAAACCGTCACCACATCTCCTAAAGAATATGTTGGCAATGCGCTTAGATACACCATTATAATGCCCGTATCATCCTTTACCAGAATACTTTTAGCATTGGCTGCTACAACCTCGCCTTTTACATCATAAGTACCGGCACCTGAATTGATAGCATCAGCAATATTTGTATAGGTAGGTTCCGGTTCTTCACCACCGCCGCCTGTGCTCGGTTCTGTTTCAGAATAAGCATAATTGACCAGACGCATAGCGCCATCAGCAGGATTCTTCACTGCTTCTGCCAGAAGGTCAGGTATTTGTCTTACTGTGGACGGAGACAGGAAGGAAGCTGATACTGTTTCACCCCATACTGCCTTGTAATCGTCAGAAGTCAAGTCGTATTTAGAAACGCTGTTAAAGTCCTTCAGATACTCGGGAAGTTCTTCAAAGTTGTTGTAATTGACAGTTACTTTAGAACCATCGCTCAGATAAGGATGTTTATCGTTGATGTATGCAGGGAGATACCATGCGGCAGGTGCGTCTTCTGTGAAGAATTTATTTTTGCCTACTGCCTCCAAAGCTTTTGCATAAGTTTCTCCTTCTGGGTCTTTCGATAACGCCAGTTCTTTATTTGCGGCAATGCCTGCAATAGTTTTGTATTCGGCGTCTTCGAGCGTTAACGTAACGTTCTGTACATCCGTGGCATTAGTGAGGTCATCATACCCCGGAAAATTGTCTTCGTTGTAGTCGCAACTTGCCAAAAGCAGCAAGCCGGCGCACATACTAAATAATATATTTTTCTTCATAATCTGTCTTGGTTTAGAAATTGAACTTCAATCTTACAGAATAGGTACGACCGAAACCATAGAGTACGCGTGTAGCCGATTCCCAATCATGACTGTTACCGTCACGGGCGTCAGCAATATATTCCTGATCTAAGAGGTTGTTGACATTACCGCTCAAAGTAGCACGTACCTTTCCGAAATCAAATGTGTAGCCCGCACTCAAATCAAAAGTACTGTATGATGGTATCTGCCATGGATTGCTTATCAAAATTTCCTGCCCCATTTTTGCACTTCCTGCATCAATATCATAATCGGCATAGTTGCGTGCAAAGAAGTTCCAGTCTGCCGCAAGGCGCACACCTTTCATCGGACGGAAAGTAACGCCTAATGCTGCTGTAGTCTGAGCGGAACCACCGACATGGACATTGTCCATCTTGATGTTAGCTTTATACTGCTCAGCCTGAGACATATCTATTACAACAGTACCTTCCTTAGGGTCTGACAACATCTGACCCGATGAATTGAAGTAGTAACCGGTAGCATTGCCATTCCAACGCCAATCTCCCCATGAGAACATACCGTTAACTTCCATCCATGAGAATGGTTTGGCCAGAAAGTCCAACTCAATCCCCCAATGGTCTGCATTGGCGCCAATCATATTCAATGTATAGCGTTCGCTGTTTCTCATATCACCGGAGTCATACATAGCCTTGTCCATCCAACGTGTGTAATATGCGTTCAAGTTAGCTGTAAAGAAACCGCTACGGAAACCATAACCTACTTCGAAGGACATGATTTTCTCGTTCTTGGCATCATTGTTACGCGCATGGGAAGTCTGTGAGTTTAGAAATGATGTATCGAACATCGGAGCACGGCTGATATAGCCTGCATTGGCGAATACGTTGTTACGTTCGTTGAGATTGTAGTTGATACCACCTTTGATATTTCCACCTAAATAATTTTTAGTGGATGATTTGGCCTTGTCTTTGCTATAATAAAGACGGTCGTAACGCCAGTAGCCTGTGTTTGAAAGTCCACCGGAAACAAAAGCGCTGAGTTTGTCCTGATTGTATTCCAACTGCGCGAAAACACCTTCCTGCAATACCAGACCGTCATAGTCGCGTCTCAAAACATCTCCTACACCTAACTTGGCATTCTTAAAATTAGGGTCGGAAGCTATTGGGTTATTCTCGGCAGATACATTTTTACGGTTGTATGAATCCACAAAGTATTTACCGCCAAACAAGTCAGTAAGAATATCCTGGTGCAAGCCTTTGTAATAACGAAGGTCGATACCACCATAGAAGTCGAAATATTCACCGAATTTTGTTGTATAAGTAGATAGTAATCCATACCACAAGTGATTGTTCATCATCTTACTCATCACCATCTTTGAGCCTGTGGTGCTTTCTGCATTCATCTTCTCAACCGTATCGTAATCAAACGTTCCGTCGGGTCTGCGGAAATCGTTATTCACCAACCCGTTCGTTGAACCATACCATTTGTTGCTGTAATCGCTATCTCCTGTACCTCTAAAGCCGTCACCACGACCGATTGATACATAAGCAGCAGTACTCAGGCTAGATTTTTGGTCGATTTGCCACAAGTGGTTTAATGAAATCTGCGGTTTGTGATAAGAGTTTCTGGAAGAGTTATAAACTTGCCCGTTTCTATAACCGAAAGTAGAGTTGTACTTATAAGGACTATCATCGCCCATATATTGTTTCACACGCTGCCATTCCTTAATGCTAAGACCATTCTGGTTGCTACGTTGGTTGTGCCACTGGGGAGCGCCGAAAGCTGTTAAAGTCAACTGATGATTGTCATTGAAACGCTTAGCGATACTGGCAAACCAAGTGTAACCTTCAAATTCTGTACCTTGAATGTATCCGTCACCCCAAGTTTTACCACCCAGCAAAGTGAACGCCCATCCGTCTTTGGAAAGGCCGGAAGATACACTGAACAAAATCTTGTTGTAACCGTCATTACCCATACCGTAAGACACGAAACCGCCTTTCTTTGCATCTGTACTCTTGGTTATGATATTGATGGAACCACCGACAGCCGGAGATGAGACTTTGGATGCACCCAAGCCACGTTGTACCTGCATGCTGCGGGTCACATCGGACAGACCTGCCCAGTTGGACCAATATACTTTTTGATTCTCCATACCGTTCATCGGTACACCGTTAATCATCATCGCTACATTTTCGCTCTTGAAACCACGTACATTGGTTTTAGAGTCACCGTAGCCGCCACCGTCTTTTGTGGTATATATACCCGGAGTGGATTTCAGAATCTCAGGAAATTCTTGTGAGCCCAACTTTTCTTCTATGAATACCGGGTCGATTGTAGAGACTGCTACCGGAGTTTTACGCGCAACAGCAACAGAGGAAGTAATCGTGACGTCTGCCAACATCACTGCATCCGGCTGCATCTTAATAATACCTAATTCCACAGAAGCGCCTTTCTGCGTAATTTTCTTTTTTTGATCCTTGTAACCCACATACTTAAATAATAAGGTGGAATTCGAAGCAACGCTTTGCTTGAAATAACCGTCAATGTCGGTTGTAGACCCTTGCGTAGTACCTTCTACCATTACGGCAGCTCCTACCAGCGGCTCACCAGTCTCTGAATCGACCAGCTGACCACGCACTGTAGTTTGGGCGAATGCAGCAGTACTAAATACTGACAGCACAGCAACTAACAGGACTTGAATTAGAAATCTTCTCATAATTCTGCTTTTAGTTAATAGATAATGTTAATCAACCTTTAAAATGTGTTCTAAAGATGCAAATATAGTATTATTAAATAAGATAATCATTACAATTGTACTACATTTTTTTAAGGAGTTAAAGCATTGTTGAAGTTTGTTAAAGCAAAAAAGCTCTGCAATTATCTGCAGAGCTTTCTTTCTATTACAAATGTGAGAAATTTACTTTCAATATAAAACCTAATCCTAGTCAGTCATTAGCTTTCTATAACGAACGCGTTTCGGTTCTTCATTTCCCAAACGTTTCAATTTATTTTCTTCGTACTCTGAATAAGAGCCTTCGAAGTAGAATACATTGGAGTCTCCTTCGAAAGCAAGAATGTGTGTACAGATACGGTCGAGGAACCAACGGTCGTGCGAAATAACTACCGCGCAACCAGCGAAGTCTTCCAGACCTTCTTCCAGTGCACGCAATGTATTTACGTCGATGTCATTGGTAGGCTCATCGAGCAGTAATACGTTGCCTTCTTCTTTCAAAGCCATCGCCAGGTGCAAGCGGTTTCTTTCACCACCGGAAAGGACGCCGCAGAGTTTTTCCTGGTCGCCGCCTGAAAAGTTGAAACGGGAAAGGTAGGCACGGGCATTTACATCGCGTCCACCCATACGAATCAATTCATTACCGCCGGAGATGACTTGATAAACGCTTTTGTTCGGGTCGATGTCACGGTGTTGCTGGTCTACATAAGCTACTTTTACAGTCTCCCCTACTTCAAATTCGCCTTTATCTACCGTATCCAACCCCATAATCAGGCGGAACAAAGTAGTTTTTCCTGCACCATTGGGGCCGATTACGCCGACGATGCCGTTAGGTGGAAGCATGAAGTTCAAGTCGTCAAAGAGAAGTTTGTCGCCGTAGGCTTTGGCTACATGTTTGGCTTCAATTACTTTGTTACCCAAGCGAGGACCGTTCGGAATAAAGATTTCGAGTTTCTCTTCTTTCTCTTTTACGTCTTCATTCAGCAATTTGTCGTAAGAGTTAAGACGGGCTTTGCCCTTTGCCTGACGGGCTTTCGGAGCCATGCGCACCCACTCCAGCTCGCGTTCCAACGTTTTACGACGTTTGCTGACTGTTTTCTCTTCCATTTCCATACGTTTGGTTTTCTGTTCCAGCCAAGAAGAGTAGTTACCTTTCCAGGGAATACCTTCGCCACGGTCGAGTTCAAGAATCCATCCGGCAACGTGGTCAAGGAAGTAGCGGTCGTGAGTTACGGCGATAACTGTTCCTTCGTATTGTTGCAAGTGCTGTTCCAGCCAGTCGATAGATTCTGCGTCCAGATGGTTGGTAGGTTCGTCCAGCAACAGGATGTCAGGTTTCTGCAATAGTAGACGACAGAGGGCTACACGGCGACGTTCACCACCGGAAAGATTGACTACCGGTTGGTCTTCGGGCGGACAGCGAAGGGCGTCCATTGCGCGTTCCAGTTTGCTGTCGAGATTCCATGCGTCTGTTGCGTCAATAATATCCTGTAATTCGCCTTGACGAGTAAAGAGGGCGTCCATCTTGTCCTGGTCCTCATAGTACTCCGGCAGACCGAATTTTTGGTTGATTTCTTCGTATTCTGTTAGTGCGTCAACAATAGGTTGCACGCCTTCCATTACTACTTCTTTTACTGTTTTTGTGTTGTCCAAATGAGGTTCCTGTGCCAAGTAACCTACAGAATATCCGGGTGAGAATACTACTTCTCCCTGATAGGATTTTTCCAAACCTGCGATAATCTTCAATAAAGTTGATTTACCGGAACCGTTCAAACCGATAATTCCGATTTTCGCTCCATAAAAGAATGACAAGTAAATGTCTTTCAGCACATTCTTATTGGGTGTAAAAGCTTTGCTTACCCCCACCATCGAGAAGATTATTTTTTTATCGTCAGCCATATGTAAGATTATATATTGTTGATAATGGCACAAAGATAAGAAAAATGTTTGAAATCCTTTGGAGTTCTAAAAAAATGTTCTACCTTTGCACCCGCATTCGAAAGAAAGCAAATAAGGATTGATTCAGTAGCTCAGCAGGTAGAGCACAACACTTTTAATGTTGGGGTCCTGGGTTCGAGCCCCAGCAGACAAGTCCTACAATATCAATGTATTGTAGGACTTTTTTCATTGTTTCAGTCTTGCTTGAAAGGCAAAAAGGGACACGAAAAGACACACTTTAGTATCCAAATCGTACCCCCTTCCCCCAAAAAACGATTAGGGGTAACAAAAATAAATCACTAATTACCTCAATAAATCAGAACGAAGTTGTTTTATACTTGAACAGATTGACAAGGCAATTCGATTACAAAAGTACTGCCTATACCCAGTTGGGAATCTATCAATATCCGTCCGTTCATTTTATCGACAATAGATTTACAGATAGACAAGCCCAGCCCTGCACCTTGGGCAAAAGAGTCTACTTTCTCAAATCTTTCGAATATCTTTTCCCTCATATTTTGAGCTATTCCACGTCCAGTATCGCTGACGCCGATACGTACACAACAGGAATCTATTTCATAGAATACTTCTATGTGCCCTCGAGTTGTGTTCTTGAGAGAATTCGAGAGGAAGTTGTTCAATATCTGTTTGATACGCAACCTGTCTAAATCCACTAAGAAGTCCTGCTCGGGATAGTTAGTACGAAGTTCGATGCCAGAAGGCACTTGACAGGCATATTCTGCGACGCTCTCGTTAAGAAGTTCTGCCAAGTTAAACCAATTAGGATGCAGTTCCAAATAACCGGATTCTATCTTGGAAAGGTCAAGGACATCGTTTATCAGATTGAGCAAGAGCTCGTTGTTGTGGCTGATGAGCGAATTATAAAGTTCTTTCTCCGCCACATCTTCCGTACTAGCCAACAGACTTGAAAAGCCGACGATAGCATTCAAGGGAGTACGTATCTCATGGCTCATATTAGCCAGAAAAGCAGATTTCAGACGGTCGGACGCTTCGGCTTTATCGCGGGCCTTGACAAGTTTCTCTTCCGTTTCCTTCAGTTCGGTAATATCATAGTTGATACCGATTAGCTCGATAATATTATCTTGCGGAGCATATTTCTTGACTAGCAGGTTGACATGCGTCCATGTATATGCGCCATCTGCCCTAAGAACACGTATTTCATGATTAAATTTGACAGCTGCGCCTTTCCGCGCATCTTCCAGAAAACGAATCATTGATTCACGGTCGTCGGGATGAAAATGCCGGTAGATACCAAAGATTTCAGACAATGGCGTGCCGTCCGCTTCACCTATATTCCTATACCAACTTTTTTGGGCATACCCCTGCCCGCTCAAAATATTATAATGGACATAACCCACTTTAGCATAATCACCGACCAATTCGAAGAACTCCTCAAATTCCTGAATCTTATTATAAGCGACAGTCGTTTCCGTCTTATCTGCATTAATCAGCAGATAACTTACCGGATTATGATTATCATCATATAGGGTAGTTACTTTTGTTACTAAATCAATCGTTCCTTCTTTCTTCGAATTCGGATAATACTGCCCTACTTTCGAGAAATCATAGCGGAAAGTAAAATCGGCATCTTCATTATTACGCAGCCGTTTTTTCATTTCTTCCGGGAAAATAGGATTGTCGAATATGTTGATGCCCAAGATATCTTCCTTTTTATCGACATAAAACATTTCGAGCTCCTTATCGTTCAGGTCCATCAAAATTCCATCTTTATTGTATAGTTCGATACCTACGGGCAGGTGTTTGAAGATTTTGCGCAGGAGTCGTTCGCTATATTGCAAAGCCTGATATGCCGATGCCATATCGGGAGCGTCCTGTATTTCGACTATGCCGTAAACTATTGTATTTCCTTCTTCGTCCGTTTCTTTAAAGCAAACTTTGCTCCGTACCCATACAGCACCTCTCTTTGTGTCGAGCAAATATACGGATTCCGGTATTTGAAGCACACCTAAAGCATAGATTGCCGTGAGGTGCTGTTCCCCTTTCAGTATGCGTTTATTGAAGTCCTCGAAACTGATAATCCCAGTTTTATCCAAACCTAAAAGTTCTGCTATATGTTCAGAACATTCATAACTCAATGTTGCTAAATTGGCTTTCCACCATCCCATATTAGCGCAAGCCATTAGCTTCGAGAAAAATGTAAAATCTTTCTGTTTATTCATAACATCCACCAATCAGTTCAACATAGTTAAAGCGTGCAAAATTAAAAATTCCAATTAATTATAACTTTCTGAAAACACACTTTTTAGTATATTATAAGAAGATTATGCGTCATTAAACAAAAAAAATGCCCGACTGTAAAGCTCTCGGAAGGAGAACATTACAGCCGGGCATTTTGTGATTATTGTATTTCGTTTTACTTTTTCAAAGCCTGATAAACGGCTTTTGCCATTATTTCAGCTCCCGCTTCGTTCGGATGAATCTTGTCCGGGAAAAGCTGGGGCATTCCGTCCATTGCCGTATGAAGGTCGATAACAGACAGGTTGTTTTTCTTGGCAACCTTCCTTATCATCGGAATGATTTCTTTTGAAATAATATCATCGTTGATATTGTCACCGGTCTGATAAGCTTTGGAAGGATAACAGAGATAAATTTTAGGTTGGACCGGAAGGGCTTTGAAAGCATCTACCATTGTTTGCAGGTCTTTTGTGAAGTCTGCCTTATACTTCCAGTTGAATGATTTGCTGTCGTTCGTTCCAAGTTTGATGACTACGATATTGGGGTTGAAAGCCAATGCATCCTGATAGGCTTTTTCATTCATATAAGGATGATCGCCCTTATTTAATAAGGTACGGGCACTTACTCCGAAATTCTTCACCCAATATGCATCACCCATCATACGTCCCAATACGGCAGGGTAACTGTCGCGGTTGCGGTTCTTGATGCGGGCTCCGTAGGTAATGCTATTGCCGATGCAAGCAACACGAATCGCATCCTTATGAGGTACTTTGAAGCTATTCAGCCAGGAAGTCAGCTCGTTCAGCATTTCATTCTTATAAAGGAAGTTCTCACGGATTCCCCAGCCATGTCCGCCGGAAGGATAGATATGAAGAACGGCAGGGACTTTGTGCTTGTTCAGAGCGAGGTAATAGTTCACTCCGTTGGCGGGTGGAACAGCCTTGTCGTCGTCACTATAAACGATAAAGGCACGGGGCGTATCCTTCGTCACTTGCTTTTCATTGGAATATTCAGCTTCCAGTTCGGCGGACGCATCCTGACCCAAAAGATTGTTGTGAGAACCCATGTGAGTATAAGATTTATCCATCGTAATCACCGGATAGAAAAGAATCTGGAAATTCGGACGGAGTTCGGGTTTAGCATGGGTAGCAATGGTCGATGCCAAGTGACCACCGGCGGAAGACCCCATGATACCAATGTCATTCGGATTCAGATTCCATACATCCGCACTGTCACGAACTATCTTCATGGCAGCTTCGGCATCCGAGATAGGAAGCGTGAGGTCGCCTTTCGGCATGCGGTATTTAAGGACAATCAGTGCAATACCTTGTTTGTTGAAATACGGTGCCCAGTCATAACCTTCGTGATCGACAGCCAAATGAGAATATCCGCCACCCGGACATGCCACCACAGCACGACCCGTTGCCAGTTCCGGTGCAGGAAGGAATACACGAAGCGAAGGTTGTTCAATATCAAATGGTTTCGGAGCATTTTGAGCTACCACCCGGGAACCTGCCAACAAAAGAAGTAACAGGAAAAAAATAGTAGAAAATTTCTGTTTCATAGTATCTATGTACTTTGATTAATGAATAATTAGATGTGCGAAGATAGTAATTTTGTGTATCTTTGCACCCCATTTTGATTATAAAAAATTATATGCAAGGAATAAAGAATCTTACGCAAGGCCCTATCAACCGTCAACTGTTCAATCTGGCAATGCCTATCATGGCAACTTCATTCATTCAGATGGCATATAGTCTTACGGATATGGCTTGGGTGGGACGACTGGGAAGTGAAGCCGTAGCCGCCATTGGCTCTGTCGGTATCCTGACGTGGATGTCCGGTTCTATCTCCTTATTAAATAAGGTGGGTTCCGAAGTCAGTGTCGGACAGTCCATCGGTGCACAGAGTCAGGAAGACGCACGGAACTTCGCATCTCACAATATTACAATTGCATTGATTATTTCCTTGTGTTGGGGGACATTGCTTTTCGTTTTCGCAGAGCCTATCATACGTATCTATGAGCTTGAAGAGCATATTACCGCCAATGCCGTACAATACCTGCGGATTGTTTCGACCGGATTGCCGTTCGTATTCCTCTCCGCCGCCTTCACAGGTATTTATAATGCGGCAGGACGCAGTAAAGTTCCCTTCTTTATAAGCGGCACGGGATTGATACTGAACATCATCCTCGACCCTCTGTTCATATTCGGATTCGGACTGGGAACAAACGGCGCAGCTTATGCTACCTGGATTGCAGAAGCGAGTGTATTTCTTATTTTCGTCTATCAGTTACGTCACAGAGATGCCCTGCTCGGCGGATTCCCCTTCTTTACCCGTCTGAAGAAAAAATACACACGGAAAATCTTAAAGCTGGGACTCCCCGTAGCGACTTTGAACACTCTATTTGCTTTCGTCAATATGTTCCTTTGCCGCACAGCTTCAGAGCAGGGCGGACATATCGGCCTGATGACTTTCACCACCGGCGGACAGATAGAAGCCATCACTTGGAATACTTCGCAAGGGTTCTCCACCGCACTAAGTGCCTTTATCGCCCAAAACTATGCGGCCGGACGAATCGAGCGGGTACTCAGAGCCTGGCACACAACCTTATGGATGACAGGAATTTTCGGAACATTCTGCACATTGCTTTTTGTTTTCTTCGGAAATGAGGTCTTCTCTATTTTTGTCCCTGAACAAGCGGCTTACGAAGCCGGCGGTGTATTCCTGCGTATCGACGGATATTCGCAGCTCTTTATGATGCTCGAAATCACCATGCAGGGAGTATTCTATGGTATCGGACGTACAATACCGCCTGCTGTTATCAGTATCGTATGCAACTATATGCGTATCCCGCTTGCCATCCTGTTTGTACGGATGGGTATGGGAGTAGAAGGCATTTGGTGGGCTGTCTGCGTCACTACGGTTGCCAAAGGACTGATTCTTTTAAGCTGGTTTGTCATCATCAAGAAAAAGTGCCTGAATATCCCCAGTGTGGCTAAAGGATAGCTTTTAGTTCTCCTCATTAACACACAAAAAGAACCGTCCGAGTTATTTTAACTTAAAAAGTACATGCTTGCCAAATAATATGTATCTTTGCGGTGTTATTTATTATACGATGTGATTCGTATAAAACTATATTTATAAACCAATTTTTTTAAAACATCAACATTATGAACAAGATGAAATTTATGGTTCTCTTCATGAGTATAGCCATGATATTTGGTAGCTGTGGAAGTATGAACAACACTGGTAAAGGTGCTGCTATCGGTGGTGGTTCGGGCGCTGCACTGGGTGCAATCCTCGGTGGTGTTATCGGCAAAGGCAAAGGTGCCGCTATCGGTGCTGCCATTGGTACGGCAGTAGGTGCGGGAACCGGTGCTCTTATCGGCAAGAAGATGGATAAGGCAGCGGCGGAAGCAAAACAAATCGAAGGCGCACAAGTAGAACAGATAACAGACAACAACGGACTGCAAGCCGTGAAAGTTACATTCGATTCAGGAATTCTTTTCACTACGGGTAATGCAACTCTGAGTGCTGCCGCCAAATCTGCTCTGAGCAAATTTGCCAACAACGTACTCAACCAGAACCGTGACATGGACGTATCCATTTATGGATATACCGACAACCAGGGTTGGAAGAACAGTACTGCCGCACAAAGCCAGCAAAAGAACCTGAACCTGTCACAGGAACGTGCACAGAGTGTATCCAGCTACCTGTTGAGTTGTGGTGTTTCTACCAATCAGATTAAAGGTGTACAAGGAATGGGCGAAAGCGACCCAGTTGCAAACAATGACACAGCAGCCGGCCGTGAACAGAACCGTCGTGTAGAAGTTTACATGTACGCTAGTGAGCAAATGATTAGAGATGCACAAGCAGCTTCTCATTAAGAAATTACTGCGTTATACGCGCAACCTGCTGATATTCTTCTTTGCATCGACCTTACTGACGGTCATTATCTATCGGTTTATGCCGGTTTATATCACTCCGTTGATGGTTATCCGAAGCGTTCAGCAGATTTTCTCAGGAGATAAACCCACGTGGAAACACACGTGGGTTTCTTTTGATAAGATATCTCCCAACCTGCCGATGGCAGTCATCGCTTCCGAAGACAACCGTTTTGCCGAGCATAACGGGTTCGATTTCGTAGAAATCAAGAAAGCGATGAAAGAGAATGAAACACGCAAACGGAAACGGGGCGCAAGCACCATCAGTCAGCAGACAGCCAAGAACGTCTTCTTATGGCCGCAGTCTTCGTGGGTACGGAAAGGGCTCGAAGTTTATTTCACGTTCCTTATCGAAACATTCTGGTCGAAAGAACGAATCATGGAAGTCTATCTCAACTCTATTGAAATGGGAAACGGCATCTACGGAGCGCAAGCTACCGCAAAAAACAAGTTCGGCACGACAGCCGCCAAACTAACGAAAGGCCAATGTGCCCTCATAGCCGCCACTCTTCCCAATCCGATACGGTTTAATTCGGCGAAGCCTTCGCCTTACATGCTAAAACGACAAAATCAGATATTACGGTTGATGAATCTGGTTCCCAAATTCCCGCCGGAAGAGAAAACTACAGAAAAGAAAAGTAGCAAAAGCAAGAAAAAGAAGAAACGATAGGCAGACACCGTGACTATTCATCTATATCCTTATTATATAAGGAAAAAGAAGAAGGAGCAACGAGAATCTTATTCTCTTGCTCCTTTTATGTCTATAAGCTTGTTTGTATGTGTTATCCTCATTATACGAAGTCCTTCAATTCTTGTTGTAAACGTTGGCGCGTGAAGAAAATGCGGCTCTTCACTGTGCCTAATGGCAAACCTAATTTCTCTGCAATCTCACGGTATTTGAAACCGGATACGTGCATGGAAAAAGGCACCTTATACTCTTTTGGCAATGCATTGACAATGCGGTGCATTTCCTTCAAGTCATAAGCACCTTCCGTGCTTTCAAATCCTGAATCCTGAGGCAGGTTCAAGTGATAATAATTATCGGTGGGGTCTACGAAAGTCTGGTCGCGTACGATTTTCCGGTAGTTATTAATAAAGATGTTACGCATGATAGTATACATCCATCCCTTGAAATTTGTGTCCGGAGCAAATTTTTCCTCATTATCCAAGGCTTTTAAAGATGTTTCCTGCAACAAATCGTTCGCTTCTTCGCGGTTGGCCGTTAGTTTATAAGCGAAACGAAGCAACTCCTCCTGAACTCCAATTAAATCTTTTCTGAAACTTAAACTTTTCATACTTTAAGGGTTTTATGGTTAATATTTCGTTTTTCTCGTCGGTTGCAAGTTTAAAGGTATTTCGCGTCTCACACAGGGGTATTTTAATCATTTCTTAGGGGTTATTTCTATCAAATGATAGTTTTTCGGTGCTTTCTGATAGTTTTCGGGTGGTATTTGAAGAAAAAGCTCCCATTCATTTGCTTAAAAGAATCAAATAGATTACTTTTGATTAACATTAATCTAATAAATTAAAAGACGATGACTATACTTATTGTTGTAGGAATTATTGTATTGTTGGGCATCATTTTTGCATCCATGTACAATTCGCTAGTGAGACTGAGAAACAATCGTGAAAACGCGTTTGCCGACATTGACGTGCAGTTGAAGCAACGCCATGACTTGATTCCGCAATTGGTAGATACCGTGAAAGGATATGCCGCACACGAAAAAGAGACACTCGACCGTGTGATTCAGGCACGTAACGGCGCTGTCAACGCCAAGACTATCGACGATAAGATAGCGGCTGAAAATCAGCTAAGCTCTGCTCTTGCAGGACTGAAAATCACACTGGAAGCCTATCCCGACCTAAAGGCAAATCAGAATTTCCTGCAATTACAGGAAGAAATATCCGACGTGGAGAATAAGCTGGCTGCTGTCCGCCGTTATTTCAACTCGGCTACCAAAGAATATAATAACGCCGTGCAGACATTCCCTTCTAATATCATAGCAGGCATGACCGGATTCCAAAGAGAAATCATGTTCGATTTGGGAAAGAATGAACGCGCTAATCTGGAACAGGCTCCCAAAATCAATTTCTAAATCTCCAGTCACCGTTCACTCACTGCATAAATCAAACACGCGATGCAATACGTCGGAATCCAAACACAGCAGAGCCGGAACAACATACGTTCCGCGTTCCTATTAATCCTTTTTCCTTGTCTGGTAACAGCGCTTCTTTATCTATCCTGTTACCTATTGATTCTTTTCGGATACGGAAAAAGCATGGAAGTCGAAATGATGCCTATGGTCAATCATTTCTTCCTCTCTTCCCTACCCTATACCTTAGGAGTGGTGGCAATCTGGTTTCTTATCGCCTATTGGGCAAATACGAGAATCATTAATTCCGCCACAGGTTCCAAGCCGCTGGACCGCAAGGAGAACAAACGCGTTTACAACCTGGTGGAGAATCTCTGTATGTCTCAGGGCATGAGTATGCCGAAGATAAATATCATTTATGATGATTCGCTGAATGCATTTGCAAGCGGAATCAATGACCGCACATATACGATTACTCTTTCGAGAGGTATCATCAAAAAGCTGAATGATGAAGAGCTGGAAGCCGTAATCGGTCATGAGCTTACCCATATCCGTAACCGGGACGTGCGTTTGTTGATTATCTCCATCGTATTTGTAGGTATCTTCTCCATGCTGACGGAAATCACGTTCTATGCCATCACGCATATACGTGTACGCAGCAACAGTAAAGGCAGCGGGGGAATTTTCCTCTTCATGATAGTCGCTTTATTGATAGCTGCCATCGGTTTCCTTTTCGCCAGCTTGATGCGTTTTGCCATTTCACGCAAGCGCGAATACATGGCAGATGCAGGTTCGGCAGAAATGACGAAGAATCCGTTGGCGCTCGCCAGTGCTTTGCGCAAAATTTCTGTCGACCCGGCAATAGAAGCTGTGGAACGAAAAGACGTAGCCCAATTATTTATTCAAAATCCTAAAAAGAAAACAAAAGGGTTATACAGCCAACTAAGTGGTTTGTTCGCCACTCATCCCCCTATTGAAAAGCGGATTGAGATATTGGAACAGTTCTAAGTTCCCTTATATAAGTTTAAATTCTCCTTATATATAAGGTATAGGCAAGACATATCGGGACATAAGGTAAGATATACATTATGGTAAAGGTCAGGATTTCTGTTTAATTTTCATTAAAGAAAAGAGAAGAGTTCCTGACTTTTTAGTATATTTGATTGTTATATATGTATATATCAACCTAAATGCAACTGATATGAAAACGAAGAAACAAATCTTAATGTTGCTGCTAGCCTTGCTAGTAGGCTTCCCAACCCTTTCGGCTCAAAGTAAAAAGGAGAAAAAGGAACAAAAGAAAGAAGCTGTAAAAAAGCTCATCGCATCCGAGAACTACAAGATAGATGTACAGACCGCCCTGCCGATGCGCGGACGTTCCATCCCTCTGACATCTCCCTACTCACTGGAAATCAGAAATGATTCGGTTATCTCTTATCTGCCTTATTTCGGACGGGCTTACAGCATCCCTTATGGTGGCGGAGACGGACTGAACTTCCGGGCGCCCCTCAAGGAATATACCATGGAAATGGATAAAAAAGGGAATGCTGTTATCAAGTTCATAGCCCGAAATCCTGAAGACAGGTATGAATTCAGGGCAAAAGTATACTCCAATGGCTCAACAAGCATTGATGTCAATATGCAGAATCGTCAATCCATCAGTTTTCAGGGAGAATTGGATATAAAAGACGAATAAGTATCCCCTACTCCTCTTTTACATCTTCTTTTATATCTTCCCCACCTTTTAATATAGGCAGGCAGATATGATATTTTACAGCCAGGATGCGGGTCAGGAATACTGCCGAACCGCCAATGAGCTGGCATCCGTACGACTCAAGTCCCGCGACATCGCAAAGCCAGTAGGCAATGCCGCCTACCACACAGGCCATTGCGTAAATCTCTTTTCGGAATATCAGGGGAATTTCGTTGATAAAGACATCACGAATCACACCACCTGCCGCTCCCGTGATACTACCCATAATGATTGCTACCCAAAAAGGATAGCCCAAGGCAATACTTTTGCCCACACCTACCACAGTGAACAGCGCCAGTCCGATGGAGTCGAAAATAAAGAACGTATTATTGAGCCGGATAAGCCAGCGTCCGAAGCAAATCACCCACAGCAAAGCCAGTCCCGTACAAATCAGATAAATGGGATTTGTCATCCATCCCGGAGTAACATCGAGCAGGACATCACGAAGAGTACCACCGCCGATAGCCGTAGCAAGTCCTACAACATAGGCTCCGAACCAGTCGAAACGTTTTGCCGAAGCAAGCCGGATACCACTAATAGCAAAGGCAAATGTGCCTATAAAATCAAGAATTTGAACGAATGTGGGCATATATTTGTTAT